>Ga0070699_100000828_pt1 | contig 28687 bp, 27 predicted proteins | sample KBSK1503metaG_FD_65473 | JGI IMG/M metagenome (GOLD analysis project Ga0070699, IMG submission 65473) | Corn, switchgrass and miscanthus rhizosphere microbial communities from Kellogg Biological Station, Michigan, USA - KBS K1-50-3 metaG | ecosystem: Host-associated > Plants > Roots >...
AATCGCATACCCACCTCGTTAGAGGTGGGTTCCTGATGCTACAGCCTACAGGAGACGGCGCTCGGCCAATGAGGCTCGATCAATCGCATACCCACCTCGTTAGAGGTGGGTTCCTGATGCTACAGCCTACAGCAAGGCGACGCACCGCCGATGATGCTCGATCCAGCACATACCCACCTCGTCAGAGGTGGGTCCGTGATGTTGCAGCCTGCCCTTGCACAGACAGTAGTCCCTCGAAGTACCGGCCGGTTCGGTCGTAGGCTTCAGCATCAACGACCCACCTCTGACGAGGTGGGTATGCGCATGACTCAGAACACGGCCAGCAACAATCGCCGCTCTAACATAGGCTCCAACACCAACGACCCACCTCTGACGAGGTGAGTATGCGCAAAAAGCTGAGCTCCCTTCTGTTTGACCAGTCGCGCTCGGGACTGTAGATTAGCTCCGCCTCAGTGGAATCAGCGATTCGATTGATAACTCAGTTTGGGAGAAGACAATCATGCTCAAGTCAAAAAGCCTCCGCAATTCTACGACTCTCGCCGCGATGATTATGTTGGCGGTTGCGGCGCTGCCGTTGAGGTCACCGGCCCAGTCCGCAAGCTCGACCTTCACGGTAGACGACATGCTTGACGTTGTGAATATGAGCGTCGCTGATTTGAGCGATGACGGGCGTTGGCTCGTTGCTACTTCAGGCTCGCTTCGGGATCGAATCGGGATCGACAACCATCGCTTCGGCGATCCGACTTATGTGGCTCCGAATCCGGTCGAGGTATGGATAATCGACACTCAATCCGCGAAAGCTCAGAAGCTTTTCCCAACAAAGCGCCAGGTGCGCGGCGCTAAGTGGTCGCCCGACGCGAGCCGGCTGGCGTTGTTTGTTTTGAACGGCAATCTGTTCGAGCCGGTCATCTGGGAACGCGCGAGCGGGAAAGTTATCGATGTTAAGCTTCCGCCCGGCAAACAAGCGGCCGACAACGCCGAGCTTGAATGGTCGGCGGACGGATCACAGCTCTTGCTTGCGCTTCGAAGCGAGGCCTGGCGAAAGAAAGCGGCAGAGCAGTTCAAATACGAAACTACCGCGACGGTCGTCGTTCATTCGAGCAGGGAACCGTTTTTGGCGTGGGATGATCTGCGGCGAATGTCCGCGCTTCGTTCGCTCGCAAGCTACGATGTGAAGAGCGGACTGACGCGCGAGGTCGTACCCGAGATGAAGATCAACTCTTATGACCAGGCCGAGGACGGCTCATTCATAGCCTATCAGGAAGACATAACGAAGAAGACCGACTACGACGTCATCTTCGGTTCGGAGAATCAGGTCCAGATTCTTCCCGCGGCGGGCGGCCCTGCGCGAACGATTATCAAATCGACCAAAGGCTTGACCCTCACCTGGTCAAAAGACGGACGGCGGTACGCTTACTCCAAAGAAGGCAGCGTGTGGGTCGGCTCGGTTGATGACAAAGAACCGCGCCAGCTCATCGGGAAGAAACCTGAAGCCGAGAAAGACAAGTCGGAAGCCTCTTCAGATAAATCAAAAGACGACGCCGACAAGGAAAAGAAAGACAAGGAGAAGTTCAGCGTGGTTCGCTTGAGTCCGAAGGGCGACCGGCTCGTAGCTTCGAGCAAGGAAGGTTTGTGGGTAATCGATACCGCTTCGGGATCACGAGAAACCATAGTGAAGATGTCCGAAGAGGATAAAGAAGGCCCGCGATATCAGGTCGTCGATTGGAATCCGGCCGGCGATGCAATCTATCTGAGTTACGCGTCGCGCACAAAGTGGGAACGCGGACTCGTTCGCTACGACGTAAAAGCGAGGAAACTGGAAGATCTCATCAAAGATTCGCACTTGTATGCGGGATTCCGGCTATCAAAGGATGGCAATACGTTCGCGTTCAGCTCGGCGGAAGGCAATCGACCGGGCGACGTCTACACCGCAGATGCCGACTTCAGGAACATTCGGCGCTTGACTGAAACCAACTCACAACTAAAAGCCAAAAAGTTGGGCAAGACCGAGCTGGTTTCCTATCTCGACGTCGACGGCAACAAGATGTACGGCGTGTTGTATTACCCCGTGGACTATGAGCCGGGCAAGAAATATCCGACGGTGTTCAACATCTACGAACAGTTTTTCGATGACTCGTTCAATTCGACGATCAACATCCTGGCGTCGAACGGCTACGCTGTTATGCAGCCGTCGGTGAACCTTGAGATTGGCTTTCCCGGCGAAGCGTGGGTGAAAGGCGTGACCTCGGCCGCCAACAAGTTGATCGAGATGGGCGTCGCGGATCCCGATCGATTGGGTGTGCAGGGAACGAGCTACGGCGGATATGCGACCAACCTGCTGATCACCCAAACGAATCGATTCAAGGCGGCCATAAACATTTCGGGCAAGGTGAATATGGTGAGCTTCTATACCGACAGTCCGAGGCTTGGAGTGCGCAACATTCGCGCGCCCGAAAAGAGTCAGGACCGGATTGGCGCTACGTTATGGCAACAGCCTCAGAAGTACATCCAGCACTCAGCGGTGATGTTCGCGGATCGAATCAAGACTCCGCTCCTGTTGATGTGCGGCGAGCAGGATCACAACGTGCCGCCTCGCCAGTTGATGGAAATGTACTATGCGCTTCGCCGGCTAAACAAAGAAGTCGAGTGGGTGAGTTACACAAACGGCGGGCATGGCATGCCGACGACGACGGTTGACGAAGTGAAGGATTATCACAAGCGGATCATCGGCTGGTACGACTCACATCTGAAAGGCGATTTGAAGAAGAAAGGAGACGAGCAGAAGCCCGACTAATCACAAACCCCGACTCCATCATCGCGGCCTGCACTCCAGGTGAATGCGCGCTGCTCGCCACAAAGGAAGAGGGCGGCGACGAGTTGCAACTCGCCACCGCCGATGAGGTTTGTTGATTGATGATTAAAACGTGAAGCGCGCTCCGAATTGCATCTGAAACGGCTCGCCTCCAAGATTAGTAAGCAACAAGGAACCAAATCGCGTACTCCCGGGCGTATTCTCGTTCCTCCCAAGGAAATTGGGATTGGTCGGCCCAAGGAATCCGCAAGTGCTCGAGGCAGTCTGAGTACCGGTGCAGTAGTTGGTTACCGCGCTGCCTGAAAGCTGAATGTTACTCAGGTTGAAGATGTTGAACATGTCCATCGACAGCGTAAGGTTCATATTCTCATGCAGTCGAATTCGCTTCTGCGCACGGAAGTCAACGTTGTAGACCGCGAAATTCCGGAAGGCATTTCGCTGGAACGTGACGCCGGGCGCCAGATACGGCCGGTCGTTGTTGACCGTGTCCTGGTTCACATCGCTGCCGATCCTTGCGTCAATCGGTCTTCCGGAGCGCAACCTGATCCCGCCGGAGATATCGACTCCTCCAGGCAGATATACGAGGGGACCCGCGACAAACTGATGCTTACGATCGAGGTCAGAGTAAGAGTACTCAGACGTGAAATCGTAGCTGTCCTGATAGGCCACGCCGCCCGAGCTTCGCTCGTTGTCGTCATCCGCCAATAACTTCGAGCGGGTGTAGAACGCATTGATCTGGCCCCATTTCTTCTGAAGCTTGACGCTAAAAGTCAGTGCCTTGTAGAGAGATTTCGCGGACGACTCGCGCAATTGCAGCGAACCTTGCAGCAACGGATCCGGACGAAGTTTGGTCCCGGTGCTCACGCCATAAACCGGCCTGAGCGTCGTAGCTGCAATCGTAGGTAGAGGCATGTTCAGCTCCCGATTTCTCTCGAGGTGAACGGCCTTTACATACGTAAAGTCGGCGGCAAGCGTTAGGCCTGGAAGCACCTCTCGTTCAATTCCCACTCCTGCCTGATAAGACTTCGGATTCTTGAAGTCCGGCGCAACTGAGATCAACTGCGCATTAAAGAACGGATCAGGGTTGACGCCGAGCGCCGTGGCGATCTGAGAAATTTGAGCAACCGACAGCACCGGAAGCTTGTCAAGCGTGAACTTGTTGAGGTCTACTCCGATCAGTTTGAACTGGCAATAAATCGTCTGGCAGGTCTTAAGCGGATTGCCCGGCGCAAGGCCTGCGGTGTTGAACGGGAGTGTTACGCTGACGTCTCCCGGCGTCGAACGGAAGTTATTGATCGGGGAGGCAAACAAAAGCAGCGGCGTGCGGGCAAAGTAAATGCCCGAATAGCCGCGAATCACCATCTTGCCATCGCTCATCGGATCCCAGGCAAATCCAAATCTGGGTCCCCACTGATTGCCGGAGTCCGGAATCCTGGTCGGATCGTAGGACGCGCCGGATGGAAATACAAAGCCTTTGACCTTGTTTACAAGCGTGGTGTTGTCAGCCTGCGGAGACGGGTTGTACTGCTCTTCCCAGCGAAGCCCGTAGTTCAGCGTCAGGTTCGGACGAATGCGCCAAGAATCCTGGCCGAAGAATGCAAGCTCGTCGCCTTTGTACGACGCCTGCAGGTTGCCGATCTGCCTGAAGTAGCTAACGTTGATTCCGCCGCACGCGGTTATCGATGATATGCAGTCGAATCGGTTAACGACCCCCGTCGCTACACCGGGAGAGAACGACAAAATGTCGAGAAGAACCGGAACATTGGAGCCTGACAAACTAAAGGTCCCGAATTGGTTGAACCCGAACAACTGCGAAACAAAGCTATGGTTGTATTCGCCGCCGAACTTGAACGTGTGGCTGTTCTTGGTCCAGGTCAGGTTATCCGAAATCTGGAAGCGACGGTCAAATTCGGTGTTGTCGCCGAGGAAGTTCACGGTGCCGAAGTTGCCAAGCGTGCCGTTCGTGACAAGCGGCTCTCTGGCGTTAGCCGGACGTGGGCGTTCTTCCCGGGCAAACTGCCCGCGCGCTTCATTGACCATGTTGGCATTGAAGATGCTCGTGAACTGACCCATGATCGTGTAGAGCTTATCTATCTCGGTGCCGTTGTTCGACAGCGCGCTACTGATGGTCGGGAACAACGCGTTGCCCACCGATACCGCGTTTTTGGCCTCGCTTCGATTCCAGCTAAAACGGGCGTTGAAGCGATGGCTCTGATTGATCTCGTAGTCCCCACGCACGAGAAATGCCTTTGCGTCGTTGGTCTGCTGGTAAGGCTCTTGCAGCGACTGATAGAAGTCGAAGGCTTCCTGTGTCGCGGCAGTCGTCGTTATTCCTGCCAGGTTGTCAAAGAAGACCTGTCGGCCAATCCGGATTCGTTGCTGTTCGTAGGATCCGAAGTAGAACGCTTTGTTCTTTATGATCGGTCCGCCGAATGATCCGCCGAACTGCTGCTGCGTCGGAGCTGGCACGAATTCAACCGGAGCGAGTCCCTTGCTGGCCCTCGTGCCGTTGAGATTGAATTTGACCGCGCTGAAAAAGTCGGTCTCCTTTGAGAGCTCTTTCGGGCGATGGTAGTAGTACCCGGAACCATGCATCGCGTTGGTCCCGGACTTTGTCACGGCATTGACTATTCCACCCGTCGAACGTCCGAACTCCGCCGAGTACCCGGCGGGAACAACCTGGAATTCTTTGATCGATTCCTGCGGAATGGTGAACGCGCTGTTGGAACGCTCACCGCCGCGGATACCGCCGAAGAACGGCTGATTGTAGTCAACACCGTCTACGTTGACATTGGCATTTATTCCGCGCTGCCCGGAAATCGAAAGTTGTCCGCGCGAGGGATCAACCTGTACGGAAGGAGTTAGTGTTGCGAAGTCCTGAAAGCGCCGCCCGTTGATGGGCAGGTTCTCAATAGCCTTGTCGTTCAAAATCGAGTCGGCTTCCGAGCGAGTCGTTTGAACCTGAATCGCACCGGCGGTCACGTTCACAGTTTCCTGGACGCCGCTGACACCCATTCCGATTTTGACGTCCTGCGTTCGTCCAACCAGCACCTCGACGCTTCTAACCGTGCTGGTGACAAACCCCTTCGCATCAGCGGTGACTGTATAGATCCCCGGTTGCAGCGACACTATTCGGTACAAGCCATCGTCGCCTGAGGTTGCCGTGTTTGATATTCCAGTCGCGTCGTTTGTTGCCTTTACTGTAGCGTTGGGAATGGCCGCCCCCTGATTGTCGGTGACGATCCCCGCTATCTGGCCCGTGCTGGCTTGCGATTGAGCCAGGGTGGGAATTGCGCCCCAACCCATGCTCAGTGCAATCAGCACTACACATAGTGAGTAGAATGGTTTTCGTTTTGACATTTTCCTGCCTCTCCTGGTGAAAATTAGGTCACAAACTCTCAGGTGCTGCGGGCAACCGCACCGACACCCAGATATTACGCTCAATCATTCGGTTCTCTCGCCCGGTCACAGAGAGGATTCCTGAAAGCAGCCTGCTTGCCTCTCTATTAACCTTCCTGGCTCGCCTTTTGTGCGGTTTATACCACACCTTTGGGCCGCGAGCGAAGCACCCACCCAAGAAACGACCGCCTTTGAGCACGGCGCACCTACATTCTGCAGAATGAACTCTTCCTGAAAAACAAGTGCGTGCGACTATTGCTGTCAGAATATTAAGAACCAGCGCCAACCTTGGGTGAGCGGTAAGGCTACTTCAACGATTAGGTCTAGTCAAGAAAAATAGGTGTTAATTCTTTGCAAAACACGGCTGGCTTCGAGGCCCTTATCCGGAAGCGGCAGCACGTTCTCTTCGAACATACCCGAATTTCCGGTACGCGAAGATTCACCGCGCTGATGCCGCTACTTTCGCTGCGACAGCACCTCGACAACCGCCTTGAACGAACCAACATTGTCGGACAACTGTCCCTCGTTGACAGACAAGAATAAAAGCCCATCGCGCGTCGCCGTGAATTCCCCCGAGCGGCCAATGAAAATGAAATCGTCGTTATCGGAAGAGATGACGCCAATCAACGCACCCGTCGGCTGGTCGGGCATCAGCTTCTTGGCATCCGGCAGGTCGGCAAGACCTTCAGGCCCGCTGCTGCGCCCGCTAACAGGGTCGAGCGTAATCGATCCGCTCGCGGTCACGCGGATGTGATCCCCCCGCTTCACGATCAACCCGGAACTGGTCCAATCCTTCTTCGCAGCTACATCCACGTTCATCGACTTCACTGGCAGGAACTGTTTGCGATTCGAACGCTCGCTGTCCAAAGTTTCAGAAGTGGGCGCCGGGGTGACCGCCGGCGCGGGTTTCTCGGGTTGCGCGCCCTCAGAAGTTGCAGGCTGGCCCTCCGGTGGTCCACTCACCCGCGGTTGAGGATCCGCCGGCGCCGTTGTTCGAGCCGGCGGTTCATCACGGACGATGGCTTCGGTTTGAGCGGGCGGTTCGATTTTCTTGGTCTTTTTACCTTTCGGCTGCGGCTCAGGTGAGCTGGTTACAGGTGCAGATGAAGTAGGGGCGGACGCCGAAGGTTCAGTCGTTGGGGCCGGGGCCTCCGCCGCAACTGTTGGCGCCGAGTCAAAGTCTATTCGCGACACGTCGCCCATGAACACAGTCGCCTTGCTCATGTAACGCCCGGAGCCGGTGTCGAGTACAATTACAAATTGATCGTCGGCGAAGCTGCTCACTTTTCCCTTGAGCACGCTGCCATTCTTGAGATGTATGGTGTCCGCCGTGACAGTTTGAGAAAGAATCACGACCGAGAGCAAAAACAAGATGAGAGACTTGCGCATTTGGGCGCCTCCGCGGTTTCTGAATTCTAATCGGTCGCGAATTATATCAGAGGGTTTCGAAGTCTGAAACTGAAGCGGCAGGCACTCAGTCGTTCGAAGTTGCCTGGACGCCTCGGATCATTCGCCTTCGCGGTTGACTCGATCCGAATAGTCTTCCGAAGAGGCCGGATCGAGTTCCCAGCGGTGATGATCACGCTCCTCGACTTTTTCCGTTGTGTGAAGCGGTTCATTGTCCTCATAAATCAGACCGACCGCCTCGCCAAGCTCTTCGACGATGTCCTGATCGGGCGTGGGTGACGAGCCACCAACCGTTTCGTCGCCGATGTCCGCTCGAGCCCAGTCGGCGTCAAGATCACCCGCGGAGAGCCGAGGCGTTCGCGAGTGATGCTCGCGAAGCTCGCGCTTTAACTGCTCCGCACCCGATCCAAGTCGTTGTGCATCGGCGAATTCCTGCTGCACCTCTTCCCCAGCCTCGTACTGCTCGCGTTCTGCCGTACCGGCGTCGATGAATTCATCAGTGACTTTCTCAGACATATGCTCGCTCCTTATCTCGATCGTCACTTTCCACGCTGCCAAAAGTCTAGCACAGAAGGTGATGGGAAACATCAAACAGGTTTGTAAATTGGTACAACTCGATTTGAAGGTGCCGTAAAAGAAACGGCGAGCCCCGCTTCCGCGAGGCTCGCCGGTAACATAATAGTACAACGTCAAACTAGGCTGCGATCACATTGCTCGCAGCAAGACCTTTCGGGCCTTGCGTTATGGTGAACTCAACACGCTGACCTTCGTTGAGGGTCTTGTATCCCTCGGCCTCGATCGCTGAGTAGTGAACAAACACGTCGTCACCGCCCTCTCGGGTGATGAAGCCGTAGCCCTTAGTCGCGTTGAACCACTTAACAGTTCCTTGTTCTCTCAATGCTTTCTTCTCCTTTTCATCTAGAGTGAATTGCAGAGTGATGATCGGAGCCAAAGCAAAGAGCGTTTGCGGTCAAACTTTCAAACGCGCAACACCTTAACTTCAACTTCAGTCCTCCTCACACTACTGCTGAACAAACGCGCTCATCCTACATATCCGAAAAAAGGCTGTCAACTAAATTGCGAGGGATGATTTGGGGAATATGAAGAACTCGCCGGGCGGCTCTAAGGCTACGTCACACGAACCAGCTTCATTCGAAGACTTGCGGATCCAGTTTCTCAAAAAACGCACCGTGCAGCCGGCTAACGGCCTGTTCCACATCAGACTCGGCCACAACAACGCTGATCGTAAGCGGAGAAGATCCGTGAACGATCAATCCAACCTCAATGCCTTTGATCGCATTGAAGATTTGACTGACCACCGCGGGATCGCCTCCGAGGCCCTCGCCAACTACCGAAACGACCGCGCAATTCGCTTCAGCCGTCGCCTTGCCTTGTCCCGACACCGCTTCGATCAGGTCCCTTCCTCCATGACGAAGGTCGCGTGAGTCGATCACGAGAACTACGTGTGACCCCGCTGACGCCATAAGCAGCGGATCCACTCGGCGCTTCGCGAGCACGTCTAAAAACCAGCGGGACATATCAGTGCCCGACGCGGCCTCTCCATTGATGATCGTCACGGGCCGTTTGTAGGTGATCGATTTGATTGGATTCGCGGAAGGTGTGGCGCTCGCGGTTATCGTAGTTCCGGGGGAGGAAGGTTTTCTTGAGTTGTAAATGTGAACCGGAATGTTTTTGCGCGCAGCGGGGTGAATCGCTTTCGGATGAAGCACCTTTGCGCCGAAGTGCGTCAACTCCGCGGCTTCGGCAAACGAGCAATGCTTGACCGTGCGCGCGCCGGCAAATATTTCGGGATCGGCGGTCATCAAGCCCGGAACGTCCTTCCAAATCTGAATGTCAGCAGCATCAAGTGCTGCGCCCAGGATCGTCGCGGTGTAGTCCGAGCCTTCGAACCCAAGCGTGGTTGTCGCGCCATCGCGCGAGGAGCCCATGAATCCCTGGATGACCGGCACTGCTCCGCTCTCAACAACGGGCAAAACACTTTCGATGACTCTCTGATTCGTGAGCCATTCAATCGGAGACGCTGAACCAAAACGATCATCGGTCTTGATCAGCTCGCGAGCGTCAAGAAGCCGAGCCTGTATGCCTCGTTCCGTCAACGCGTCGGCCAGTACGGCAGAAGAAAGTAATTCCCCGTAAGCCAGAATCTTGTCGAGCCCGCGCGGCGGCACCTCGCCAAGAATCGCAAGGCCCTCGAGCAATTTCTTCAATTCGTCAAAATGTTTTTCGATGAGCGCGAAGACTTCACGCTCTTCTGATTTTCTGACCAGCCGGCGAGCTTCGCTCGTGTGGCGAGTCTTGAGGCCGGCAACGATGCCAAGCGTAGTGCGCGAATCGCCAGCCGCCGAGGCCTCGGCTGCCTGGAGAAGTTTGCTGGTGGTCTTGCCCATCGCCGAAACGACGACGACGGGCCGGAGATGCAGACGCTGGCGGATGATCTCAACGACTCGCTCGATTGAAGGCGCGTCCTCAACCGACGTGCCGCCGAATTTCATTACGATCATTGTTATGGTTCCGGGTTCAGGGTTCCGGGTTCAGGGTTCAGGGTTCAGGGTTCCGAGTTCCGCGTTTTTCGAATGTCAATTTCCAGATTTCGAAAGTGAAACTAAACCCGGAACCCGGAACTCGGAACCCGGAACTCAGAACCCGGAACCCAGAACAGTTATCCGAGAAAACCTTGAGTCTTCATCAACTCGGCGTTGAGAATTGCGGCGCCCGCGGCGCCGCGAATCGTGTTGTGCGAAAGGACGACGAATCGAATATCGAAGACTGGACACTCGCGAATGCGACCCACGACGGCGCTCATTCCGTTGCCGGCGTCGCGATCGAGCCGCGGCTGAGGGCGATCCCGCTCGGCAGTCACGATCACCGGTCGCGCGGGCGCGGAAGGCAGGTTCAATTCCTGTGGAACGGATTTGAACTCGGCCAGCACTCCTGCGACTTCGTCAGGCGTCGCCTTCTTTTCAAGCTCAACGGAAACGCATTCCATGTGACCGTCTTCAACGAAGACGCGATTCGTGTGAGCGCTGATCACGAAATCCGAGAAGCGAATGTGATCGCCATCCAATGCCCCCATTATCTTGCGCGGCTCCGTCTCGACCTTTTCTTCTTCGGTGCCTCCGATGTGCGGGATCACGTTTCCGAGCATGTCGATCGCCGAAGGCCCTGGGTATCCCGCTCCTGAAAGCGCTTGCATAGTGGTCACGATCAGTCGTTTCACACCGAAGGCGCGATCAATTGGCGCGAGCGCCATCACCAGCCCAATCGTCGAGCAATTCGGATTGGTGACAATCGCGCCGGACCAACCGCGGCGTGCACGCTGGATTTTGATCAATTCGAGATGCTCCGGATTCACTTCTGGAATCAGCAACGGCACATCGTCGTCCATTCGATGATTCCTCGAATTGCTGACGACAATGTATCCGGCCCGAGCAAAGTTCTCTTCGATTTCACCGGCCACCGAAGCATCGAGTCCCGAGAACACAACCCGGCAATCAAGAGCCGGCTCACACGGCTTGACCGTCTTATGCTGAAGCGATTCTGGAATCGGCTTGTACTGCCGCCACGTCGTTGCCTCCTCATAGCTCTTACCCGCCGAGCGATCCGAAGCCGCAAGCTCGACCAACTCGAACCACGGATGATCTTCGAGCAGCGTAACGAACTTCTGTCCGACTGCTCCTGTTGCTCCGAGAACTCCTACTGGAATTTTTCCTGACATAAGAACCCTGCGTCCCGGCAATGCTCTGCGTCTTTGCGCGAAACTTCTTGCCGCGAAGCCGCAAAGAAACGATAAGCTATGACCCGTCGCCTTTCAATCGAATCACCATCTGCTTATAAACATCCGCCGCCGCCCTCAGTTCTCGCTTTGAAATCTTCTCGCCCGCCGTGTGCGCGTCGAGTATCGAGCCCGGGCCGAACAACAGCGGCTTCCCCCAGTTTGTCAGCAGCGGGATATCAGTCGTAAAGGAAACGACCGCTGTCTCGAAACCATCGGCCCGCTCCGTGAACACCGGATCACACTCGAACGTGTATTCGATCTCGGCGCGTGAACCGATAACATTTTCAACCTGACGCTTCAATGCCTCGCTCCTTGTCACGACTCGAAACATCAACTCGGCCTCGGCATCAGCAGGAATAACGTTGGCCGCAACGCCGCCTTTGATGACGCCGATGTTCAAGGTGGTTGCTCCAAGAGTTTCGTCGCTCGGAAGCTCGCTTCGCCTGAGATCGTTCAACACATCGAGAAGTTTCTCGATGGCCGACTCTCCACGCTCGGGATAGGCCGAATGCGCGGCGCGGCCACGTGCCCTGAGAACGGCTCTCAGAGCGCCTTTCGAGCCAAGCGCCAGTTTTGATTCGGTCGGCTCGCCGTTGATCAGGTATCGCGATCCATTCGGAATTGTGTTCGCTGCTCGAGCGCCCGGGCTGCCGGCTTCTTCGCCGACGACGAACAGCAGCCCGAAGTCCGAGACATTGGATTCGATCAGCGCTTCGCCTGCTTTGATCATCGCCGCGATGATTCCCTTCGCATCGCAAGCGCCTCGCCCATAGATGAACTCCTGGTCTTCGCTATACGTGACGAAAGGCGGAACGGTGTCCGTGTGCGTGGACATCACGACGTCGGGTTCGCCTCGGCGAGCGTAGACGTTGGGGCGTCCAGGCGCTGCGTCCTGCAGCTCGACGTCAAACCCGGCGCGCTCCAGGTAATCAGAAAGAAACTCGCCGACTTGTTTTTCGTCACCGCTGATTGAAGGGATTGAAATCAGTTCGCGGGTGAGTTCGAAGACATTCATCGGGCGGTCTGGTGGTCAGCGAATTGTGGCGGCGTCGCGCGTGATCTCCGCGTCCGGAGCGGACTCTTCCTCGGCTTGATAGCGCTCGTAGCAAACCCGGCACCGAGCTTCGTAGGTGTTATCGCCTATCTCAATCTGCGAGTTCCCGCCCGCAACTCGCTGCGTGTAGTGCGCCGGTCCACCGCAGCGCACGCATACCGCGTGCATCTTCGAAACGTATTCCGCGACCGCAAGCAGCGCAGGCATCGGCCCGAACGGACGGCGCAAATAATCCTGATCCAGTCCCGCGGCGATCACGCGCACTCCTGCGTCGGCCATCTCCATGCACACGTTGACAATTCCCGCGTCGAAGAACTGAACTTCATCGATGCCGAGGACTCTGATGCCGAAGACTATTTTGGATCGCAATTCTTCGGAGTTGACGACGGCGTTCGCATCCAGACCGCGATTGTCGCGCGAGATGATTCGCTTCACATCGAAGCGATCGTCTATGACCGGCTTGAATATCTGCGCGCGTTGGCGGGCTATCTCGGCGCGCCGGATTCGGCGGATCAACTCTTCGCTCTTGCCGCTGAACATGCCGCCGGTTATTACTTCTATCCATCCGCCTCTCGGGTTGAATCCGTCGTCCATTTACTCAGTAGCTCCTTCTTCTGCTATGACGATCAAGCTTCCAGGCGAACCTCATAATCCACAACCTCACCGAGCTCGACGTATCGCTTCAATAATCTCAAATACATCGACCAGCAATAGCAGGACACTCGATAGTGATCATTCGATTCGGGCCAGCCGGTGTGATGAAAGCGAACTTCCGTCGCGCCATCGCGCTCTTCCAGTTGAAACCCGAGCCGCGTTCCTTGCCAATCCGAATCGGCCTGCGTGAATTCAATTTCGAACTCGCTGTCCGGAACCTTCCGCGTCACCTTCGCAAGCCAATCGTATCCCGGACCAAAACCCAGCGTGTACTCGGCGCCTTCGTCCGATCCTCTCGAGGAGTTCAACGTCCACCACGAGTCGAGTCCCGCGGGCGTTGACACAGCCTCGAAGACTCGCCGCGCCGGCGCCTTGATTGGAAAATGTTGGAAGATGTCGGCCACAAGTGCCCCCTAGTTGAGCCTCCCTTGCAGTTTCCTGAACGCTCGTATTGCAAGCGCGTACTTCGGATTCAGCTCCATCGCCGCCTGATATTCGCGAAGCGCCTCGCGCGATCGTCCGAGCGCTTCGTACACGCGGCCAAGATTGAAATGCGGATAAAAGTAGCATTCATATCGCGAAGCCGTCATCGCGCGTTTGAACCAATCGATCGCGGCGTAGAGATTGCCTTGCTCGATCAGGTACGCGCCGATGTCGTTGTAAGGGTTGCCAAAGTCGGGATCGACTTCAATTGCGCGATGACACTCTTCAATCGCCTGCTCGGGAAGACTCATGAAGCTGTAGGTCCATCCGAGAAACGTGTGAGCCTCGGCGGTCGCGTAGGCCTCGATCGATTGCTTGTATAGATCGACGGCTTCGTCCAAGTCGCCGCGCATCTGAGCTTCATATGCCGATTGAAAAAAACGAAGCGCTTCGCTCTTGGCTGACGCCTGCTCTTCGGTGAGAAACTCTTCGCCGCCAAACGGCATCTCGCCAATGCCCGTCTCAAGCGCGACTCGCCTTCGAGCTTCATCGCGAATGATTTGAACTTCGTCTGACATCCTTATGACCTTTGTATTCAAGTGAGCTGGAAATATCAAGTGGCGAGAATGAAACAGCAACCTTTAAGGGCGGCCCTCCGTGGCCGCCCCTTAGTGTAAGAGCGGCATGCGAGTAAGGGGCGGCCACGGAGAGCCGCACTTACAAGGTTACGCTGGCCCCTCGACAGCGAATGCTTGTCATCCCACTAATACCCCAGCGCCATTCCATCCTTGCGCGGATCCGAAGCTCCCATCAAAGTGCCGCTCCCCGGATCGATCATAATCGCCTGGCCTCCGCCCATCGAAAAGCCAGGCGAGAGCGGCACGCGTTGATGCCCCCTCGCAATCAAACTATTTATCACGGGCCCCGTAATTCCGTCTTCAAGCAGCACGCGTTTTCCGCTTAGATAGCGAAACCTCGGCGCCTCTATCGCCTGTTGCAGATTCATTCCCATGTCGATCAAGTTTGTCAGCACCTGCACGTGTCCCTGCGGTTGAATCGCGCCGCCCATCACTCCAAACGACATCAACAATTTTCCATCCTTGAAAACCATCGACGGGATGATCGTGTGAAACGGCCGCTTTCCCGGCTCGAGCCGATTCACGTGACCGGGATCGAGAGAGAAGCCCGCGCCTCGATCGTGCAACACGATTCCAGTGTCGCCGGCGACGATCCCCGAGCCGAAATTCTCAAACAAGCTGTTGATAAACGACACCGCATTGCGGTCTTTGTCGACCACCGTGAAGTAGACCGTGTCGCTGTGATTCACGACAACACCCGGCGCGACATCGTCCATCGTTCGATCGGGCTTGATCAACACGCGGCGAGTTGCGGCGTAATCCTTCGAGAGCAGTTCAGCTACCGGGACCTTCGCGAACGCGGGATCCGCTATGTACTTATTGCGATCCGCAAACGCGAGCTTTATCGCTTCGATCAGCGTGTGATAGTAGAGGTCGGGCTTCGAGTTCATCGAAGCGAGATCGAAGCCCTCCAGAATGTTCAGAGCGAGCAGCGCGGTCAGCCCCTGTCCGTTCGGCGGGCACTCGTACACCTTGTAACCGCGATAGTCGGTTGAGATCGGCTCGACCCATTCCGATTTGTGCTCGGCGAAGTCCTGCATCGAAAGATACCCGCCGTTCTTCTGACAGTAGTCAACAATGGCGCGGCCGATCTCACCTTTGTAAAAAGCGTCGCGGCCACCGCGTGCGAGGGTTCTAAAAGTCTTTGCGAGATTTTTCTGACGAAAGATCTCTCCAGCGCGTGGGGCTCGGCCTTCGATCAGGTAATTCGACGACGCGGCGGGGGTCCTGCGAAGTTTCTCAACTCCCTGCGCCCACTCGGCAGCGGATTTTTCCATCACTGGAAAGCCATTCTCGGCGTACTCAATCGCCGGAGCAAGCACGTCCGCGAGCTTCATCGTTCCGTACTTATCGAGCAGCATCGTCCATCCATCGACCGCGCCGGGCACGGTGATCGGCTCCATGCCTTCGGCGGGCATCTCCCTGATTCCCTTCCTGGCGAAGTGATCGAGGTTCAACGCGCGAGGTGCGCGGCCGCTGGCGTTCAAGCCCTTCAGCTCTTTTGTCTTCGACCAATACACCAGCGCAAACAAGTCGCCGCCGATGCCGGTCATCATCGGTTCGGTAAGATTCAGCACAGCGGCCATGGCAATCGAAGCGTCAATCGCATTGCCGCCGCGTCTGAGAATTTCGAGCCCGACTTCTGACGCGAGTGGCTGGCTCGATGCGACCATCGCGTGCTCGGCGCGCACGATCGAGCGGCCGGTCTTCACCTGCGACGTCCATGTTCCGTCGGTATAGGATTCAGCGGTTGTCAGCATCATCATCACGATTGTCGTAACAGCCGCGACCAGGCGAAAGCGGTTTCTCATCAAGCCGAAACTTGTGAAGTGCATAATCCCTCCAGACAGGATTTATTCCAATGGTCGGAAGCATCGATCTTAAGACTTGTTGGGGTTCGGCGCCATGAATACCAGCAGCACAAGCCGCGCGGCCGACTCGTTGCGCACACCGTGTTCAGCATCCGCGGGCGCAAGCACAATTTCATTCGCGCCGAGATCGCGTTCTTCGCCGCCGATGTGAAAGCGCCCTGTCCCTTCGAGGACAAAATAGACCTTATCCGCGCCAGCGTGTGCGTGCCGCTTTTGTTCCTGCCCGGGTTCGAGGCAATAAATGTCGGCGAACATCCGTTCGGTTTCGAACAGATTCACCTTCTGCATCTTCTCGGGAAGGAACCGTTGCGAGGGTTTTACGTTCTTGCTTTCCACTCGAGTTCGACAGCGGAATCACTTGATGCGGTTCGCTGCTTTTTCTTTGCGCGCCTGAGCATCCAAACGGAAACGGCTGTCAGCGCTATTTGAAGTAATCCGAAAACTACTTGAAGCGCCATTGATTTTGCCCCCACATTCTTTCCAACAATCCAGCTGATCGTTGCACCCATCAACCACGGCAGGGGGATCATGGCTGGCGGTATCTTTTCCCCTCGTTGCCACGTGCGGATCAAAAACCAGGCGAGTAATCCAATCGACGGACCAAGTGTGAACAACGCAACCCAGTTCCAGACTTTGATCTCGATGTCCATACGCGGCTCCAGACGATCTCTCAGCAGACTCAATCTGATTATTGCGCGGGCCGGGTTTGGCCTCGATGACAAGTGAAGCAAGTCACCCGGCCGGTGGCGCCAAGTTTCCCATTGGTGTCGCGCACGAGTTGAATCATCTTGCGAGCAGTTTGCTTTGTAGGCTTGTCGTCTTTTTCGAACTGATCCTTGATGTGACAATAAGTGCAGTCAACCCCAAGCGACGCCTTGAACGCGAACATAACCTTCATCAGCCTGTCGGAAGGAATTCCTCGCAGCAGTTGAATGTTTTTGTATTTCTGTTCGGCTCGCTCTTCTTTGCTGCCGGCCGCCAGCGGATCAAGCGACGGCAACTCAGCGGATCCATCCTGAGCCATTGACGCGCCGCTTGCCGGCGCATCCGTTGCCCCCGGGGTCCCGGGCGGGAGCGGCGGCGCGGGAACGGTCTGTCCGCTGTCAATTGCGGGATGCCCGGGCGGAAGCGCCTGCCCGGAATTGCTGCTGTTGACCGAAGTCTCTTTTGGCTGGTTCGCTGTGGTGGTTTGCGAAGCGACGCCGCCCGTGCCGGTGCTCACCGAGTTGCCGACAATAAATCCGAGAATCAGTCCGGCTACGATGCCGATGATTCCATAGCTCACGTACTCTTTGTTCATCATAGGACCCAACAACTCGTGTTGAAGTGCTGCTAGTCGAGTTCTGACTTATTCAAGCACTACGAGAGATCACGCATTCTAGCACAGTGCATGTTCAGATCGAACAGGACATTCACCGAGGCAGTTCGATGTCAAAGCTGAACCATCCTGCCGTCGCGCTTAACCTTAAATATTCGGCCACGCCACTCAACGGTGTTGCCTGCCCAACTCACGCACCAGATCGTAAAACTCAGCACATCGCGCACCGGCACAAGCCATAAATGTTTCTTCAGGATTCTGTCGTCGAGCCAATGCACCCCGATCATCCATGCCATCGTCAATCGCAAGACAAGCGTGATTGCAAGCATCCCGAGACCAAACACGGATGCGAGCGTCAACAAAACATTCAACAGCGCAAGCGCAGTCCCGTGAGTCAGAATCAACCCGAAATACCCTGCCGGCCGCGAGATTCTGGTCGAACGAGCCCAACGCATCTGATGCCGCACCGTTCCCCTGAATCCAATCGGCGGCATCGCAGTCTCGACGACGTGACGCGAAAGCCTGACCTCATACCCATCCGCATCGATCAGGTTGCCCAGCATGAAATCGTCGGCGAGGTAATCGGCAAGCGCGGGAAATCCGCCGATCGCTTCAAGCCTCGCGCGAGTCGTCGCCATCGTAGAGCCGAGCGCGAACTTCACACCCTCCAGCATCCACGCCATCAACACGCCCGCCGCGAACTCGCCAGTGATCCCAACTGCTTCGAGCTTGGCGCCGAAGTCGGGCGCTTCGCGAGCGCGATACAAACACGTAACTAATCCAACACGCGCATCCGACAAAGGCGCGAGCACTCGTCGCAGATAATCGCGGCTGACTCGAATGTCGCTGTCGAGGATCACGATTCGCTCGTGCTTTGCGAGAGCGAGCATGTTTTGAAGATTGCTGATCTTGAGGTTCTGCCCGATGACCTTGTCGGAAACCACCAACGCTATGTCTCGATTCGGGAAGTCTTCGATCAGCTTTTGAACGATCGGTATCGACGAGTCCGTTGAATCGCGAACCCCGAAGATGATTTGATACTCGGGATAGTCCTGACGGCAGAGCTCAGCGTAATTGTCATACGCTTTGAAGTCCGCTCCGTGAAGCGGAATCAAGATCGTCGCCGGTTCGAGTTCTCCATCATTTTCGTTTTCGCTCTGGGAGAAGAAACGATATCCCGCGATAATTGAGAGCAGATAATATGCGTTCGCTGCGAGGATGCAGGCGGCGAGCACGAGCTTGATTGCGGTGACGATCATCGATCAAGGAAGAGAAATCAGCGCGACGCCCAGACACACCAGCACCGTCCCCGCCAATCTCAAGCGGGTGATCTGTTCATTCAGGATGAACTTCGCTCCGAGCGTGGTGATGACAAAGCTCAGAGAAGTAGCCGGTAGGACAAAACTCAGATCGGCCCACGACAGGACCGCCAGAAACGCGAAAAAGCTGCACGCCATGAAAAACAGACCGATCAGAAAGTTCACGTTCGTCAGGACGCGGGCTGCAATCGAGATCAGCTTGCGAGGATGAACGGTCGAAATCTCACCGACCTGCTTCATTCCCTTGGTAATGAACACATCGCCGGCGGAACCGCCGAGCACTACGATTGCGATCATCAGGGCCGTCATCATCTTGAAATCTCCGAAGCGTCGGACCGCAAGCTGGCAGCTTGCGTTACTGTTCGCGCGCCGGATCTTGATACCAAAAACACTCCGAGCGTGATCACCAACGATCCGGCCCACCTTGCAGGCGTGACCGTCTCATTCAAGAAGTAATGTCCCGCGGCAACGTTGAGCACATACCCAAATGCGGTCGCGGGCAACACGAAGCTCAAATCAGCCCATGACAACGCAGCCGAATAAAGCGCGAAAAACACGATCAACAGCGCGGTTCCCAACCACACCATCGGATCCGAGGCCGCGCGCATCGCGGTCGCAAGCACGTCGCCGCCGCCTGTCACGGATTTCATGGCCTTCGTTAGATATACGTTGCCCATCGTCTGAGCTACGATCGCGACAATTAGAACCGTGGCGGTTTTCATATGGTATACGGGAAAAGCCCGGCTAAAGCCGGTACTCTGAACGCCTGCTTTCCAGCTCGTGTTCGATTGCGGAATAGGTAGTTAAGACAACGCCCAGTTCGTCGATCCGTTGTCTTACCAGCCCGCTAATTAGCGCTTCGAACTCAATGGAGCACTGGCGCTCGTCGGGGTTCAGGACCTTGTCATCAGCATACGTCGCTGGATGAAAGTATATTTCGCTCGTACCGGAAGACAGCTTGTCGAGGATGTAAAGAAAATACTGTTCGCTCATTCGCCCGCTTTGAAGATTGCCATAGACGCGCTCGGGAAACGTGAAGCCTCGCGCTAACAGCTTTCTTTTCATGTACACGCCGAGCCCGCCAAAGAGCATCGCGTGAATCGTCTTGCGCATCACGTCGCGGCGATCGAATTCAAGAGCAAGCCGCCGTTCTTCGACGGGGACTCTCATGCGCCGGGCGCCGTACTTCGCGCCAAGCTCAAGCGCGATGTTGAAGATCACCGGATGAACGTGCAAGTGCAGATGCCCGTCGATGTGCGAAAGCGGCAATCCCGTTGAATGAAATCTCTCGAATTGCGCCGCGAGCTCTCTTCGGAGTTGCCGTCGAGCTTGCGGCGAGAAGTAATACTTCAGACCGGCTGCGGTCGGGTTGTTTGAAAAATTACCGTCCCGATCGACGAGCGAAGAAATCTCAGAGCGGGGCAGCGCGCTTCGCCCGACCACCGTTACCAGATGAATCCCAACCGCGAGTCCCGGATTCTCCTTCGCAAGCATTACCGCCTGCTCGAACGCCGCGCCGGTAACCATCAGGCTGGCGCTCGTAAGCACGCCTTCGTTGAATGCGCGGATGATTGCTTCGTTGACTTCGGTGGAAGCGCCGAAGTCGTCCGCATTCACAATCAGCCGGCGCGCGGAGCGCTTTTCATTTCGCGAGTCGGGCAAAAGCGGGCTAGCGCCGCCTCTGCTTTCAGCAAGGGCAGCGCTAGTTTGTGATTTCGATGCTTGAATCTCGCGACTCATCGACTGGCTTGTGCCGCTACAAACTCTTTCCGCTTCGCGCGAAGCTGCAGGAATTCCTTCGCTTCCTTGTAAAGCCGCCGCCGCTCGTGGCCGTTGAACGCCGCGCGGCGCACGATCCTGAAAATGATCCTCGGGCGGAAGTAATACCGATCGTAGAACTGCTCGACCGCCTGCACGATTTCCTCACGCGTCAGCCCCGGATACTGAATCACGGGGAGTTGATGCCCGGCGTCGTCAGTCATGTCCTCGTCCAACAGGTATTTGTTGTTGCGTAGATAATCGTCGAATTCGGTGCCGGGATAAGAGTGCGCGATCGACACTTGTATCGTCTCGCAATCGAGTTCTTCCGCGAACTTCACTGTGCGCTTTATTGTTTCCGGAGTCTCGCCCGGAAGCCCGATGATGAAATCCCCGTGCACGGTTATTCCGAGCTTCTTGCAATTCTTCATGAACTCGCGGGCCTGCTCGACGCTCGCGCCCTTCTTTATGTTCTTGAGTATCTGCGGATCGCCCGATTCAAATCCCACGATCAGCAACCGGCAGCCTGCTTCCTTCATCGCCTTCAACGTCTCGTAGTCTGTGTGCACACGCGACGTGCAGGACCACGTCTTCTTGATCGGCTTTAGCTTTTCACACACCGCGATCGTTCTATTCTTCGCCCAGGCAAACGTGTCGTCATCGAAGAAAATCTCTTCGAGATTCGGAAACATTTCCCACGCGCGCTTGAACTCAGAAGCGACGTTCTCAGGACTGCGAGTCCGCCACGCGTGCCCGCTAATGGTCTGCGGCCACAGGCAAAACGTGCAGAGTGCCGGACAGCCTCGCGACGTGTAAAAGGAAATGTATGGATTGAGCAGGAATGGAACGTTGTACCTGGTGATATCCAGATCGCGTTTGTAGATGTCGGACGCGAACGGCAATGAGTCCAGATCGTGAAGAGGCGGGCGATCGGCGTTATGAACCACGCGGTCGTCCTTCTTGAAGCTCACTCCCTGAATGTCTTCGAGCTTCGCGCCTTCGGTGAATTCCTTTAGCGCGAAATCGATCTCCTTCCGAACGACAAAGTCGATCGCCTCGGACGACTTGAGCACCTGATCTGGCTGTGATGTAACGGGAGGTCCGACAAAAGCAATCTTCAGCGAAGGCTTTTCGACCTTCATCATCTCGGCGAGCCGAATGTCATTCTTGAGTCCCGGAGTGCTGGTGTAAAGCGCCACGAAGTCATATTCCCTGGCGATATCAATCGTCTGCTCAGGAGTGACATCGTGCGGAGGCGCGTCCAGCAACCGGCTGTCTTTAATAAGGCCCGCCGGATACGCAAGCCAGACCGGGTACCAGAAAGAGGCAATCTCACGCGAGGCAGGCCAGCGCGAACTGGCTCCTCCATCGAAATTGGGGAATGACGGTGGGTTGAGTAGTAGTGTCTTCATAGAATTCTTCCAATAGTCAGCACCAACGCTTATACCTTGCAACTTTGCAAGCAGTCAAGATTGGCATTCTCGCGCCCGAATCGCGTCGTCGTCGGCCACTGTAACCAACGGCTCGAAGCTAGTTGCCATAACCATCTCCAGGGTGGATGGGATTCTAGCACAGACTTTGAATCGAGCGATGCCACGCGTATACGCAATCGCGTGGCGTTCGCGCCGGCGAAGCGATACAATTCCAATCCCCTGGTGGGCGCTTTCGATTGACCTTCATTGCCGAACGTTATAACCTCTGGCGGGTTCGAGGCTTTGTCATGAGTACATCTCGTCATCGTTCAGACTCAGATTCATCGACAATTCTCCTAACCGTACATCCTCCGGCTCGGTCAACCTCGTAAAGGCTTGCTGACGTCGATGCTGTTCCCGACGGCGCCGCCGCGAGCAAGCAGAGTTTTCGGAAGGAGATTACAATGGCGAAAACAGCAAGAAGCAAAGAAGAACCGTCGAGCGCGACACCCGACCTTGATCCATCGGTCGAAGCGGCGCGCAAAGAACCAACGCAGGAAGAGATAGCCTTGCGGGCTTACCACATCTACCTCGAGCGCGAAGGCGCCGGCGGCGACCCACTCGAAGATTGGCTGCAGGCCGAGCGTGAGCTGACTGAAGCTCGGTAGAGCGAGCGCTTTGAGGCCTGATCGGCCGAACCTTGAGGCGGCCGGGCAGCATTTCATAGATCGCGCGACAATGAAACAAGGGACGCAGGAACGAGTCGGACTTTTGGGGTCGCTGTGTCGGAATAATCAAAGGAGATCAAGCTGTGAGCCAAGCATTGATGACTGACGAGGGCGCAAACCACGACGCCCGAATTGACCAGTTGTGCATAAACACGATTCGGACGCTGGCGATGGACGGAGTGCAGCAGGCCAACTCAGGCCATCCCGGAACTCCGATGGCGCTCGCGCCGGTTGCTTTCGTATTGTGGGACCGTTACCTCCGGCATAATCCGCATAATCCGCATTGGGCGAATCGCGATCGGTTTGTGTTATCGGCGGGACACGCATCGATGCTGCTCTACTCGATGCTGCATCTGTCGGGCTACGATCTGCCTCTCGAAGAGCTGAAGCGATTCCGGCAATGGGGATCGAAGACCCCCGGGCATCCCGAGTATGGACTGACTGCGGGTGTTGAAACGACCACGGGGCCGCTCGGACAGGGCGTCGCCAATTCGGTTGGGATGGCGATAGCCGAGCGATGGCTTGCGGCTCACTTCAATCGCCCTGGTCACGAAATCGTCGATCATCGAGTCTATGCTGTCGCCGGAGACGGGTGCATGATGGAAGGCGTCTCGCAGGAAGCGGCCTCGCTCGCGGGACATCTCCGGCTCAGCAATCTGGTGTGGATTTACGACAACAATCACATCACGATAGAGGGCAACACCGCGCTGGCGTTCAGCGATGATGTCGCCGCCCGATTCACTTCGTATCACTGGAACGTGCTTCGAGTCAGTGATGCAAACGACACCGATTCTTTGGATCGCGCGCTTCGAACGGCCGCCAGCGAAACCGAGCGCCCATCAATGATCATAGTGGACAGCCACATTGCGTGGGGCGCTCCCAACAAGCAGGATACGTCGGCCGCGCACGGCGAGCCGCTTGGCGAAGAGGAGATTCGCCTGACCAAGCAGCGCTACGGCTGGCCGCCCGATGCGAAGTTCCTCGTGCCCGATGAAGTCAACGGCTATACCCAGCGCTCGATCGATCGAGGAAGCAAGTTAGAGGAAGAATGGAACGCCCGGTTTGCTGCGTACAAGGTCGCGCATCCCGAACTGGCAGCAACGTGGGAGCGAATGCAGAGCGGTGAGCTTCCGTTTGGCTGGGATCAGGACATCCCGACTTTTCCAGCCGATGAAAAGGGAGTCGCGGGCCGAGACGCAAGCGCAAAAGTGTTGAACGCGATTGCTCCTCGCGTGCCCTGGCTGATCGGCGGCTCGGCTGACCTCGCGCCCTCAACCAAGACTCGAATGACCGAGGGCGGAGATTTCGAAGCCGGCTCTTACGAGGGACGTAACTTTCATTTCGGCGTTCGCGAACACGCGATGGGCGCGATACTAAACGGGATGACGCTCTCGAAGGTGCGAGCATACGGATCGGGCTTCCTGATTTTTTCGGATTACATGCGCGCGCCGATTCGGCTCTCATCGTTGATGGAGCTTCCGGTGATGTACATATTCACCCACGACTCGATCGGAGTCGGCGAAGATGGACCGACCCATCAGCCCATCGAGCAGCTCATCTCGTTGCGAGCGATCCCCCAACTTCTGGTCATTCGCCCGGCCGACGCGAATGAAGTAGCCGAAGCGTGGCGAGTGATGATGACCTCAACTCATCATCCGGTGGCATTGATACTGAGCCGGCAACCGCTGCCGACCGTCGATCGCTCGAAATACGCCGCGGCCGATGGCGTCGCGCGCGGCGCGTATGTGCTCGGCGATTCAGATGGCGAGCCGGAAGTGATCTTCATGGGCACAGGCTCGGAGCTTCAGTTGTGCGTGGCGGCTCACGAACAGTTGAAGACCGAGGGAATAAAATCGCGCGTTGTGAGCATGCCTTGCTGGGAGCTGTTCGAGCGGCAACCTGAAGAGTATCGCGCATCGGTTCTGCCGCCTGCGGTCCGCGCGCGAGTCGCTGTCGAAGCCGGCACGAGCCTGGGCTGGCGAAGATACGTTGGCATTGACGGACGCATCGTCGCCCGGCGCGATTTCGGCGCGTCGGCTCCGTTGAAGGAATTGCTGAAACACTTCGGTTTTACCGTTGAGAATGTCGTCGCGGCAGCACGCGAGTCGATGAAAAGTATTTAGCAGTTACGGGCGGCCCTCGGTGGCCGCCCTGGTAACGAAGAGCCTGACTACTGAACAAGGGGCGGCCACTGAGTGCCGCCCCGTACAAGCAGGAGAAAAGAAGATGAGCGAGAACCCCCTTATTGAGCTGCAAAAACTCGGACAGAGCATTTGGTATGACAACGTTCGCCGGGCCTTGATAACCAGCGGCGACCTTCAACAGAAAGTTACGGGCGATGATCTGCGCGGCGTTACTTCCAATCCCGCGATCTTTGAAAAAGCCATCGTCGGCAGCACCGACTACGACGAAGCCATGCGCAAGCTGATCGCCGAAGGCAAAGGCATCAAGGAAATCTATGAAGCGCTGGTGATCGAAGACATCCAGAACGTTGCTGATCTTCTCGCCGACACGTACGCGCGCACGGGCGGCGTCGACGGCTATGTCAGTCTCGAAGTCTCGCCGCTGCTCGCGCACGACACCGAAGGCAGCGTGTCCGAAGCAAAGCGATTGTGGGCGGAGCTCGATCGCAAGAACGTGATGATCAAGATTCCCGCCACAGTCGAAGGCATCCCCGCGATTCAGACTTTGATCGCCGAAGGAATCAATATCAACGTCACGCTGATCTTCTCGCGGGAAACTTATGATCAGGTTGCCGAAGCTTACATAAGCGGGCTCGAACAACGAGCGGCCGCGGGCAACCCCATCGATCACATAGCGTCAGTCGCAAGCGTGTTCGTGAGCCGCATCGACAGCGCCATCGACAGCAAGCTCGAATTTCGCTGCCGCCGCTCAACCGATGACACCGAGAAAGCAAAGCTTACCGCGTTGCTGGGCAAAGCCGCGATCGCCAACGCGAAGCTGATGTATCAAACCTTCAAAGAGACATTCAACAGCCCGCGATTCTCTGCCCTTCGAGAAAAAGGCGCGCGAGTACAACGTCCACTGTGGGCCAGCACCGGCACGAAGAACCCGGCTTATCGAGATACATACTATGTTGAAGAGCTGATCGGTCCCGACACGGTCAACACAGTTCCTCCAGCAACATTCACCGCATATCGAGATCACGGCCGCGTCAGGGCCAGCCTTGAAGAGAATCTCGAAGACGCAAAAAAGACAATCGAGCAACTGGCCGCAATCGACATCGACCTCAAGCAAGTCACTCAGCAACTCCAGGACGAAGGCGTGAAAGCGTTCATGGATTCGTTTCACACGCTGACAGACAGCATCGAAGCAAAGCAGGCGGCCATCACCAGCGGCGTTCTCGAACGTCACACCGCGAGCCTCGGAACATTTGCCGACGCGGTGAAGGACACCATCAAGCGCGCCGAGAGCGAACAGTGGATTCGAAGGATCTGGCGAAAAGACGCCACGCTTTGGAAGGAAGACGAGGCTCATCAAAAAATCATCAACAACGCGCTCGGATGGGTGACGGTTGTCGAGCAACTCGTCGAGCACGCGGGTGAACTCGCGGCATTCAGCGAGCGCGTTCGCGGTGATGGCTTTACCGACGTAATGCTTTTGGGAATGGGCGGGAGCAGCCTTTGCCCGGAAGTATTCCGGCGCACCTTCGGACGTCGAGCCGGGTGGCCCGAGCTCCACGTGCTGGACAGCACGGATCCGGCGACCGTGAACGCCTTCGAAGAGAAGGTCGATCTTCCGCACACGCTTTTCATCGTCGCCAGCAAGTCGGGCACTACAACCGAGCCGCTGATGTTCTACAAGTATTTCTTCAATCGCCTGCGTGAGATCAAAGGCGAGCGCGCGGGTGAGAACTTCGTCGCGATCACCGACCCCGGCACGTTGATGGAGGAAATGGCCAAGGGCGACAGCTTCCGCCGAATCTTTCTCAATCCCGCTGACATCGGCGGGCGTTACTCGGCGCTGTCGTATTTTGGGATGGTGCCTGCTTCGCTGCAGGGCTTCGACTTCAAGACCCTGCTCGATCGCGCCGAGCGAGTGCTGCACGCCTGCTCGCCCGCCGTTCCCACTGAAGACAATCCCGCGGCGCGGCTTGGCGCAATACTTGGGACTCTCGCAAACGCGGGCCGCGATAAGCTGACGTTCTCGATTGCCCCGGAAATTTCTTCGCTTGGATTGTGGATCGAACAGCTCATCGCCGAGAGCACTGGCAAGGAAGGCAAAGGCATCATCCCGATCGCCGGTGAAATCCTTGGATCTCCGTCGGTGTACGGCGACGATCGCTTGTTCGTTCACATCGGAGTGGGTGCGCCCGATTCGGAAACCGATTCAAAGCTCAAAGCACTCGAGTCCGCGGGACATCCGGTTGTTCGTCGGAAATTGACCGATCTTCGCGATCTGGGCGAAGAGTTTTATGTTTGGGAGATGGCGACTGCGATTGCCGGCAAGGTAATCGGGATAAATTCATTCGATCAACCGAACGTGCAGGAGAGCAAGGACAACACCAAACGTTACCTTGAAATCTACAAGCGAGATCGCGAACTACCCGAACAGGCGCTGGGATCCGAGGGCCGAAGGCTGAAGGTGTACTGCGACACTGAGACGATCGCCGAGCTTGGCGCGGATGCCGGAATCGAGGAGTTCATCGTCAAGCATCTGGCGCGCTCGCACGCAGGCGATTACGTGGCGATGCTCGACTACATCCAGGAAACAGACGAGCACGAAGAATTGATTCAGTCGATTCGGACCCACTTGCGCGATTCGCTTCACGTGGCGACGACCACGGGTTACGGTCCGCGCTTCCTGCATTCGACGGGGCAGCTCCACAAGGGCGGCCCCGCGAGCGGTGTGTTTATTCAAGTGACCGCCGATAACCTCATTGACGTGCCGCTGCCGGGCGAGCCGTTCACGTTCGGAGTATTGAAACAGGCGCAGGCGCTCGGCGATTTCGAATCGCTTGCGAGCCGTCATCGCCGCGCGATTCGGCTTCATTTGGGCGCGGATATATCTACCGGTCTGCGCACGTTGCTCGAGATTGTGCGCAACGGATTCCCGATCGGCCAGGGCCATGCGGGCTAGATTTGCTTTTGCGTCTTCGCGAATCTTCGCGTCTGTAGGCGAAACCGATTCTTAAAGAGGTTGATTACGACAGTGTCTTCAAAGCCCGCACCCATCGCGCTCGTCGTTTCGGACATTGACGGCACCCTGATCACTTCAAACCACGAAGTAACCGCGGGGACGAAGGCGGCCGCCGGAAAACTCTACGAGCACGGCATCGAGCTATCGCTTGCGAGTTCGCGTCCTCCGCGCAGCATCATTCCGCTCGCGGATGCGCTGAATCTCGGTGGACCCTTCGCCGCTCTCAACGGCGCGCTCGTCGTCAAGAGAGAAGGCGAAGTGCTCGCTCGAAGCGTGATTCCGGCGACGACAATTGCGCGAGTAAGAACTATCGCAGATGAGCTCAGCTTGAGCGTGTGGCTTTACGACGAGCAGGACTGGTGGGTGCCGGCTCGCAACACGTTCGTCGATCGCGAAGAGCACACATCCGGATTCTCGCCGCGTATCGACGGCTACTCCGAGCGAATCACTCAAGGCGCGAATAAGCTGACCGTTGTCGGCAATCCAGAATTTGTCGCACAAGCTGAACAGCGAGTATGGAGCGAACTCGCTGCTGAAGTTTCGGCGTCGCGTTCGAAGCCGCGGTTTTTGGATGTTACCGCACACGGCATTCACAAGGGCACGGTGGTCACGCGATTAGCCAGGCTTTTAGGTATCGCGACCGAGAATGTGGCGGTGATCGGCGACGGGCCAAACGACGTTGAAATGTTCAGGCAAGCCGGGCTCAGCATCGCAATGGGGCAAGCCGTCGATGAAGTAAAAGAGGCGGCCACGTGTCTAACCACCTCTAATGATGATGAAGGCTGGGCGCGCGGGATCGAGAATTTTGTGTTGGGCGGCCGGCAGTCAGCGGGCGCGTAGTTGCTTTGCCTCTGCGTTCCACAGCGCCCTCTGCGGTTAAGATTAAACCGCGGAGAACGCAGAGGAACGCAGGGTTGAAACGCTGGGCGGCCGGCAGT
>Ga0070699_100000829_pt1 | contig 28653 bp, 24 predicted proteins | sample KBSK1503metaG_FD_65473 | JGI IMG/M metagenome (GOLD analysis project Ga0070699, IMG submission 65473) | Corn, switchgrass and miscanthus rhizosphere microbial communities from Kellogg Biological Station, Michigan, USA - KBS K1-50-3 metaG | ecosystem: Host-associated > Plants > Roots >...
CGCTCAGTCCCCCCGATACTACGTTCCGCCGCGGCGATACTATGGTCCATCGCCCTACTATGCTCCGCGCCCGCGATACTATGGTCCATCGCCCTACTATGCTCCGCGCCCGCGATACTAGCTATCTCGTCATTGTCCGCAGCAATCGTGAAGAAAAATTGCACGCCGCTGCCGCTTTGCTGGCTAATTTGCTGCTCAGACCCGATGATCCTGGGAAGGTTTCATATGAAGAACTTGACCACCTTGTAAGGTGTCTCGACGCGCTTTCGACCGGAGCAATATCGGTGCTTGGCGCGGCGCGACGGATTGCAACGTCGGCCCCATCGGGTTCTCAGGGGCATTTTCACTTCACGCAATTGCGCAGCACGTTTCCTCAATTCGACTCATCGCTGCTCATGAGCCTCGTGAGTGAATTGCGCAGCTTGAATCTGCTCCGGGTGCAGGAGGGCGGCGTTCGAATGCCTGACCATGGCGAAGTTCTGGTGGAGCTGACACCAATCGGGCAGAGATTTGTCGAAAGGTTCATCGAAGGAAATATTTAGACCGACAAAGCCGCATAAGCCCCATTACGACATGCACCGCCGCGCAATGGGGTCCGCCCGCTGGCCCTGCCCGTTCTTCGGACCCCATCACGTCGCCGTAGCAGCCGCTCGGCAAACCGCGCAGGGGCTGCTGCGCCGTCCGTGACAGTCCCTTTCGCGGTTGCTAGGAAATCTCGTTAAATTCACCGCGTCGAGCAGACGCGCGCATGGGACCGCGAAAGAGTGTCCGTCGAACGTCAGGCAGGTCCGGCCAGCCAGCGGCCGCAAAACGCCGCTTTCTACGGCGAGCAGGGGCTCTCCCGGCTTGCCGCACATCTGCGCCCCGGCGGTATCTTCGCTCTCTGGTCCTCGCCCTCGAGAATGACAAGGATGCGCCTGGGGAGCTGCATTCTGCGGGCGATGGAAAGGGGCGCCACAGCGTCTGGCGGCGAAACAATGGCACCCAATACGAAGCCCACCGGCCAAGCGAGACCCAACAGCCAATGAGCAGCCGCAGCAACCGCGACCGTCGTGAACAGGACGCAACCCACGGCTAGCAGCGAAATCGGGCGCAGATTGAATCGGGACTCGCGCCAGCTCATCGCCACTGCAGATGCGTAGATGACGGGCGGCAATACCAGAAGCAGAACTAGCTCCGGGGCAAGCTCCACTGTCGGCAACCCGGGGACGAGAGCGCAACCGCAGCAATCACAATCAGCAGCAATACCAGGATCTGGATTGTCGGAATCATGAGCGCACCGATCGGCGATGATGACCGAAGACGAGCCCAAGTAGCGCGTTTAAGTCTTCTGCGGCAGCATCCGATCCTCGGCCTTGAAGTAATGTCTGGCGTGGGCGACGAGCTGCGCGTCGCTTGGATGATCGACGGTTTCCACACCGACGATAATCTTCATCAACTTGGGATCATGTTGGCTGATATGCTTGACCAGCTCGGTTTTGGCATTGGCCGGCCCCGTAACTAGAACCGCGCCGGCGTCCGCGATCGATTGAGCGACGGCCTGAAGGAAGGCGTGAGAGGCGTGCCCACTCCCGATGGAGTTTGCCTTGTGGTGGATGTGCTTGGTCGGACGATCCGGGTGCAACACGGGCCGTTCCACGTCAGTCGGGCTGAAATGGAACACGCGTGCCTCATGGTGATCGATCCAAATGACCGCATGAAAGTGATGGCTGTTCATGGAATAAGTCCTTTCGCCGAGTGCCCTATCCCGACAGCTACATTATATCGTCGTGAGGCTCGGAATTGGCGGCCATCGGAAAGGCGATCGTCTCGCATGCACGAAGCCGCACGTGGAACCGAGAAGGTCGGTCGTATCGGAAGTGTTCCCGCTCGCACAAGGCCGGCAGGCATTTGAGCTGGAAATTCATGGTCACAGTCGGGAAAAACTGGTGCTGTCAGTGCAGTCGAGGTAGGCTGGCAATGCCGCTGGAATGTTTCGTGTCATGGCGCTGACACGGCAATGAATTTATCAGCAGTTTGCGTTAACGCCGGTCGTCCCTGTTCCTCCTCGTTGTAGAAATACTCGTCCGCAAGGCACCGGACTATGCCTGCCGGTGTAAATCGGCCAAGCTTGCGAGAATTTATGCTTTTATTTGCGCCGATACGGCCAAGCTTGCAAGAATTTATGCTTTTATTTGCGCCGATACGTGACCAACTCTACTTTTCCCTTTAATGACAGAGTGGGCGCACAGGATAGGTTATGCAGCCACGTGACAGACTCTCATTCTCTCCGATCACCAAACGCCCCGCGCTTCGACTCCCCAGTGGCATTCGGTTAGTGGTGTGGCCGGTATTGGCGCTCGAAGAGTGGGATATTTCACGCCCAATGGCGCGCATGGTCATTTCACCTCCGCAAGGTCAGCCTCAGCTTCCAGATATGCCGAACTGGAGTTGGCATGAGTACGGCATGCGGGTCGGCTTCTGGCGACTCCGGAAAATGCTGGGGCAAGTTGGGGCAATGCCCACGGTCACATTGAATGCGAGAGTTTGCGAAACCTATCCCGAGGTCGTCGAGGCGTGCGTCGAAAACGGCTGGGAACTCAACGCGCACAGTTACGACCAGATGCCAATGCACAAGCTCGACGATCAGCGCGGCGTCATCATGAAATCAATGGACATCATCGAAAAATTCTGGGGTAAGCGGCCGCGCGGCTGGTTCGGTCCGGGCCTCACGCAAACCTACGAGACTCTCGATTACCTCGCGGAGGCCGGCGTTGAATATATCGGTGACTGGGTTCTCGACGATGAACCCGTGATGCTGAAAACGACACATGGTTCCGTTGTGGCGCTCCCTTACAACTTCGAGCTTCACGACATCGTCATGATGGCTCTTCAGCATCATCCGTCCGAGATGATGTACCGGCGCGCACTGGACCATTTCACTTGTCTCTACGAGGAGTCCGCGGAGCGCGCAAAAATCATGGCTATCGCCTGCCACCCCTATCTTTCCGGCGTGCCGCACCGGATTGGGCATGTCCAGCGCACCTTCGAAGAGATTCTCAGTCGAGAAGGCGTGGTCGCTTGGGACGGTTCTAAGATTCTCGATTGGTATCTCGCTCAGCAACGCCAGCACGGATAATAATTTGGTGGCGGCATGTCGGTAGCACGATCGCTCTCTGCTTTCGTTCCACATGATTTAACTGCGCCCCTGATCGGGGCCGGCGCTGGCTCACTGGCCGGTCTGAGCGCAGCCGTCAAGGACATGTATGATTTTGCTGGACATCGCACAGGTGGGGGCAGCCCGGATTGGCTCGATGCACAGGCTCCGGCCAGGTCGACTGCTGCAGTAGTGGTTCGCATCCTGGACGCCGGTGCAACCATTATCGGCAAGACAGTCTGCGACGAATTCTTCTACAGCGTGTCCGGTGCTAACACCCATTATGGCACCCCAATCAATCCTCGCGCGCCAAATCGGTTGCCGGGTGGTTCGTCAAGCGGCTCGGCATCGGCGACCGCTGCGGGAGCTTGCGACTTCGCCTTGGGCAGCGACACCGGCGGATCGGTTCGCGTGCCAGCCGCATTCTGCGGCATCTATGGGATCAGGCCGACCCATGGACGGATCGATCTTTCCGGCGCGATGCCTATGGCGCCATCGTTCGATGTCGCTGCGTGGTTCGCGAGCGGGCCCGGAATCTTCCGACGCGTTGGCGAGGTCATTCTCGATTGCTCACGAACACCGGCCCCGATCGGAAACCTGATCATTTTGGAGGATGCGTTCGAGCAAGCGGATCGAGATGTCGCGCTACTGCTACGGACAGCTCTCGACGACATGACTGATGCCCTGCCGAAGGCCCGAAGCGGCCGTGTGGCTCCCGACAGTCTTGACCACTGGCGCGAAAGCTTCCGTGTGATCCAAGCGGGTGAGGTCTGGCGCAACTACGGAGAATTCGTCCAGAAGCATCGGCCTCGGCTCGGCCCGGGCATTCGCGAACGCATGGAATTCGCGGCAAAAGTGTCGGAGCGGGACATCACGCAGGCGCGGCAGGAGCACTCGCGGGCGCACGATCACATCCGCGCGATGGCGCAACCGGGCACCATCCTTGCGCTGCCGACCGCGCCTTGCGTCGCGCCGCTCTTAGACACTCCATCAGATGCACTGGAGTCGTACCGCGTGCGCGTCATGCGCCTCACTTGCATCGCAGGCCTTAGCGGACTGCCCCAGGTCACTCTGCCCATCGGATCGCTTGCCGGCTGTCCCGTCGGACTATCCTTCATAGGATGGGCCGGCGGTGACGAAGCCCTGCTGGCGCTCTGCGTGAAACTCTCACGCCGCTGCGGATACGTAAATTGAGTGGCTGACTCGTCATCAAAGAATTCCGTTGACTTTGTTCCATAACATCACCGCGGCCGGTGCAGCTCCGCCGCCGCTCGCGTGAACGTCCTGCGCCCGCGTTTGAAGGCGTAGAGCACGGGCACGAGTTCAGCGACCGCCATTTCCGGGTCGGTTGCATCGAGCACCACCAGGTCGGCGGTTTTGCCGATTGCTACTCCATAGTCCTTTAGACGCATGAGTTGCGCCGGGCTGCGGGTGATCATGTCGAAGCATGCCCTCATGTCGGTGCGCTTCCCGACCTGCGCAATGTTGGCGTAAAGATTGGCCATCCGCATCAGCGAGCAGTCGCCGAACGGCGTAAAAGGATTGAGCACATTGTTCGACGATAGCGCGCAATTGACGCCCTGGGGGATGAGCTTGTGAGCGGGGACGACGCCACGTGTGCTGTTGTGATCGTGCTTGTGGTGCCGGCCCATCAGAAAGAGATCGGTCGAGGGGAGCACAGTCAATGCCACGCCAGCGTCCGCAAGCCGCTTGGCCATGGCCTCGAACTTGGCCATGGGCAAACTCGTCGCCTTGGTGACGTGGCCGATCGCAACACGGCCCCCGTATTTGTATTGATCCGTGCGACGGCAGACGTGATCAACATCCATACCGTCGGCCGTCGGGCCGAAATCGAGATGCATGTCGACATCAACATCGAACTCACGCGCCATCTCGAACACTCGATCAATCTGGCCGGGTGGGTTGCTATCGGTGTAGGGCGCCGCCCCGACCACCCGGCACCCGTGTTTGAGGCCTTCGACCATGAGGTCGTCGGTACCGGGGTTGTTGAGCAGTCCCTCCTGTGGAAAGACGCAGATTTCAAGGTCGATGGCCCAGGCATAGTCCTTAATGAGTGGCTGCACCCCCTCGAGGCTGCGCAGCCCGACGACCGGGTCGACCTCCAAATGGGTGCGCATGTGGGTGGTGCCCTGGAGGATCGCCTTCTCCAGCGTGCGCGTGGCACGCGCATGGACATCCTCGGGTGTGAAAGCCTTTTTTGCCTTGGCAACCTGCCCGATCGCTTCCTCGAGATCGCCACGGTCGGAGGTACAGCGGTCTAGGATGCAGGACTTGTCGAGATGGATATGCGTCTCGACAAAGCCCGAAGAGACGAGCCGACCGCCGAGATCGATTGTTTCGCCCTGGGCGCCCAGCTCCGGTTCGATCGCGACGATCTTGCCGTTCTCGATCCCGATGTCGGTGGTTCGCCGATCGGCATCGACCAGCCTCGCGCTCTTGAGAATGAGGTCCATGGTTCTTCTCCCTCCCTACGTCGCTCTCGCGCGCTCGCCGAGATAGGTGCGGACGAGCGCTGGATCGGCGCGCATGTCCGAGGCCGAGCCTGTGTGCTTCACCAGGCCTGACTGGAGCAGATAGGTGCGGTCCGCCACGGAAAGCGCGAGGCCGGCCATCTGATCAACGAGCAGGGTCGTCATCCCCTGTTCCCTGAGCTCGGCCAAAAGATCGTAAAGTCCATCCAGAAGGATTGGAGCCAGTCCGAGCGAGGGCTCATCTAGCAAAAGCACACGCGGTCGCGCGATCAGCCCACGCGCGATTGCTAGCATCTGCTGCTCACCGCCGGAAAGTAGGCCTGCTCGCTGATTTTGTCGCGATCTGAGCTGCGGGAATCGGTCGAGCAGTCGTACCGTCATCTCCATCAAATCAGCCGACGGTCGGGCATAGGCACCAAGCCGCAGGTTGTCGATTACGCTGAGCTCGGGAAAGACCTGGCGGCCTTCCGGCACGAGAACCAGTCCGTGCCGCGCGATGCGACTCGCAGTGTAACTCTCGATGTGCTCGCTCAGGAAAAGGACCGCTCCTTCAACAGGCCTGTTGAGCCCGCTCAATGCCCGCATCAGCGTCGATTTTCCGGCACCGTTCGCGCCAAGCACGGCAACAAGCTCTCCTGCCTCGACCTCGAGATCAATGTCGCGAATGACGTTGACTGCGCCGTAGCCGGAGCAAAGGCCTTCGGTCGATATCACCGACTCGCGGCCGGGCTCGAGCTGTCGCTTGCGACGACGGTCGGACGGCTTCTCATCGCCGAGATAGGCTTTGAGAACGTGCGGGTCGGCGGCAACCTGTGCCGGCGGTCCTTCCGCGATCTTTGCGCCGGCGTCAAGGACGATCACGCGATCGGAGACGGACATCACGAGATTCATGTCGTGTTCGACCAGGATGACGGTGATGCCGGTGCGCGCGACCTTGCGGAGGAGGTCGCCCATGCGCGCGGTGTCGCCGGGATCGAGCCCGGCCGCCGGCTCGTCCAGGGCCAATACGCTCGGTTGGATGGCCAGCGCGCGCGCCAACTCGACGAGCCGCTTGTCCACGTGGGGCAAAGCGCCTGCCAGCTGTCCGAGCGGAGCGCGATATCCGACAAAGGCAAGAAGGCTTTCGGCGAGCTCCTGGTGGTTCAGATCGCGACCCCAAGACAAGATGGTGCCGGCCCCGAGACGGCCGCGTCGAAGCGCGATGAGGACATTGTCGAGAACCGTCATATTCGTGAACAGCTGGGTCGTTTGATATGTCCGCGCGATGCCCTGCTGTGCGATCGAATGCGTAGCCATCCGCGTAATGTCTGCCTCTCCCAGCCGGACGATACCACTATCCGGGCTATAGAAGCCGCACACGAGGTTGAGCACCGTGCTCTTCCCGGCTCCATTCGGTCCGATGATGCTCGTGATGTCGCCCGGGCGCGCATCGAAGCAGAGGTTGTTCACCGCACGGACGCCACCGAAGTTCACGGAGAGGTCGCTCGCAGAAAGGCTGCGTCCGGTGCTGCCAGTGGACAAGTAAGCCATCACTTCCCGCCGTCGTGTTGCCGTTGGGCTCAGCTTGCGTTCTTTGATCAGCTGCGTTGCCAACCCAACGAAGCCAGCGGGCGCCAGCCGCAGCACCAGCAGCAGCAGGAGCCCGACGAAGAGCAGACGATATTGAGCGAGAAAAGAAAGGATCTCCGGCAGCAGCACAACGACCAGGGCTCCCACCAGCGGGCCGAGGAGTCGGTCGGCGCCGCCAATCATCACCACGAGAAGAAACAGGATCGACTGAAAGAACGGAAAGGACTCCGGGCTGATGAAGTTGGTCACCGACGCGAACAGGCCGCCGGCGAATCCGGCGGCGATCGCCGAAATCGCGAATGCGGCGGCTCGGATCAGCGTCGGATCAAGTCCAATCGACTGACTCGCAATTTCGGAGTCGCGAACCGCACGCATGGCCAGGCCCCATGGGCTGGCGCTCAGCCGGGCGTAGAGATAAAGCGACAAAACCGTGAAGCAGAGCACGAGGAGCGCCATCTCGCGCTCCGAGAAGTTAAAACCAAACAGACTCGGCAGTGGAATGCCCAAAAGTCCGTTCCATCCGCCGGTCAGGCCGTCCCACTCGGCGGCGCCCTGCTCCACCACGAAGCCGAACGCGATTGTCACCATAGCGAGGTAGGGTCCGCGTACGCGCAGCGCCGGGATAGCCAGCAGAACACCGGCAACACCGGCAACGACCCCCGCCAAGGGGAGCGTGGTCCAAAATGTCCAATCGAGCTTGGTGGTAAGGATGCCAACCACATAAGCACCAATCGCGTAAAAGGCGGCATGGCCGAGCGAAATCTGGCCGGTCATGCCGAGCAGGACGTTGAGTCCCACGCCCACGATCGTGGTCAGGCCCACCAACGCGACGATGTAGAGTTCGTAGCCGTTAGCTCGGAGAATGAATATACAAACGCCGAGAAGAATCGCGGCAACGGCTAGGGTTCGGTGGAGATTCATACTTTCTTGACCTCGGCGTGACCGAACAGCCCGGTCGGCCTAATAGCGAGTGCGAGGATCACGAGGGCAAACGTGGCTATCTGACTATATGTCGATCCCGCCAGCGCGATGATGAGAGCTTCCGCGATCCCATAGATCAGCCCCGCTAGCACCACGCCCCACGCATTGCCGATGCCGCCGAGGATGGCGACCGCGAAGGCCTTGATGCCGAACAGCGTTCCCATCGTCGACGATATCGTGAATAGCGGAGCGACCATCATACCAGCGACACCGGCAAGAAGGCCGGATAGCGCGAACGACGCCATGACGACGCGCTCGACGTCGATGCCCATTAGACGCGCTGCGTCCTTGTTCTGCACCACGGCAAGCAGGGCTTTGCCGTAATGGGCGCGCTGAAAGAAGATCTGAATAGCTGCCGCGAAAAGGAGACCGACGACCGGGATCAAGAGCTGCAAGAGTTGGATCCTGATGCCGGCGACTACAACGGAATTGGTCGTGAGTAGGCCAGCCGGCATGCCGCGCGGATCCTTGCCGAACGTGAACAGGACCACGTTTTCGAGCACGATGCCAAGTGCGACAGTTGCCATCAACCAAGCGTTCGAGCCACGCTGCACGAAGGGGCGAACGGCGATGCGCTCGACGATCGCGCCCCAAACCGCGCAAAGCCCAAGCCCCGCGATCACCGCTAGCGTGGGAGACCAGTGGAAGGTGACCCAGAAAGTGAAGCATAGGACTGCGCCCAGCATCATGGTGCTGCCCTGTGCGAAGTTCACTGTGTTCGACACCGCATGGGTGATATGAAATCCGAGCGCGAGCAGCCCGTACATGCTGCCGAGCCCCAAGCCGGAAATGAGCGCTGACGACACCAACATGGCGGCGCAGAAAACTGATATCCCAGCGAAAAGAAGGGGCGGCGCCAAGGCCGCCCGTCTCGCTGGTCCTCATTCAACAGGAATGACCTTGTCGCCCTCGTAGCGAACCATGATGTAATCGTTGGGACCTAGTGCATCGTGGTTTTCAGGCGTGAAGGGCCGATTGTACGTCTTGATCAGTCCTTGATACGTCGCCTTGAGATTTTCGAGCGCCGAGCGCACCGCATTGGCATCGGTCGAGCCAGCCTGCTCGATCGCCATCGCAACAAGATGCATGGCATCGTAGGCATTCGCTGTGCCAACAGGGGAGAAAATGTCCTCCGGCCCTTTGATCTGCGGATACTTTTTCTTCAAGGCCGCCAGGACGCGTTCGCCGGCCGGACTCAGCTTTCCAAAGAAGCTGTAAGTCTGTACGAAGTGGGCATCGCCGGCAGTCGGACCCGCAAGCTCGGGGAAGCGTCCGCCGGAAATCCCCCAATGCGAGACAACAGGCACAGTCCACCCCATGCGCTCGCGTGACTTCATCATCTGTGCGCCGGGAGGGGCATTGACCACGAGGATGATGGCGTCGGCACCGGCTTCTTTGAGTCGCGACAGATGCGGAACCATGTCCACATCGTTGTTCTCGAACTTGGAGATGCCGGCAATCGTGATCACGGGATTGTCCTTGGCGGCGGCGATCAAACCTTTCTCGTTCGACTGGCCCCAAGGATTATTGATGAGCATGAGTCCGGCTTTTTTCGCCTTGAATCTATCGTTCGCGTATTTGAGGAGCTTGATGTCGACGTCATCGTCGACGGCCGAGACCCGAAAGACGTAGTTCGGATTGGCGCCGTTGCGCGTAATGCCGGTGCCCGCCGCCCAGACCCCCATAAAGAGAGTCTTTTCCTTGTTAACGAGCGGGACGATCGCCAATGATACGGGCGTATCGATTCCTCCGAAAATAGCCGCAACCTTTTCCTGGAAGATGAGCTCCCGTGCGGCAATCAGTCCTTTCGGCGGGTTCGACTCGTCGTCCCTTTGGATGAGTTCAAGTTTGCGTCCGCCGAGCAAACCACCCTTCTCGTTGATCTCATCGATCGCGAGGGCAAGCCCTCGCGTGATCGCCTCACCCGACTGCGCTGAGGCTCCCGATAAAGCAGCGACATGCCCGACCTTCACGAGATCCGCTGCAAATGCCGTGCCTCCCGCGAATGACAAAAGAAGGGCCGTGGCAAGTACCCACAATGGAGCCCCTCTCAGATCGCGCAACATTGAGCACCTTATCCACATTTTGATCTCTCCTTCTGTATAGGCGTGGGCCGAAACAAGCCGTTTCACGTCAGCCGCGATTGCTGTCCCGTCGGCGCAGGACTGAGTCGAGGTCCCCCGCAAGGCGGAGCACGGTTGTACAATCAGCAAGATGTATGCCGCCGATGCTTTCTTCGGCGACGATCATTGAAATCAGCTTCCCGTCCGATCCAATGCACATTTGGACAGCACGTCGAGCCTAGAAGATACGCAACCCATCGAGCGCAAGCAAATGAGATGCTTGTGCACCATCGCAGATTATTTTCGACTGTCTTCGCGGATCGTGTTCGATGACAGCGTTCATTCGATCATTCTCTCTGACGCGGATAAATGATGATCGACAGGTAGCGCATGGGCTTTTCGATCAGCTCTTCGGGGCCATGGCGTGCCGCCGCATCGAAGAACAACGCATCACCAGGCTCCATCACGTAGCTACAGTCAGCGTGCCGATAACGGACTTTACCCGAGAGCATATAAAGAAATTCTACGCCGGCATGACGAAAATTAGTATAGGGAAGCGCGTCTTCGCTGAGCGTGATCAGATACGGTTCGACCCCGATCTCGCCAGACAGCGAATGCCCGAGGAGGTCATAGAGATGGCCGGCCTTGGTGCCGCGCCGGTCGATCCGCACGCCGGTGCCGGCTTTTACGAAGGAACAGTCGCGCCGCTCCTCTGTTTCTGCAAACAGACGGCTGATCGGCACGTTGAGCGCCTTGGCAAGCGAGTCGAGCGTTGCGAGTGATGGCGAGATCGCACCATTCTCGATCTTCGACAACATCCCGGCCGAAATGCCGGATGACGCCGCCAGCTCCGCCATCGTCAAATCGAGAGACTTACGCAGCCGGCGGACTTCCGCCCCGATACCAGCCTCGAGGCTTCGCGGCGGAAGTTCGCTCGGAGCCAACGAGCCGGTTTTAAGCTCACTGTCGACATCAAGGATGGCGTCGCGGCTGCCGACGGTGCGGAACTTGGTCGTCGATGGCCGGCGCATGAGAGCCCCGTGGTTGGCGTCGCGGGCGGCTTTAGGCCGATCGCCGGGACGCCCTGCAATCAAGATGGCGCCTGCAGTCATAGTTTCCTCTGAGGAAACTAATGTGCCTCTGAATTGACAGTTGTGTCAAGTGGTGCGAGGTTAGCGGCAAGTGGAAAAAGCCGCTGACACGGACGTAAAACGCATGTGTGGAATTGTGGGTCTTTTCCTCAAGGACCCCCACTTGGAGCCCGAGCTCGGCACGCTCGTCGCCGGCATGCTTGGCACTTTGTGTGATCGTGGCCCCGATTCCGCGGGCTTCGCCATCTACGGAAGCGAGACGTCCGGCGCCATCAAGCTGACCTTGCGAGCGCCCGGCGACTACGACTTCGACTGTCTGACCAAACAACTGGAGACCACGGCAAGAGCGTCGGTGCCGCGTGTCGTTCGTCACACGCACATGGTAGTCACGCTGCCGCTCACGCGCGAGACCGCCATTCGTGTCACGCTTGTCGAATTGGCGCCGGAGGTCAGCGTTGTCGGCGCGGGGCGGCGCATGGAGATCTTCAAGGAGATCGGCCGGCCGGATCTGGTTGCAAGCCGTTTCGGATTGCCGGGCATGACTGGCACGCATGCCATCGGTCATACCCGCATGGCGACGGAATCCGCCGTGACGACGAATGGTGCCCATCCGTTTACGACCGGGCCGGACCAGTGCCTCGTCCATAATGGCTCTTTGTCGAACCATAATGCGGTTCGCCGCGAATTGACCCGCCATGGCATCGCTTTCCAGACCGAAAACGATTCGGAAGTCGCTGCGGGCTATTTGACCTGGAAGATGCGCGAGGGTCTGTCACTCGATCGAGCGTTGGAGGCTTCGCTTGCTGCGCTTGATGGGTTCTACACGTTTGTCGTCGGGACAGAATCCGGATTCGGCGTCCTGCGCGATCCGATTGCTTGCAAACCGGCGGTGATGGCCGAAACCGAAAGATGGGCCGCGTTCGGCACGGAATATCGCGCGCTCGTCGATTTGCCAGGAATCGATGCGGCACGAGTGTGGGAACCTGAGCCCGCGACCGTGTATTTCCGTGAGCGTCAGTAATGCCGACGATTGATCTCGCCCATACGCCACTGCGCGAGCTTAATGCAACATTTCACAGGTTGAAGTTCGAGAGCAATGAAACGCATTGGCGCGTGCTCAATCCGCGTGGCCAGCATGCGGTCGCCGTCGGCATCGATGCTGCCATCCTCGTCGAGATCGAAGGCCACGTCGGCTACTACTGTGCCGGAATGAACAAAGCCGCGACCGTCGTGATCAACGGAAATGCCGGGCCCGGCGTCGCAGAAAACATGATGTCTGGACAGGTGCACGTGAAGGGCGACGTTTCACAAGCTGCCGGTGCGACCGGACGCGGCGGACTTCTCGTGGTCGACGGCAATGCCGCGGCGCGATGCGGCATCTCCATGAAGGGCATCGATATCGTCGTGAAAGGTTCGGTCGGTCACCTGTCCGCGTTCATGGCGCAAGCGGGAAGTCTCGTGGTGCTCGGCGATGCGGGCGAGGCGCTTGGCGACTCGATCTACGAGGCACATCTTTACGTGGGCGGTACGGTGAAAAGCCTCGGTGCCGATTGTGTGCACAAGCCGTTGCAGGATCACCATCGCGCCGAGCTTGCGCGCCTGCTGAACGCCGGTGGTGTGAAGGGCGAAATCGATATCAGCCGATTTCGCCGCTACGGTTCGGCCCGCCGGCTCTATCAATTTAACATCGATAACATTGGATCATACTGATGGACGCCGAGGACCGCTGGATTCACACCACGCCGCGGAAGTCGGCGACCTTTGACGACTACTCGATCTCGGAAATCCGTCGCGCGGCCGCAACCGGCATCTATGACATTCGAGGCTTCGGGGCGAAGCGCAAGCTTCCGGACCTCGACGATCTACTTTTCCTGGGAGCCTCCATCAGTCGCTATCCGCTCGAAGGCTATCGTGAGAAGTGCGCAACCGACGTGACCATCGGAGCCCGCTTCGCCAAGAAGCCGATCACGTTGAAGATCCCGATTACTATTGCCGGGATGAGCTTCGGGGCTCTGTCGGCGCAGGCGAAGGAAGCGCTTGGGCGCGGCGCTAGTGCGGTGGGCACGTCTACGACGACTGGCGACGGCGGCATGACCGCCGAGGAGCGCACGCATTCGCGCATCCTTGTCTATCAAGTGTTGCCGTCGCGCTATGGCATGAATCTCGACGACCTCAGAACGGCGGACGCTGTCGAGGTGGTCGTTGGCCAAGGGGCGAAGCCGGGGGGTGGTGGCATGCTGCTCGGCCACAAGATCTCAGCGCGCGTTGCCGAGATGCGCACGCTGCCGGAAGGGATCGATCAGCGCTCGGCCTGCCGCCATCCGGATTGGACCGGCCCTGACGATTTGGAGATCAAGATCCACGAGCTGCGCGAGATCACGGACTGGGAGAAGCCGATCTACGTCAAAGTGGGCGCGTCGCGGCCTTATTACGACGTTGCGCTCGCGATAAAAGCTGGTGCGGACGCTATCGTCTTGGACGGTATGCAAGGCGGAACTGCTGCGACGCAGGAGGTGTTCATCGAGCATGTCGGGATTCCGACACTCGCTGCGATCCGCCCAGCGGTGCAGGCATTGCAGGACCTAGGCATGCATCGCAAGGTCCAGCTGATCGTGTCGGGAGGCATCCGTAATGGCGCCGACGTGGCAAAGTGCCTGGCGCTGGGCGCGGATGCTGTGTCGATCGGGACCGCGGCGCTGATCGCGCTCGGGGACAATGACCCGCATCTTGAAGACGAATATCGCAAGCTCGGTACGACCGCTGGGGCCTATGACGATTGGCACGAGGGGCGCGACCCAGCCGGCATCACGACTCAGGATGCTACGCTCGCCCAACGCCTCGATCCAGCGATCGCGGGCCGCAAGCTGGCCAATTATCTTTCGGTGATGACGCTCGAGGTTCAGACTATCGCCCGCGCCTGCGGCAAGTCGCATGTCCATAATCTCGAACCTGAGGATCTCGTGGCGCTCACCGTCGAGTCGGCGGCGATGGCGCGGGTTCCCCTCGCGGGTACCAATTGGATTCCGGGACAGGAAGGAATGTGACCCCGCTTTCAGGGGAGTGGCATTCCAAACAGGGGGTCGCACTATGCCGTCGTTGGGTGAAACTGCAAAAAAGCAGCGGATCAAATATTTCCTCATTTCCTTCCTCGACCTGTTCAGCACAATGCGAGCCAAGATCGTGCCCGCTAGCGCGATCGACGCGGTTGCCAAATCCGGTGCCGGCTTCGCCGGCTTCGCCACCTGGTTCGACATGACGCCGGCAGACCCGGACATCCTGGCAATGCCCGACCCGGACAGCCTGATTCAGCTTCCCTGGAAGCCGGAGGTGGCCTGGGTCGCTGCTGATCTCGTTATGGACGGAAAGGAGGTCACCCAGAATCCGCGGCAGGTGCTCAAGCGCGTGGTCGCGACGGCGGCGAAAGAAGGCTATGAGCTCAAGTCCGGCGTCGAATGCGAGTACTTCATGATCACGCTGGACGGCAAAGCCATTTCCGACGCCGCCGACCAGCAATCCAAGCCTTGTTACGATCAGCAAGCCTTGATGCGCCGCTACGACGTTGTTGCCGAAATTTGTGACGCCATGACCGCTGTCGGCTGGAAACCGTACCAAAACGATCATGAGGATGCGAACGGCCAATTCGAGATGAATTGGGAGTACGATAGCGCATTGCGAACCGCCGACCGGCATGCCTTTTTCAAATACATGGTGAAGTCGATCGCGGAGAAGCACGGATTGCGTGCGACCTTCATGCCAAAGCCTTTCATCAATCTCACCGGCAGTGGTTGCCACGTGCACGCTTCGCTGTGGTCAACCAAGGTCAAGAAGAATGTCTTCCATGACCCGAAGGGTGAACTCGGTCTTTCGCAGATCGCCTATCATTTCCTCGGGGGTGTCATGCATTCGGCGGAGGCTTTGTGCGCGATCACAAATCCGACGGTGAATTCCTACAAGCGCATCAACGCGCCAGTCACCGCGTCCGGAGCGACCTGGGCCCCGAACATGGTTACTTATTCCGGCAACAACCGGACTCACATGATTCGTATCCCGGAGGCCGGACGCTTCGAGCTTCGCCTCGCCGACGGAGCAGCTAATCCGTATCTGCTGCAGGCGGCTCTATTGGTCGCTGGTCTTGACGGTATCAAGAATAAGCGCAATCCCGGCAAGAGGTACGACATCAATATGTATACCGAAGCTCATAAAGCGCGAGGCGCTAAGCAGCTGCCGTTGAACCTGCTTGATGCATTGCGTGCGCTTGAGAAATCCTCGGTATTCGAGGCTGGGCTCGGTAAGGAGTTCCTGTCATCCTATCTCAAGCTCAAGCACGACGACTGGAACAGTTATTCCCGCTCTCTCACCCCTTGGGAGCGACAAACCACGCTCGATTGCTAATGCGCTACTCGGTTCTCTCGCTGGCGTGGAATGCGATCACCGGCCATAAGAGCTGGGCGCCTGCGTGGCGTGACGCCACACCGCGAAAGACCTACGATGTCGTGATTATTGGCGGTGGTGGACACGGGTTGGCTACCGCGTACTACCTTGCAAAAGAGCACGGGATCACGAACGTCGCCGTGCTCGAGAAAACCTGGATCGGCTCTGGCAATGCAGGTCGGAATACGACCATCATCAGGTCGAATTATCTGCTTTCGGGGAACATTCGGTTCTACGAATGGTCGATGAAGCTTTGGGAGGGCCTCGAGCAGGATCTCAATTACAATACCATGGTGAGTCAGCGCGGTGTTCTGAATCTCCATCATTCAGACATTCAGCGAGACGCGTTTGCCCGACGCGGTAACGCCATGCGCCTTCACGGCGTCGACGCGGAGTTGCTCGATCGGGATGAAGTAAGGGCGCTGATACCTTATCTCGATTTCGACAACGCGCGGTTTCCGGTCCGCGGCGGCTTGCTGCAACGGCGCGGCGGCACGGCGCGGCACGACGCCGTCGTGTGGGGATACGCAAGAGCCGCGGATGCTCGCGGCGTCGACATTGTCCAGAATTGCGAAGTCACCGGCATTCGCGTTTCCAACGGCTACGTTTCGGGTGTCGAGACCACGCGAGGATCGATCCGCGCCAATAAGGTGGCGCTCGCCGTCGCCGGTAGCAGTTCCCGGCTTGCCGCCATGGCAGGCTTGCGCCTGCCGATCGAGAGTCACGTGATGCAGGCGTTCGTCTCGGAAGGGATAAAGCCGCTGATCGACCACGTTATCACCTTCGGTGCCGGACACTTCTACATCAGCCAGTCTGACAAAGGTGGCCTGGTGTTCGGAGGAGATATCGACGGCTACAATTCTTATGCCCAACGTGGAAACCTGCCGACGGTCGAGGACGTCTGCGAGGGCGGAATGGCGGTCATGCCGATAATCGGCCGCCTGCGCATCCTGCGTTCATGGGGTGGCGTCGTGGATATGTCCATGGACGGCTCACCGATCATCGACCACACGCCGATCGTAGGGCTGTATCTCAATGCTGGCTGGTGTTACGGCGGCTTCAAGGCAACTCCGGCATCGGGCTGGTGCTTTGCGCATCTGATCGCGCGGGATGAACCTCATGCGCTTGCCGCCGCCTATCGTCTGGATCGTTTCGCGACCGGCCATCTCATCGATGAGAAGGGGGTGGGCGCGCAACCCAACCTCCATTGAGAGATTGCGATGCGAATCTGTTGCCCCTACTGCGGCGACCGTGACCTGCGTGAATTCGTCTATCTGGGCGACGCTGCTCCCAAACGTCCAGACCCGAATGCGCCCGACGCACTCGAGCAATTTACGGCTTACGTCTATCAGCGCGACAACACGGCCGGCGCACATCGGGACTTCTGGTACCACGCAGCCGGCTGTCATGCCTGGCTCGTGGTCACCCGCAATACACTCACGCACGACATTCTAGCCGTGGAATCGGCGAAGGAAGTACGTCACGAGACTGCCGGACGATGAGCGCCCTCCAACCCTTCCGGCTGCCGAGCGGTGGCCTGATCGACCGCTCGCGGATGCTTCGTTTTCGTTTCGATGGTGACGAGGCCACGGGCTTTGCCGGCGATACGCTGGCATCTGCGTTGCTGGCGAAAGGGACGCGTATTGTCGGACGGAGCTTCAAGTATCATCGTCCCCGGGGCATACTGAGCGCAGGCTCCGAGGAGCCAAACGCGCTCGTGGAGCTGCGTTCCGATGCACGACGCGAACCGAATACTAAAGCCACTACGATCGAGCTCTATGAGGGGCTTGAGGCGCGGAGCCAAAACCGCTGGCCTTCGCTGAAATTCGATGTCCTCGCGATCAATTCGCTGCTGAGCCCGATCTTCGTCGCTGGTTTCTATTACAAGACTTTCATGTGGCCATCGAGCTGCTGGGAGAAGCTCTACGAGCCTATCATCCGCCGGGCCGCCGGCTTGGGGCGCGCAGCTGGCGCTAGCGATCCGGACCGTTACGAACATGCCTACGCGTTCTGCGACGTGCTGGTCATCGGCGCAGGCCCGGCGGGCCTGGCAGCGGCACTCGTGGCGGCGTGTTCAGGTGCGCGCGTCATCATTTGCGACGAGGACTTCTGTTTCGGCGGTCGACTGCTTGCTGAACGCCGGGACATGGGCGGCACGCCGGGCCATGTCTGGACGAGACGCGTTGTTGACGAGCTCACAAGTCTGCCGGACGTGCGCGTGATGCCACGCACCACTGTGTTCGGGGTCTACGATGGCGGCACCTACGGCGCTCTCGAACGCGTCGCCGACCATCTGCCGGCTCCGCTCCCTTATCAACCGCGTCAAAGGCTCTGGAAAATCGTTGCCAAGCGTGCGGTGCTTGCGACTGGCGCCATCGAGCGACCGATCGTGTTCGGCGGCAACGATCGCCCCGGGATCATGTTGGCCTCGGCGATACGCAGCTACATCAACCGGTTCGCGGTCGTACCAGGCGGCCGCATCGCAATCTTTACCAACACCGATGACGGCTGGCACACCGCGTTCGATCTTGCAAAGGTCGGTATCAAAGTGCCCGCGATCATAGATAGCCGGCCCGCAGTCTCGCCGCAACTCGCAGCACAAGCCTCCCGCGCTACACGCATCCTGACCGGGAGCCAGGTGGTTGCAACGAAAGGCCGAAATGCCTTGCGCGCGGTTACCGTGCGGACACCCCACGGAACCAAGGAGATCGAAGTCGACTCGCTCGGAGTATCCGGCGGCTGGGATCCGGCCGTGCATTTGTGCTGTCATCGCGGCGGCCGACCGGTCTGGAACGACGCTATTGCGGCGTTCGTGCCGGGTTCCCTTTCGAAAGGCCTGATGGTTGCGGGTGCCGCAAACGGCATGCTGACGCTCGCCGCCTGCCTTTTCGAAGGCGTGCGTGTGGGAGCCGAAGCTACGCAGGCAGCGGGGTTCACTGCCAAGTCGATCGATCTTCCCAAGGCCGAGGACGAGGCGTCTGCCGCGACGCCGCTGTGGCATGTCACTCGATCAAAGGGAAAGGTCACTCGATCAAAGGGAAAGGCCTTCGTCGATTTCCAAAACGATGTAACGGCTGACGACGTCGCGCTTGCCGAGCGTGAAGGCTTTCGGTCCGTGGAGCACCTGAAACGCTATACGACCCTGGGAATGGCAACCGACCAGGGCAAGACGGCCAATGTCAACGGCCTTGCTATCGTGGCAGCCAGCACTGGTCGGTCGGTCGCCGAGACCGGCACGACGATCTTTCGCCCGCCCTACACTCCGGTTGCGATTGGTGCCTTGGCCGGTCCCCATCGCGGAGAGGGGTTCCGCCCAGCGCGCCTGACGCCGTCACACGCCTGGGCCGAGGAGCAGAACGCGGTCTTTGTCGAGACCGGACTCTGGTTGCGTGCTCAGTATTTTCCCCGCACGGGCGATCGCGACTGGTTGGAGATAGTGAACCGCGAGGTGCGGAGCGTCCGATCCGCCGTTGGCTTCTGCGATGTGTCGACGCTCGGCAAGATCGATGTTCAGGGACCAGATGCCGCACTCTTCCTCGACCGGCTCTACATCAATAACTGGTCGACACTCGCAGTCGGCAAGGCACGTTATGGCGCGATGCTGCGTGAGGATGGTTTCGTCATGGACGACGGCACGACTTCCCGCCTTTCTGACGATCGCTTTTTCATGACGACAACCACCGCAAACGCCGCAAAGGTGTTTCAGCACATGGAATTCTGCCATCAGGTGCTGTGGCCGGAATTGGACGTGCAGTTCGTTTCCGTGACGGATCAATGGGCGCAATATTCGGTAGCCGGTCCTCGTGCAAGAGATGTCCTAGCCGGCATTGTCGATGCCCGTTTCGATATTTCGAACGAGGCATTTCCGTACTTGGCTGCCGCAGAGTTGGCGGCCCTGGGCGGGATTCCGGCCCGCGTCTTCCGCATCTCGTTTTCCGGTGAGCTCGCCTACGAGATCGCGGTGCCCGCAAGATTTGGAGACGCACTCGCGCGAACGCTGATGGAGGTTGGTGCACGCTTCGGTATCGCACCATATGGTACCGAGACCCTCGGTGTCATGCGCATCGAGAAAGGACACGTTGCCGGCAACGAGATCGATGGTCGTACCACGGCACGGGACCTCGGCCTGGCCAAATTGATGTCGACAAGGAAAGACTATATCGGCCGGATCATGTCGAATCGCTCTGCGCTGCTCGATCCCGATCGGCCCACCCTTACCGGCTTCAAACCCGCGGACAAGAGTGCCCGGCTTCGCGCCGGCGCCCATTTCGTACCAGTTGACGGTCCGGCGAGCGCCGATAATGATCAGGGAGTGATGACCTCCGTCGCGTTCTCGCCGACGCTGGGGCATTGGATTGGCCTGGGACTGTTGACCAGCGGGCCGGAACGGATCGGCGGGCGAGTGCGGGCTGTCGACCCAGTGCGCAACAATGACGTCGAAGTCGAGATCTGCGCGCCGTGCTTCGTCGACCCGCAAGGAGAACGATTGCGTGGCTAAACTCGATGTGACGCCGTGCTCCGCTCTCCAGGGACTTGCGATCCCTGGTCGATATGGAGCTGCGAATGGCGGACCAGGCGTCTTGCTTTCTGAACGTGCCGACCTCGCGTTCGCCGCTGTCATGGTGCGCAAGGGTGCAGGAGAGGCACTGACGAGGCGCGTCCGCGCTGTCTTTGGGCTCGACCTGCCGACAACGTCACGTCGGGCGGCGCGCGGATCGCTCGCCTTCGTCTGGGCTGGGCCAGGGCACTGGCTCGCGGTGACAGAGGGCGGCGATGGGAGCTCCTTCGAGAAGTTGCTCCGACACGACCTTTCGAATCTCGCTTCGATCAGCGATCAGTCCGATGGTTGGGCGGTTGTGCGAATTGGAGGAGTCAGAGCGCGCGATGCACTCGCTAAGGGTGTCCCGGTCGATCTGAATCCACGAGTCTTCACGGCAGGAGATGCCGCGATCACGACCGTGGGCCACATTGGTGTCCACCTGTGGCAGCTCGATGAGGCGCCAACCTACGAATTCGCGGTGCTCCGAAGTTATACCGCCGCGTTTTGGCGATGGCTTATAGACTCGGCTGCAGAATTTGGGGCCGCCGTCAAAGGGCCGAGCTAACCGCGCCCCTGTGGTCCCGAAAATTCCATGGATTCGCGCGGCGAGGCAGAATCAGAGCAGATCTGGGAGGGGATCGAGCAAGGCGTGTTCCAGACCTTCTCGTCGGATCTGCCCGTTCTATTTCGAGGGCGCGCAAGGCAAGCAGAATCCCAAGGCGCGAACCTCGTTCCGTTGGGTGCCGAACGGCATCCCCGGCATCGAGACGCGCCTTCAGATTCTGTGGAGCAAGGGCGTCGTCGCGGGCCGCGTTACGGCCAACGAGTTCGTGGCGCTGACCTCGACCAACCATGCCAAAATGTACGGCCTTTATCCGAAGAAGGGCGCGATCGCGGTCGGATTCGATGCCGACATCGTGCTGTGGGACGCCAACCGGAAGGAAGTCATCGGCAGGATATCCTCCATCACGGCGCCCGACTGGCCGCGACCGGCTGGCCGGTGATGACGATTCTGCGCGGCAAGGTGGTCGCCGAGGAGGGAAGGATTTTGGGCGAGCCGGGCGACGGCAGTTTTCTCAGGCGCGGACTGTCGCCCTACGCCGCGCCGTCGCGCGCCGCGTGGCATCGGCACTTGAAGTAAGACTCTTCAGATTCATTCGGGCAGCACATCGTCCGGCAGGCGCCGATGGACATGGAACGGCGCGCGGGCGTGCGCCATGCAGAAATGTCCCACCAGATCGCCGAACTGATTGGCGGCGCGCGCCGCGTCCACATTCGCCATATCGAGACGGGCGACCGCCTCCTCCGCCTCCTGCCGTAGGCGCGCCTCGTCGACCGTCAACAGGCGGCGGTCACGCACAACGAATCGCCCGTCGATCATCACGCTGTGAATGGCGGCGCCATTCTCGGCGAGAACCATCTGCCGCAAGGGATTGCGCAGCGGCACATAGTTGATGTGACCGATGTCCAGGAACACGATGTCGGCGCGGTAGCCAGGCTCCAGGCGCGCGATGCGATCGAAGTTCAGGATCTTGGCGCTGCCTTCGGTCGCCGCGCGAAAAACCTCTTCGGCCGAGAGCCACTGGCCGTAATCGGCATCGCCGACCCGCGACAGGAAAGCCGCGAGGCGGAGCGCCTCGAACATGTTCTGCCCGTCCGACGTGTTGCTCGCATCGGTGCCGATGCCGAGGCGCACGCCGGCATCAAGCAGCGCGCGGGAGGGCGCTACTCCCGAACCAAGCCGGAGATTGCTCATCGGATTGTGCACAACCCCCGCTCCGGCTGCCGCCAGACGCGAGATGTCGTCGGAATCGAGCCAGATGCCGTGCGCGGCGCTCAGCCGTGGACCCAACACGTTCAGCGCCTGAAGATGCGCGACAAGGCTCCGCCCGTACTTTTTGTAGCCCAGCACCGCCTGCGTCTTGCTCTCGGCGAGATGCGTCTGCAGCAAGACGTCGTATTCCTCGGCAAGCCGCGCGCACTCGACGAGGAACGCGTCCGAGCAATGCAGCGGGATCGTCGGCCCCAGCGCCGGGCGCAGCTTGTCGCGATCGTGGCGCCAGTTGGCGAGAATGTCACGCGCCGCCGCGACACTCGCCTCGTACGGAGCCGCCTTGATCCGCCGCGCCTGTTCCTGGAGGTGAGGCGGCAGCGACTCGATGAGACCCGGAAGCGCCTCGTACAGGGTGCGGTCGGCCATCATCGGCGCGATCACGGCGCGCATCCCGACCGTGCCGTACGCTTCGGCGACCGCATCGAGCCCCTCGCGCGAGGGCACTGGATACTCGACGAACAGGTCGTAGGCCGCCGTGCATCCCTTGCGCACCAGCTCGACGGCGGTCAGCGTGGCGCTCAGCCGTTTGTCCTCGACCGTGCGGCTGCCGTTGATGACGCCGCTCGCATTGAGGAAGACCTCGAGCGGCACGCGGTCGCCGACCGCGCCTTTGCCCAGGCCGCCGTGCGCATGGGTGTGCCCGTTGACCAGGCCGGGCACGAGCAATCGGTCGGCAGCCTCGATCGTCTCGACGTCGCCGCGCGTGATGCGCCCCACCGGCTCGATCGCTCGGATGAAACCGTGCTCGATGAGCACGTCCGCCGGATCGCACGTCACCAAATCCGCGCGCAGCACGCGCCCGCCGCGAATCAACATGCTCATGCGCTCAGCCTGCTCTGCGCCATGTGTCGCCCGATCTCGTAGCGATCGGCGCTTGCCCGATCCGTCTCGTGGCTGATGCGGCCCGCCGCCATCACCAGCACACGGTCGGAAAGGTCAAGAATCTCATCAAGATCTTCGCTGATCAGCAGGATCGCGGCACCGCGTTCTCGCGCCTGCATGATCTGACCGCGGATCTCCGCGACTGCCGCCGCATCCAGTCCGACGCAGGGATTCTGCATGATCAGGAGCCGCACGTCCCGCGACAGTTCGCGCGCCAGCACGGTGCGCTGGATATTGCCGCCGGACAGCGTATCGAGTCGCGCGAACCGCGATGCGGTCCGGATGCCGTAGCGCCGGATCAGGTCGTCGGCGAACGGGCGCATGGCGCGGCGGTCGAGGACGAACCGGCCGTGCGCCAGCGGCGGCTGGTCGAACTGGCGGAGGGAAAGATTTTCCATCACCGACATGGAGCGGACCGCGGCGTTGGCAAGCGGCTCCTCGGTCAGCAGGGAGACTCCGTATTGCTCAAGCTCGCGGCGCGTACCGTTGAATGCGCGGCCCGCGATGCGCAGGCCTCCGCTCTCAGCCTCGCGCTGTCCCGCCAGAACTTCGACGAGTTCCTTCTGCCCGTTGCCGGATACGCCGGCGATGCCGACGATCTCGCCGGAGCGGACCGCGAGGCTGGCACCGGCGACCGCGGTCGTGCCGCGATCGCCCAGCGCGTGCAGGTGTTCGATCTCGAGATAGTTGGCGGATGGCCCGGCGCGAGACGCGAGCTCCGGTTTTGCCGTGTCGTGCGACTGGCCGAACATCATCGCAGCCAGGCGCTGTTCAGAGGCGTCCGCCACATCGATCCGCGCCACCACTTTTCCGCCCCGCAGGATCGTCACGTCCTGGGCAAATTCCATCACCTCGCGCAACTTGTGGGTGATCAGGATGACGGTGAGTTCTCCGGCATCGGCCAGGCGGCGCATTTCGCCCAGTACTTCGTCCGCCTCGCCCGGGGTGAGGACCGAGGTCGGTTCGTCGAGTACGAGAAATTGCCGGCCGAGATAGAGCTGTTTCAGTATCTCCAGTTTTTGCTTCTCGCCGGCGGCAAGCGTCGCCACCAGCCGGCGCGGATCGAGCCGGAATGGCATGCGCGCCATGAACTCCCGCAAGGCGGCGTGCTCGGCTGCCCAATCGAGGACTGCTGGCAATCGCTCGCGGCCGAGCACGAAATTCTCCGCCACGCTCATCTGCGGCACCAGCGTGAAATGCTGGTACACCATGCCGAGGCCGAGCGCGTGCGCGTCGTACGGATGGGCAATCGCGCGGGCCTGCCGGTCGACAAGAATGCGGCCGGCGTCGGCCTGGTAATATCCCATCAAGCACTTCACCAGTGTGCTCTTGCCGGCGCCGTTCTCGCCCAGCAGGGCGTGCATGCGCCCGGCAGTAAATCGCACCGATACAGCGTCCAGCGCCTGCACAGCGCCGAACCGCTTGGAAAAATCGACGATCTCGACTTCAGGCGGGCTCGGCGTCATCGCGATATCGACAATTCGTTGGGGGCGCCGGCAAGCGCCTGTGTGGGCGAGGAACTGTAGATCAGCACGGCGAGCGTCAACGCGTACGGCGCGGCATAGAAGAGGTAATAGCCCTCGGTGATCCCGACGGTCTGCACTGCCGGTCCGATCGCCGAAGCCCCCCCGAACAGGAGCGAGGCGTAGAAGCAGCGAACCGGTGACCACCGCGCGAAGATGACCAGCGCCACCGCCATCAGACCTTGGCCGCTGGACAGGCCTTCGTTCCAGTTGCCCGGATAGAAGAGCGAGAGAAAGCCGCCGCCGACACCGGAGAGAAAGCCGCCCGCCATGGTGGCATAAGTGCGGATGCGTTCGACCGATCGCCCGATGGCGCGCGCCGCATCGGCGCTGTCCCCGGCCATGCGCAGAATGAGCCCCCAGCGGGTGTTCTTCATCGCCCATTCGAGCGCGAGCGCGAGCGCAATCCCGATGAAGAACAGTGGGCTCACGTCGAAGGCGGAGCGCATCGCGGGATGGTGACTCCAGCTGCCCAGTGGGAATGCCGGCAGCATCGGCGCCCGCGGTTCGATGAATGGCTTGCCGAGATAGAACGCAAGCCCGATCCCAAAAATGAACAATGCGATCCCAACTGCGATGTCGTTCACGCGCGGCAGGTTGCAGATCAGCGCGTGCAGAAGTCCCATCGCGGCGCCCGAAACACCGGCTGCCAGTAGACCGAGCCAAGGCGATCCGGTCAGATACGATGTGGCGAACCCGCTCATGGCGCCGAGCACCAGCGTCCCCTCGAGCCCGAGATTCACCCGCCCGCTCTTTTCCGTGAGTGTCTCGCCGAGGCTCACCAGCAGATAGGGCGTGGAGACGCGAATAGCGCCAGCGATGATGGCCAGCACCACGCCCCACCATCCGAGATCCAGCGTGCTGCTCATCCCGAGCTCCGATGCCAGCGTCCGGCCGCATTGCTGGCCAGCACGCAGATGAAGATCAGGCCCTGCAGCACGATGGTGACTGCATGCGGCATGTCGAACCTGCGTTGTAATAGCCCGCCGCTCGCCGAGATGCCGCCGAGCAGCAGCGCCACCAGGAAGACGGCCAGTGCATTCTGCCGCGCCAGGAATGCGACCAGGATCCCGGTATAGCCTAAGCCGACGACGAGCGATTCGCTGGCGGCGCCGTGCACCGCGACGATCTCGATGGCGCCCGCAATCCCAGCGGCGGCGCCGCCCAGGAAGCATGCCAGCAGCATGAGCCGGCCGATCGGTAGGCCCGCCATCTGCGCAGCGCGCCGGTTGCCGCCAAGGATGTCGAACGAAAAGCCGAGCGTCGTATGGCGCAGCACGAGATGCAGCAGCACGCAGAATGTGAGACCGATCACCAGGCCCCAATGCACCGACCAGCCCGGAATATTACCGACCATGAAGGGATTGGGGATCGACCAGCTCTGCGCCTTGAGGGTTTGCGAAAAATCACGGATCGGGCCGCTGATGAGATGATTCATCAGAGCGATCGCGATGTAATTCATCAGCAGAGTGGAAATGGTCTCGTTCACGCCGCGCATGTGCTTCAACGCGGCGGCAGCGGCGATCCAAAATCCGCCGGCGAGCGCGCCGGCGGAGATCGTCAACATCGTTCCGATCAAGGCTGGGGCGCCGGCGAGCGCGACGCCGGCCAGCACGGCGCCGAGCCCGCCCAGGACGACGGCTCCTTCGCCACCGATGACGAGCAGGCCCACGCGCGCTGGAATGAGCGTGCAGAGCGCGGTCAGCAGCAGCGGGGCGGCCTGGGTGAGCGTATTCTCGATGGAAAAGCGCGTGCCGAAGCCGCCGAGATAGAGCGTCTGATACACCGCCAGCGGATCGTGGCCCTGCAGGGCGACGAAGCCGCCGAACAGGATCGCCGCGACCGCGAGCGCGGCGAGCGACAGCAACAGGGATTCCAGGCTATCGGTCGGCAGACGCCGCGCGGTGAGGCGCCAGCTCAGCGTCCCATGGGCCGGCGGAGGTGCACGCGCTTCCGGCGACCCCGTATCTCTGTTTCGCGCATCGTACCGCGGAAGCGCCATCCGTCACTGGAGCCCGGTGGAACCGATGGCACCTTCGACGAGCCATTTCACGTTGAGCTTGAATGCATTGTCGGTATTGGAGATCTCCTGCCCGGCGGCGATCACTTGGTTACCCTTGTTGTCCTTCAGCGGGCCCCTGTAGAGCTTGAGTGTATCGTCGAGGAAACCCTGGCGCGCCGCGAGCACGGCCTGTTGCACGTTCTGCGGCACGGCTTTCCCGAACGGGCTCAATGCCACCATCTCCTGGCGGAACCCGCCGCGGTACAGATTCGGATACAGCCCGCCGGTCTGCCACGCCTTGACGAAATCGCCGCCCTTCGCCCAGTTCCACTCGGCACCGGTGAGAAAACCGTTGGGGGCGAGTGCCGACAAGTCGGTATGATAGCCGCAGCTCATGATGCCGCGGCGTTCCGCAGTTTCGACCGCGACCTTCGGGCTGTCGACGTTGGCGACGATAACGTCGATGCCCTGATCGACCAGCGCATTCACGGTCTCAGCCTCTTTGACTGGATTGTCCCAGTCGCCGGTGATCACGACCTGGCACGTCGCGTCCGGGCGGACCGACCGCGCCCCCATCACGAAGCCGTTGCAGTTGTTGAAGATGAAGTAAAGAGGTTTCGAGCCGATGAAGCCGAGTTTGCCGGTCTTGCTCGTCATCCCGGCGGCAATCCCGCACAGGTAATGCGGCTCTTCCATGTAGCCGCGATAGCCGATCGTGTTTTTCGCATCGCCCTCCTTCCACAAGCCGCCGGCGTGGACGAAAAGCACGTCGGGATATTTCGGCGCCAATTTCTGGATGAACGGCCAGAATCCGAAGGACGTCGGGAACACAACTTTGGCGCCGTCGAGCTGGATCATGCTTTCCATCACCCGCTCCACCTGCACGGTCTCCGGCACCCGCTCTTGCTCGACCAGTTTGACTCCGGGCAACGCCGCGATCCGTCGCGCCGCGACGGCGTGCGCTTGATTCCAGCCGTAGTCATTGCGCGTGGCCGCGTAAATGAAGCCCACCGTGATCGGCTTGACGTCTTGGCCAAACACTCGCGACGGTGTGCTCACAAGAAGGGAGCCCGCCCCCACCACCTTCGCGGCTCCTGCCAACATGCTGCGGCGTGAAATAGAATCGGACATCGTCATCTCCCTTGCCGGCTGCAACAAACCGCAGCGTCACCCAGCCTCACCACATTCGATCGAACGCGACAGGCCGCGTCAACCGTGCTAATGATCCGGCCGGAGCATAGGAGTGAGCGCCTGTCTTGACGCAAGCCTGCCCCGGACTTGCTGGAATTTCGATTTCAATCCGCGCCGGTTCCGGTCTCGTGCCGCGTTGTTCAGTTAAGAATTTATTCGCAATCGCGCTTCGCATCTGATTAACAATCAGCAGGTTTCGGTTGATTGGCCGTTATAATATCAGAAGCCCTGCCGACGTGTCAGCACGTTGTCAGCGGCGGACGGTTTTTGCCCAGAATGTGAGGTGCCCACAACACCGCTTGGCTCGCCAGTCCACGGCATGCCAGACGTACAACTCTGCCGTTGAGACGCCGCGCTAGGGAACCTTCTCCGGGATCCGAACTGGCTCCTTGGGAGCGGGTTCTGTCGGAGTAGGTGTTGGCTTGGGTACAACAACCGGATTGGGAATCGTCTCCGGAATGTCGATGGGTTCCGAGCCGGGTTGACGAGCCCGAATCATGCGCGACCTCCTTGATCGAGCAAGCGGGATTGCCTGACTACCTCACTGCGGTACTTCTGAAGCAAAGACTGCACTTCCTGCAGAATTCCATGAGATGACCTGACTGGTATCTCGTGCCAGCCAGGAAAGAGGCGACCTTTCTTCCTGATGCGGACACTCTCTTCAAAAGCGTAGGCAACAAGCTCTTGGAGAGCGGCGAAGAAGCCGTCGTCGTCCTCGCTCTCTGGATCATCCGTCCGGACCCACGGAGCGTCGACGAGACCCTTGAGTACATGCCGCTCTAGCAATGCTTCCATCTCCTCCTGGAACTGCATGCCGAGCTGGTTCCAGTAACCCTGGTACTGAGCATGGACGAGAAGGGTAGCAAGCAAGTTGATGTTCTCGATGTCCAACCTGCTGCCGCTGCCCGTGAGCAGATC
>Ga0070699_100000830_pt1 | contig 28605 bp, 24 predicted proteins | sample KBSK1503metaG_FD_65473 | JGI IMG/M metagenome (GOLD analysis project Ga0070699, IMG submission 65473) | Corn, switchgrass and miscanthus rhizosphere microbial communities from Kellogg Biological Station, Michigan, USA - KBS K1-50-3 metaG | ecosystem: Host-associated > Plants > Roots >...
CGGGCCGGCGGGGTCGCGGCCTATGTCGACGCGGAGCATGCTCTCGACGTGGACTATGCCCGGAAGCTCGGGGTGGACGTCGAGAACCTGCTGGTCTCCCAGCCCGATACTGGCGAGCAGGCCCTGGAGATCGTGGAGATCCTGGTGCGTTCCGGCGCGGTGGACCTGGTGGTGATCGACTCGGTGGCGGCCCTGGTGCCCAAGGCCGAGATCGAGGGCGAAATGGGTGACAGCCACATGGGGCTCCAGGCCCGGCTCATGAGCCAGGCGCTCCGCAAGCTGGCCGGCGCCATCAATCGTTCCAACTGCGCGGTGGTGTTCATCAACCAGCTGCGGGAAAAAATCGGTGTCATGTTCGGCAACCCGGAGACCACGACCGGCGGCAAGGCGCTCAAGTTCTACGCTTCACTCCGGCTCGACATCCGGCGGATCGGCCCGGTCAAGGACCGGGAGAACGTGATCGGCAACCACGTCCGGGTAAAGGTGGTCAAGAACAAGGTGGCCCCACCCTTCAAGCAGGCCGAGTTCGACATCATGTTCGACGAGGGGATCAGCCATACCTCGCTACTGGTGGACCTCGCGGCCGAAGCGAACATCATCCAGAAATCCGGCGCCTGGTACTCCTACGGCGACCAGCGGATCGGGCAGGGCCGGGAGAACGCCAAGCTCTTCCTCAAGGACAACAACGGCTTGCATATCGAGATCGAGCAGAAGGTGAAGGACTACCTCGGCGTCAAGAATTCCTCGGCCACCGCCGTGGCCGAGGATGGCGAAGACTGAGGCTCTCGTGCCGGCCGCCACGATGCTCGAGGAGCTCACTTCAATCGAGCCGGATTCGCGGGGTATCGGAGCGGTGCGGGTCAGTGTCAACGGCCGCTGGTTCTGCACCGTGCCCGCCGCCGCCGCCCGGGAGCTGGATCTGCGGCCCCGGCGGGAACTGACGCCCGAGTTGCGACAGCGCTTGGGCGAGGCCGCCGACGCCCAGGCGGCCTTTCGCTATATCGTCGCGGCCCTCGGCCGGCGCAGTTTCGCCCGGCGGGACCTGGAACGGCGGATGGTGCGCAAAGGTCACGGGCCAGGGGCTACCGCTGCTGCGCTGGACCGCGCGGCGGCCGCCGGATTGATCGACGACGCAGCCTTCGCCAGGGAATTCGCCTCGACGAAAGCGGCCCGGGGCCGGGGCCCGGCCCGGCTGCTGCGGGACCTGTTCGCCATGGGGGTCGCCCGGGACCTGGCCCAAACGGCGGTGGATTCCGCCTGGGCCGAGCGTTCGGAAACCGGCGACCCGACGCGGGCGCTCGCCGCCAAGCGCGCCCGGCAACTGGGGGACATCCCGAGGCCGGCGAAGCGCCGCCGCCTGCTCGCCTTCCTTGCCCGGCGCGGATTCCAGGGCGGCGAGGTCGGCCGGATGGTCTCCGAAGTCCTGAACCAGTAGGGGGCGATCCGTAGGGTGCGATCTAAGATCGCCCCTTACACAGGATTATATTGAGGGGATGCTATCCTCCCGCATCCGCCGGATGTTCCTCGACTATTTCGTGACGCAAGGGCACCGGGAGGTGCCCTCTTCGTCGTTGGTTCCCGCGGACGACCCCACCCTGTTGTTCACCAACTCCGGCATGGTGCAGTTCAAGCGAACCTTCCTCGGGCAGGAACAACGGGACTATGCCCGCGCCACCACGGTGCAGCGCTGCGTACGAGCCGGTGGCAAGCACAACGACCTGGAGCAGGTCGGTCTCACCCGCCGGCACCATACCTTCTTCGAAATGCTGGGGAACTTCTCGTTCGGCGATTACTTCAAGAAAGAAGCGATTGTCTACGCCTGGGAGTTCCTGACCAGCTCGAGGTATCTCGGTCTCCATCCTGACCGGCTGCACGTCAGCGTCCACCATACCGACGACCAGGCCCGGGCCCTGTGGCGGGAGATTGCCCGGTTTCCGGACAGCCGGATCTACGGGCTGGGCGACAAGGACAATTTCTGGCAGATGGCCGATACCGGGCCCTGCGGTTTCAACTCGGAGATCTACGTCGACCTTGCGTGGCGTCCCGGCGACCCGCCGGCGTCGCTGTCGGTGCCGGAGTTCGAAGAGCTGGCCGAGTCGGGTCGCCTTCTCGAGATCTGGAACCTGGTCTTCATGCAGTTCGATCGCTCGGCCGACGGCACTCTTTCCCCGTTGCCCAAGCCGTCGGTGGATACCGGTGCGGGGCTGGAACGCATCGCCGCGGTGATGCAGGGCGAGGATGACAACTTCCACACCGACCTGTTCCTTCCCCTGATTCAACAGGCGGAGCAGCTGATCGGGCGCCAATATGGGCGCACCGCTCAGGGCGGCGACGTGTCGTTCCGGGTGCTGGCCGATCATTCCCGGGCGGTCAGCTTCCTGCTGGCCGACGGAGTGTATCCCAGTAACGAGGGGCGGGGCTACGTGCTGCGCCGGATTCTCCGCCGCGCCGTCCGCCACGCCTGGTTGCTTGGCCGCCGGGAGCCGACCCTGGCGCCACTGACCGCCCAGGTCGTGGCGTCCCTGGGCTCGGTATATCCCGGGATCGCGGCCAAGGCGAACTACATCGAAGAGGTCACCCGCAACGAGGAAAACCGTTTCTTCGAGACCATCGAGGGCGGCCTCAAGCGGATGGAGGAAATCATCGCCTCGGGGTCTAAGCGAATCGCCGGCGAGGAAGCCTTCAAGCTCTATGACACCTTCGGGTTTCCCATCGACCTGACCGAGCTGATCGCGGCCGAGAAGGGGCTCACGGTGGACCACGCCGGGTTCGATAAGGCGCTGGATGAACAGCGGGCCCGCTCCCGCCGGGACCGGTCCGGCCCGGCCGTTCATGCCGCGAAGGACCGAGGTGATTGGCAGGTGCTCAAGCCGGAGCCCCAGACCTTTGTCGGATACGACCGGACCGAAGCCGAGACCGATATCCTCGCCTTCCGCCAGGAGGCCGACCGGGTGGACGTGATTCTCCGGGAGAATCCGTTCTATGCGGAATCCGGCGGCCAGGTGAGCGATGTGGGCGGCCTGAGCGGGGCGGGGTGGGCCCTCATGGTGGACGCGGTGAAGAAAGGTCCCCAGGGTACTATGCTCTCCGGCAATTTCGGCGACACCTTTGAACCGACACCCGTGGCGGCGCGGGTAGACGCGCCCCGGCGCCGCGACATCGAGCGCAACCACAGTGCCACTCACCTGGTGCACGCGGCGCTGCGCAAAATCCTCGGAAGTCACGTGCGGCAACAGGGATCCCTGGTCGAGCCGGACCGGCTGCGGTTCGACTTCAGCCACCATGGTCCGATCGAGGCCGGCGTTCTGCAGCAGATCGAGCACCAGGTGAACGAGGCCGTTCTCGGCAACGCGCCGGTGGACACCCGGGAGATGCCGTACCCCGAAGCCATCAAGCTGGGGGCGATGGCGTTCTTCTCCGAGAAATACGGCGACGTGGTGCGAGTGGTTCGCATGGGCGACTCCATCGAGCTTTGCGGCGGGACCCACGTGCGGTCCACCGGCCAGATCGGCCTGTTCCGGTTCAGCGCTCAGGGGGGCGTCGCAGCCGGGGTGCGCCGCATCGAAGCGGTCACCGGAGAAGGTGCCTACCGCTCGGTGGTGGAGCAGCAGGAGCGGCTGCGGCAGATTGCCGAGCTGTTGCGGAGCCAGCCGGACCAGGCGCTGCGCCGGGCGGAGCAACTGGTGCAGGAGAAGGCGAAGCTGGAAGCCCGGCTGGCCGACGCGTTGAAAGGCGGCGGCGCCGCTCGCGAACCGGGCCAAGTGCTCGAGATCGGCGGGGTTTCCGTCACCGTGAGCGACACCGGCCTGGAGAATCGGGATGAAGTCGCCGCGGTGGCCGACAGCTTCCGGCAAGGCCGCGCCAAGGCGGTGCTGGTCCTGTTCAATACCGAAGGCCGCGGGGCGGTGCACGTGGCCGTCACGGACGACCTGGTCAAGTCAGGGAAGAAGGCCGGGGACCTTGCCGGGCGGATCGCCGCACTGGCCGGTGGCAGGGGGGGTGGCCGGCCCCAGTTCGCCTCGGCCGGCGTCGGTGATGTGAGCCGGATGGCGGAGCTCAAGTCCGCGGTGCCCCGGCTGGTCTCCGAGTGGCTGAACGGAGGCGGGTGATTGGAAACGACCGGGTCCTGGCTGACGCGCCATACCGCGCGGGCGCCCGTGGCTCTGCGGGAGCGCGTGCTGCAGCATGTGCAAGCGGTCGCGCCCGGTGATTCGGTCGCTGAGACCCTGGCCGAGGCCAGTCGGGAAGCCCTGCGGCAGGTGGAGCTGGACCCGGCTGCGGGTCGCCCGGTCGCGCTCGACTTGCTCGCGGCGGACGCGCTGATCACGCTCGCGCTGCTGGCCCAGGCGCAGGAGCAGCCGTCTGGACTCCTGGGCTTCGCGACCGATCTCCTGCAACACCCGGTCGGCCCCCGTGATTGATCTTCACTGCCACCTGCTGCCCGCGGTGGACGATGGTTCCCGCTCGGTAGAGCAGTCGGTCGCCGTGCTTCAGGAAATGGCGCGGCATGGCGTGGCCGGGGTCTGTCTCACGCCGCACCTGCCGGTGTCCCAGCTCAACAAGGGGATCCCGGCCGCCTACGACCGGGCGTTTGACGCCCTCAAGGAACGCGCGCCCGAAGTCCCGTTTCTCGCCCGGGGACTCGAGGTCATGATCGATGGCCTCCTCTCCGAGCAGGTCGCTTCGACCCGGCGCGGCACCCTGGGCGGATCCCGCTACATCCTGGTCGAGTTTCCCCACATGGTACCCCGGGCGGTCGCTCTGAGTTCGCTCAACTCGATCGTGGCGCTCGGGCTGGTGCCGCTGGTCGCCCACCCGGAACGCTATGGTTGCTGTGACCCGGACACGGTGCGAAGCTGGCGGGCCCTGGGGGCCTGCATGCAGGTGGATGCGACGACGCTCCTGTCCTCGCGTTCCCGCGGCAAGCGGGCTCGCGAGCTGGTCTCCCACGGGCTGGCCGACATCATGGCTGCCGACAATCACGGCGATGGCCGGCTGATTTCCATTGCTTTTCATGTCCTCAAGGACCGGGGCGGCGAGCTCCAGGCGGATCTCCTGGCCCGGCACAATCCGCAACGCATCCTGGATAACCAGGAGCTTCTTCCCGTCCCCCCGCTGCCGCTGCACGCATCGTGGTGGGACCGGATCCGCGCGGTCTTCGAGTAACCAGGAGGGTGCATGGCTCCGCTCCCCATGAGCGCCCACATCGCCAAGCAGCTGGGCGCGCTCTCGGACCTGGCCCTGGGGATGGCCGGCCAGTCGGGCACGATCCAGCGCATTGCCGAGCGCTACGTCGAGACCCTCAAGCAGGGGGGGACCTTGTTCTTCGCGGGGAACGGGGGCAGCGCGGCCGATGCGCAGCACCTCGCCACCGAGTACGTGGTGCGTTACGATGCGGAGCGGCGCCCATTCGCCGCGCTTGCCCTCACCACTGATACTTCGCTGATAACGGCGGCGGGGAACGACATTGGCTTTTCCGAGGTGTTTGCCCGCCAGATCCGGGCCCTGGGCCGGCCCGGCGACCTGCTGGTGGTTCACAGCACCAGCGGCAAGAGCGAGAACCTGGTCCGCGCGGCCGAAGCGGCCCGGCAACGCCAGCTCGGCACGGTCGGGTTTCTGGGCAAGGGAGGCGGCAAGCTGGGCCCTTCGGTAGATCTCGCCCTGGTGGTGCCCAGCAACGTCACCAGTCACATTCAGGAGATTCACCTCGCCGTGCAACACATCATCGTCGAGCTGGTCGAACAAATGATGCAGCCGGTATGATTTCTCTCTCCGGGAAAAAGGCGCTGGTCACCGGGGGCTCGCGCGGCATCGGCCGGGCTGCCGCCCTTATGCTGGCGCGGGCTGGCGCCGACGTGGGCATTACCTATCACAGCCGGCAGGACGCGGCGCTCGCCGTGGTGCAGGAGATCGGCGGGTTGGGCCGCAAGGCCTACGCGGGAGGTGGCGACCTGGCCGACCCGGCTACCGCCTCGCGTCTGGTCGACGAGTGTCATTCGGCGCTGGGCGGTCTCGACATCTTCGTGGGCAATGCCGGCATCTGGCTGTCCGAGGAGGTCCCGCTCGAAAAGATGAAGCCGGCCCAGTGGCGGCAGACGTTGGGCGCGAACCTGGAGTCGATCTTTGCTTCCACCGGCGCGGCGCTCCGCCGCATGACGAGCGGGTCCGTGGTCCTGGTCTCCAGCACCGCGGGGCAACGGGGCGAAGCCTTCCACAGCGACTACGCCGCCAGCAAAGGGGCGATCATCTCGCTTACCAAGTCGCTCTGCATCGAGTGCGCGCCCCGGATCAACGTGAACTGCGTAGCCCCGGGATGGGTCCTTACCGAGATGAGCGCGACGGCCTATGGTGACGGCGGAGAGCAGCGGATCACGGCCTCCATCCCGCTCAACCGGATCGCGACGGCCGAGGACATTGCCGGGCCGATCCTGTTCCTCTGTTCCGACCTGGCGCGACACCTGACCGGCGAAATCCTGAACGTCAACGGCGGGAGCGTGCTGTGCGGCTGAGGGTCTAGCGCATGGAATTGCCGACCTCCCTCAGCGTTCCGCCGGAGACGGTTCAGGTCGTTTCCCGGCTGGAAGGCGCCGGCTTCGAAGCGTGGTGCGTGGGCGGCGCGCTTCGGGATGCGCTGCTGGGAACCCCGCAGGCCGACTACGATATCGCGACCTCCGCCACCCCGGAGCAGGTCCAGCAGGTGTTTCGTCGCACGGTGCCGGTCGGGCTCCTGTTCGGCACGGTGGGCGTGCTCGATGACCAGCGCCGGCTGCACGAGGTCACCACGTTCCGCCGCGATGTGAGCACCGACGGGCGCCGCGCGGTGGTGGAGTACGGCGTTTCCATCGAGGAGGACCTGGCCCGCCGCGACTTCACCATTAATGCCCTTGCCTATCACCCGATTCGCCAGGAATGGCGCGACCCGTTCAGGGGCGCGATCGACCTCGCCCGGCGCAAGATCCAGGCGGTGGGCGATGCGAAGCTTCGGTTCCAGGAGGATTATCTCCGGATTCTCCGCTGCGCCCGGTTTGCCGGGCGGCTGGATTTCACGGTCGTGCAGTCCACCTGGGAGGCCGCCGTCGCGGCGGCCCCGGGTCTCCGGATGTTGTCGGCCGAACGGGTGCGGGACGAGTGGTTCAAGAGCCTCAAGAGCACCCGGTCGCTGGACCGGCTCGCGGGACTGTGGTTCCGCATCGGCGCCGCGCCGATCTGGCTTCCGGAGCTGCTGACGACCGAGGAGCGGGAGAAGATCGATATCCTCCACAACCCGCGGGAGCGCGACATCCCGCGCGACCCGGTGCTGCTGACCGCCCTGCTGTGTCATTACCCCGCAGCCGTGCTGACCCGGCTCAAGGCGTCCAACGCGGAAATCGCGAGGGCCGAGGCGCTGGACCGGAGCCCCGCGACGCCGGTCAGCGCAGATCCGATCGATGTGCGCCGCTGGCTGGCCCTGGTCGGTGAGCACTGGAAGGATCTTGCCGAGGTGTGGCGGCTGCGCCGGGGGAATTGGCCGCTCTGGGCCAGCACGGCGGAGGTGATTTTTCAGCGCGGCGAGCCGGTGCGGATCAGGGATCTGGCCATAACGGGCGAGGACCTCATCGCCGCCGGGTTCGAGCAAGGGCCCCGGCTGGGCCGGGTGCTCCAGTCCCTGCTGGCCCGGGTCATCGAGGATCCCGCGCTCAATACCCCCCCGACCCTGCTGGAACTGGCGAAGGAGGTTCCCTGAGACCACTGCTGTTTGCGCTGGCCGCGGCCCTGGGCAACCTGGCCGGCGCCTACGCCGTGGTCCGCCGGGAACAGCGGAGCCTGGTACTGATCGACGGCTTCGTCGCGTTCGGGGCGGGGTTTATGTTGTCGGTGGCCATGCTGGACATGTTGCCGGAGGCCTTCGCCCGGAACGCCCATCCGGCGCTGTTCATCTTTGGCGGCTACCTCGCGGTGCACCTGGCCCAGCATGTGTTCGCCCCGCATTTCCACTACGGGGAAGAAACCCACCAGGTAACCCGCCGTTCCGGCATTTCGGCGCTGGTCGGCCTCTCGATTCATACCTTCTTCGACGGCGTCGCGATCGCCAGCGGCTTCCTGATCTCCGGGCGGCTCGGCATCCTGCTTTTCCTCGCGGTGCTGCTGCACAAGCTTCCCGAGGGCGTGGCGATATCGAGCATCATGCTGGCGGGGGGACAGGGTCAGAAACGCGCCTTCTGGGCGGCGGGATGGCTCGGGCTCGCGACGGTGATCGGCGTACTGGTGACCGGAACCGCCGGCGTGCTGGCGCAGTACGGGCTGGCGCTCTCGGCCGGCGTGACGATCTATGTCGCGGCTTCGGACCTGGTGCCGACGTTCCAGACCCGGCGGGGCTTCCGGATGCCGGTGGCGTTTTTCGGGGGAGCGGCGGCGTATTACCTGACGGAGCTGGTGCTGAAGGCTTCAGGAATCTCATAGCGATCGAGCAACCCTGATGCCGGTCATTGAAATCAGCCTGGTCATCGCGGCGCCGCTCGAGCGGTGCTTCGATCTCTCCCGCAGCATCGACCTGCACATCGAGTCCATGCGTCACACCAGGGAGCGGGCGGTGGCGGGAAAGGTTTCCGGTCTCATCGGCGCCGGCGAAGAAGTCACCTGGGAGGCGCGGCATTTCGGGCTGACCCAGCGCATGACGTCCCGCATTACCGCTTTCCAGCCGCCGGCGTACTTCCAGGACTCGATGGTTCGCGGGCCCTTCGCCTCGTTCGTGCATGATCACCATTTCAGCGCGGTAGAGGGAGGTACCCTGGTCCGGGATCATGTGCGCTTTGCCTCTCGGTTAGGCCCGCTCGGACGCATGGCCGACCGCCTGGTGATAACTTCGTACCTGCGGCGGCTGCTCGAACGGCGCGCGGAAGTGATCCGGCGGGCTGCCGAGTCGTCGCGGGCAGCCAGCGGCACCGGCTGAGCGAAGCGTCCCGCACTGGAGAGCAACTCAATGAGCATTTCAACCGCTCCGGTCTTTCAACTGTCCACCATTGGCCAGATCGCCGTCCCGGTCAGCGATATCGACCGGGCCGTTTCGTTCTATCGCGATGTCCTGGGAATGCGTTTTCTTTTCCAGGCCCCTCCAGGTCTCGGTTTCTTCGACTGTGGCGGCGTTCGTCTCATGCTGGACCTTCCTGCCAGGGCGCAGTCGGGAAACAGCTCCGTCATCTACTATAAGGTCGACAACATCCAGGCGGCCTTCGACGCGTTGTCGGCTCGAGGGGCGACTTTCGAGGGGGAGCCTCACCTCATCGCGAAGCTGCCGGATCACGAGCTGTGGATGGCTTTCTTGCGTGACCCCGACGGCAACCTGCTGGCGCTGATGAGCGAGATCCGGTAGTCCGGACTCTGGAGGCCACCGTGGACGCCAGCCGTTTTGCCCGCCTCTTCGACCACTCCATTCTCCGACCCGATGCCAGCCCGGAGGAAGTCGGCCGGTTCGCCGCCGCCGCGATCCGGCTGGGCACCGCCACGCTCACCGTGCAGCCCCACTATGTCCAATTCGCCGCCGAGCGGCTGCGCGGCTCCCGGGTTCGGGTCGGGGCAGTGATTGCCTTTCCCCATGGCAACGAGACCCCCGGGATGAAAGTGTTCCAGGCCCGTGAAGTCATCGACCATGGCGCCGACGAGATCGACATGGTGATGAACATCCCGGCGCTCAAGGGAGGCGAGATGGCGTGGTTCCTTCGCGACGTCGAAGGCGTGGTGCTGGCTGCGCGGGGGAAAACGGTGAAGGTCATTCTCGAGAACTGCTACCTGTCCCAGGACGAGAAGCGGCGGGCCTGTGAATGGATCGCGCAGGCCGGCGCCCAGTTCGTGAAGACGTCTACTGGTTTTGGCCCGGGCGGTGCCACGGTGGAGGACGTCCGATTGATGTACGATGCGGTGAAGGGAAGGTGCCAGGTGAAGGCCTCCGGGGGGATCCGGGATATCCACCAGGTGGTGGAACTCTACAAGGCGGGAGCGCGCCGTTTCGGCTCCAGCCGGAGCGAGGAGCTGGTCCGGGCGTTCGATGAGCTGGCGCCGGGGGAGCGGGCGGTATGGGCCGAGCCCCAGGACAAGACCCAGCCATCGTCGACTTCATGAGGGTACCGGAAAAAATGGATCCTCGCGCCGCAGCGGCACGATACTACGACCTGAGCCCGGAGTTCCCGGCCGACATTCCCTTCTACCTGGATCGGCTTCCGTCAGCGGCCTCCCGGGTTCTCGAGCTCGGATGCGGCACCGGACGAGTCACCGTGCCGCTGGCCAACGCTTCCGCGCGGCTGCACGGGGTAGATCACTCTGAAGCGATGGTGGACATCTGCCGCCGCAAGCTTGCGGCTAATCGAGTGGGCCCGGACCGCGCGCAGGTCACAGTCGCCGATATTGCCGCTCTCCAACTCGACACCCAGTTCGATTTCATCATCGCGCCCTTTCGGGTCATGCAGAATCTCGGGTCCGACGCTCAGGTCGCCGCTCTCTTCCACGGAATCCGCGAGCATCTCGCGGTCGGAGGACGCTGTATCCTGAATGTCTTCCGGCCAAATCTCGATCCTGTCGCCTTGTCGGACCAATGGTGCTCGAGTGAGGAGACCCTGGAATGGGAAGCTCCGGTCGAGGGAGGTCGGATCGCTCGTTGGGTGCGCCGCACCCGGCTTGAGGCTGGGCCACTGGTTCTCTACCCGGACCTGATCTATCGGAAGTACGCCGGGGATCGTTTGGTGGACGAAACCGTGCTCTCGGTTCCGATGCGGTGCTGGTACCCGAAGGAGCTCCTGACCAAGATTCACGCAGAGGGGTTTGTCGTGACCGAAACCTGGGGTGGGTACGGTGGAGAACTCTATGGCGAAGGCCCCGAGCTGGTCGTCGAGTTCACCCGGCACGACTAGGGCAATCGGGCCCTCCTGAGCAGGCGCTCGAATCTCGGCTGCGAGCGCACCGGATCGACGCGCGGGTCAACTTTGAGATAGCCGATCCAGGGGGATTGCTCTCCATACGCGCGCTCGAGCCAGTCCAACCCGGCGTTGATATCCCCCAGGGCAATATGAATGACGGCCACATGATAGGCGGAGACATGCCGGGTGGTTGACGCCTGGGCGAGGCGGGCGAGCGTGGCTCGTGCCTCCCGCTCCATTCCCGCCCGGGCATAGGCGTGTCCCAGAGACGCTAGATAAAGCAGGTTCTCCCCGTCCAGGGCTATTGCCCGCTCGGCCTCCGCGACACCCTCCCGGAACCGACCAGTTTCCTCGTACGCCCACCCGAGATGCCAATGCGCGGGGGCGAACGTGGAATCCAGATCGAGGGCCTTCCGATACTCCACGATCGCATCCTCGTAACGTCCTGCGAAGTAGTACCGCAAGCCCATCCAGGTCTGAATGATGAGCGAGAGGGGATCCAGGTCCCGCGCGATCTCCGCCTGGTGCAGCGCTTCGTCATGCCGGCCCATGCCCGACAGGAACCCCCCGTACCAGTGGTGTCCGATCGGGTAGCTGGCGTTCAGCTCGATGCCGCGACGGTATTCACGCTCGGCGGCGAGCCAGTCGTGGTCGAACTCGAAGTGGATGTGCCCCAGCGAAGTGTGCGCCTCGGCCAGCGTGCTGTCGAACTCCAGCGCTTTCAGGACAGCGCTCTTGGCCTTTGGAAAGGCCTCCTGCGGCGCCAGGAGACTGTACCAGCCGCGAAAGATCCAAACATCGGCAATCCCGGCCCAGGCAAGGGAATAGCCCGGGTCCAGGTCTACCGCCTGCTGGAAGTAGTCGAGCGCGATCTGGATATTCCCTTCCGTGCGCTTGCTCCAGAAATACCGGCCTTTCAGGTAGAGTGTGTAGGCCTCGTGATTCGCGGTCGGCTGCGCGCTCATCCGATCGCGCTCGCCGGCGAGGGTCGTCACTCCAAGTTTCTCAATGACTTTGCCCGCAATGTCCGACTGGACCTCGAAGATGTCATCGATGACCCGGTCGTACGTCGTGGACCAGAGTTGTCGTTCGTCCTTGGCGCTGACCAGCTCGAGCGTGATTCTGACGTTCCGCGAGCCCGAGTCCTTACCGGACCATCGCACACTGCCCACCAGGAGATAATCGATCCCCAGCTCCCGGCCAATCTCGCGCAGCGTCATGTCGGTGCGGGAGTAGCGCTGGGCCGCGCGGCGCGGGACCAGGCTAAGGCCGCTCACCGAGGACAGCCGGTTGGTGATCTCGTCCGTCATGCCGACCGCGAAGTACTCATCGTCGGCGGGGCCCAGATTCTCGAACGGGAGAACCGCGATTGCCGTTGGCCGCTGCCCGCCAACCGAATGTTGAGTCGAGTCCCCACGATACCCAGCTCGCAGGAGCCAGGCGCCGAGCAGAATGGTCGCGAAGATACCCCCCAACAACAGGTTCCGCGCGAAGCGAGGCCCGGCTGGTTCCCGCCCGCGCCCACCCTCGTTGCCAACGGCCGCGGCGAACTCGGCGACCGTGGCAAAGCGATCTGCCGGTGTCCTGGCCAGCGCTCGGCGAACCGTCACTTCCAGGGCGGGTGACACCGCGTCTCGTATGATCGAGAGCCGGGGCACCGGTTCGCTCAGTTTTCTGCCCAGGACCGCTGGGGGGCTGGCCCCCCCGAACGGCGGCTCACCAGTCAGCAACTCATACAGCACACAGCCCAGTGAATAGATGTCGCTGCGTCCATCGACATCGTCCTGCCCCATCGCCTGCTCGGGACTCATGTATGCCAGGGTGCCCACCGCCAATCCGCTTTCCGTAAGCCGGGTACCACCTGCCGCGCCGATCGCCGTCGCCACGCCAAAGTCGGCGACCACGGCGTGTCCCCCCATGAACAGGATGTTCTCCGGTTTGATATCCCGGTGGACGACGCCGAGGCTGTGGGCGTAGCTCAGGCCGTCAGCTACCTCCTGCACGATCCGAACGGCTTCCTCGATGGGCAGCTGATGCTGGCGGTCCAGCCGGTCGCGGAGGGTTTCTCCTTCGACGTATGGCATGACGTAAAACACGAAGCCTTCCGCTTCGCCGGAATCGTGCAGGGGGAGGATGTGGGGATGCGCCAGAACGGCGGCGATCTGGATCTCGCGGAGAAAGCGCGCCGGTCCGAGCGCCGCCGCCAGCTCGGGCTTCAGAACCTTGACGGCTACCCGCCGGTCGTGCTTGAGATCGTCGGCGAGATAGACCGAGGCCATTCCGCCCCGGCCGATCTCCCGCTGGATGCGGTACCGCGAGGCCAGGGCAGCTCGAAGCCGCTCGAATTGTTCCGCGTGGTCGGGCACGACGTGCGGCTCCCACTCCAAGGCACCAGTAAGATACTCCTGCCCGCACTCATAAGCCTGACTAGATTTCCCCCATGCCGAAGTCCGCGCCCGCTCCCTCCCTCTTCGCTCCCGCCGAGCCGCTCGCGGTACGCCTGCGCCCCCGCACCCTGGAAGAGCTGGTCGGCCAGGAGAACCTGCTGGCGCCGGGGAAGGCCCTGGGCGACGCGATCCGGCGGGGCGACGTCGGCAGCACGATCTTCTGGGGCCCGCCGGGCTCCGGCAAGACCACGCTGGCGGGGCTGATAGCGCGGTACACCGAGCGGGAGTTCGTGGCGTTCAGCGCGGTGACCGAAGGGGTCCCCCGGGTACGGGAGATCATCAAGGAAGCCGAGCAACGCCGCACCATCTCGGGGCGGGGCACTATTCTCTTCTGTGACGAGATCCATCGCTTCAACCGGGCCCAGCAGGACGCCTTTCTGCCCCACGTGGAGAACGGTGTCATCACCCTGATCGGCGCCACCACCGAAAACCCCAGCTTCGAGCTCACCTCCGCGCTGCTCTCCCGTTGCCGGGTCTACGTCCTGGAGCCGCTTTCCGCCGCGCAAGTGACCCAGCTCATCGAGCGCGCCCTGGCCGACAGCGAACGTGGAGTGGGCAGCCTGCAACTGGTGGCGGATCCCGCAGCGATTGCCCTCCTGGCGGAGCAGGCCGACGGTGATGCCCGGCGGGCGCTTGCGGTGATCGAGGCGGCGGCCCAGCAGGTGGGCGCCGGCGGCCGGATTACGCGCGAGTTGGTTGTCGATGTCCTGGCCCGCCGGGTTCCGATGTACGACAAGGGCGGGGAAGGGCACTACAACCTGATCTCCGCGCTGCATAAGGCCGTGCGGGGCAGCGACCCGCAGGGGGCGCTCTACTGGCTGGCCCGCATGATCGAAGGCGGCGAAGATCCGCTCTACATCGCGCGCCGGGTGGTGCGAATGGCCACCGAGGACATCGGCCTGGCCGATCCCCAGGCGCTCAACGTCACCCTCGCGGCCAAGGACGCGTTTCATTTCCTCGGCTCCCCCGAAGGCGAGTTGGCGATCGCCCAGGCGGTGGTGTACCTGGCAACCGCGCCCAAGTCGAACCGGGTCTATCTTGCTTATGGAGAAGCGCTGGACGCCGCCCGCGACAGTCCGGCGGCTCCGGTGCCGCTGCACATCCGGAACGCGCCGACCGGCCTCATGAAGGACCTGGGGTACGGCAAGGGTTACCAATACGCCCACAGTTTCCCGGACGCCTATGTGCCCCAGGAGTATCTGCCGGAGGAGATGACCGGCAAGGTGTTCTACCAGCCCGGCGAACTGGGGTTCGAAAAGAAGATCAAGGAACGGCTGGAATACTGGGACCGGATCAAGCGGGGGAACGACCCGGTCCCTGGCGACGACATCGGAGGCGAGGGATGAATCCACTGCGACTGAAACTGCTGCCCGGCCCGCACGCTGTGCGCGCCTTCGCGCTGGCTGGTGTGATCACGATCCTGGGCGGCTGCGCGGCTCTCGGCATGGCCAAGTTCCAGGAGCCCGATATTCAACTCCAGGGCGTGCAGGTGAGGAGTCTCGGCCTGCTCGGGGGATCGGTCGATCTCTACCTGGACGTGAACAACCCGAACAGTTTCGATGTCCGCGGCACCCGGCTGCAGCTCGGGCTCGACGTGGAGAACACCCATTTTGGCGATGTGGATTTCAACGATGCGTTCAACCTCCCCAAGGGACAAACCGTGACCGTGGTGGTCCCCCTCAGCTTTGTCTGGGCCGGCGTTGGCGAAGCCGCGCGCTCGGCGCTGAACTACGGGACCGTCAAGTACACGTTGAAGGGAACGGCCAGCATGCAGACCCCGTTTGGTACTTCGCAGGTGCCGTTCACCCGGTCGGGTACGGTAGCGGTGAATGGCAACCGGCCGGCACCCACTCCCAGCCATTAGTTGGTTCGGTGAGTGGTCAGTGGTGCGGACGGAATTGTAGTGGACGTGAGCTTCGGTGCGCTTCAACACGAAGGCGCTGAGACGCCAAGACAGCATGAACAATGTTCTTCTCTGCGATTTGGCGTCTTCGCGTTGAAGCGCCCCTGAGCCTGAATACGAAATGATGTTTACGCCCAGCCTGGAAAGCGAGGTTTGACATCGTCCGCGCGTTAATCACCGTCCAGCCGCCGATCGAGCGCGCCATCCTGGTGGCGGCGCCGCGCAAAGGGTCCGCGGACGTGACGCACATGCACGAGCACCTCGAGGAGCTGAGCCAGCTGGTGGACACCGCCGGCGCCGAAGTGGTCGGAACCCTCACCCAGCAGATCGCCTCGCCCAGCCCTGCCACCCTGATTGGCGAAGGAAAGGTGAATGAGCTGCGCGAGCAGCTCGCCGAGGCCGGGGCGACCCTTGCCATCTTCGATGAAGAGTTGACACCGGTTCAGGGCGCCAACCTGGAGAAGGAACTCAAGGTCCGGGTGATGGACCGGGCCGAAGTGATCCTGGACATCTTCTCGACCCGGGCCCGCAGCCACGAAGCGAAGCTCCAGGTGGAGCTGGCCCAGCTGGAATACATGCTGCCCCGGCTGACCCGGATGTGGACCCACTTGTCGCGTATTCGCGGCGGTATCGGGCTCCGGGGGCCGGGTGAAACCCAGCTGGAAACCGACCGCCGGATGATCCGGCGCCGGATCTCCCTGCTGCGCGGCAAGCTCAAGGACGTCGAGCGGCATCGGGAGACGGTGCGCTCCGGCCGGCAGCCGCTACTGTCGATTTCCCTGGTCGGCTATACCAATGCCGGCAAGTCGAGCATCCTCCGGGCCCTGTCGCCCCAGTCCGATGTGTTCGTCGAGGACCGGCTGTTCGCCACGCTGGACACGCTCACCCGGGAAACCGATCTGGGCGACGGGGTCCGGGTGCGCGTCACCGACACCGTGGGGTTCATCCGCAAGCTGCCCCACCACCTGGTGGCGAGTTTCCGCGCTACGCTGGAGGAAGTGCGGGAAGGCGATCTCTTGCTGCACGTGATCGACGTCAGCCATCCGGAGTGGGAAGAGCAGATGGCGGTGGTGCACGAAGTATTGGCGGAGCTGGGCGTGGGCGAGCGGGAGACGCTGCCGGTCTTCAACAAGATTGACGCGGTGGAAGACGCCGAGGCCGTCGCCGCGCGGATCCGGGAGCTTTACGATGACGCGGTGATCGCCAGCGCGATCACGCCGGGCGGCCTGGACGAACTGAAGCTGCGGCTACGCGAGCTGGAACGGCGGGCCCATCCCGCGGTGACAGTCCGGGTCCCCATCGGTGAAGGTGCCCGGTTGGCCGAGCTGTACCGGATCGGCGAGGTGATGTCCCGGGAACAGCTGAACGGCGTGTTCGAGCTGAAGGTCCGTATGGACCCCGCCGAGGTGGTGCGGCTCAGAAACCTGGGTGTGGATGTGATCAACAGCGTGAAGGGTAAAGAGTGAAGGGTGAAGACATGCTGTCCCCTTCACCCTTTACCCTTCACTCTTCACGTTGTCATTCGCCCGACAGCAGCTGCTCCAGCAGCAGCCACCGGTCCATCCCCGCAAACTTCTGGTGCATCTTGGTACTGGGCGCGCCGCCGGTCGCTTCGTCTTCCTCGTTCTGCAGGTCGGCCAGGGCATCGAGCCCGCCGGACACGAACTTCTTGAGTCCCCGCTCCAGCGCCATCCCCGCGGTCCTGAAGTTGAACAAGGTCGAGAACTGGAGCACAAAGCCGAGATCGGCGAGCTGCTGGTTGCTGATCATGGTGCCGGCCTTCTTGGCCCGGCCGAAATACAATGACGGGGAGAGATTGAACCCCAGCATCTGCTTGGGATAGTATTTCCGAACGCCCTCGGCGAACTCCTGGGGCTGGTCGATTTCGGTGTTGTTGAATTCGGGCCACACGACATCCACTCCCAGCTCGGCTGCTTCCCATCCATCCTCGATCGCGCCCTGAACGCCGCCGGCCGACTGGCCGGGAATGGCGCCGTCCACCGAGTCAGTCCGCGCGATGATCACCACGTCCACTCCGGTCACCTGGGCGGCCGCCTTGATCGCCTTCAGCTTGGCGATCCACGCCTTGCGCGGCACCAGGACCTTGGCCCGCTTCTGGGCTCCGACTTTCACGATGTGCCCGCAGGTGCGATCCGCCGGATCCTGGTTCTCCAGATGGACTCCGCCGGCCCGGGCACGAATCAGCTCGACGGCGAGGGAGAAGGTCTGGCCCGGCCCGCCGAATCCCGCTTCCATATCCACGAACATCGGCGGCACCGGGAGCACGTCCTTCCCGCCGGAATCGTAGAAGTGGGTATGGCGCGCGCCCTCGATACCCATCCACAGCTCGTGGACCAGCTTCACCATGTCGTGCGAGGCGTACACCCCGATGTCGGGGAACATGCTCTTGGTAGCCGCCAGCTGCCATCCGCTGCCGTACAGGGCCTTGAACCCCACCCGAGTCATGATGGCGGCGGTAAAGGCATCATACGCCCCAGCGGTGTGAAGGTAGCCGCGCGAGCCTGCGGCTTCGCGAAGCAGTCTCCGCAATTTGTCGCTGGGGTGCTCCGACTCGGGCGGAGCGAAGAGTTTTGCAATTTCTGCCGCGGGGTAACTGACTCCGGTCCCGGGACGGGTTGTCGTGGCCATGAGGTTTTCAGGGTTTCGGGGTCTGTTCAGGCTACAGGCGAACGCGCACGGTCCACGATACAAGATATGCGCCGTTCAGCCGCTCAGGGTGCGCAGGGACAGGGTGCAGGGTGCAGGGTGCAGGGTGCAGGGACAGGGTGCGACGTGCGAGGTTCAAGGTGCCAAATGCCCTGCTGATCCTCCCACCGCGCACGCCTGGTTCCCCTGCACTCTGCACTCTGCACCCTGCACTTTGTTATCGCCGGAGAACGACGACGATAGCCACGAGGCTGGCCAGGATCTGGGCGACGGATCCAACGATCGCCACGTAGTCCTTCTTGTCCGCCGGGTCGCGCTCCGGGACGAAGATGATCGCGCCGGCCAGTGGGGTGGGGTGATAGTCGGGAAGCATGAATCGGCGCTTCACGCTCTCGACCTTGCCGTTGGGCTGGGTCACGTAGGCGCGGCCCTTGTCGGCCCGGCTGGAGTAGCCGCCTGCCGAGTAGACGTAATAGTCCGTGTTGCGCCCCGGTGCGTAGGAAATTGCCACCGGAGAATTGACGGCGCCCCCGACCTGCACGACGGGATTGTATTCGGGAATGAACACCGAATCACCACCCGACATGATCAGGTTATCGCGGTACCGGGGATCCTTGGTGACTCGGGGCAGATCCACCCCGATGCGTCCGGCGTGATTCAGCGAGCGATAGAACTGGATGCCGGTCGGATAGGCTTCGCTGGTCAGCCCGCCCGCTCGCTCAATCACATCGAGCAGCCGGTCGGTCCGGGTCAGCAGGGAGTAGCGACCCGGGAAGCGCACCTGGCCCTGGATCGAGACCGAGCGCTGTAGCTCCCAGTCCGGCTGACGCAGGATGAGGATGTTATCGTAGGGCTTGAGCTCGAAGGTCGGGGCGCCGCGGGACGGAGCCGGCAGGCCGGGGGGACCCAGATACGCTGAATCGCGATCCCGTTCGAACAGAAAGGTCGAGTCGAGCGGGACCCGGATCGTAGTGGCTACGACGCCGCCACCCCGGTCGTCGGGCAGTCGGGCTACCTCCGCTTCCTTGAGGGACGCGTCCTCGGTCACCCCGCTCGCCATGAGGACCGCGTCGCGCAGAGTCATTCCGTCACGAAAGGGCAGCCGCCCCGGCCGGCGCACCGCGCCGGTAATGACCACGAACCGAATGGGACGGAAATCGGTGCGGGAGAAGACCAGAATTTCATCTTCGTCTTCCAGCGCGAGGTCTTCGCTGATGGCGCCGGTCGTGTCCCGGAAGGCCGAGCGCAGCTGGATCCTGGTGCTGTCGCTGCGCAGCCGGGTGACCAGGATCTGGCCGAGGTAGACGTCCGGCTTGGGACCGCCGGCCAATCGCACCGCGTCGCTCAGCCGCATGCCGGGGCTGAACCCGACGGTACCGGACATCCAGACGTCGCCCCGCACCGTCACAAACCCTCTGGCACGTTTGGAGACTCCGAAGACTTCCACCGAGTCTCCCCCTACCAATGGAAAGGCGGGACCGGTGGCGGTGACGAACTGGTCGGCGCCGATATCGATGACCACGCGCTCCGGTGCGCCGGGCGAGCGGCGATCGGCCGGGAGGATCCGGTGGATCTGCACGCGGCGTCCTTGGGCGGTCGCTTCGAAACCGCCGGCGGCCTGGATCAGGTCGCGGAGCGTCTCACCAGGCGCCATCTCATAGATCGCGGGCCGCACTACCTGGCCGGTCACTTCGACCCGGGGCCCGTGCACCGGCACAAAGACCACGTCGCCGGTCTGCAGCCGCACATCGCTGCGGGCGTCGCCGCGCAGGAAATAGTCGTAGAGGTCGAGGGAATCCACGATTGCGGGACCTCGCCGGATGTAAATCCGCCGCATGCCCGCCTGGTCGGTGGGGCCGCCGGCAGCGTACAGCGCTGTCAACGCAGTGCCGGCGCCGGAAACCTGGTAGGACCCTGGTCGCAGGACCTCTCCCACGACGTACACCTGGTTCTTCCTGAGCCGGGCGACGGTGACTTTGAAGGTCGTCGAAGCATCGGGACCGCGCCGCACTCCGGAGTACACCCTGCCCAACCGGGAATACAGCAGGTCTTCCAGCTGCGCGAGCGTGAGGTTGGCCACGTAGAGTTGACCGACCTGTGGGATGAAGATCCAGCCCTCGCGATTCACCTCGAGCGTGTGGGCAAGCTCTACCGCCCCGGTGAGGACCAGTACCAGGACATCACCCGGCCCGAGCTGATAATTGGCGTCCACCGGTCCGGCCAGCGCGGGCTCGAACTGGGTGGTTCGGCTGCGGAAGGCGTCGAGACCAAACTGCTTGAGCTGGGGCCGCACCAGTCCGCGCCGCAGCGAATCCCGGGCGAGCGAATCCAGGCCGACCATGTCCAGTGTGTCCGTCGCCGTGGTGTCGATGAACCCTGATACCGCGGTGAGGGAGTCGAGCTCTTCGCTGCTGGCGATGCCGAGCAGGCGGACCGCATCGAGCACGTTGGTGTTGGGAGTGACGACGCGGGTGGTATCGGCGCCGCTCAGATAATCATCGAGGAGGTTCTCGGGGTACCCCGCGGCGCGGAGCCGGGCGCGGACCTGATCGGGCGTCAGTCCGCTGGCGCCGATCCGCTGCCGCAGCTGGGTCACCAGGTCGGGGCGACTCCGCAGCACCTGCCTCGCTTGCTCCGCCGTGGGCTGCTGGGCGGAAAGCGTGGACACCGGCAGCGCCGCGAAACCGGCGACCAGCAAGACCCAGAGATACCGGGTGACGCGGGGTACGACCGGTACAGACATAGGCGTTTGCGAGATCCTCGCGGGGGTGTGCCGAGCGGGGGATGGCACGCGGCCGGGGAAGGGGATTATACCCCCAGTACTTCCTGCCAGAAAGCCCGGGTCTTTCGGGCGATTGCGGCATCCACGAACTCGCTCATTACCCGGCGGCGCCCTTCCTGGGCGAGGGTTATACGCTGGGGAGCGGATTCCAGGAGCTGGCTGATCGACTCGGTGAGAGCCGGCACGTCGTCTTCCTTCACCACCAGGCCGGCGCTGCCAATGATTTCAGGCAACGCTCCGGATTCGCTCCCGATGACCGGCACTCCATAGCCCATCGCCTCGATCACCGCCCGGGCATGCGGCTCGACCCACTGCCGGGTGGTGCGCGCGGGCGCCACCAGGCAGTCGAGCCGGGGCCAGACCTTTGCGAGGTCTTCCGCCGGCAACGCTCCCATCCACGTCACCCGGGACGCAATGCCCAGCCGCTCGGCCATCGTTTCCAACTCTTCCTGGGCCGGCCCGCTGCCGACAACGAGCAGCTCCCAGCGGCCGAGAATACGGACGCAGGCTCGCAGCAGAAGGTCGAGCCCCTTCTCCGGAACCAGGCGGCCGACGAATCCAATGGTGAATCCCTGGTGGGGGACCGGGGTCAGCGTCCGGGGAATGCTTACGCCGAGCTGGGGGATCGTGGTTGTGGGAGTCTTGGGGCTCACTCGGGAGAGCAGGCCGGCGGCCACGCGATTGGCGGCGATCAGGCCGTCCACCCGGCCCAGGGAGCGGGCCCGACGCCAGCGTTGAGTCAATGGGTAGGTGCGGCTGATCGACTCCGAGCTGAAGATGACCGACGGGATCCGGAGCCGGGCCGCCAGCCGGGTCGCCACCGCGGCCACCTGGGTCCAAGGCTCTTCCTCCACGTGCACGATCTGAGGCCGGAAGTCGCGCAGCAGTTTGCGAATAGTGAAGCGATCCCACACCGCCGTGCCCTGTCGGCCGGGCAGCATCCGTACCTTGACCGGGACGATCCGCACTCCGGAATCGTCTCCCCATGTCGCCGTGAGTGTGTTGCCGGTGATCGGCTGGTTCCAGTGCTCGGGGACCGCGACGGCCAATGCGCATCCCATGCCGGCCAGCTCCCTGAGCTTGCCGCGGTGAGCCGGATTGATGTAGGTACGAGACAGGATGACGGCGCGCATATCTCCGCTGAATTGTGGTTAGCCAACCAGCCAACTGGTGATCGCGGTGGCGACCTTGCCGCCCGCGTCCCCCTGCCCGTACACGCCCCGGTCCCAGCTCGCGCGGGCCCAGCGTTTCAATTGACCGTCGAGCGCTGGAGCCAGCTCGGCGGCCACATGGCGCGGCGCCACCAGCACATTGGCGCCGGTCTCGACCGTCTCCAGCCACTCGGTCTCTACCCGGATCGTCACGCAGGGCACCCCGAGCCAATAGGCTTCGCGCTGGACGCCCCCCGAGTCGGTCACCACGGCCGCAGCCCGGCCGATCAAGGCCAGGCTTTCGAGGTACCCTACCGGCTCGCGAATGGAAAGCCGGCCGATCCGGGTTCGAGTCTCGCCCATTTCATTGAGCACCGCGCGGGTCCGGGGATGCAGCGCCAGGAGCACCGGGTACTCCAGGCTCCCCAGGGCGGCGACCACATTCTTGAGAATCGCGGGGTCGGCGGTCAACTCCGCCCGGTGCAGCGTCGCGAAGACGTAACCCTTGCCCCCGTGCTCGGGGATCAGCGAGGCGACGTCGGGCAGCCGGTCCCGGCAGCTCTGGAGCACGTCGAGGGCGACATCACCGGTATCGACGACGGTGGCATCCGGTCGCGCGGCCCGCAGCCGCGCGGTGACGGCGTACGACGGGGTACACAGCAGTCCGGCGATCATATCGACCAGCCGGCGGTTGATCTCTTCCGCCATGCCGGCGTCCTGGGCCCGGAGGCCGGCCTCCACGTGGACCACCGGTACTCCAGCCTTGGCCGCGGCGAGCCCGGAACCCAGAGTCGAGTTGGTGTCGCCGATGACCACCAGGGCGTCCGGGCGCCGCTCGACCAGAAGAGTCTCAATGCCAGTGAGGATCGCTCCGGTCTGCCGGGCATGAGTGCCGGATCCAACTTCGAGAAAATGATCGGGAGGAGAGACGCCGAGCTGTTGATAGAGTAACCCGTTCATCACAAAGTCATAGTGCTGACCGGTATCCACCGTGAACAGCGGCCCCACCTTCTCCAATGCGCGTCGCAGAATGCTCGCCTTGATGATCTGGGGACGAGTTCCGTAACACAGGGCAATCATCGGGCCTTGAGTGAAGAGGGGCTGCCGCCTGGCAGCGTTTCGGTGGCTATAAAATGGCGGGGTGGGCCTCCGATTCAAACTCGGGAGCAACCGAACTTCACAGGTTACCGGTTATCTTTGAGCATGCGCATTTTGCACCTGGCAAAGCACTATTGGCCCCACTCCGGAGGCATGGAGCGCGTGGTGCAGGACCTGGCCGAGGGCTCCGCTGCCATGGGGCATGAAGTTCAGGTCGTGGCCTATGGCCGCCAGGGCGATGGTCGCGGCCGGTCCAAGGTCACCCGGGTCTGGTCTCTCGGGACGGTCGGAGCCCAGGAGATCGCGCCCGGGTACCTGAAGGCCGCATGGCGCAGTGCGGACGTCGTCCATCTGCACCATCCCCACCCGCTGGCGGACTTTACTGCGCTGGCGCGATTCCGCCGGACGCCGCTGGTCATCACTCAGCACGCCGACGCCAAAGGCAAGATGGCAGGCTGGCTCTCTCGGGCCGCGCTGGGCGGGGCGGGGGCCATCGTGGTCCCCAGCCGGGCTCACGTCGCACTCTGCTCCGAGCTGGTGGGATTCGAGAGCAAGGTCTCGGTGATTCCGTTCGGTGTGGACATCGAGCGCTGGATCACCGTGCCGGAGCCGCCGGTCGGGGCGCCGCCCAAGGCGCTGTTCATCGGCCGGCTGGTCCGCTACAAAGGTCTGGACATTCTGCTCCGCGCGCTGGAACGGGTGCCCGACCTGCGGCTGGACGTCGTTGGCAGCGGCCCCGAAGGGCCCCGGCTCAAGACCCTGGCGCGGGCTCTCGCCATCACCGACCGCATCCGCTGGTTCGGTGAGTACCCGGACGAAGACCTCCCGCGCCGCATGGCCGAAGCGAACTTCCTGGTCCTCCCCTCGGTGACGGTGGAGGAAATGTTCGGCCTGGTCGTCATCGAAGCGATGGCGGCGAGCCGGCCGGTGGTGACCACAGCGCTCCCCAGCGGGGTCCGTGAAGTGAATGTCGCCGGCGAGACCGGTCTCGAAGTGCCGCTCCGGGACGTAGACGCGCTGGCCGCGGCGCTGGATGTCCTGGCCCATGATCCCGACCTGAGGGCGCGGATGGGCGAGGCCGGGCGGCTCCGGGCCGAGCGATTCTTCAGCCGTCGCCGAATGGTCCAGGAGCACCTCGCTCTGTATCACCGGGTGGCGGGGAAGGAATTGAAGTCCGAGTGAGTGGTATCGCCCTTCCGGGGGAGTGCCGGAAGTTTTCTATTCTGCTAGTTTAAGGAGGATTCCGGGCCAGCCCGGGCCTTTCTATCTCGTGCCAGGACACGTCATTACCTCTACGGCGTCCCCAGAGCGAACTCCGGTAACTCCCACGCCGGTGCCCCCCGCCGAAGCTTCGCCTTCGACGCCTGGCTCTCCCGCCCCCGATACCGAGACCCCACTGGGCGTTCGGCTGGGTCTCCAGCAACGAGCGGCCCGGAATTTTCGCAACCACTTGAAGCGTGGAGTTCGACGAGTCGGCGTCCTGGTGCTGGCCGACCTGGTCGCCTTCGAGCTCATGCGGACCGTCTTTCGCGCCATCCGGAACAACGCCGTCATCGGCAATTCCGTCGCCGGGGCGCTGCAAGACAAGCTCCCCAATGGTTACCTCGGCGGCTGGCAATTCGCGTCGGCGCTGGTTCTCGGCCTCTGGGTGACCGGGAACTATAGCCATGGGGATGACCGGCGCGATCCGCGGCGGGTTTTTGCCGGCTGCGCGCTGGCCGTGGCGCTACCGCTCTGGATGCCGGTGTGGACCCAGGGACTTGGCATCGTCCTGCTGCAGTACTGCGTGACCGTGCTGGTCGTGTGGGGCGTGATCGTCGTCGAGCGGCTGATCATCGACCGGCTGGTCGAGCAGATCTCCTCGCCGGATCGGCACGCCGCGCGGACCATTTTCGTGGGGCCAGCCAATGACTGCCGGGCCGCGGCACGGACCCCCGGCCTGGGAGACTCCGGCGACTACCGCAATATGGGGTTTGTGGACGTAGCGATGCCGCCGGACCCCGAGGCGCTCGGGCATGTCCTGGAGTTTCGCCGCTTGTTGCACGAGACCCATGCGGAGGCCGTCGTCGCCTGCGGTTATCTCCCCGACACCCACCTGCACGATGTCGCGGAGGTGGCCCTTTCGTCCGGATGCCAGCTGCTCTCCGTCCCCCGTTCCATCTCCATCGCCGGTGTGCAGCCGTCGGTAGTGTGGCGCCAGGGCCAGCCGCTGATGGAGCTGAGCACGCCCAGTCTCAAGGGCCAGCAGCTGGTGTTGAAGCGGATGGTGGACCTGGCCGGAGCGCTGACCGGCCTGGTACTGGCCGGGCCGGTGATGCTGCTGGCCGCGATCGTCATCAAGCTCGATTCCCGGGGACCGGTCTTCTTCCGCCAGGAGCGGATCGGGACCGGTGGCCGCCGATTCAGAGTGTGGAAATTCCGGACCATGCAGGCCAACGCCTCGGACGCGGCGCACCGGGACCTGGTGACCCGGATGCTGGTCGGACAGGAAGGCACCGGGCATATCAACGCCGAAGGGAAGCAGGTCTACAAACTGGCCAACGACGATCGGGTGACCCGGGTCGGACGATTCCTCCGCCGTACCTCGATCGACGAGCTGCCCCAGCTGTTCAACGTCTTCAAGGGCGACATGAGCCTGGTGGGGCCGCGCCCGCCGCTCAGCTACGAGTTCGAAGCTTACGATCACTGGCAGTACGACCGGCTGGAAGTGCGGCCCGGCATCACCGGCCTGTGGCAGGTGTCAGGCCGCAACCTGCTCACCTACCGGCAGATGTGCGAGCTGGACGTACAGTACGTCCGGTGCTGGTCGCTCTATCTCGATTTCAAGATTCTCCTGAAGACAATCCCCGTTGTCTTGTTCAACTCGGGGAGAGCATCGTAAAAGGACTAAGGACTAAGGACGGAGGACTGAGGACTGAGGACTGAGGACTTAGAGATTCGAACACCGAGACTTCCAATCGTTAAGTCCTTAGTCCTCAGTCCTTAGTCCTTTTCTCAAGGAGGATGTTTGCGCGCTGTGAGAGTCGGTGTGATCGGTTTGGGCTACTGGGGACCCAACCTGGTCCGCAACTTTGCCCGGCACCCCCATTCCCAGGTTCAGGCCGTGTGCGACACCCGGTACGAGCGGGCTACCCGTACCGGCGCGGAGTACCGGGTCCCCACCATAACCGACCAGGCTGCCGAAATCCTCCGGGCTCCGGACATCGACCTCGTGGTGATCGCCACGCCGTCGTTCACCCACTTCGAGCTGGCCCGCGACGCCCTGCTGGCAGGGAAGCACGTCCTGGTCATGAAGCCACTCGCCACCCAGGTGGACCATGCCGAGGAGCTGTGCGCGCTGGCCCAGCGCCAGGGCTGCCTTCTGGCGGTGGACCACACGTTCGTCTTTACCGGCGCGGTGCGGAAGATGAAAGAGCTGATCAGCTCGGGCGAGATCGGCGATCTCTACTACTTCGACTCGGTGCGCATCAACCTGGGGCTGATCCAGACTGACGTAAACGTCATCTGGGACCTGGCCCCGCACGACGTCTCCATCATGGACTACCTGATCGGCCAGCGGGCGACCGCGGTGTCGGCCACCGGCGCCTGTCATGGGGGCAGCCCCACCGAGAACATTGCCTACGTCAACGTGCACTTCGGCCAATCCCTGCTGGGGCACATCCACGTGAACTGGCTGGCGCCGGCCAAAGTGCGCCGCACGATCGTGGGCGGCTCCAAGCGGATGATGATCTACGATGACATGGAGCCCAGCGAAAAGCTCAAGGTGTACGACAAGGGCGTCCTGATCTCGCAGGATACGTCGCCGGAGAGCGAATTCGAGTGGATGATCTCCTATCGCTCGGGCGACATGCACGCGCCCAAGCTGGAGACCCGCGAAGCGCTCGCCAGCGAAGCGGACAACATCATTCAGTCCATCCTCGGCAAGGACCAGCTGGTGGTCGACGGGCCCGCCGGCCTCCGGGTGGTGCAGATCCTGGCCGCGGCCCAGCAATCCATCGACCAGCACGGCGCCCGGGTCCCGGTGCCGGGATCCGCGCCGGTTCCGGGGGCATGATGTCCGCCGAGGAGCGCGACCGGCTGCTCTGCCGGATTGCTCCCGATGTCACCCTGGGAAAGAACGTGCGGATCCACGCGTTCGTGAACCTCTACGGCTGCCAGATCGGCGACGAGACCTCGATCGGCACCTTTGTGGAAATCCAGAAAGGCGTGCGGATCGGGGCTCGCTGCAAAGTGCAGAGTCACACCTTTATCTGCGAAGGGGTGACTATCGAGGACGAGGCCTTCATCGGTCACAACGTCAGCTTCATCAACGATCAGTATCCTCGCGCGACCAACCCGGACGGCAGCAGGCAGACCGACGCCGACTGGAAGGTCTTACCCACGCTGGTGCGGCGCGGCGCGTCGATCGGGACCGGAGCCGTCCTGCTGGGCGGGGTGACTATCGGCGAGTTCGCCATCGTGGGCGCGGGGGCCGTGGTGACCCGGGACGTGCCTGCCCGGGCGACGGTCGTCGGCAATCCGGCCCGGGTTCTCACCTCGCGACCGCACGCGTGAGATGGGGGCCAACCGGACCGGCATACTCGTTCTCGCTTTTTTGTGCGCCGGCTGTCTCGACCAGATTTCCGAGCCTGCTCAAGCCTCGGTCTCGGTTCAAATACTCTCACCCGGACGCATTTCCTTCCCGGCCGCCGGCGACACGATTTCGCTCGTGGTCAGCGTCATTGATGTGAGGAATGGAATGCGGCTGCCTTTCGGGCTCCATTTCATCACCCGGGACAGGGCGATCGCGACCGTCGATGGCCAGGGCATCGTCCGCGCGGTAGGGTCTGGAGCAACCTGGGTGGTCGCCGCCGCGGACCTGGGCACTCCGGACAGCGTGGCGGTTTCAGTCACCCGGGTCGTCGATTCGCTGGTGGTCGAAACCGATCCCCACCAGCCGATCCTCTCGATCGGGTATGACGGACTGCTCCCGATGGTGTGTCGGGTATTCGATCCGAGCGGCGCGGTGATCCCCACTGCAACGACGGTGAGCAGCGCGACCGGAGCGTTGGAGGGAACTTCCTGCGCCGACCTCAGGGCCCGGCATTCGGGACCCGATACGCTCCGGGTCCAGGCGGCCGGATACCAGACCGCGCTTCCCGTTACGGTCGCGGTCCGGCCGGCGCTGCTCGGCCCGCCGGATCAGCCCATCGCGGCCGCCGGCCTTCCTGCCGGCTGTCAGCCCTGGGCGCCGACCTTCCGCCACAGCTCGACGGGAGACTGGGAGCTGTACTTCACCGGGTACTGCGGCGCCGCCGCACCGACCAGCGGGAGCGGCAATCTCCACCGCCTGCGCTCGACTGACGGAGTGCACTTCAGCTACGACGGTGTCGCGATGACCCGAGACCCTGATCCCGGGAATCCGCGAGGGACCGGCATCGAGAATATCGCCATCGTCCCCCGGGCCGACTCGCCGGGATGGCGGATGTTCTTTGCCGCCGGCGGCAACGATTCGTATGGATGGCAGATCTACTCGGCCGTGTCCAGCGACGAGCGAACCTGGAAGGCGGAACCCGGCGTGAGGGTTTCCAATGGAGGAACTTTCCCTCCGTTGCGCCCGGTCCAACCGCCCTGGCCGGTAGGCGAAGGCATCGAAATCGACCGGACGCCGGAGGGCGAGTGGCGAATGATT
>Ga0070699_100000831_pt1 | contig 28595 bp, 28 predicted proteins | sample KBSK1503metaG_FD_65473 | JGI IMG/M metagenome (GOLD analysis project Ga0070699, IMG submission 65473) | Corn, switchgrass and miscanthus rhizosphere microbial communities from Kellogg Biological Station, Michigan, USA - KBS K1-50-3 metaG | ecosystem: Host-associated > Plants > Roots >...
CGAAGCCAATCCTCCTTGGTCTTCTTCAAGTCCGACGAGTATTCCCCACCGTAGACGGCGCGCGATTCCTCGGCCAGAACGCGCACCTCGAGCGCCGCGCCGGCGCGCACGTCGTCGAAGGTGAGGCCGGACTGCAGAACCCGCCGGGCGGTACGCATCAGGTACACGAGGGGCCAGAGCACCGCCACCAGGAGCAACAGCACCGCGAGGCTCCGGGACGCGGGATCGGGAGGAATGTCCACCCACCGCCAGAACCAGAGGACCATCGCCACGAACATCAGCCAGGCGAGCGCGAGACTTCTGCCCTGCCGGAAATAGTGCCGGATCGGAGCGGGCACCTCGCGCTCGGTCAGGCCGGTGGTCGCGAGGGCTTCGGCCAGCTCCTCGCCGGTGGAGAATCGTCCAGAGGGATCCTTCGCGAGACAGCGGTCGATCGCTTTGGTGAGCTGGAGGGGCAGCTCGGGGCGGATGCCGGCGAGCGGAGGCGGCGGCTCGTTCACGTGCTTGTTCACCACGGCGAGCGGGGTCGTCGCGTCGAACAGCGGGCGCCCGGTCAGCGCGAAGAACGCCGTGGCACCGAGCGAGTAGAGGTCGCTCCGTCCGTCAATCGGGTTACCGATGGCCTGCTCCGGGCTCAGGTAATGCGGCGTGCCGATGATCTGACCCGCGCCGGTGAGCCGGTTGGCATCCGCCGCATAGGCCACACCGAAATCGGCGATCATCGCCCGCCCGGACGCCTGCTCGATCAGGATGTTCTCAGGCTTCACGTCGCGATGAACCACCTCGTTCGCATGGGCGTACCCGAGCCCCCAGGCCACCTCCTGGATCATCCGGGTCGCCGTGGCGGGCGGGAGCGGACCAGCCCGCGCGACGCGTTCGGCGAGCGTTTCCCCACGGACATACGCCATCACGAAGAACACCAGGTCACCGTGCTCCTCGACGGCGAACACGGTGACGATGTTGGGATGGGAGAGCCGGGCGACCAGGCGCGCCTCCTGGAGGAAGCGCTCCCGCACCGTGGGCTGCGCGGCGAGATACGGCGGCAGGAGCTTGATCGCTACGGGGCGGTCCAGGTTGGCGTCGCGGGCGAGAAAGACGATGCCCATGCCGCCTCTGCCCACTTCGCGTTCCAGGATGTACCGGCCGGCCGTGGCCGCCTGGAGGTCGAGAAACTCCCGGGTGATCAAAGGCTCTCGCCGGGGCGTTTCTGCGGTGGCACCCTGGTCCAAACGATGATCATGCCACACTGGCTGCGGACCGTGGGCCTCATGTACTCGGCCGGCACGGTAGACATGCCGTTGTAGACCTCGATCGCCTCGAGATCGTTCGGCACCATGCCGCTGAGCACACTGGCGTCGGTGGCAACCCGGTCCACCACGACGATCGGCATGCAATTCCCCCGAGCCGCTCGCGGGAGGCAGAATCCATTTCGGCAGGTCACCACGATCCCGCGGAGTCCGCGAAACACGTCAGCCACCGTGTACGGGTGGCGTTCCTGGATCTGCTCCCGCGTCAGGAATTGGCCCAGTCCATTGCGCTGCCGGGCCTTGAATTCCGGCGGCAGCCGCATGGCATCGATCCCGGCAGGCTCGGGATCCGGCGCGCTTACCGCGACCTCGGGCAGGACCACCGCGTTGCCTTTGCCAAGCTTGACGTCGAGGTCGATGATCTCGCGCGCGGCCAGCGGGACTTCCAGCATCGGCGTTTCGTCGGTCTCGCTTCTGACGTGCACCAGATAGGTGGCCGCGCGCAGACTGTCGAAGACGAACCGGCCCAGCGAATCCGTGATGGCGACGCGGCCGGCCCCCACGAGGGCCACACGTGCTCCCGGCACCGGCGCCGAGGTGCTGGTGACCACGACCGTTCCGCGAATGACCGAACGGCGTTCCTGGCCCGTCACCGGGGAGGTGAGTGAAGCGGCGAGCACCAGAGTGAAGAGCAGAACGGTACGGCGGGGCACGGGGCTCTCTCGATCGGCGGCGACGGAGCGAGCTGAATAATAGCAGCCACCGAGGAGGACTCCTACTTCACGATCCGAACGCTATCGACGAAGTAATTGGTCTCCCCGAAACAGCGCGAGGGAATTCCCCGGTGTTCCTGGTAGTAGGCCACCACTCGCCGGCCGAGGGCCAGGTTGATCTGGCGCGCGGTGGCCTCGTTCCGAACGGTGAATTCCCACAGGGTCGGCGCAACCCCGGGCACCGTGGCGAGCGCCAGCTCGCCTTCCCAGGTCTTACAGAACCAGCCCTTCTTGGAGAATTTCTGGATGTAGCCGGCACGCTCTCCCTCGGAGTAGGCCCAGTTGAGCACACTCACGGTGTAGAGCGCGAAGAGCAGGATCGGCGTGACGATCACGAACACCAGGATCAGCTTCCAGCGATGCCACCAGCGCCGTCGTGGCGGTGGCGCGGCCGGCGGGGGAGCGGGTGCAGGCTGTTCCGGGTCGGGCTCGGGCGCGGCGGTCGGGTCGGTCATGGGGCAGAAGGTACGGCGGGGCGGCTCAGCGATCCAGCCTGCCGCTGGTCGAGAAGGCATATCCCTGGCCCACTACGAGCGTGCAGCGAAAGCGGCCGTCGGATGCCCGGTTCCGGCAGGCTACATCCACACGCGAGGAGAGGACGTCGGTGGCGCGGGTCGGACCGAAGCGGAGCCCCGCGCCGACGCTCGCCCCGGCGCGCCGCGGTGCGCCGGCGTACCAGGCGCCGCCATAGTCCACCCAGCCGGCCAGGCCTATGGCCGTGAGCTTGAGAAAGTCATTGGTGGCGGTCCAGCGATATTCGGCACTGGTGAAGAACGCCCGGTCGCCGGTGAAATCGTGCTCATCGAAGCCGCGGGGGCCGGGGCGGGTTCCGCCCAGATCGAATTCGCCGCCCGGCGCGGGTCGGGCGAGCCAGCCCGCGGCACCGTGCAGGACGGCTAGATGGCCCCGGCCCGGTTGCAGGTACACCGTCCCGGCGAGGTGGACCGATCCGGAATCGAGCCCCGCCGCGGTATAGCGCCGCTCGGTGGTGCCGCGGAGCTGGACGAAGGCACTGGGCCGCCCGAACCCGGTCTGAATGGACAGGAACGGCACGACCCCGTCCTCCGTGTAGCCGAAGGCACGGGGCGTGGCAGTCAGTCCGATCCCAACCGTGGTGCTCACGTCGATGTCTTCCTCCCGCGCGAACCCCTGCAGGCCCCGGGACACCAGGAATCGCGCCCGGCGCCAGTGCAGGAAGGGTCCCAGCGTTCCGGTGACGGTGTTTCCCAGCGTGTCGAGCCTGGCTTCATCGGCGTAATCTTCACGGCGAATCTGCCCGCCCACCCCGATTCGGAGGTAACCCGCCGGTCCGGCGCGCAGGGCCCAGGCGGCCGCGGCGTAGCCCAGGGATGAGCGCCGATTCAAGGTGTCGCTCGCCGTGTCGCGGCCGTCGAAGTACCGAAGCACCCGGTGATCCCGGGTATCCGCGCCGACCTGCCAGCTCGTCCTCCCGGAGAGCGAGAAGAACGGTTTGGAGAGTTGGACTTGGCCGATGTCTCCATCGCTCAAGTGGGCGTACAGGAAGCTGAGCCCAACGCGACCGGCCAGCAGTCTGGGCTGCCGGAAGACGGTGGTCAGGGTAGAGCGGTCGGGAACGCTGGTGTAACGGAAGCTGGCGAGCGTGGCGGTACCCAGCACGTTCAGCTCTTCGATGCCGATCGTAGGGGAGATGGTCGATCCGGTGCTCTTGATATTGAAGAGCGGGCGGGTGCTCCATCCGTCCCTGGTAGTCACCCGCACCACCAGGCCGGAGTCGCTGCGCAGCGTATCGATGATGACTCTGCGAAACACCGAGAGGAACCTGAGGTTTCGCTCGGTCTCGGCCACTTTGGCCGAGTCGTAGGGCTGTCCGGCACGAAAGAGCAGCTCGCGCCGCACGACCCCTTCGCGGGTCACGAAGTGAAGGCCGTTGGCGAGTCGGGGGAGAAAACTGGTGGCTTCGGAAGGATCGAAGATGTCGTAGCGGCGAATCTCGACCGCGCGGACGATGTTGCCGGAATCCCGGGAGGTCTGCGCGAGCACGGAGGCCGGCATGAGCGCGGCGATGGCCGCCGCCGCAGCCCAGCGGGTCACCGTCCGGCTCCGTCCTGCGGTCCTAACCGAGGCTCTCGAGCAACTTCCAGAGCTCGACCGCGCTGAAGTCATGGAAGCGGCGGAGCAGCTCCTGCTCGGAGGTTTCCACGAAGATCCACCCCGTCGAGCGAGTTCCCTCGGTGGAGACGAAATGGACCCTGCCACGAATCGGGGGGGATCCCGGCGCGGACTCCAGGTAGACCCGCCAGGTCAGGCCCCCACCGCGGGCCAGGTCGCCCAGATGGCGCGCGCCCGGGTGCTCCGGGAGCTCGATTGGTGAAGTTGTCATCCCTGTAATGAGTAAGGCCCGGATACCCATTTGGGAAAGGGGCGAAAGCCCCGGTGCCCCGGCTAAGTTTGGAACCCCATGACCCAAGGCCCACCTGCCCCTGCGACATCCGCACCTGCATGCGCAGCCTGCGGCGCTCCACTGTCCGGCCGGTTCTGCTCGCATTGCGGCGCCCCCGCGGAGACCGGCGCCTGCCGGGCGTGCAATACCCCGCTCTCTCCCGGTGCCCGCTTTTGCCACCGCTGCGGGGTCCCGGCCGGAAGGGTCGCGGCGACGGCGCGCCGGGAGCGCACCGCGTGGATCATCGCCGGGACGGCGGTGCTGCTGGCACTCCTGGTGGTGGTGTGGCGGGCCGGAAGCGCACGGCCGACGGTCCCGGACATGGGCAATGCCGGCAACATCGGCGCCGCTGGTGCGCAGCCGGCGGGAAGGGCTCCGGACATCAGCTCGCTGTCGCCGCGGCAGCGCTTCGACCGGCTGTATGAGCGGGTCGTTCGGGCCGCCGAGGCGGGTGACAGTCTGACGGTGGTTCAGTTCGCGCCGATGGCGTTGGGCGCGTATGCACTGCTCGACACCGTCAACGCCGACGCGCGCTACCACGCGGCGATGATTCAGCTCGCCGTGGGCGACGTCGCCGCCGCGCTCGCGCTTGCCGACACCATCCAGGCCAACGCGCCCGAGCACCTCTTCGCCGACATCGTCCGGGGAGAGGTGGCGGACCGGCGCAACGACACCGCCGCGCTGACTCGCGCCTATCAGAGCTTTCTGGACCACTACAGCCGTGAAATGCGGGCCGGCCGCATCGAATACGAGGAGCACCGGCCCATTCTCGACGACTTCAGCACGCGGGCCAAGGCCAGCCTGGGGCGATGACCATGCCACGAACCATTCGCGTCGGGCACTCACCCGACTCCGACGACGCCTTCATGTTCTACGCCCTGGCGGAGAGCAAGTTCGACACCGGCGACCTGCGGTATGCTCACGAGCTGGCGGACATCGAGACACTCAACCGCCGCGCGCTCTCCGGGGAGCTCGAAGTGTCCGCCGTGTCGATTCATGCCTACGCCTACCTGGCGGATCGATACGCCCTGTTGTCCAGCGGGTCCTCTATGGGAGATGGCTACGGCCCCCGGGTGGTCGCGCTGGGTCCGCCTCCCGCCGATCCGAGCGCGGCGCTCAAGGGGAAGACGGTGGCCGTCCCGGGGCTCCGCACCACGGCGTACCTGGCCCTCAAGCTCTATCAGCCGGACATCGTCCCTCTGGTGGTTCCCTTCGACCGAGTCGGTGACGCCGTCAAGGCGGGAGAGGCGGAGGCAGGGCTCCTGATTCACGAGGGCCAGCTCACCTACGCCGACGATGGTTTCGAGCTCTGGCAGGACCTGGGTGCCTGGTGGCTCGAGGACACCGGCCTGCCGCTTCCACTCGGCGGCAACGTGGTGCGGCGCGATCTGGGCCCCGAGGTGACGGCCCAGGTGGCGCGGGACCTCCGCGCCAGCATCGAGTACGGGCTGGCGCACCGCGGGGCAGCGCTGGCCCACGCCAGCCGGTACAACCGGGGCATCAGCGAGGAAAAGACCGACCGGTTCGTGGGGATGTACGTGAACGAGTGGACTGTGGATTACGGCGCCCGGGGACGCGAGGCGGTGCAGATGTTGCTGGACCGGGGGCATTCAGCCGGTGTGATTCCGTTCCCGGTCCACGTGGAGTTTGTCGGCTAGGGAGACAGGGAGCCAGGGAGTCAGGGAGGCCGGTTGTTGGCTCCCTGACTCCCTGAGTCCCTGACTCCCTTATTAAGTTCCAAGCACACCTGCCACCCGGAACCACCGTGGACGATGCTGAGCGCCCAGCCGAGCCTACCACGCTGCTCGTCGTCGACGACGAGGAGGCGATTCGGAATGCCCTCAAGCGCTTTCTTACGGGGCAGGGCTACGAAGTCGTCACCGCGGGCAACGGCGAAGAAGCGATTCAGGCGGCGCGGCGCTACAAGCTGGCGTGCCTGCTCCTGGATGTCAGGCTGCCCGACGCCAACGGCGTCGACCTGGTGCCCAAGCTGCTGGAGCTGGAGCCGAACGCCGCCATCCTGATGCTGACCGCGGTGAACGACGCCGCGAGCGCTACGCTCTGCATGCAGCGTGGCGCCATGGACTACCTCACCAAACCGGTGGATCTCCCCGACCTGGCCCGCGCCATCCAGCGGGCTCTGCGGCGGCGTGACACCCAGATGGAAAGCGCCAAGATCAACCAGTGGCTCAAGGAAGAGGTAGCGTTGCGCACCGCCGAGCTGCGAATGGAGCGAGCCAACCTGGAGCGCATTTCGGTGGGAACACTCGAGGCTCTGGTCAACGCCCTCGAGGCCAAGGACCCCTATTTGCGCGGTCACAGCGCCCGGGTGGCGGACTTCTCGGCCATGGTGGCTGGGGAACTCGGCCTGCCCGACGAGTTTGTGGAATCAGTGCGGACCGGCGGCCGACTGCACGACATCGGCAAGATCGGCATCCGGGAAGCCATCCTCAACAAGCAGGGTCCGCTCACCGACGAGGAATTCGAGCACGTCAAAACGCACCCGGTCACCGGCTCCGATATCCTGGCGCCGCTCGCCCACCTGGGCCATGTGATCGAGTACGTGCGGAGCCACCACGAGCGCTGGGACGGTCGCGGCTACCCCGATGGCCTGGCGGGCGAGGCGATTCCGCTCGGTGCCCGCATCATCGGGGCGGTGGAGATCTACGACGCGCTCACCACCTCCCGGCCCTACCAGGAAAAAATGACGCCCGAGCTCGCGGTCGAGCGGCTCCGGGACCTGATGGGCACCGTGGTGGATCCCGAGGTCCACCGGGCCCTGCAAGCCGTGGTGGCCCGACGCGAGGCGCTGGTCTTCCTCGATCCGCGTGGTTGATCGCCGCTCCCTCCGAGTCCTGGTGGTCGAGGACGACCCGGTCATGGCCTCCATGCTCCTGGCGCTCCTCGAGAACGAGGGGTACCAGCACATCACCCTCGTCGACCGAGGCGCCGCCGCGATCGAGCCGGCTGGAACGCACGACGTGGTGCTGCTCGACAATCAGCTCCCCGACATCGCCGGCGTCGACCTGCTTCCCCGCCTCCTCGCCTTTCCCGACCCGCCCTCGGTCATCATGGTCACCGGTGAAGGCAGCGAGGAGCTGGCCGCGAATGCCCTCCGTCTGGGAGCCGAGGACTACCTGGTCAAGGGTGCCAAGCTCCTGGAGGCGCTGCCCGGGCTGGTGGAACGGGCGCGCCGCAACCGGATGCTCCGCACCACCAAGGCGCAGGTCGAGCACGAGCTGGTGCGGGCCGAGCGGCTTGCCGCCATCGGCGAGATGACGGTGACGCTGCACCACGAGCTGAATAACCCGCTGGCGGCGGCGATGGCGGAGGCGGAGCTGCTCCTGGCGGGCGGCTCCCTCGATCCGGAGCAGCGCGCCGCGCTCCAGGTGGTCCGGGAGCAGATGCTTCGAATGCGCGACATCGTGAAGCGCGCCGGCGATCTGCAGCGGGCCGACAGCACCGACTATCTGAGCGGGCTCTCGATGATCAGCCTCGGCGGGTCGGACACGGCTCCGGCGATACACCGGGGGCGCGCCGTGCTCTGCGTACCGGACCAGGAGCTGAGCCGGGTGACCGCACTGCTGCTGCGGCATGCCGGGTTCAGCGTGGACCGCACCCAGGCTCTATCGGAAGCCGCCGATGAAGCCGCTCGGCTCGATACGACCCTGGTGGTGTTGTCGGTGCCGGGCAGTGACAATGATCCGCTGCTGGGCTTCGGCGCTGCACCGCATCGCTCCTACGCGCTGGTGCTGCTCGTGTCCGGCGATCGGGCGGGAGCAGATTCAGCCGGAGCCGACCTCGTCCTCACTCTCCCCTTCGACCCCACCAGGTTTACAGAGGAAGTGCTTGGGGCGATGCCTGCTTCTCCGCCGCGTAGCCCATCCCCCGCAGGCGGGTGATCCGGAGTCGCATTGGGGGGTGGGAGGCAAGGAAGTCCGCGACAAATCCCTCCCGGTCGGCAATCTTCCGTTCGCCCGGGTCGACAATACAGAGGTGGGCGGCGCCCCGGGCGATCGCGCGGGTAGCGCCGGCATGGCCCTCGATTTTTTCCAGCGCGCTGGCCAGCGCCACCGGGTTGCGGGTGAGCTGCGCACTGGTCGCGTCCGCGAGAAACTCCCGCTTCCGGCTCACGCCCATCGAAAGCAGTCTGGTAATCAGGGGCGCCAGGATCAGCGACACGAGCCAGAGCACCAGCACCACCAGCGCGAGCGGATTGCCCTTTTTTCCCCCGCCGCGCCCGCCGCGGGTCCCCTGCCCGCCGCCGAACCGCAGAAACTGCCGCATCACGTCGGACATCAGCGCCACAACCCCCACCATCGCGGCCAGGAGGGTCATGAGCCGGATGTCGTAGTTCCGAATGTGGGCCATTTCGTGGGCCACCACACCCTGCAGCTCGTCGCGGTCCAGGCAGGCGAGCAACCCTTCGGTGACGGCGATGTGGGCGGTGAACGGATCGCGCCCGGTGGCGAACGCGTTGGGATCCTGGTCGGGGATGATCCAGATCTTGGGTTTGGGAAGCCCGGCCGCGATGGCCATTTCCTCGACCACGTTGTCGAGCCGCTTCAGCTCGGGCGTCGCGGGGGTGATCAGCTCCTGCGCACCGGTGGCGGCGAGGACTCGGCCGGCGCCCTTCTTCCAGGCGAACCACGCGATGCCAGACGCCAGGGAGCAGGCAATGAGGCCGATCCACGGCACCACATGGTGGTATCGCTCCGGCGGATACGAGCGGGTCTCGAGGTAGAGGGCAAGGTCTCCCCCGAACCCTATCCAGGCAAAGAACAGCAGGAAACCCACCACCAACCACACCGACTTCTTCTTGTTCGACTCCTGCTGCGCAAAGAGGTTCCCGTCGCTCACGCCACCGGCTTGTTCATCGACAGGTCGACCTTGGGTACGGCGCGCTCAGCGGCGTCCTCGATTTCCCACAGCTCGGCCGGTGAAGCCTTGGCCATCCCGGCGACCAGGCTGGTGGGAAACTGCGCCTGCTTGGTGTTGTACTGCGTGGAAACGTCGTTGTAGAGCTGGCGGGCAAACCCGATCTTGTTCTCGGTGCTGGTCAGCTCTTCCTGCAGCTGCAGCACGTTGGCGGAGCTCTTGAGCTCGGGGTAGTTCTCCGAGAGGGCAAAGAGCCGGCCGAGCGCCTGGCTGAGCTCACCTTCCGCTTTGGCGGTCTGAGCCACGCCCTGGGCGGACACGGCCTTGTTGCGGGCCGAGATCACCGCCTCGAGGGTGCCGCGCTCGAACTCCATCGCCCCTTTTACGGTGTTGACCAGGTTGGGAATCAGATCGTGCCGGCGCTTGAGCTGCACGTCGATCTGTTTCCAGGCGTTGATGACCTGGTTCTTGAGCGCAATGAGCGAGTTGTACGCGCCCATCACCCACAGCGCGATGACCACCACGAGCACCAGCAGGATCCAACCCATGTGAGGCCTCCGTTGCGGGAAGGGGGGAAGGTAGGGACTAGGGAGCTAGGGAGCTAGGGAGCTAGGGGGTTAGGGCGTGAGGGCGCTTGTCGGAGCGGGGGAACAACCGATCGCAGCGCTTCGATGCGGCTCGCGGCATTGCGGTGGCGTCGCCTCCCAGGTTGGCCGCTAGCATCGGCTTATGCGACGCGGCATGACTCTGTTCGAGCTCCTCGTGGTCCTGGTGATTGTCGGTATCATGGCGGGAATGGTCGTGCCGGGTGCTGCCTCTCTGGCCGACCGAATGGCCGTGGAGCACGAAGCCGCCAGGCTCCTGGTGGCCTACCGCTCCGCCTGGCTCACCGCGCGGGTTCAGCACCGACTGGCGCTGTTGCTGGTCACCAGCGACTCGCTCGCCATCCGCACCGTGAGCGGTGCCGGCGCGCCGGATACGCTGCTGGCGTGGCTCGCTCCCGGCCCGAATGTGGCCGGCGTGTCGATCCAGGGCGTGCCGCACACCACGGTCTTCGCCCCATCCGGCGCGGCAATGGGTTTTGCGAACACGCGCCTGGTTTTGAGCCGGCGTGGAGCAACCCGGCAGGTGGTCGTATCGAGACTGGGAAGAGTGCGGGTGGTTCCGTAGGGGCTAGGGAGCTGGGGAGCTGGGGAGCTGGGGAGCTGGGGAGCTGGGAATGGGGATCCGATCGTACCGAGATCTGATATTATGGCAAAAGTCGATGGATCTGGCTACAACGATCTATCGCATCACCGAGCCGTTTCCCGCCCAGGAACAATTCGGGCTAACATCGCAATTGCGTCGCGGCGCTACCTCGATTCCCGCAAATCTCGCAGAGGGGCACTCCCGCCACAGTCGGGGAGACTATCGCCGTCACGTTTCCATTGCATCAGGGAGCTTGGCGGAGCTGGAAACGAACCTGGAGATCGTATCACGACTCGGTTATCTGGCGGCCGAGCCCTTAGTCACTACGCTCGCTCAAGCCGGCGAGGTAGGTCGCATGTTGACGGTGTTGCTCGCGCGGCTCCGCAGCCAGTTCCCAGCCTCTAACCACTAATTCCCTAGCTCCCTAACTCCCTAGCTCACTAGCTCCCTAGAACGCCACCTCCACATGCACCACGATATCCGGCCGCATCTTGAACACGAGAAACCGGGTGAGCTTGTCGATCTTGTAGTCGTGCAGGTTCATGGGGTGGGTGGCGGATACACGGATTCCCTCCGGGCCTCGCAGCACAATGGCGTGCAACTTCTCGGGCCGGGACACGCCGTGAATCACGAACTTCCCGTCCAGGACCACGGCAGCGCTGTCTCCGCGCTGCCACTCGACCGATACGCCGCCCAGCTCGAAGCGAATGTTCGCAAAAACGTCCGCCTCCATCGTCTTGACCAGATCGCGGTCGCGCCGGTCGTTGCCGGTCTTGAGCGACCGGACCGGCGCTTCGACCCAGCCGCGCACGTCGGCAAGCGTGGCACCGCCGGTCATCTGCCCGCGTACGTCCGTTGTCGTGCCGGTGAAGTCGCCCAGCGTCGACTTACCGTCAAAACTGAGCGTGGCCCGCCGGACGTCGCCACTGGGCCACGCCGGCTGGGCCGCCAATGGACTCGTAATCCCCGCTACGAGGAGGAGGTACGCCAGAGGGCGTACCTCAGACCACCGCATCAACCGGAGTTTCGAGCTCGTATCTGCGGATCTTCGCGAGCAGCGTCGAGCGAGCCAGCCCGAGCATCTGGGCAGCCTTCCGCCGGTTCCCGGCGGTGTATTGCAGCATGGCGGCAATCTGCCGCTTTTCGACCGCCTCGAGCGGCTCTGGCGGAGCGGCGTGCTCGCCCATGGCCTCACGCAGCCGCTGCCGGTCGAGCTCCGGAAGCTTGAGGTCTAGCACCAGCAAGCCGGTCGAAGCCTCCCCTCCTTCGCCGATCAGGGCGGCCGCGTCTGCACCCCGAGTCTCGATCGTGGTGGTTCCACCCTCTCTCCGCAGGCACTCGGCCACGCGCTCGGCCCGGGATGGATCATTGCTCACTACCAGTACTGGCCGATTTCCGTTCTCAATCATGGATGCCCTCCCTATGGCCTTTGTACCCAAAACCGCGTCGAAGATTATGGCAGCCCCAAGCCGCCACCGGCTCAGCGCCGGTGACCGTGTCCAGTATCCGTCCTGTGCAGAGGTGGAGACGCGCACGGGAGACGATCCGCACACGCATTGGTACCGGGGAGTTTGGAGCCGATGGCCAGGGAGAGGGGGAACCAGCACTTCGAGAGGCCGCGACGCGGGAGCCAGGGCCCAAAAAACAGGAACGGCCGCACAGCTTTCGCTGTCACGGCCGTCCCACGCGCAAACCGGCTGAGGTCGGAGCTTACGCCGCCGTTCTTCTCTTCCCCGCCACCGTCGGCTGATGTGCCTTTCGGTAGGGCGAGGGAAGGCCTCAGTACTGATCCCCAGGCCGGATGGCCGTCCCACCTGGTTCGTTTGCGCCAGCGCTGCGAGTCGGATCGGGTCGCGGACCAACCCTTCGCACTGCGCTCCGAGGCGCTACGTCGGAGCGGGTGGAACACGCGACTGGTTCCACCTGTTCGGGCCGAGTGATCACCAGGATCATCGATGCCCGGGGCGAGCGAGCGCCCTAGTCATCTCCCCTGCCGAAACGCCCGAACTGTCGTCGGCTTCAAGCAACTCCTGAGAGAAGCCACCTTGACCAACGCGACTCCAATTTAGGATCGATGCAGAATCGCGCAAGCGCCTGATTTTCTTCGGGTTAGACTACTTGCGATGGGTATTTTGTGGAGCGCCAAGTCGTGTGATTTGAGGGGCAAGCGGGGTCCCTACACAGGGTGTGGAAATGTGTATCCACATGGCGACATGCATGTGGGTTGGTGGCTAGCTCCTAGCTCTCCAGTCCAACCTCGATGTACCGATAGCTCGGATCGTCCTCGTTGCCGCCGAACAAGGCCCCCGCGGAGCTGGCGGCGAACCAGCCTCCGATGAGCAGATGCTCGGTGCCGAGCGCCTGGACGATCGGCCGGAACCACCGGCGCAGGTGCCGGATCTCGGGAGCGCGCCGCCCCAGCAGCGCCATCAGAGCGCCGCTGCCGGAAGTGGCCCGCAGGAAGTGGGCAAGCGCATGCGCGCGCTGGGAAAACTCCACCGCTTTGACGCCTGGCTCATCGAAGAGCACCCGTCCCTCGAAGACGTCCATCGCCGGGGCGTCCAGGCGAGGCCCCAGATAGACGAACTGACGCCCTCCGTCGGGCATCTTTCGCTCGACGACCGCCGCAGCGGTCTCACTGGTAAGCCGGGCGGCGTGGAGGAGGTCATCGTCGGGCAGGAGGCCCACGGCGGCGGTCCATTCGAGCGCCGCCAGCGCGGTTTCCACCGGGCAACCCGCCACGTCGTCGAAGGCAAGCAGCCTGGGCGCCTGGTCGGCGCGCAGGATCAGGTGCGCCAGCCCCTCGGTGCGATCGAGGAACGTCCGAACCGTCAAAGTGCCGGGGGTGGCCATGAATCCAAGCTTAAGGGCCAGATCGGATATTGACAAATCCCAAAGCGGGCGGAACTTCTCACGAGTCAGGCGACGCGGCGGCCCCGGTACGCGGCATCCGCGCCGGATTTCCCCCGAGCCGAGAGGCTCCCAGCTCATGAGGTCGTGGCAATGGCGAAGGGCACGGTAAAGTGGTTCAATGACGCGAAGGGCTTCGGCTTTATCGCGCAGGACGGTGGCAAGGATGTCTTCGTCCATCACACCGCCATCATGGCGGACGGCTTTCGGTCACTGGCCGAGGGGGATGCCGTGGAGTTCGAGATTGTCGACGGGCCAAAAGGACTGCAGGCCTCGAACGTAAAAAAGGTCTGACACTTCCCAGTCCGGTTGTACCAGCCGCCGGCGCGCGGGGATTCGGCTCCCTACGCGCCGGCGGTGTTCGTTGATAAATTCTTCGCCCTATGCTACTCCTCGTCGCCGCCATCGCCGCGAGCCCACAGCAACCGCCACCGCTCACCTTCATCGGCTTCAGGGCGGGGATGGCGGTGGCCGAAGCGCGCAGCCTGATCACCAAATCGGGCGGATCCCTCTCCTGCAAGCAGACCAGTGACTCGCGGCTCCGGGAATGCACCGGATCAATGTCATTCCCGGGCTTGGTCCGGCCCCTTGCACTGCTGGTGTCTTCGGTTCGGGACTCGGTGGGCGTTATCGTGCTCAGCACGAACATGAGCGAAGGCGATACCCGCGCCTGGGTCCGATCCTTGACGCAGGACCTCGGGAAACCGAATTACAAGGTGGACCGCGGCAGCCGGGAGAGCTGGGAGTGGATCCGCCGGGGACAAATGCTGCGGGTCGTGATGCAACGGGCCGGAAGGCTCCTCGAAACCGCTGTGACGCTGACGCACGGCCCCCTGCTCGACGCGCTGGGCCCTCCGGAAAACAAAAAGCCGGACTGAGCGTCCGGCCTTCGGCGTAGTGGTGCCCCGGAAGTTCGGGGCTATTTCTTTTTCTTGGCCGGCTTGCCCGCCTTCGCCGCGGGCCGGGGCTTGCCGTGGTTGGAGGCCTTGGCCGGCTTGTGGTTGTGAGCCTTGGGCTTGGGCCGGACAGCCTTGGCCATCGGCTTCTTCGGCTTGTCCCGCTCGGCCGCCCGCTCCGCCCGCTTCTGGACAATGGCCCGCGCCTCGGCCAGTACCCGCTCGCTCTCGTCCGCCGACATCAGGTTCCGCCGGACGGCAAACTTGAGCATCTCATCGGCGTCGGCCAGGTCGAATTCGCGAACCCGACAGGCAGCTCGAATGAGGTTGACGATCGCGTCCGCCACCGGGCTTCGAAGCACCTGGGCAATGCCCGGCAGAACCTCCATGAGCGAACTGATCTGGGTACCGCCAAGCTCTGTGACCACCGTTGCCCCCACCATCGCCGGAATTGGCTGGGCGCAACGTATAAAGTGGGCAGTGGCGCGTCAAGAAACCCGATTTGGAGAATAGTAGTTGCTAGAAGGACATCCGAAATAAACCCGAAATAGATCCACCACGAACCTCGTTTCGGCCACCTGAATCACCTTGGATCCACCCGGTGTCATACCGTGCTGCCGGAGTAAAGGAGATCGACTCGCGCAGCTGAATGCGGAAGCCTGCTCCCGCTCCACCGAGGCGTCCCTTGCCGGTCTCCGGCTTCGAGACCCGCGCCGACACGGCCGGCTCGAAGACGATCTCTCGAGAAAGGGGGATAGCGAAGCTCACTTCGGCGACTCCCAGATTTTCCTTGTTCTTGGCCGACACACCTGTCGTGTCGCCCGCGGTCCGGCGGAAATTCCAGAGAGATACCGAGAGGGTGCTGCCCCCGATCGGAGCCAGCAGGACGGCCTCCGCGAGCCAGCGGGGTCCCGGGCTGTATTGGCCGCGGACCGCGGTGGTTTTCCCGAAGTGGTCATCGCCGAACGTGCTGTAGGTAAATCCGACTGAGAGACGGGACGAACCGATCAGGCCGTCGACTGCGCCCCGAACCCGGCCTTCGACTCCGGGCTTGTAGATGATGGGTCCCAGAGCGTCGGTGTATGGTGTGAACCGACTGTTGACCCGCACGCTTCCGGCCAGGCCAATACTCCAGTCACCGGCGGGGACCGAGCCGGCGAGGCCGCTGGTGACCGAAAAGCCGCTCGCGTAGGTCGCCACCGGAAAGCCGAGGAGGCTCGGCGACACGGCACCGATCACGACGTAGTCCCTGACCGATGCCTCTTCGAGTCCGGTGGGGAGGTTGAACAACATGGTGGCCACCACCGCGTCACGGCCGAAGACATAACTCCCGCGGACCTGCGAGTCGGTGAAGGCATCGACGCTGTGCCGGGTTCCGTCTGAGCGAACCATCCGGCTTTCGACCCAGGACGTGCCCAGGTCCAACGTGAAGCGACCGAAGGGGAGCACCGCCCCGATTGGGACCGCGATCTGCGAGAGCCGGGTGACGTTCGCACCCCGCTCGAATCGCAGCGTCCGGTATTCGGCACCGGCGAAGGCTTCCGGACTCGAGGTGGCCAGCTGCGCGGCCGCACTGGTGCCGATGCACCCGAGCGCACCCGCCGCCAGGAGACACCGAACGCGGTACCGGCTCACGGCCGTGGAATGACCGGGAGCAGATCGAGTGCGCGGCCGGCGTCATCCTGACGGAGGGCCTCGGCCAGGCGCGACCGCACCGGTGGAGACTTTTGGAGCCGGTAGAGCCGGCCCGCCATACTGGGAGCGATGCTCTGCAGCGCTGCGGCGAGCTGGGCCCCCCGCATCGTCGGGCCCCGTTTCTGGACCATCGCAGAAATCCGGGCACCAGTCAGCTTGGTCGCCGCGCCGACCTTGACGCTCCTGGCGGCGCGCGCCTTCGCGGCATTGAACGCGGGATCACGGGTAGCGGCCTGCTGGAAAAAGACCGCCGCGCCGGAGAAATCTCCCCGGTCCTCGGCTTCCAGTCCACGGCTGAATGCCAGAAAGGACTGAATGTCCGCGGTCGGCCGCTCGCTGAGCGCGCGACGCTCGGCCGGGGTCAGGGAGACCGCCATACGGTCCAGCAAATCAAAGAGCAGCGCCTTCTCCATCACGAACAGCTGTTCGAGCCGGTCGGACGCGGAACCGGTAGCCCGCACCTCAGAGGTAGCAGCAGCAATCACCGTCGCATCCAAGCGGAGTCTCCCGCCGTCGATATCACGAAACACGCCGGCGACGACCTGCTCGGCACCGAGGAGCCGGCCGGATCGGGCGGCGGTACCCGGAGCGGTACGGTCGGCCGCGGACAGGGCCAGCTCATCGCTCAGCGCCTGGATCCGCTCCCGTTCCAGCAGGGTGAAGCGGGGCAGCTTCGCCAGGTCGCTCACGAGGAGATGGGCCAAGCCGCGCTCGAGCGGCTTCAGCTCGGGGTTGGCCCCGACATAGGTCCAGGGCAGTACGGCGATGGAGTTCCGGAGCGCGGGCGCGTTGCTGAGGGATCGCTCATCGTTGACGGCGCGGCGGGCCATTTGCATGAGCCGCTGCCGGGTGAGTGCCAGCAGCCGCTCTTCCACGACAAGCCGATCAGCTTTCCGGACATTGAGCGCGCCCGCCGACTGATACGCGGCAAGTGCCGCGTCATAGTCCTCGAGCCCTTCGAGTGCGAGACCCAGATGGACCGCGGCAGTGAAATCGCCTGGGTCAATCGCGACCGCAGCCCGGAGAGCGTCTTTCGCCTTCGCGTATTCGCCGGCCCGGTAGAACGCCACGCCCACGCTGGTGAGGGTGCGGGGATTATTCGGATTGGCGGCGCGGCGGGCCTCGAGCTCGGATAGCTCCGTGGGGTTCACCGCGCCCCCACGGACCTGGGGCGCACACCCCGCAGCGACGACCAACACTCCACCCCACAGAATCCGGCGCATGGGACCTCTAGGAGGCTACGAGGCTAAGACGCTAAGAGGCTAAGACTCTTAAGCGAGTGTCCCTTGATTTCAAGATAGGCGCAGGTCTTGTGCCGGTAAACAGCCTTGAAAGGATTGTGATGCAGATCACAGTAGAGGCTCCTAGCCTCTACCTACTGCGGCATCGTGAAAATCCGGCTCCAGCGGATGTTGGTGAAAAACGGCAACGGTTTGTAGGTGCTCCCATCGAAACTGTAGTACACCAGCAGAGGCCGCCCGCGAACATGCGACTTGGGCAGGAAGCCCCAGTAGCGCCCATCGTAGGAGCCGTCGCGGTTGTCGCCCATCATGAAGTAATTCCCCGAAGGCACCACGATCGGGCCCCAGTTGTTGAGATCGGGATGGTAATTCTGCCGGTTGACAGTGCCCACCAGGTATTCCGACTGCCAGTTCCGCATCTTTTCCCGCTGCGCGTAGTCGGCCTGAGCTGACGGATCGGTGCGAATGACCCACGGCTCGTCCACAGCCTGACCGTCGCGGTAGAGCTTGCCGTTCTTCATGGAGAGGGTATCGCCCGGAATTCCGATAAGCCGTTTGACGACCTTGAGACCCTCTTCTTCGACTGAATCGAACACCAGGATCTCACCCCGGCGAGGCTCGCGCACCGCGGGCAGCCGCTTGTGGATGAGCGGAACCTCGGCGCCGTAGAGCAGCTTGTTGACGAAGAGAAAATCCCCGATCAGCAGGGTGTTCTCCATGCTGCCCGAAGGGATCCGGAAAGCTTCCACCAGGAACGTCCGCAGGAAGAACCAGACCACCAGCGCCACCGCAATGGATTTGGCCCAGTCCCACAACCACTTACCGAATGACTTCATTCCGCGAGCTCCCTCTGTTTGATGCGCTCCGGCCCCCATCAGTCCACCCAGTCCGCAATAAAGATATCCGTCTCACCGGTCTGGCTGCCATGACGGTTGGAGGCCCAGACAAGTTTCCGGCCATCAGGGCTCCACATCGGGAAGCTGTCGAAATCCGGGTGGGTGGTGACCTTCTCGAGGCCGGTCCCGTCGACATTGATCAAAAACAGGTCGAAGGCACCGCTTCTCGGGCTTTCGAAATTCGACGAGAAGATGATGCGCTTGCCATCCGGGTTAAAAAACGGTGCAAAGTTCGCACCGCCCAGTCGGGTTATCTGGTGGGCGTTGCTCCCATCGGCGTTGGCCACCCACAGCTCCACCCGGGCGGGCCGGACCAAGCGGGCATTCAGCAGCCGCTGATAGTCCGCCGTGTCCGCCGCGGTCTGCGGATATGCCGCGCGCCAGACGATCTTGCTGCCATCCGGCGAGAAGAAAGCGCCGCCGTCGTACCCGACGCGGCTGGTGATGCGGCGCACGTCTCCACCCGTCAGGCTCATCGTGTAGAGGTCGATGTCCCCGTCCCGCGTGCTGGTGAAGATGATGGTCCTGCCGTCGGGGGACACCGTGGCTTCGGCGTTGTAGGCTCCGTTGCTGGTGAGCTGACGGAGATCGGTGCCGTCGGTCTTCGAGGTATAGATCTCGAGGTGGCCCAGCGGCCAGACATAGCCCATCGAGTTGTCGGGCCGGGCCGGACACGCCTTGTCGTGAGCAAAGGTGGAGGCGTACAGAATTCGCCGGTCGTTGTCGTAGAAGTAGCCGCAGGTGGTACGGCCGAGCCCGTTGGACACCCGGTGCAGTCCGGAGCCGTCGATGTTCATGATGTACTGCTGGTCGCAGCCCTCGGACACCTTTTCCTGGCGCTGAAAAATCAGCTGCTTGCCCGACCTGGAAAAATACGATTCGGCGTTGTTGCCGCCGAAGGTGAGCTGCCGGATGTTGCGCAAGTGCGTTTCGCCCGGCTCCGGCTGGTGAAAGACACGGCTCGCGCCGCTGCCGGCGGTCGTACATGCGGCGAGCAATGCCGCCGCCCCGAGCAGTTTCCGGCTCATGCCACCACCTCCAGGACCTGGGCGGCGTGTCCCTTCGGCTTCACCTTCTCGAACACCCGCACGATCCGGCCACTCCCGTCGATCACGAACGTGGTACGGAGGATGCCGAAATACTTGCGACCATACATGGATTTTTCTCCCCAAGCCCCGTAGCGCTCGGCGACCGCGTGATCCGGGTCGGCGAGGAGCGGGAACGGCAGCTGGTATTTCTTCTTGAACTTGGCGTGGGACGCGACTCCATCTGGAGACACACCCAGGACCACGGCGCCGGCCTTTTGCACGTCACGCCAGTAGTCACGGAATTCGCATGCTTGTGTGGTGCAACCCGAGGTGTCGTCCTTGGGATAGAAATAGAGGACGACCGTCTTGCCCCTGAGGTCGGCCAGGCGAACGGTGTCACCAGCGTCGGATTGAAGCTCGAACGGGGGGGCTGTGGTGCCGGGCGTCAGCATCGGTTGGTGAGCGGTAAGCGGTGAGCGGGAAGCAGTGACCAGTAACCAGTAACTGGTGACCAGTAGGGCCCTTAAGGTAATGAGAAGGCCTGCAAAACGCCGTCTTCGCCCTCCCCTCCGGTGGCGATGACCACGAACTGCCTGCCCTCACGGGTCCGATAGGTCATCGGCACAGCGTAGCCGAAGGCGCCGAGGTCACCACTCCACAGGATCCGCCCGGTGGCGGCATCGAAAGCGAACAGGGTGGATCCACCACCGGTCACAAAGACCAGGCCGCCGGCCGTGACCATCGGCCCGGGCGATCCCACGACACCTACCGGGGGCAGGCCGAGGCCCTTGAAGAGAGGATGATTGCGGATCCGGGGCCAGTCGCCCACGGTCACCTGCCAGCGATGCTCGCCGGTGGCCAGGTCGATCGCGGTGAGGGTGCCGTAGGGCGGCTTGGTGATCGGGACGGTGCCCTCGACTTCGGGCTCGGCGCGGTCTCCCGGTGAAGCGCTCAGGCCCAACGGCGCGCCGGACGCGATCGAGTACGCGGCGTCATTGGTCGGGGAGCGGGTCGGAGGGGCCAGCTTGATCAATGCAGGGGATTCGTTGCCCTTGATATAGATCAGTCCCGACCCCGGATCGAACGCCCCCCCGCCCCACCCCGATCCGCCGATCAAGCCCGGGAGCACGATCGTGCCCTGGAGCGACGGCGGCGTGAAGATCGCCCCCAAGCGGTACGGCTTCACGGCCGACATGGCCATGGCCTTGAGCTCGGGCGTGTAGTCGATGAGGTCCGATATGGAGATCCCTTGCCGGCTGAATGGCTTGGGCCAGGTGGGGAACGGCTGGGTACGCGCGGCGCGCTCGCCGGGCACGTCGCTCACGGGCACCGGGCGCTCCTCGATGGGCCAGATCGGTTTGCCGGTGACGCGGTCGAACACGTAGAGAAAGCCGGTCTTTCCGGGCATTGCCACCACGTCCTGGCGGCGGCCATTCCGCGGCACCGTCGCCAGCAAGGGGGGCGCGGGGAGATCATAGTCCCAGAGACCGTGGTGCACCGTCTGGAAATGCCAGAGCCGCTTCCCGGTGCGGGCATCGAGCGCGACCACCGTTTCGGCGAAGAGATTGTCGCCCTTGCGGGCGCCGCCGTAATAGTCGTTGCTGGGCGTGCTCACCGGGAGAAACACCATCCCGCGCGCGGTATCCACCGTGAACGGGGCCCACACATTCGTGTGTCCGGCGTGGACCCAGGCGCTGTCTTCCCAGGTGTCGAGGCCATACTCGCCCGGGCGCGGGATCGGGCTCCAGCGCCAGACCCGCTTGCCGGTCCGCGCGTCGAACGCCTGAATGTCGCCGGGGGGGTCGCCACGGTAGGTGAGCCGATCGGCGACGCCGTTGCCGAGAATCACCAGGTTGCGCCAGATGACGGGGGGCGAGGTGTTGGTGTAATGGAGCCGGTTGGTCGGGTGGATCAGATCGATCGTGAGGTCGATCTCACCGTTGTTCCCGAAGGAAGGAATCGGGGCGCCGGTCGCGGCGTCGAGGGCGATGAGCCGCCAGCGGGAGTTCAGGAAGATCCGGCGCGAGGCCCCATCGCTCCACGCGGCGATGCCGCGATGGACGAACCCCATGCCGTTGGGCGGCTGCCCCGCGGCGTAGGCTTTGGGGTTGTAGCGCCACAGCTCCCGCCCCGAGCTCGCATTCAGCGCCACCACCTGGTTATAGGGGGTGGAGAGAAAGAGCGTGTCGCCGATCATGAGCGGCGTGGCCTCGAAATAGCCGGGCCGGGTCCGATTCACGGAATCGCGCCGCTCGCCGGTGCGCCACTCCCATGCCTTCCGGAGCAGGTGCACGTTGTCGCGGGTGACCTCGGCCACGGGCGAATACTTCATGGCGCCCGGGTCACCCCCGTAGGTGTCCCACTCACCGGTGGCGGCGCTGTCCTGGCCGTTGGCGTCCCAGCGGTGAATCCGCCCACCCTTCATCACGAACCGCACATCCCGGAGCGCGGTGATGTCCATCGACGGATCCCCGGCCACGGCAATCAGGTCCGCCTCCAGCCCGGGCGCGATGGCCCCGATCCGGTCCGCGAGCCCCAGGCCCCGCGCGTTGAGCGAGGTGGCGGAGACGATGGCGTCCATCGGCTTCTGCCCGGCGTTCCGCACCCGGCACACCAGATCCTCGGCGTTGCGTCCGTGTGAACCGGCCACCGCGTCGGTGCCGTACACCACGCTCAGCCTGGGCGTGGCCAGCGCGAGGCGCAGCGCCGCCTGCGCGAGCGGGATCGCGCGCTCCATCGCGGCGAAGCCCTCGGCGTTGTAATTGCCGATCCCCTCGAACTTGGCCCGGTTGTCGAGGTAATTGCGGAACACGAGGGAGCACTGCGGTGCGTAGAGCGTGCCGCGTTCCGCCATCAACCTGAGCACCTCGGCCGTCGCGAACACGCCGTGCTCGATCTGGTTGCAGCCCGCGCGAGTCACCGCGGCCATGCTTTCGGCGCTGTGGGCATGGACCACCGAGCGGAGGCCCTGGGCCCGCGCCTCGGAGCAGAGCGCCTGGAGCTGCGCATCGGACAGCGTCTGGGCGCCGCCGTCGCGGATGCTCCGGGACGCGAAAATCTTGATCAGGTTGGCGCCGGCGGCCTTGCGGGCGCGCACCAGCGCCTTGAGCGAGTCGGGGGTCAGGCGCGCGTCGCTGATCGGATCGAGCGACGTGAGCATCCGCGGCCCGGGGAGGTGGCCCGCCGCGATGGCGTCCCGCAGATCGCGGTCGCTGTCGCTGCCGAGCTCCTGCACAGTGGTGAAGCCGGCCCGGAGCGTGGCCACGGCATTCGCGGCCTGGGCGAGCGCCCCCTGCGCCGCCGTCTCACCGTCGTCGGCGGTATGCAGCCGGCCCTGGCTGTTGAAGTGCCAGGAAATGTGGTCGTGCCCGTCGATCAGGCCGGGAAGCAGGGTGAGCCGGCCCAGGTCGTAGGTGGCGTGGACAGTGGGGGCGGCGCGGGTGACGCTGACGATCCGCCCCCGCCGCACCGTCACCAACGGGTTGGTGATCGAGCCGCCCTTGCCGTCGAGGAGCTTGGCGGCACGGATGGTGACCGGCCGTTCCTGAGCCGACAAAGGAGACGCCAGGAGGAGCACGAGGCAGAGTGTACGGGTCATCGAGCCGGGAACTCCTTGCCGATTTCAGCGGCCGAGCGCAGCGACAGCGCGCAGAATGTCAGGGTGCCATTGGCGCAGCCACCCGTCACGCAGGTCGGGGCCCCGGCCACGAAGAGATTCTCGTGATCGTGGGTCCGGCCCCAGGCGTCGGTCACGCTGGCGGCCGGGTCCGTGCCCATGCGACAGCCGCCCGCCGGATGGTCCTGGAAGTTGTCGCTACGGGTCGAGAGCACCTGCCCGTTGCCGGCGCGGGCCATCTCGGCAAAGAGAGTGCGGATCGCCGCCTCGGTGGGCTCCCGCATTGCGATGGATTCGGGCGCGTCGCGGAAGGTCAGCACCGGGAGCGGGTCGCCCCAGGGGGTCCGCTGCGACGAATGGAGCGTGAGCGAGCTCTCCCGGTCAGGGATCACGTCATAATAGGCCCGGACTCGCGCGGTCCCGGTGGCGGCGCGGCGACGCCAGTCGGCCAGCAGCTCGTCACCCAGCAGGAGCCGGCCGGCCGAATCGGCGAGCCGGGGCTCCTTGCCGACCGAGGACTCCCAGACGCGCAGGTCGTGACGGATGTAGCGATCGCCCCGGGGAAGCCGCATGAATTTCTTGGAGACCAGGCTGTGCTGCTCGTTGATGCCGGGGAAGAGCTCCAGCGGAAGGCTGATGAAGCCGCCCACGTTCCGGTGTCCGGTCAGGAACTTCCCCACCAGACCGGAGCGATTGGCAAGGCCATCGGGATGGCTGGAGTCTCTGGAGGTGAGTAACAGGTGGCTGCTCCAGGTGTAACCGCCTGCCACCACAAACGTCCGGGCGCGAAACTCGATCTGGTTGCCAGTGGCGCGGTCGACGGCGGTGGCGGCGACGATGCGCTTGCCCTGGCCATCCACGGTGAGCCGGCGCACCACCGTCTTCGGCATGAGCGTGACCCGGCCCGCCCGGCGCAGCGCGTCCCAGGTGAAATCGGGCGAGTACTTGGCGCCGATGGGACAAACCGGGAAACAGGTGTCGTTGCGGCAGCAGGCGGGACGGCCGCGGTAGGGCCTGGAGTTTTTCGCCGAAGGCTGGCTCCACATCGGGATGTCCGACCGGGCAGCCCAGTCCTGGAGCAGCTTCAGATTGTAGCTGAGCGGGAGCGGCGCCTGGGGAAACGGCTTGCCTCGCGGATCGAGCGCAGCCGGGCCCTGTTCGCCCGCGACACCCAGACGCTCCTCGGCTTCCTGATACCAGGGATCGAGATCGTCGTACGAGATCGGCCAATCGTGGCCGATCCCGAACAGGGAGCGATGCTTGAAGTCTTCGGGGCTGAAGCGCGGAGTGACGCCGCCCCAGTGCATCGCGAGACCGCCCACCTGCATCGACCGCGACTGGATGCCAGGCACGTCATAGCCGTCGAGGTGGTCGTTCTGCCAGGGGCTCTCACCGTAGTCGAGATAGCGACGGCGGAGCGTGGTGCGGGCGCCGAGGCGGTCGGACTCCTCACCGGCCTCGACCACGGTGATGCTGAGCCGGCGTTCTTCGGCGAGCTTTTCCGCCACCATGGCCGCGGCGATGCCGGAGCCGATGATGCAGACGTCGCTCTCCACGACGCGCCGCGGCATCGGTCAGCTCCGGGGGGCGAGCGGAAGGGGGCGCCGCGGCGACTCGGCGAGCGGGCGGCAGCTGTTCCGGCCGATCCGCGCGTTGTAGCAGAGATCGGTGGCCACGGGCGAGTCGTAGAAGTGCGCCAGAAGCCCCACCGCGATGTGCGGGGCGCGGTCGGCCGGGGGCAGGCTGTTCAGGGTAAGCCCGGTGAGCGCACCGCGGATGATGTCCTGGCGCTCAACCCGAGTGCGGGTTAGGAAAGACGCCCCGCCGAGGTCGCGGACCTGAGCCGACCACTTGAGGGCGGGACTCGGACCAGTGCGGCGAATCTCGCCGGTGCCGTACCCATGCAGTATCTCGGCGCCTTCGCGGTAGCCCGCGAGCCAGCGCTCGAACTCGGCGACCGCCCGCTCGGTTCCCGCCGGCCCCAGCTCGGCGGGGAGAACGGCGTCAGCCAGCGCGCGCAGGATGGCGGGGTCGAACGACTGCACGGCGAGTCCGTGGAACCGCCGCGCCACGAACGGCAGGGGCAGAAGGGCCGCCACTCCGAGCAGAAATCTCCGTCGGTCAGGCATCGCCATGGGCTAAGGCAGCATTTCCGAGGGAACGTTGAGGGGCGTCCGCACCCGCAGCACCGGGGCGGCCTGCCCGCGCCGAAGACTTCGATCGAAGAAGTTCCAGGTGACCAGCCCATCCTCCGAGGCCGGCTCCAGGAGGTACGTAGCGAAGGTGCCGAGCGGCTGATCGGTCATGACCGCGTACCAGCCGGCGAGAACCGTGGAGGAGCCGGCACCCCACTTTCCCTCGGCCCGAATGGTTCGATGCCCCTCGAACAGCGGCTCCACCACGAGGCTGTCCACCTGGAACGCCTCGGTGGCCCCCGCGAATCCGGCATTGAGTCGCCGCACCTCGATCCCCTGGGCTCGGAGCAAGGCCGCCACTTCGGCGTACTGCGGGCCGAACAGATAGGCCGCGGGGATGACTTCCTTGCGGGTGGCCTGGAAGCGATCGTAGACCGGCATTCGGATGGTCTTGAACACGCCGGTCTGGCGGCGGCGGGCAAACCCCCCGCTGCCTTCGTTGGCCCGCTCGGTGATCTCGGCAATCACGTCCATCGCCGTAGGTGGAGCGAAGTCCGAGCGCAGCGCAACCGAGTCCGGCCGATACCGGCTCGAAGCCAGGTTGAGGGACTTGATGGTGGCCCTTTCCTCGACAGCGAGTCGCAGGATCTCGAGCACGAAGTTGTACGTCGCATCCACCCGGGTCTTGAAGTCGGCGTGGGAATAGGCCTCGCTGAGAATGGACATCCGGCCCCGGAGGCCCATCCAGTTGGTCCCGAAGCGCGGGCGCGGGTCGTAGGTCTCCCACCCCTGCCCCAGCGAATCGGGCTCGGCGTTTCGGAAATTCCCGTAGGAAAAGACCTCCTGCTGGTGGCGGGCGCGCATCCGGGTGCGGACTTCGGGCAGGAACTTGTCTCGGATGTAATCGTTCGCCGGCGACGAATTGGGATTGAGGCCCCAATCGTAGGTCAGCACATAACCGTGGTAGCTGCCGTTGGTCGTGTGCAGGTCGATGAAGAGATCGGGATCCCAGGCATTGATCAGCGCGGCGGAGGCGCGGGTTTCGGGGGCCTCCTGCTTCAGGTAGTCCCGGTTCAGGTCGAGGCCTTGTCCGTTGGGACGGAGTCCGATGCTCGCAGGCCCCTTCTGGGACGGGCGGTTCCGCGCCTCGGGACCGAAGGCATCGTTGCCGTCGGCGTTGTAGATCGGCACGACGACCAGCACCACGCTGTCGAGCAGGGACCGGAGCGGTCCGAGGGTGAGATCCCGGAGAAGCATGAGCACGGCTTCTTTGCCCTCGACCTCACCCGCATGGATGTTGCCCTGAACATAGATGACGGGCTTGCCGGTTCGCGCGGCCCGCGCGGGTGCGTCCACCAGCGGTCGGGATGCGATGGCATAGGGAAGGATCTTGCCCTGCGGGCTCAAGCCCAGGCGGCCGACCCTGATGCCGGCGCCGAGCCTCTGGAGCGAATCCACGAAACCGATGACATCGGCGTGCGTGGAGGTTTCGGCGTAGTTGGTGCGCTCGGCCCGGGTCTGCTGGGCGGCGAGGGGAGCGGAAATGGCAAGGAGGAGTGGGAGAAGTCGGCGCATGGAGCAATAATACTAGAGTGGGGGTTGGGGGTTAGGGGTTGGGGGTTGGGGATTTAGGAGCAGGAACAATGGCGAATGATCCGATGGAAGTCCTGGCAACCGCTCTGAAGCGGCGTGACGCGGACGGGGTGCGGAAGGCTCTCGCGGAGCACCCCGAGCTGAAGGCCCGCCTCGATGAGGCGCTCCCCGGCGGTGAGTTCGGCGCCACGGCGCTGCTCACGGCAGTGCACCAGGGGAACCGCGAGCTGGTCGACCTGTTGCTGGACGCAGGCGCGAACATCAACCAGCGGAGCCACTGGTGGGCCGGGAGCTTCGGGGTCCTGGACGGCGACTCCCCGCTGGTACCGTACCTGATCGAGCGGGGCGCGATGGTGGATGCCTACGCCGCCGCTCGTCACGGGATGATGGACAGGCTCCAGGCTCTGATCGAGGCGGATCCCTCGGCGGTTCTCCTCCGCGGCGGGGACGGACAGACTCCGCTGCATGTGGCGAAGACCGTGGAGGTTGCGGCGTACCTGCTGGATCACGGCGCCGACATCGAGGCGCTCGATGTGGATCACGAGTCGTCCCCCCTGCAGTATCTGGTGCGGGACCATCCCGATGTGGCGCGCTACCTGGTGAGCCAGGGCGCCCGGACCGACATCCTGCTGGCCGCCGCGCTGGGTGACCGGGCGCTGGTGGAGAAGCACCTCGCCGAGATTCCGGCATCAATCCGGCTGACCGTCTCCCCCGAGAACTTTCCGATGCGGACCGAACAGGCCTTCGGGACCATCTGCATCTGGACGCTGGGGCAGCACAAGACGCCCCACGTGGTGGCTCGCGAGTTCGGGCACGAGGAGATCTACCACCTGCTGATGGACCGCAGCCCCGCTCCGCTGAAACTCGCGGTGGCGTGTGAAGTGGGTGACGAAGCCCTGGTCGCGGAGCTGCTGGCGCGCCAGCCCAACCTGGCCGCTTCGCTCGCTGCGTCTGAGCGCAGGAAGCTCGCGGACGTGGCCCGGGACGAGAACCTCGCCGCGGTCAGACGGATGCTCCAATCCGGCTGGCCGCTGGACGGACGCGGAGATACCGGCGGGACAGCGCTGCACTGGGCGGCATGGCACGGCAATACCGCCCTGGTACGGGAAATCCTTCCACACCGGCCCGATCTCGAGCTGCGGGACCGCGAGCACGACGGCACGCCGCTCGACTGGGCGTTGCACGGGTCGGAGAACGGATGGCGCTGCAAGACCGGAGACTATGCCGGTACGGTGACGCTGCTGATTGCAGCCGGAGCGAAAGTGCCGGTGGGCGCGAAGGGAAGTGCGGCGGTGATGGAGGTGCTGAAAGGACGGGAGGGCGGGATGACGGGATGACGGGAGCGTTCATCCCGTCTTCCCGTCCTCCCGTCCTCCCGTCTTCTAAAACTTGCTCCAGAGATACTGGTTCGTCACCTCGTGATGGAACTGGATCTCCGGAATCTTGATCAGCGCTCCCAGCGCCTTGGGACAGCGCTCCGCCGAGGCCAGCTTGAGATCGGCATAGCGCTTGTGCACCACATCGCCAAGCAGGTCCGCAGCGTACTTGCTGCCTTTGAAGAGCCGGATCGCGTCATAGATGTTGTCGGGCAGGAACTTGGTGCGGTCGCGCCGCTTCTCCCCGTTGTCCTTCTCGATCGGGCCTTCGAACCCCGTCTTGAACATGCTGTAGATGGCCAGATACGGATTGGCATCCGGCGCGATGGAGCGCACCTCGATCCGCATCGACTTCTCGTTCCCAATGGGAATCCGGATCATGGAGCCCCTGTCCACCGCGCTGGCCTTGATCTGGTTGGGCGCCTCGAAGTGCGGGTCGAGCCGGCGGTAGGCGTTCACGCTGGGATTGAACAGCAGGCAAACGTCCTGGCCGCTGGTCAGGATCCGGTCGATGAACTTCCAGCCAAGCTTGCTCAGCTTGTCCGGGCCGCGCGGATCCCAGAACAGATTCTTGCTCTTCTGGCTCACTGACATGTTGGTGTGCATGCCGCTGCCATTGACGCCGGTGACCGGCTTGGGCAGGAAGCAGGCGGTCATGTCCATGCGGGCCGCCACCTGGCGCGACAGCAGCTTGTACAGCT
>Ga0070699_100000832_pt1 | contig 28579 bp, 26 predicted proteins | sample KBSK1503metaG_FD_65473 | JGI IMG/M metagenome (GOLD analysis project Ga0070699, IMG submission 65473) | Corn, switchgrass and miscanthus rhizosphere microbial communities from Kellogg Biological Station, Michigan, USA - KBS K1-50-3 metaG | ecosystem: Host-associated > Plants > Roots >...
GCGCGTTACGGGCGGCCACGTATCCCTGCCAACCGGCGTAGTGCGTGAACTGAAAGCCGCCCGTCACATCCCCGGCCGCGTACACACGCGCGCTGGTCGTGCGCAGGCTCCTGTCAACGCTGATCGCTCCCTCACGGATCTCGATGCCGGCCCGCTCTAGCTCCAAACCGGCGATCCGGGGCCGGCGTCCGGTGGCCAATAGCAGAACGTCGGCTTTGAGCCGCGAAGCGCCAACCTCGACGGCCACATGCCGTTCAGCCGATGCAACTGCCGTCACGGCGGCTGACATCCGCAGCTCGACACCGTCAGATTCGAGGCGACGCTGGATGGCCGCGGCGGCTTCCGGGTCCGCATCGGGGAGGACCGAAGAGCGCTGGTCTATCAACGTCACGGTCGAACCTAGCCTGGCGAATGCCTGTGCGAGCTCGGCTCCGGTTGCGCCGGCACCGATGACGATCATTCTTGCCGGCAGCCGGTTGAGGTCAAAGATCGATTCGTATGTGAGGTAAGGGACACCGGCCAAGCCCGGGATCGCGGGTACTGCCGGCTCGGCTCCAGTGCAGATGACGAAGTGCTTCGCGCCGATCCGACGCTCTCCGACCTGGATGGTCTCTGCGCCGACAAATCTGACAGGACCCGTCGCGACGTCGATCCCATGTTGGGCGAGAACCTCAGGCGTTTCATGGGAGTAGACGCGGGCGATGACTGCTCGCACCTCGGCCATCACGCGCGGAAAGTCGACCCTGACCTCGCCAGTCCCGATACCCGTGTTGCCGGCACGGAGTTGGTCGTGAGCGAGCCGCGCGAGGCGGATCAGAGCCTTCGAGGGTATGCAACCTGTCCAGGTGCAATCACCGCCGAGCTCTTTGGCCGCGATGAGAACCTTGGCTCCGACGCGGGCGGCGAAGTCCGCTGCGGTCAGGCCTGCCGACCCGCCGCCGATGACAACGAGGTCGTAACGATCGGCTACCGGCACGATCTCATCATCCGTTAAGCCTGGGCGGGAAACGTGATCCTCGTCACGCTTTGGATGCTCTTGCGGGCTATGGTGCCGGCATGGCCCGCCAACCCCGTAAATGGAGTGCCAGTCGTGGTGTCATCGCACGGTCCCGGGACGGTCGCCAGTTCGTCGACGACATCCTCACCGAGCTTGCAGCACGACGGTTCGCCCCCACCGCTTGGGTGCGTTTCATGGGCCGCAGCCTCGCTCGGTCGGTCGACCAAGTCCGGATCCGCCCGACCACGGCAGCGGAGCTGACCGGAATTCATCTGGTGGCAGGCGCTGCAGGTAGCTGGCGCTGGGCCCTGACGTCATGGTTCTTGTGCATCACTCATTTGGGCCTGCTCGGCGATAGCCCGACGTTGGGATGGCCGAACCGGCTGACCTTGTTACGAGCTCTGCTTCCTTCGCTCGTCCCCGACTCGCCTCAAGCATCGGTGATCGCATTGGCGACCGACTTTGCCGACGGTCGCCTCGCCCGCGCGGGAGGCGAGTCAGCGTTCGGCGCCTTCGCGGACCCGATCGCCGACGGTGTGTTCTGGAGCTGGTACGCCCTGCGCTGGGAACACAACCCATGGTTGCGCTGGGTCCCGATAACGCTGTTCGGGGGGTCAGCCGCAGTTATCGCGATCGCGTACTTTGGACGCGGACGCACCATCGACTACCCGAAGCCGCCGGCGGTCCGCTACCTGTCTGCCGTCACGCAGATCACGCTTGCTGTGCGCACGTTGCGTTTGATCGAGCGGTGAACGGATCTGGCCGCTCGGAGCGCGCATGGAGTCGCGTGGCGGAGATCCTGTGGGTCTGCCTCGACCTTCGAAACCTGCGCCGGTGCATCGCGGCGGCGGTGATCGTCGGCACCATTCTCTTCCTCATCAACCAGGCGGACGTCGTGTTCGGCGGCCGAGCGACCACGCTGACGTGGATAAAGATCGGACTCAGCTACCTGGTGCCGTTCTTCGTCGCCAACTACGGGATCGTGCTCGCGAGCCGGAGGCCTGAGTCGCGCTAGGGAATGGCTGGCTTCCGCCAGCTCTTTTTGCTGTCCTGGCGTGGACCATCCAACGCCTGCTGGGCAAAGTTGCGCTGACGACCCTCGGCACGGGCAAGTTCTATCTGCTCAGCGCGGCGGTCTCGCTCTTGACCTACACACCCTACTTGCTCCTACATCCGCCGACCCCACCATCGCTGGTGCCTGCCTTCGGGCTGGCGTGCTTGATGGCGGTCACATTCGGCGTGACCACCGAGGCGATTCGCCGCGGCCCGCTGGGCGCCGTCTCGCCGATCACCGGGCTCAGCCCGGCGTTGACCGCGCTGCTCGCAATCACCTTACTGAGCGAGCGACTGGACTGGTCGGCCGGACTGGGCGTGGCCCTGGCCCCGGTGGGCCTGTTTCTGCTCACTTGGAGATCCGAGGCTCAAGGCCGCTCCCAGTCTGATTGGCTGTGGCTAGCACTTCTGTCGCTGGTCTTGCAGGGAGTTGGCGCTTTCCTCGCCAAGGTGGTGGTCACACCCGCCGGTCCGTCGGCCCTGCTCTTGATGGGTGCCGTCGTCCAGGTTGTGGTCGGCCTGCTCCTGGCACCGCCAAGGAAGTGGCAACGATCCGACCTCAGCGGTCGACCTGCCCTTTACACCATCGTCGCGTACGTTCTTGGTGGGGTGGCCACCATCGGCTACCTGCTGGCCCTCGCCTCCGGACCCGCAGCGATCGTCGTCCCCCTTGTGGCGACAAGCCCAGCGCTTGCGGGGTTGCTCGGCATCGCAGTCTTGAAAGAGAAGACGAGCCGCGGTCAGGTTGCTGGCATCGCATTGGCACTGTTTGGCGCCGTCCTACTTGCGAGGGCCTAAAGACGAAGACGGGATCGGCGCGGGCCGATCCCGCCTCGGAAAGGAGGTGTTACGTGGCGCGGGCTGGCCGCGCAGTCTGACCGTAAAGGGTCCGCAGGGGGCCGTAGGCGGCCAACGCGCCGAGCACGACACCGAACATCAGGTGAGCGGCAATCCACAACCACTCCGGGTTGGCCGAGAGGAACGAAGCGCTGGTTGAGCTGAGCACGCCGCGCAGCAGTACCCAGTACATCCCGACGTAGACGATCACGCCGTACGCCATCCCACCCACCACCGCGGCGGGGCCATGGAGTCGAACTGCGCGAGCGATGGCGATGAAGATGACTCCCAGTACGATCGAATTCATCATGTGCCCCATCAGGCCTACGACCAGCGGCACAAGCTGAAAGTTGTGGCCGGGCGAGCCGACTCCGATCGACTGGGCGATGCCCTGCGGCGGCGCCCAGAGCGTGCTCGTGAAGAGCCCCACCACCATCGCCCACATGGCGAAAACCAAACCGGCGATCAGGCCGGGCAGAATCCAAGTCAGCACCGTTCTGGTGCCCGATTGCTGCGACATCTTGCAATGTCCTCCTTGCCCAAAACGGGCGCTGTGATGTCATCGATGATGTGATGGGTCTCCGTCGCCTTCCGTGACGCGGATCACGGTTTGCGGGTTCCACAAGGCGGACTCTGTGGAAAGCATGCAGCCAACAGCCAACCTGACGACAAGTACCCTGATCGGCATGACCGACAAGCTCGGGTTTATGCGCCGGCTCAACCTGTTCGAGCAGATGGGCGAGGCGGAGGTCGAGCAGATCTCGCGAGAGCTGAAGATGCGTCACTGCCGGGCGCACCAGACCGTTTTCGAAGGCTCGCCCGACAGCGTTTACCTGCTCAAGGCAGGCCGGGTTCGCCTCTACCACCTGTCCCCCGACGGCGACGACGTGACCACCGACGTGCTGGAGCCGGGCCACCTCTTCGGCCTGAGCGCCCTGTTTGGCAGCAGCAGCGAGGACATCAGCGCCCAGGCGCTCGAGGATTCATACGTCTGCGAGGCTGGCGGCCAGGACTTCCTAGCCATCCTGGCGCGACATCCGTTGATGATGGCCAAGGTCATGATGGCCATGGCCAAGCAGATGTTCCGGCTGGAAAGGACCATCGAGAGCCTGGCTCGGGAGCCGGTCGACAGCAGGCTGGCGCGGCTCTTCTTCGACCTGCAGAGCTCTGCCGAAAAGCAGCGCGATGGTCTTCTTCTTCCAGCCATGGGCCGCGAGGACATGGCCAAGATCTGCATCACGACCCGCGAGTCGGTCTCCAGGACGCTGTCGTCCTGGTCCAGGGACGGGATAGTTGAGCTCCGTGGGCGCCGGATCCTGATTCGAGATTCGGAGCGGCTGCGAAAGCTGATTCACATCTCCGATGGCTGAGCGGCTTGCTCCTCTCAATCTGGTGCCGGCGGTCACCGCCGCCCAGATGCGTGAGGTCGATCGCATCATGGTCGAGGCCCTCGGCATCTCGCTGCTCCAGATGATGGAGAACGCCGGGCGCGCGTTAGCTGAGCTGACCCGAATCCAGCTCTCCGGCTTGAACCACCGGCGTGTCGTGGTTTTGGCGGGACGAGGTGGAAATGGCGGCGGGGGAATGGCCGCGGCGCGGCGCCTGGCGGTCTGGGGTGCTGAGGTGCGAGTCGTGCTCGCCCACCCGGACGCTGCACTGGCTGAGGTGCCCGCACATCAGCTGGCATCGCTTCGAGCGCTGGGTGTGCCGCTCCACGGTCCCGCCGAGGCGGCATCGCTGGTGTACGACGCCGATGCGGTGCTCGATGCCCTGCTGGGCTACAGCCTCGACGGGCCGCCGCGCGAGCCCGAGGCTGGACTCATCCGCACCGCCAACTCCTACGAGGTGCCGATCTTTGCGCTCGACTTGCCGTCTGGTCTCGATCCTGATCGAGGCGTGCCCCACGATCCGACCATTCGTGCCACCTGCACGATGACGCTGGCGCTGCCCAAGGTCGGACTCTTGCGACCGGAGGCCGCAGAGTCGGTTGGTGCGCTCTGGCTGGCGGACATCTCGGTGCCCCCGAGTGCGTATGCAGGCTTCGGCATCAATCCTGGCCCGCTATTTGCCGAATCCGATCTCATTCGCATCGGCGGGAGCTGATCGTGGCCGACATCAAGGTCTACGGCGCGCCCTGGTGCCCCGACTGCAAGCGCTCCAAGAAGTTTCTCGCCGAGCATCGCATCCCCTACGACTGGATCGACATCGATGACGACGCCGAAGGCCTGCGCTTTGTCGAAGCACTCCAGAAGGGCGGTCGCACAATCCCCACCATCGTGTTTCCCGGCGGCAGCTTCCTGCTCGAGCCCTCAGACGAGGACCTGGCTCGCAAGCTCGGACTCAAGATCGAGGCCGATCGACCGGCCTACGACCTAGCCATCGTCGGCGGTGGCCCGGCCGGCCTGGCGGCGGCGATCTACGCTGCGCGGGAGGGAATCGACGCCGTTGTCATCGACCGCAGCGCGATGGGCGGTCAGGCCGGAGTGACCGAGCGCATCGACAACTACCCGGGATTTCCCGAAGGGGTCGGGGGCGCAGAGCTCGCGGACAGGTTCATCGCTCAGGCGCGGCGCTATGGAGTGGAGCTGGTGGCGGCGGTCGGCGTCGACGGCGTCAGCTTGGAGGAAGGCGATGTTCTGCTGCGGCTGAGTAACGGGCAGCAGGTCTGCGCCCATGCCGCGCTGATCGCCAGCGGCAGCTCATACCGCCGCCTCGGCGTCCCGGGCGAGGATGACTTGATCGGCGCCGGAGTCCACTTCTGCGCCACGTGCGACGGTCCCTTCTACAAGGGCGCGGAGGAACTTCTTGTCATCGGGGGTGGCAACTCGGGCCTGGAGGAGGGCTTGTTCCTGAGCCAGTTCGCCAAGCGCATCCGCATCGTGGAATTCGCTCCCGAGTTGAGAGCGTCAAAGCTTCTCCAGGACAAGGTGCGCTCGCATCCGCAGTTCGTGGTCCATACCAATACCCAGGTGGTCGAGCTCACAGGAAAGCCCAAGTTGAAGGAGGTCGTGGCGCGCGACCGCGCCACAGGAGAAGAGCACCACTGGCATCCAGCCGCCGCGTTCGTGTTCATCGGACTCGATCCCAACACCGCTTTCCTTAGAGGCACGGTGGACCGTGATCGCTGGGGTTTCGTCGAGACTCATGGGCACCAGTCGTCGATGCCTGGCGTCTTTTGTGCGGGTGACGTGCGCGCCGGGTCAACCAAACAGCTGGGCGCTGCAGTCGGCGAGGGCATCTCGGCTCTGCTCGAGATTCGCCAGTACCTGCAGGAACACCATCATGTGTTCCCGCACGCCGTCAACGCTTAAGGGCGGCTCAGTGGTTGTGCGCCTGCAAACGCTTGAGGCTCGCCCGCAAGGGCTCGCCCTGACCAAGCCAGCGAGTGGTCGACTCCCGCGCCCTGGTGATGAGTTCGGCGGCATGCCCGAAGTCGATGGGCGAGATCGCGATCGGGCACAGAGGTGGGACAACTTTGATCCTGGCGGTCTCCGAGCAGCGCTCCAGAGCGTCGACAAGCTTCTGATTCAAAACGAGGCTCAGCGCGTGGACTGCCATCCCAAGCGCGCTGGCCGGCGGCTTCCTCAAACCGCAGGCGTAGCCGGCGGGGAGCACGTAGACAAGTTCGGCGCCGAGCTCGATGGCGTGCGACAGAGGAGCGTTGTTGGCTACGCCACCATCCATCAGGTAGTGATGACCGATGTGGACTGGCGGAAAGACGCCAGGGATTGCGGTCGAGGCACGCAGTGCGTCGACCACCGGACCGCGCGAGATCCTCACCTCGGTGCCTGTGAGCACGTCGGTCGCCATCACATGGACGGGTATTGCGGCATCCTCGAGACGCTCGTAAGCGATGTGTTTGCGAATCAGGCCTTCGACACCGGAAGGTGAGATGACGTGCTCACGTCTTCCGAACAGGCCCAGCAACGAGCTCATCGGACTCATCGGGAACACGTCTTTGCGGCTCAGTCCGAGCCAGATCCGCTCCAACTCGGCGGTGCCTGCAGGCCACGCCGAGCCGGAGATGAACGCGGCGTTCAGCGCTCCGGCCGAGCTGCCGATCAGGAAGTCCGGCCGGATACCGCGTTTCGCCAGAGCCTGCAGCATGCCAACCTGGACCACGCCCAGGCTGGCGCCGCCGGTGAGGACGAAGCCGATCATCGTCCCCAGTCGTCTCTGGATCGGATCCGGAGGGGTGCAGGCACGGGATCCCCGAACAGGTCACCGACAAGCCAGGCCAGAACCCAGAGCGCGGCAATGATTGGCACGGCCACCAAGGCGACGAGCACCGGGGCGATCATCGCTTCCGCCTCCCCGACAGCCCGCCTGCGGCCGTGACTTCCACACCACAGTGGTCGGGCTGGGATGCGCAGAATGCGTCGATCCGGTCGTAAAACCGCCAATCGGCCTCGCAACGCCAGACCTGGTCGAGCAAAGATTCGAACTGGCTCTGCAGGTCGGGTGGATCGGAACCTCGCCTGCGGTCGGGGACTGGTGTCCGTGACGCTGATGCCTTCGACATGGCTGCTGTCTCCTACGAGCTCGAAATGAGTCGAACGTAGGTGGGAAATGAAGGCTTCGCCGTGATGGCCGTCATCGGCAAATGTGCGCCGCGTCACATTGCCTGACTTTTCTTTGGCCCAGGGTGGGTGCATGACACTTCTAAGGCGGGTCTTCTCCCCACCGTCCCAAAAGGCCGTAACCAAGCGCTACCGCGCAATCTGGAACGACACTGTCCTGGCGGAGAGCACCGATACGGTGGTCGTGGAGGGCAATCAGTACTTCCCCCTCGCTGACGTGCGCCACGACCACCTTCGACCAAGCGATAGCCACACGACCTGCCACTGGAAGGGCGAGGCCAGCTACTACCACGTGGTCGTCGGTGACCGGGTGAACCAAGACGCCGCCTGGTACTACCCAAACCCGAGCCCGGCGGCCGACCGCATCAAGGGCCGGGTTGCCTTCTGGCACGGCGTCAAGGTGGAAGCGGTCGAGGGCTAATCAACTATGGTTCTCAGCGGGTGGAAAGGTGTGGCCATCCACTACGACGTTGTCGTTGGTGACCGCATGACCGCGGACGCCGCCCGGTACTACCCGAACCCAAGTCGCGCCGCGGCTGGCATCAGGAGTCGGATTGCCTTCAGGAGTGGCGTTACTGTGGGAGCGGTCGCAGACTAATCAGCCTATGGCCGTAGCAAGCGATTTTCAGTTGGAGGCCGACGCGAGCGCGCGGGAGTGGCTCGAGCTGCATCCCTCTGCCTGGCCTCGGGTAATCGCTTATGACGTCCATCGGTGCTGTGGCGGCGGCAAGATCTGCCAGGTCAAAGTGCGGGAACTTTCGCGTAAGGACGACCCCAGGGAGTTCGTGTCCGGAGTTCTGGATGACGGGACCAGGTTCCTGATTGATCGCAGGGCGGCGGCCAGGCTCCCCTCGCGTTTCGGCTTGACGGTACGCGGGCTCGGCCGGTTGAAGCAGCTCGATCTCGACCTGCGAGGCGAGGAGTGGGGAGCGCTTCTCTACGACTGAGTCCGCGCCTTAGCTGAGACCACGCCGCTCGCGCTGAGCGCGGAAGGTCGCGATCGCCGCCTGGCGATAGCGCTCAGCCATCTCGACGTAGCGGGCCGCGTCATCCGCCAGGTCGGGATCGTGTACCTGATGCCGCCGGCTCAGCGCCAGGGCCGCGAACTTCGCGCCCCTCATATAGGGCTCCAGCTGCTCCAGGGGTAAGGGTCGATCGCCGCGTGCCATGTCAGTCTCCTTCGTGCAAGGAATTGAACAACTCGTCGTCTGTGGGCCGGTCGGCGAAGTCGCCTCCGACATAGGCCCAGCCAATCGAGCCGTCGCGGCGGGTGGCAAAGATGGACGGCTTTGCGATGCCGCCCTCGGTGTCGGTCCACACGCCCCACTCTTTGATCACGCGCCCCTCGGGATCACTGAGCAAAGGAAAGGGGAGCAAGAGCTTCTCCACCATCGCGCGATTGTTCTCGATCGGGTCCACCGAGATCCCCACCAGGCCAACGCCCTCGGCGACAAATCGGTCCCAGTTCCTTGCGTACGAGGCCAACTGCCCGTTGCAGTAGGGTCACCAATCCCCGCGGTAGAAGACAAGCAGAACCGGCCCGTTAGCAAGGTGATCGGCGAGCCCCCAGGCATTGCCCTCCTGGTTGGGTAGCTCGAAGTCGCTCGCTCTCTCCACTGCTAAGGGAACCGAACCGCCACCATCAACAATTCCGCCCATTTGCTGCTGTTGATCAGACATGCGAGGTGCGTGCTGACCCTGGGCTGCGGCTGGGCGACCTCGGTCACCAGGCGTCGGTGTTCGTTTCGGCGACCTTGGCTGTCGTAGGGGCCTCAGGCCACCCGCGAAGGGGCCATTCTGCCCTTCTCAGCACCAATCGGGGCATTCTCATGACCGGTGGTGCGCAGGCTGCATTTGTTAAGGGGGCCTGGTTCACCACGCCACGGCCGGTTGTCAAGTTCTCGCCGCCCAGCCGGACCTCCTACATGCAGAGAGTCTTGTTCGAGAAATATTGGATGAGCCACTGGTTCTAACCAGCGCATCGCAGCCTCACTCAACGTCCCGCCGCGCTGCAGTTCAGCGCACGCTGCGGAAGACGACCAACTCCTCAGAGGGAGAGGTGCCAGTCTGGTCGAACTAAGCGTCCCCGCGTCCTCGCAGTCGGCGTCCTATGCGCACGTCGGGTTCAAGCGAGATCACGCAGCCAGCGATGGCGGGGGTGGGCAACCTCGAGCGCGGCGCGCAGCCAGGCTCGCCGGTCATCGGACAGGCGCGGCAAGAGAGCCTCGAAATCGGCCTGGTCTCGCGCTCGCCGACCCTTCGCCTTGAACAGCAGGACGACCTCGGGCGCCAACGCCTTGACCCCCAGCCCTGATCCGAAGGTGAGCAGGTCCCACTGGAGCCTGACCCGCGGGTCACGGCGGTAAACCCACCGGTCGGCCTCGCGTTCGAGGAGAAGGAACTCAACGTGGTGACCATCTGGTGAATGTGCATGAATCTCGTGGACTGGTAGCTCCAACGAATCCCCCTCCGGCCATGACTCACGCGCCAGCTCTCTTCCCTCGGGCACGACCTTCTCGTAGCACCAACCGACGAGCAGACGCCGGGCAGCGAGCTGGTCCTCACGAGCAAGGCCGATGTCCACATCGTCATGCGTTCGGGTTGGATACCCGAGGAACAGGTCCACAGTCCAGCCGCCTACCACCAACCACTCGGCCCCGAGGCGGGACATGAGGCTGGCCGCCTGACGGACCGGTTCGAAATCTCGCCATCCTGCGACCATGGCCACGAGGGAACGCTAATGGAGCCGGTGCGTCGCCCATGGGCGAACGTCGGGACGCGCCGATCTCGGAAGGTCAGGCGAGTAGCTTTGGTCTACGCCTTTGGCAGCTTGTTGGCGCTGTTCACGACCTCGAGCACGAACTCACCGGTACGCTGGACGGCACGCCCCAGCCGGTTGGCGCAGTTCTCGCCGCGCCAATACGCCATGGCGGTCGCGATGAGAGGCTGCCAGCGAGGTCCAAAGGTTGTCAGGGCGTACTCACCGGCGGCCGCCTTGCCGACGATTTCCCCAGTGGCGATCGTGCAGTGCAGGCGAGGAGCCCCCAGTGCACCCCACGTGACCATGCGCATCCGGGTTCTCCGAACCGTCATCGCGACGTGGCCGGCGGAACCGAGGCTCGCAGTCGAGCGGCCCCACGACCTCCAGTAGGTATTCAGGTTCTGGAGGTTCCAGTCGCGGAGAATACTGCGTTCAGGATCGAGACCGAGATTGGCAGGGGCAGCTCCCCGGATGGCGATCCCCCTCTTGGCGAGCACGCTCCACACGACCGGGTTCACGTCGAAGCCGCGCCCGAGCATGAATCGGCCGGCGACGTGCGAAGCAACCGGTCGAATTCGAGTCACAGGAAGTGGAAGGTCCTCCTCGCGAACAAAGACACCATTGATGGTGCCGGAGAGGGGCGACCTGCGACGCATGGCAGATCGCCAAGCCGAACCGGCGCCGGCCAACAGGTGCAGAAGCCGGAGTCGCCTCAATCCCGCAGGCCCGGGAGACTGCTTCACCACCCCGACGAAGTCGATGTCGCTCTTTCCTGGCCGGTACTCGTCAAGCGCCGCGGAGCCGACTACGTAAAAGCCGCTGATCCATTCCGGTAGCAGGCGATCTGCGAGCCTCAGGTACGAATCAACTCTCTCTCGGACTTCTGGATCGAGGTTGGGCACTTCGATAGAACGGCGCTCGGCTGGCGCCGGTTCCACTCGGTGACCCGAGAATGTCTTTCGGTGCCACGAGCGTCGCATCGCCTATTCAAGGCGATGGCCGCATTCACGGCAAGTTGCGCAAGCTCAGATATCGTGTCTCGGCGACCACTATCCGCGGTGTCCAGCGCCACGCGTGACGTAACTGCCCGGTCTGTAGACCCTCGTCAAACGCCGGTCGTGGCGGGTCTTGAGCGGAGGCCTGGAGACGTCGAGGCTCCACCGAATCATTCAAAATGCACCCCAGACTCCCGCCTTGCGGTAACCGGCCAGCATCGCCAGGGCGATAACAAACTGGATCAGGCCGACGCTTACCTGGAAGACCAGGTACCAGCCGCGGCCGTCTCCTGCCATCACGCCGGCGAGCTGCAGCGTGGCAGTCAGCACATGCAAGATCCCCGCCAGGAAAGCGACGAGGATCAGCCAAAACGTCCAGCGCCAGCCGCGGATAGCGCCGGTGGACAACAACGCGGAGAGGGTAGTGAGCACCAGCAGAACGCCGATCTCAGCGGCCCGCTGATTGCCACCAGGCACTCTTATTGATTGGTCGAGCGCTTGATCGTAGACATCGCGTGCGGCGACCAGAATCGCGACTACGGTGACCCAGTAGACGGCGAATAGAGCGAGTACCAGGGCCTTGGTGCGGTTGATCATCAGATCTCTGTCAGCCCATCACGCCAGCCTTCCGGCTCGTGGCGGCCCGTTGTCGAGGACGCGAATCCGCTGGTCTCGGCCACACCTGTGACTTCAAGTTGATGCACTTTTAGCGAAAACGGGGCACGCAGGAGGCCCTTGGCTTGAGTCCGCCGTAGCCCACCACGTTCTTGATCTCAAATCATCCACCGATCGCGGCGGGATGGTTGAGACTAGGCGCGAGATGTCGCCCAAACTCTCGAAGTCACACCCGAACCTGTATGACAGGATTCGCGGTTCTCTGAGGAAAGGCTTAGTCGGATCGCGGGAAAAGGAATTGGAGGCTTGGAAAGAAGCAACCATGGACTTCGCCGCCCAGGCTCTTGACGCCCGTGACCTGGCGATCGCGCGCCACTCTGTTCGTGTGGGAGAACTCGCTGCACGGCTGACGCATCAATTCGATCTGGGACACCGAAATGTCGAACTTATGCGCATGGCAGGCATGCTGCACGATCTCGGCATGATCGGCATCCGAGACGACATCCTCAATAAGCCCGGACCACTAAGTAAGGACGAGTGGGGGATCATGCGGCGTCACCCCGACATCGGTGCCGACCTCATCGCATGGCATCCGGCCTTGGCCGCCGTTCAAGCGCTTGTGCGACACCATCACGAGCGCTGAGATGGTAGCGGCTATCCAGCCGGGCTGAAAGGCGATGTAATACCCATGGGCGCTCGCATCATGGCTGTGGCCGAGTCGTTCGACACGATCACCAACAACCGGATCTACCGCGCCAATCCCTTGACCGCCGTGGATGCGATACGAGATATCAGCGAGCACTCCGCGAGTCCACCGCGGCCCACTTTATTCCCGCAATACGAACTCGCGAGCGGCCGCGTGGTCGATCCCTATACTGCAGCGGGCCATGGCTGTGTTTGTCAACCACAGTGCCCATCGGGTATGACCGCGATCGCGGCGCAAGCCCACCCGACACTCAGCCATCGCTCGGCTTGGGCGCGTGCCGTGGGCTCGATGGCAGCGCTCTTCATTGTGAACCTCGCAATTACGGTGTTGATGCGCCTCGTAGCGAACTTAACCAGCTGGCCGTCGGACGTCCATGGTCGCGCAGCGGTCGTCTTTGGTGCGGGAATCGTCGGCGAGGTACTCTTCCTTGTCCTTTTCATCTGGTGGCTCAGCAAACAAGGTCTGACGCTGGCTGACTTGGGCGTGTGGAAGCGGCCGAAGCCGTGGGCTTTGGCTGTGGCGCTGACCTTTGCTTTGGGGTATGGAGTGCTGACTGCAAGTAATCCAGGGCTCCGACCCTACCTCGGAATCCACGACCTCCTTAAGGCGGAAGCGGTTGTCGCTGCGATCGTCTTTGGTACGGTCGAGGAGGTGGTCAGCCGCGGCTACTTCATGTTCGAGCTGCAGCGTTCGGGGACCCCGGTTGCGCTGCAAATTCTGGGATCAGGGGTGGTTTTCGGGATCGTGCATTTCAACTACTCGGTGTACGGAGTGGTCAGCACATTCGTGTTGGGATTGGTCTTCGCGTTGATCTACCATTTCGGCAAGCGCAGCCTCGCTCCAGTGATCGCTGGCCACGCGCTGATTGACCTGATCATCGAACCGGCGTTGATCCTCTGGGTACTCTCAGGCTTCCCGATCCCTCACTAGGACGAGCAGGCTGGCTCCACGCCCAGGCGAAGCCGCTCCCTTCGAATACATCTACGACCCCGCGTCCCGGGGAAGCGGATCGACCCGCGACGCCTCGTTACGGACGACTTGATCTCCGCCGCCAGAACCATGTTGCCTCACGGAGGCGAACAAGCCGTGGCACACTGCCCGTGGCAACCGACCCTCTGATAGAACATTCAGCGTCTGCGCCTAAACACCTCGACCGGGCCGTGATCGCGTGGGCAGTCTTGGTGTTTGCCCTGTTGTTTCTTTGCCTGGCACCTCTTTACGTGCTGCACCTGAACCTCGCCAAGTTGGCCGCCAACTCGTCCGGGGCGCCGGCGATCGCACTCGTCGGGATCCTCTTCACCACCTATACGCCGACCGTAGCCGCGCTTCTGATCGCATGGCTCTGGCCCGACGCTGGCGGCGTCAGGCGTCTTCTGAGCCAGGCGGCTCGCTGGCGGGTCAGGTCTGGCTGGTACGCCCTCGCGCTTCTGGGCCCCATACCTCTGTTGCTGCTAGCTGACGTGATCTACGTTGCAGTGGGTGGCGAGGCGCCACGATAGTGGCTGTCGCCACCTTCTGGTACCGTCGAAGGCGGCATATCTGCAGTCGTCTTTTCCATCGGCGCTGTTTTTGCCGGGTCGATCGGCGAGGAGTTTGGTTGGAGGGGCTTCGGGCAGCCACGCTTGCAGAAGCGCTTCGGCGCTCTCTTGGCCGCGGTGTCAGGTGGGAGTATTCACAGGCGCTTGGCCGGGATCAGGTCCAGCAGAACCTGTTGCCCTCGGACACACGGGCGGGGTCCGTATATCTGAGTGGTCGATCGCCGCTGCCACTTTGCCCGCCTCTCCATCGCCACCTTGACAGACCGCGTCATATCTGTGGGAACTTGGGCCCACCACGCTTTTTGATCTCAGCGAAGATCCCAGCGGTGGTTGCTGCCACGGGGTTGACCCCTTTGAATCAAATTAGCCACCGAGCGTCGTCGCGCGCCTTGCGCAGCGCTCGCACCACGGAGCCGGTGTGAGTCTCAGGCCGTCTCGCACTTCGGTCACTCAGAGACAGTTCCCGACAATCTCCATGGTCCCGGTATCATGCGAGCACGGCCTTTGCGAGCCGATCGATCGCGGATAAGTCGTGGTTCTGGTAGAGCACGAAGAGCACAGGTCGTGGCGCCTTGGGAGGCGAGGCGGTCGACCACCTCTCGTGCAGCAGCCGGCTCGAGGGCATCGGCGAAGATCTGGACGTGACGCAGCAGCGGGCGTGTGCGTCCTAGGCGCTCGCAGAGCTCGTTCACGGTGCCCGCGTGCTCGGCGTACTCCTGCGCGCTCTCGACCACGACGTTCCAGCCATCCGCGTAGCGAACCGCGGCCTCGAGGAGCGCCGTACTAGCGCCGCCGACGATAATCGGCGGCGCGTCGATACCGTGCGTTCCGAGCGATAAATCTCGCGGGAGCTGGGACCCGCCCGCTGGCCGTACGCCGCCGAAGCCTAGCGGCGTTCCGCAGGAGCGGCTGCCGGGCGGCGACTGAAGTCATCCCGAGAGGGAATCCTGCCGGGATAAGGGCTGAATTCCCTCCGAGGGGGATGGTCGGGCAAAGGCCGCTGCTCTAGGTTGCGGCCATGGAGCAGGCGATCCTCACGGTCGCCCGGGTGGCGGTCGGCCTCGTCCTCCTGGTCGCGGCGGCGGCCAAGATCATGGCCGGGCCTCGGTACGTGCGAGAGCTCGTCGGCGCCTACCGGATCCTTCCTGGCTGGGCTGCCCGGCCGGTGGCGCGAGTCCTGCCCTGGCTGGAGGCCGCCGTGGGTGTGCTGCTGGTCGCAGGCCTCTTCACGGTCGTGGTAGCGGCCGCCGGAGCCGCGCTGCTGACGAGCTTCAGCCTGGCCGTAGCGCTGGCCTTGCGGCGCGGGCTGACGGTGCCGTGCGGCTGCTTCGGCCGGAGCCGACCGGCGCAGGCGAGCTGGCACCTGGTCGGCCGCAACGCGGTGATGGTGCTCGCGCTCGCCGTCGTGAGCTTGCAAGGAGGGTGATGACATGAAAGGCCGCTGGTCGAGGCGCGAAATCATCGTCAAGTCTTTGATCGCGACCGGGGGCGCGGTCGCGGCCAAGCTCTCGGGCGTCGTGCCCGAGCTGCGCTGGGTCGCCCCGGCGGCGGCCTCGCCCGACCAGGCCCAGCCGCCTCCGTACATGCAGAAGGCGGTGCGCCAGGACGAGGTCAAAGGCCCGGACGCGCAGGCGCTGCTCGCGGCCGTCTCGGCGTCAGCCGACGTGCGTGAGGTCTTGGGCCAGCTCTCGCTTCCTGCGGTCGACCTTCAGGCACTGGGGGCGCACGCCGTTCGCAGCGTCCTGGGAGACGGCCAGGTCGTGGTGGCGGTCAGCGCTGTGCTGGCCGACCAGGAGCACGTCCTGGCTCACTACCAGTTCGGCGCCGGACCGCGTACGGCCGCGTTCGTCTACCGGGTGACGGCCGACCGCAAGGTCGATTTCGCAGCCGGCAGCGCGGACGGTCGCGCCATCCGCCGGATGACCGAGCCCAGCAACCTGCCCGCCAACGCCGTCCTCGCAAACGGCTGCCCGAGCTGCACCTACTCCTGCGAGGTCTGCTGCGGCTACGACTGGTGGGGCATCCTGGAGTGCTGTAGCTTCTGCGCGGCGTTGTGGGAGTGCCCTCCCTGCTTCCTGGCCTGCGCGCTCACCTGGTGCTCAGCCTGCGTGTGGTTCCACTGCTACCACTGCTGGGTGTGCTGCCAGGACTGGTGGTGCTTCTAGAGGGAATGCAGCTGCCAGCGCGACTGCAGGCCCAGCTTGTGCAGCACGTGTTTCATATGGCTTTTCACCTGTCTTCTTATCAGGAGGGTATTGCACCTGTCCTAGCTGCTGGCCCGATACTGTTTCGCGACAGAACCCTCAGATGAACTAGCCATCCCAGCCGGCTTCGCCCGCTCGGTAGACGATGGCCGCGAGGTCGATGCAAGGTGCTCGCAAGTCGTCCGGGTCGTAAGCGACGGTGATCGAATGCAAGGTCGACGATACAAAAGAACGCCTCACCCATCTCTTGGGTTGCGACGTACTGCCTGAAGCCTCCGCGGCGCCGAACGGGAGCTCCACCTCGCGCGCTCCTGACCTCATACGAGTCTGCTACGCGACGCTGGCAGCGGCCGCGGCCGCCCTGCCGGGACCGGTGCGGCATTGGACATGCCGGTCGCCGCCAGCCACGTGTGCCGGCTGACGTGGAGAAGGGCGGCGATCTCGCCACCCGCGCCTCGCACGCCGTCAGGCTGCCGCGACAGGGCAGGCACGGAGGTTCGTCCCGGTCGAACCGACCGGCGGATCCCGCGACTCAGCCACCTCTTGGGGTCGTCGATTGACCTCATACGAGTTTGTGTGCCCCTCAGGAGCTGCTGAACTCTTGGCGCTGCGGAACCAGGGTACCCGGAAGGTAGGACGCGACAAGCAGAATCCTGCTAAACTGTATGACAGTTATGGAGATTGGCGCTGCCAATACGAATCCTTGAGTCTGCTCATAGGCACGGCATTCGCGATAGCCAAAATCGCTTTGCGATCAGCCACTGTGGACTGGCCTTTGCTCAGCCGCCGCCCGACGATCCGACAGAGCCGGATCGGCTGCTGGTTCTCGGCGACGACCAAGCTGGGGTTCCACTCGAGATCCTTGCTATCGAGGATGCCGGCGGGAATCTGATTGTTATCCACGCTATGAAGATGCGGCGACGGTACAGGCGGCAATACGAGGAGGCACTGCCATGGCGAATCGCTCCGTGAAACTTAAGAACGGCCGCGTCCTCGATACGGCTCTGATCGAGAAGCTGAGCGCAGAGGCGGAGCGCGGCTATGACTTGTCGAAAGCCAAGCGCGTGATCCTGCGCGAGGGCCGGCCGGCGCATGGAGAACCCACGGGTGAGTCACCCCAAATCGCGTCGCGTGTGCCCGAAGCCGTCTACCACGCCGCCCGACATCGAGCGGCGGAAGAGGGTATGACAGTTTCTGAGGTGATTCGAACCCTACTAACTGACTACGCGGCAGGTCGCGTGTTAGCCCGGGTGAAGAGGTCTGTCAAACCACGGACAGTTTGGTTTTCTGACAGCGATTTGACAGCTACGGGGACGAACGACGGCGTACGTCGGCGAACGGTCAAAGGGGCAAAAAAGGGCAATTTGTATCCGCGGCGAACGTCGGCGAACGTCCGCGTACGCAAGAAACCCGGCATATAAAACCGCCGCGAAAGCTGTGCTGGTTCGATTCCAGCCCGGCCCACTTTTTCGGACATTGCGCAAACGCCGTCCGGCCATCGGTTGAACGCTTACCACGTACCGGCCCAATGCTCGTCCCCGAAGTGGGGATGCGTTCGCATTCGGGGCGAGCTGCTGAAAGTCGGGCACCGGGTATCGGCCACGGCGATCCGCAACCCGCTTCGGCGGGAGAAGCGGAGTCCAGCACCGATGCGAGCGGGGCTGACCTGGCGGGCGTTTCTCAAAGCCCAAGCATGGGCGATCGTAGTCAGCGACTTCTTCAGCGTAGACACCGTGTTCTTGCGCCGGCTCTACGTCCTCTTATATATGGAGCTGGCGACGAGGCGGATCGTCTGGTTCGCGGTGACGGCCAATCCAGATACAGCGTGGGTAATTCAGCAGAGCCGGAATCTCGCCTGGCAACTGGACGGTTCGCCGGTTCGCTTCCTGATTCACGACCACGACGCCAAGTACGCCGGTCCGGCTGACGCGGTGTTCCGGGCCGAGGGCATAAGGGTGATCAAGACTCCGCTCGCGGCACCGCGGGCTAACGCACACATGGAGCGGGAGATCGGTTCCGGTCGCCGAGTGCCTGGACTGGATCCTGATCATCGGCCGTCGACACCTGGAGCGGGTGATGCGGGAGTGGGTGAATATGTGCGCTAAGAGGCTTGAACGCTACATCTTGTATTGGCTAGTCACACAAGGTAGGCTATATAGAAGAGTGTGGCAGAATCGGCTCGATCTGCCGGCTCTTAGCCACGGCAGCGGATTATGGCGAGCCATTGCTCGAGTGTTCGCGACCGCTGAGGAGTGCACTGAGCTGGCAGACTTCGAACGGGCTCCGGCTCCAGCTTCGGCTCCGGTTACGGCTACGGTGGAAGCGCTGGAAAGACACCAGCCCACCCAAGCTGAACGGCACCACCGCCAGCAGGCGGAGGATCGAAAGCCGCCGAGGACTTATTTCGGCACCTTACACCCAGCACACCCCGCCACCACGCGGTTGGCTAACACGTGGTTTGGGCACCCGGGTGTGGAGGCGGCAGAGAAACGTCCCCAACATCCTGCGGACAGAGCACGAGGGTGACGACCACAGCACACGAGGCGGAAGCCCCAACGAGCAGCTCTACGGGGCGCGAATCTCTCTCAGAGCTGCTTGCCCGAATATTTGACCAGCTCAGCATCAGCGCGTGGCTTCCCGCTGGCGCTGTAGTCTCGATTGGCCTCCTCTACGGCAGCCTGAGCATTAACCACAATGACCTTGGGAAGGCGATCGCGACTATCAGCTCTATGAACGTTCAGTCGCTCATTCTGCTGATTGGGGCGGTCGTGCTTCTGACGATAGCGACCCAAGCATTCGAGTTCGAGGCCATCCGACTGCTGGAAGGATACTGGGGCGCAGGACCGATCGGACGGCGTCTCGCGGGAGTTTGCTGTGGTCTTCACCTCAAGCGGCGAGATCGGCTTCAGGGAGAGATGGATCAGCTTGATTTGAACTCCTTCGCACACGCGCGACAGCACATGCTCCAGCGAGGCGTGGAGCAATGGGCGGTGGACGTTCTCGAAGCCGATCATTCCCGAAGAGATCCCGTGCCACCGCCGGGCAGGAACCCTGATGATGCGCGCAAAGTGGACTGGCGGCAATTTGCGCGACCACCTGACATCCGGCGTCTCACGGATCTCAGTAACCGCCTCCAAGAGTATCCTCCGCTGGACTACCGTGTCCTCCCAACGCGACTGGGCAACACGCTCAGGGTCAGCGAGGAGGTCCTCCACGACCCATCACGCGGCTCAATGGAGGGCATGATCCTGCGCGTATACGATGAGCTGCCGCCTTCCTTGCAGAACGAGCACGATCGATACCGCGGACGTCTCGACCTCTACTGCTCGATGGTCGTCGTCTTTGTCTTAGCGGCGGTGGCCGCCGGGCCGGTGTTATTTAGGGGCGATTGGAAACCACCGGTAGTGGCGTTCGGCGTAGCGCTAAGCCTGGCTTGGGTGTGCTATCGAGCAGCGATCGCCAGCGCACGAATGTACGGAACCGTACTAGAAACAGTCGCCGAACTCAGAGCGGATGGCGTGATTGGTAGATCAGAAGCTTAGGCGCTCGTCACCGTCACTTCTTGTCCTCCATGAGGTGACCGCAAATCGGGCACTTCGGAGGCCGAGTAGCCTGCTGCGGTGGCGTCGGACCATGGGGCACAGGGCAGACATATGTCTTCAGCTTGCGATCGCCGCTACCCGGGACGATCTTATTGACCCTCGCCATTCCGGGAGTATTGCATGCGCCAACACGGGCGTAAAGGTCGTACTCCACATGAACGACCTTGCTTTGGTTGAATACCTGCACCCCCACAGGGTCATCCGTGCATCTCTACAGGGGCTCCGAAAGTTGCTGCAATGTGTCCTCCGAAAGTGGCGTAGCTGGAACTTAAGCTAGGCGGTTTAGGTGGCTGGACGTGCTGCACGCCGGAGGCAGCGTGGGCACTTGACCTGTTGTTTCCAGACGGCGGAACTCCCATTCCAGAGTATTCAGGTGGTCTCCTAACATCCCCACGTGGCCTGAAAACGGGTTGGGTGGGCTCGCGATGTCCCAACCCCGTTTCGTACAGCAACGCCGGTGGCAAATGGTGCTAACTGGCGGCACTCAGCGGCACGCAGCGAATTCGCGCCTGTATTTCTGAACGTGATGCAGTGGGCTGTTAACCGCAAGGTTCAGGGTTCGAATCCCTGCTCCGGAGCCAAAAAATGAACTCGAGACTGGCCCGATGACCTATCCGGGCTTCGGTCAATACATCCTTTGTACATCCTTCGTACATCCTTTGCGGCTGCGCCAAGCTTTCGCGCCGTCGCGCGGCTTGCCGCCGAGTCCGGCTTAGCGACCCGAGCAGCACCGGAGGCCACCCTAATCCCGATAACGAATGACATACGGCCTGCTTATGTGGCGTGGCAGCCGGTCGGCCGTACCCCGTTTTCCGGGACCTACTGACCTACGCCGCCAGCTCACACAACCCGATTTACGGCGCGTTGGTGATGGCCATCCAGGGCCTGGGACAGATCGCGCTCATGGTTGCGATTTTCTTGTTGGTCATCTGGTTGTTCAGCGCGCGCCTGGCCCGCTGGGTCACCGAGAAGCCAAACCAGCCCGTCCTGATAACGGCGATTGCCCTCATGGCCGGGGGCAGCTACTTCGTCTACTACTGGGGTCTCTCGCTCGTGTTCCACGTCGGCTCTTGGGGTTTCAAGCTCGGCCTGTATACATAGTCCGAGCCCCGGCCTAACACTTCAACCGGCGCTGGTGGGCATCCTTGATAGTGGTCGGCTCAGCGGCCCGGGCGAGCATCCAACAACCGGCACTCGTTCCGGCACCTCCACGATCTTGCCTCTCGATGCGTGCTCATGAGCGAATCAACCGGCCCTCGCGCGCGCGTCATCTAACTGGGGGCGGCGCCAGACTGCCCCTATGGGGGCTTGGGCCAGACTGCGATGCTGTCGATAAGGGCTGGCTATCGAGATCATCGCTGACCGCGCACACCTGGGCCGTTGACGAAATCCACTGACAATCAGCTCTTCCGGGCGCTTGTCGATCCAACACAGACTGCAATTACCGAATTAGCATGCGATTCGGTGATCTCGAGGCGCGAGCTTCGCTTCTGAAGGCTGCTGCCGCGGCGCTAACACGACAAACTAGGTTCAGCCGGCAGAACGTAGTAGTCGCAGATCGCTGGGAGCGATTCGTGCCGCCGGTTGTCCAGGCGCGGACTCTGTCAAGTTTCGGTTAGTTGAACTTTGCGAGCAATCGGCGCCCAGCATCTGGCCGGCACTCAAGGCAACATGAATCCCAATCGGAAGTCGTTCGATCGATGGCTTGAGTTCGACATCCCTCAGGGGATTGATCCCGAGTAAGTGTAGGGCTGGGCTCACGCGATTCGCAGAGCGGAGGCCCAAAGGTCGGCACAACGGTCCACAACCTAGAAGGGGGCGGGCTCAGGTTTGCTTCGGAGGACAGCGCGCAAGCGACCTAGGTTGCTCGCTTAACAGATCCTTAACACTAGGCTGCGTCGCGGCATGCAGCGAGGAAGTCGTGGTTCCGGAATATCCGTGGATCCGGCCCGAGTGCGACAGGCCCGCCTTGCGGCCGGGCTTAGCCTGGCGCAACTCGCCGGCGATGATGTCTCGCGGACGTTCATATATCTCGTCGAACAGGGACGCTCGCGGCCGTCCCCACCAGTTCTCAATTTGATTGCGCGCCGCACTGGCAGACCTGTGCGGTACTTCCTCAGTCCAGCAGCGCAGGAACCCCTGTCAAACCAGGACTTGGCGGCAGAACTCTCCAGCAGCGCCAGCCGTGTGCGACGCTTCGTTGCCATCAAACGACTCACCAAGCTGGAGCGCGAAGCGATGAAGCTGATCGAGGTATCCCTCCGCCAGGGAGCAGCCCTGGTCAGGGTCGTCCAACCCCAATCGCCTCGGTAGGTTGGTATTCGGTCGCACAACCTGCTCTATTTGACGGCTTCGGTAACTAGAAGACCTCTATCGTGCACGGCCGCAACAACTCCGCCGGGCACACCGGGTAACAACAGGTCGGAGACAAGAATGAGCGCAAACACGCCCGTCGGCGTTTGTTAATCAAACTTCACTTGACACTCTTTCTTAGTCGATTTATGGTCGCAGCGATCACCGGCACCTGAGTCACACCACTCCATTGAAACCGGTGAGCGGGGGAGGATGACGTGCCTTACGCCGATATAGCCGTGCGCCCATCGGCGTTCACGCCCTGGGGGTTTCGGATCTTGATCGCGGATCCCAATTCGAGGTCGTTGTTTGCGCCGGGTTTTCGTCTTGATGCGCAGGAGGCCAGGCGATGAAGCAGGACGGATCTGGGATCGGTCGCCTGACTGGAGGGCCAAATTAGCGGTGCGAAGAACGACCGCGATCGGCATCAGCGTGTGCATCATGTCGGCAGCGTGGATCGTGCCGCTGCCCGCTGCGACCAGCGCTTTCACAATCCAGGCAGTGCACTCGGGCAACCACGGCACTCCAAACCTCTTCAACCCCAGCTCGGACTCCAAGTCGGGGCCATCACGCCAGCTGCTGCACCCGACACTGGGGAGCCAGCCCACAGACAACTCCAGCTCTTCGGGCACTCCTGGCGCCGCGCCCAACGGCAAGCTCGGGAACGATGCGGGACTGATGGCACCGACCTCGTTCCATCTGAGCGCCACAGCACCGACCACCTTTCTCAGCAAGGACGGCACGATAGAAATTGACGTGCCGGCGGGCGCGGTGAGCGCCGCCGACGTGGCCGCAGACGGCGGTTCTGTCTCGCTGTCCGTTACCCAGACTTCACCCGCATCCGGGTCGAACGCCGGCGGATCGGGCCACTTCAGCTTTGGCACCTACTTGCTCAGGACCCTGGATGCCAAGGGCAACGTGGCCAAGCACGGGCTGCGATTGCCAGTGACACTTAAGCGCCACTTCGGGAGCCAGGGCACGGCGCTCGACTTGGCGAACAGCACCCTCGTACTAAACGGGGCTTACTCGAGCGATCTCGGCGCGCCGGCGTTGGCTGCTGGCCGGCCGGCCTTGGGCGTGCCCCCGACCGTGCCCATCGGGCCGATGACGACCCTGAGTCCGGCTTTCGACTCTGCCTCCCAGACCCTCAGCGCTGCGGTGTCGCTTGCCTCTCCGGTCACATTGGCCAGCTGGGGGACAAACTCCACTTCGGTGGCGACATTCGGCAAGCCACAGCCGTTTGAGGCGAGCTTAAGCGGAGCGTCGCTGACGGCCAGCTATCCCTTGGATGTGCCGGCTGGCCCCAAGGGCATCACGCCACCGCTGTCGCTGGCTTACAACTCAGCTGCCGTGAACGACCAGCACAACCCGCAGGGAGCGGCGGGCTGGGTGGGTGAAGGCTGGAACATGAACATGGGCGCAATCAGCTGGGCTGAGCATTTGGTGGCGGACGCCGGCGGCACCGCCTGGCAGGATTCATGGCAGCTCTCCGATCCATATGGGACAGGCGTCGATCTGATTCCGCCGACCACCAGCACGGCGATCTACCAGGAAGACTCAGGCCACACGATCGTGACCAGCGCCGTCCAATGGCAGAGCAACCCCGAGATCTACGCCAAGATCTACTCCTACCAGAGCGGGCTGACCATCACGGCCAACCCCACCCCACCCTGCTGGCGCGTCTTTCTGACCAACGGGGTGATGGAAGAATTTGGCTGCACTGCCGACTCGCTGGAGTACTACCCGAACAGCGCGGGCAAGGCCTACGTCTACAGCTGGCTCTTGGACATGATTGTGGAACCCGACGGCAACCAGATCCACGTCACCTACAACCGGGACATGCTGACCCTCAACGGGCTGTCATACCCGCGGGATGCGGTCATGAACACGGTCGAGTGGGGCTCCCCGACCTGTAGCAACACGAGCACGATGTGCACCACGACGGGCACGGCACCCAACCTGTGGGCGCCTTTGATGCGGGTGAGCTTTTCGTCCAGCCATGCGGTCGTGCGCAGCCCAAGCGGGAGCATCAACTGTGGTGCCGCAATCGGCAACCTGCGCTGCGACGACCCGTTGGACAAGACCGGCAGCGGCGGGCTGGGCATACCAAGCGTGCAGAGCGACTTCGTGCTCAACGACATCTACACGCAGGTCTGCGACGCGGGCTGCAGCTCGACGCCGACCTGGAACACGTTGAAGGACTACCAACTGGGCTATGACCAGTCGGGACCAGGCTCGATCCCGATCGACCCCATATCGGGCAAGCTGGAGTCAACTGCGGGCAAGCTCAACTTGACCCAGGTCACTGTCTACGGGGATGACAGCTCAACAGCCCTGCCGGCGATCAACTACACCTACACCAAGCTGGTTGAGTACTACGAGGACAGCCTAAACTTCCCGGCCATCTCGCCGAGCAGCCCGGTCTGCTCGTTTTCGGCCTGCCAGAACGGCAACGGCAGCACCAACTGCGGACCCTCGTTCAACACCGGCTACACCCCGTACCCGCGCGGCTGCGTGCTCTGGGGCGAAAGCTACGACGGCAACAGCTACTACCTGAGTTCAGCCAGCAACGGCATCGGGCTGGCCCAGAGCTTCAGCTGGGTGAATCTGCGTTCCAACCTGCACGGCACGGACTGGTGGAACGGACACAACAACGGAGGCAGCCTCACTGTCTGGAACCTGTCGTGGAACCCACTGGAATGCAACACCAACCAGTCCAACATCTACCCCTGCGACATGGCCGACGACGGGGTCTGGAGCCGGATCGGGCTGGCGTCGCGGACAGATAACCTGGTGCGCCTGACACAGAACGGTCAGGGTGGCGGGCAGACCAGCACGCCGGTGAGCGGCACCACCTCGTACACCTACCAAGACGTGTTCCCCGATGCGGTCCAGCTGTGCCCGCTATATACAACGAACAACTTCCCGTCGGCGTGCGTGGCCGGCTTCAGCTGGGGGAGCGGGTATGACAACGACTACCTGGACTTCTACAACGGCATCTTCATGGGATTCACCCAAGTCCAGGTGACCAACCCAGACGGGAGCGTCGAGGCCCACAAGTTCTTCTCCGGTGAGGGCTGGGGCGGCTGGGGACCCAACAACGCGCAAGGCGGGACGGTAGGACTGTCGATCACCTGCCCCTACTCGGCTCAGTCGAACCCGCCCAGCATTGACACTTGCTGGTCCGACCCCTACTGGGACGTGGCCAACCAGACAAGCTATCCCGGCCAGGCCAACGCGCTGCACGGGCAGCAGTACGAAGTGGACCGCTATGACAGCAACGGGACCACGCTGCTGGAGCAGACAAAGACCCAGTTCAACCCAATCTGCACGCCGCCCATCATCCCGGCGGGCTCGCCGTCGGTGAGCGGGTACACCAACAATGGCTGGGGGGGAAACCTGGTCAGCTCGCTGGACCTGGGCAACCCCGAGGTGCCTTGCGATGTAAAGACCAGCCAGGTGGACGACTACCAGTACAACGGCGCCACTGGCACAGTCCCCGACCAGACCACGACCTATGCCTATGAGACCGGCACGCGGACGTGCGCGACCTGCTACGGGCGTGAGATCAAGACGACCACAACCAGCAACGACGGGAACATCAACGGCAACCCGGTGAGCATTGTCAAGACGACCGCCTACACCTGGAACGACGCCGTAACCACAAGCTCGACTTCTGCCTCTGGGCACTACCTGATCGACTTTGTAGGCTTCACCGACACCGAGGACACCAGCGGCAACAAGCAGCAGTGCACCTACACGAGCTATGACGGCCAGGCCAACACCCTGGGGCCGCTAGCCGGCCTGACCAAGGGGGACATGTCACGGTCGAGCACCTACCTCAACTGCGCGTCGCTGACGACGGCCAATGAGCTGGCGACAACCAGCTTCTATGACTCACTGGGCAACCTGGTGGCCACCCGGGATCCGAATATGTCCTCGTACGGTGGATCGTCGCCGAGCAGCGGCTGCACGACACCAAGCCAGGGCGGCAGCACTTACTTCACAAGCTGCACCGTCTTCGACGCCTACTTCAATGCGCTGACCACCCGGACAGCCAACGCGCTGGCCCAAGCCGCGACCATCGCCTACCCGGCGCCGTCCAGCGCAAACGGCAGCGGCGGCTTTGGACTCTGGCCGATGTCAAGCGCGGATGCCAACAACCAAACCACCAGCTACACCTATGACGCTCTGGGCAGGCAGACGAGCGTCACGATGCCCCTGGAGACCGGAGGGCTGACAAGCCAATCTATGGCCTACACGGTGTGGTGCTCAGGGTCAGCGGCGCAGAGCCCGTGTGCGGAGGTAGACAAGACGCAGCGGCTGAACTCCACCCAGACGGTCACGGCTCGGACCTTCTATGACGGCGGCGGGAACCTGGTGGAGACGAGGAACCCAGGGCCGACCGGGCAGGATGTGATCCAGTACTACTTCTACGATCCTTCGCAGCGGCAAGTGTTCAAGAGCGTGGCTTACCTGGTGGCCACCTACACGGGCGGCCCGGGAGCGGGTGCGTACTCCATCCCGGACAGCACGGTGGCAGGGACCACCTACAGCTACGACGGGCTGGGGCGGACCAAGTCAGTCAAAGACCCGGTGTCATCGACCACCAACGTCTCATATGGCGTGGCCTGCAACGCGGCGGGCACCGGCGACAGCGCCTGCTACAACCAGGTGCTGACAGACGATCCGCTCAACCACCAGTCAGGCGTGCTGTCGGATGCCATGGGGCGCACCCTCTACGAGCAGAAGTACACCGGCAACTCGACTGCGACTTGGGCGGTTTATGCGACCACCAAGTACCAATACGACTATGTGGGCGACCTGCTCTGGATCCTGAACCCTGATGGCGTGAACACCACCACCACCGGGTACGACATGGCCGGGAGGGAGACATCCAAATTTGATGGAGATGTGCGTTCGCAGAACTTCACCTACGACAAGAACGGCAACCTGACCGAGATGATCGACGGCCGCCAGTCGGCCGCGGGCACGACCTTCATCGGCTACGACTTGCTCAACCGGCCAATCTGGCGCAACACGACCAACACGCCGAGCGGGGCCTACGACACCTACGGCTATGACAGCCAGGCGGGCGGCAACTTTGGGGTAGGCAGCCTGACCAGCGAGACCTTCACCGCGGCGCCTGCCAATCCGCTCAGCGGCAGCGAGAGCTATGGGTATGACGCGCGGGACCGGCAAACGTCCTCGACACTGGTGGTGGGCGCCCACAGCTACCTGCTGCAAACCGCCTACGACGATGCCGGCAACGTACTGAACCAGACCTATCCCACCGGCGAAGTGGTGACCAACAACCTGACTGCGCAGGACTGGCTGAGCGGGATCAGCACCACGATGGGCAGCAGGACGCTGATGAGCGGGGCGGCCTACACGGGCACGGGCGGGGCGAATGGCCTCATCACCAGCGACAGCTTTGCTGGCGGCCTGTATCAGTACAGCGCCAGCTTCGATGCCCTGGCGCGGGCCACCGACATCAACCTCAAGAAGGGCGGTACGACCTTGTTTGACCAGATCCGGACGTTTGATGCCGCAGGCAACGTGAGCACGGCGAACACCACTTTGAGCGCGGGCACCGACAATCAGGCCTTCTGCTACGACGAGCAGAACCGGGTGGTGGCAGCAGCCTCAAGCGGCACGGTGCCCTGTCAGACCTTCAGCGCGGGTAGCCTGAGCGCGGCCAACTACAGCCAGAGCTTCAGCTATGACAACATGGGCCGGCTGACCAACGGCCCGCTGGGCGCCTACAGCTACGCGGGCACCTTCCAGCCGCACGGCGCCTACAAGATCGGCACCAGCTACACCGCGGCCTACGACGGGGCGGGCAACATGACCTGCCGGGCGGTGACCAGCGCGACGACCTGCCAGGGCACGCAGACGGGGGCGCAGCTGGCCTACAACAACCAGGGCCAGCTCTCCAACTGGCAGGACAAGCCGGGCACGCCCACCACCACCGGCGCCTTCCTGTACGACGGGCAGGGCCAGCGGGTGGCTGAGCAGACGGTGTTGGGCGGGGCGACGACCACGGTGGCTTATGTGGGCAACATAGAGCAGGCGACTTACGTGGTGGGCGGGACGAGCGACATCATCCCGCTCAGCGTGCGCACCGTTGGTGGCAGCACGCCCAGCGGCACCACAGCGCTCAGCGCGCCGAATAGTGGCATGCCGGCCGGCTTCCATATGTCTGGGCCTACGTCGTCTTTCGTGCAGGGAACAACCTTCACCACCGGCAGCCGGGTCACGAGCCAGACCGTCACGCTCGGGGCCGTGACCGCGGGCGATCTCTTAGTCGGCGAGTTCGGGCAGTTCGACTCGACCGGC
>Ga0070699_100000833_pt1 | contig 28579 bp, 22 predicted proteins | sample KBSK1503metaG_FD_65473 | JGI IMG/M metagenome (GOLD analysis project Ga0070699, IMG submission 65473) | Corn, switchgrass and miscanthus rhizosphere microbial communities from Kellogg Biological Station, Michigan, USA - KBS K1-50-3 metaG | ecosystem: Host-associated > Plants > Roots >...
CGACCACTCGGACGTGCTCCCGCCGGAGGCGCGCCAGGAGCTGCGCTCGGGGGAGGCCCGCGAGCGCGCGAAGCAGGAGCTGAAGCTCGCCGAGCGGCGCGGCGTCCGCATCGTGGGGCTCGACGAGGACGGCTACCCCGCCCGGCTGAAGCACATCTACGACCCGCCGCCGGTGTTGTACGTGCGCGGCCGCGTTGCCGGCGACGAAGAGGAATGCGCCGTGGCGGTCGTGGGAGCCCGGAAGGCGACCCCCGCCGGCGGGACTCTGGCCCGGCAGCTCGCCCGCGAGCTGGCCTCCGCGGGCGCCGTCATCGTCTCCGGCCTCGCCCGCGGCATCGACAGCGAGGCCCACCGCGGGGCCCTCGAGGGCGGCGGGCGGACGGTGGCGGTTCTCGGCTCCGGTCTCGACTGCCTCTACCCGCCCGAGAACGCGGGTCTGGCGGCGCGGATCGCACGCACGGGGGCGGTCGTGTCGGAGTTCCCCTTCGGCACCGGGCCGCACGCCGGCAACTTCCCCCGCCGCAACCGCGTCATTGCCGGCTGGGCGCGAGGAGTCGTGGTCGTGGAGGCGCAGGCCAGGAGCGGCGCCCTCGTCACGGCGCGCTGCGCCCTCGACGAAGGGCGCGAGGTGATGGCGGTGCCCGGCCATCCGAGCCAGGCGAACGCGGAAGGCACGAACCAGCTCCTGCGCGACGGGGCGGCCGTCGTGCGGGGCGCCGCCGACGTCGCCGAGGAGGTGGGGCTGGTGATGCCCGTCACCGAGGCCGCGCCGTCCTCGTCGGACGATCTCGTCGCGGTCCTCCGTGCCGACGCTCCCCTGGGGCTCGACGAGCTCCAGGCCCGGAGCGGACGCAGTCCCGGAGAGCTGCTCGCCCGCCTGGCCGAGCTGGAGCTGGAGTCCCGGGTTCGGAGGCTCCCGGGAGGGCTCTTCGTCAGGCGGTAGGTGACAAGTCGAGTAAAGTAAATACGGGAGGCGTTCTCTTAGTGGCCAAGAACCTCGTCATCGTCGAGTCGCCGGCCAAGGCGAAGACGATCAACAAATATCTCGGGCGGGACTTCCAGGTGAAGGCCTCGATGGGCCACGTCCGCGACCTGCCCAAGAAGAGGCTCGGCGTGGACGTGAAGAAGGGCTTCCAGGCCGAGTACGAGGTGCTGCCGACCCGCAAGAAGGTGATGGAGGAGCTGAAGTCCGCGGCCGTAGACGCGACCGCGATCTACCTCGCCGCCGACCCCGACCGGGAAGGCGAAGCCATCTGCTGGCACCTGGCCGAGGAGCTGGGTTCCCGGCAGCGTAAGAAGGTCCGCCGAGTGGTCTTCAACGAGATCACCCGGCGGGCGATCGAGCAGGCCTTCGAGAACCCGGGGGAGGTCGACGAGAAGAAGGTCGACGCCCAGCAGGCCCGGCGCATCCTCGACCGCCTGGTGGGCTACAAGGTGAGCCCGATCCTCTGGGACAAGGTGCGGCGGGGGCTGTCGGCGGGCCGCGTGCAATCGGTGGCCCTCAAGCTCATCTGCGACCGCGAGCGCGCGATCCGCGCCTTCGTCCCCGAGGAGTACTGGACGGTCGTGGCCCACCTCGAAGCGGCCCAGCCGCCCGTCTTTCCCGCCAACCTCGTCAAGAAGGACGGGAAGAACGTCGAGATCGGGAACGAGGAGCAGGCGAAGGCCGTACGCGCCGACCTCGAGAAGGCCGCCTTCCGCGTCGCGAAGGTGGTCGCCCGCGAGCGCAAGCGGAACCCGATACCCCCGTTCACCACCTCGAAGCTGCAGCAGGAGGCCTTCAAGAAGCTCCGCTTCTCCGTCAAGAAGACGATGCAGGTGGCGCAGCGGCTCTACGAGGGCGTGGAGCTCGGGGAGGAAGGGAGCATCGGCCTCATCACCTACATGCGCACGGACTCCTTCCGTGTCTCCGCCGACGCGCTCTCCGCGGTCCGGGAGCGCATCGCGTCCACCTACGGCGAGGAGTACCTGCCGGAGAAGCCCACGTTCTACCGCAGCAAGAAGGACGCGCAGGACGCCCACGAGGCGATCCGGCCGACCTACCTCGACCGCGACCCCGAGGGCATCCGCCGCTTCCTCTCCAAGGACGAGTACGCGCTCTACAAGCTCATCTGGAACCGGTTCGTGGCGTCCCAGATGAAGCCGGCGGTGTATGACGAGACCATCGTCGACATAGAAGCCGATCGGTACCTGCTGCGCGCCAAGGGCTCCACCCAGAAGTTCAAGGGCTTCCTGGCCGTCTACGAGGAGAGCCCCGACGAGCGAGTGGAGAGGAAGCCCTCCGCCGAGGACGCCGAGAAGGCGGACGCCGGCGAGGCCGAGGCCGCCGAGGCCGCGGCGGCGCCGGAGGCCGTCCTCCAGCTTCCGCCGCTGGCCGAGGGCGATGCCCTGGCGCTCAAGAAGCTCGACACCGACCAGCACTTCACCGAACCACCGCCGAGGTTCAGCGAGGCCAGCCTCGTGAAGGAGCTGGAAGAGAACGGCATCGGCCGGCCCTCGACCTACGCGTCCATCATCGCCACCATCGAGGCGCGCGACTACATGGAGAAGCGCGAGGGCAAGCTCTACCCCACCGAGCTCGGCTTCCTCGTCACCGACCTGCTCGTCGAGCACTTCCAGGACATCATGAACGTCGAGTACACCGCGGCCATGGAGGCGGAGCTCGACGAGATCGAGGAGGGCAAGGACAACCTCCTCAACACGCTCAACCAGTTCTGGAAGAAGTTCGAGAAGGACCTCAAGAAGGCGCAGAAGGACATGAAGGACGTCAAGGCCATGGAGGAGAAGACCGACGAGGTCTGCGACAAGTGCGGCTCCCCCATGGTCATCAAGTGGGGCCGGTACGGGAAGTTCCTCGCCTGCTCCGCCTACCCCGAGTGCAAGAACACCCGACAGCTCGCGGGAAGCGGCGGGGAAGGCGGCCCGGAGCTCCACGAGGACGTGGCCAAGGAGGTCTGCCCGCTCGACCCGGCCCACGGCGCGATGGTGCTCAAGAAGGGGCGTTACGGCCCGTTCCTGGCCTGCCCCAACTACCCGGAGTGCAAGGCGACCAAGCGCCTCGTTCGCGGCGCCGAAGGCAAGCTCCAGGTCGAGGCGCTGAAGCCGATCGACGAGAACTGCCCGGAGTGCGGCAAGCCGCTCATGTGGCGGCGCGGCCGGTTCGGGCCGTTCATCGCCTGCAGCGACTACCCGACCTGCAAGTACATCAAGAAGAAGGAGGCGCGCGAGATCGGCCTCCTCTGCCCGGAGTGCGGCCAGGGCCAGGTGGTGGAGCGGAAGGGACGCTGGGGGCGCTCGTTCTACGGATGCAAGCGCTACCCGGAATGCAAGTTCACCGCGTACCACCTGCCCATCGCCGAGCCGTGCCCGGACTGCGGCCGGCCCTACCTGCTCGCCAAGGAGACCAAGAAGGAGGGCAAGGTCATCTACTGCGGCAACGAGGCCTGCCACTACAAGCGCGAAGCCGCCTGACCCTCTGGCGGCGTGGAAAAGCGATGACTGAGCGCGTAACCGTGGTCGGGGGCGGGCTCGCGGGTTGCGAGGCGGCGTGGCAGCTTGCGCGCCGGGGGATCGGCGTCGACCTCCACGAGATGCGCCCGGTCAAGCCGACGCCGGTCCACCAGACCGGCGATCTGGCCGAGCTCGTCTGCTCCAACAGCCTGCGCGGCAACGCGCTCGATCAGGCGGCCGGCCTGCTCAAGGAAGAGATGCGCCGGATGGACTCGCTCGTCATCCGCGTCGCCGACGCCGTGCGCGTGCCCGCGGGCAGCGCGCTGGCCGTGGACCGCGCCCTCTTCGCGCAGCGGATCACCGAGGCGGTGGGCGCCCTGCCCGAGGTGCGGATCCACCGCGGCGAGGTGACCCGCCTCCCGGAGAGCGAGGTGGCGATCGTCGCCACCGGCCCGCTGACCTCCGAGTCCCTGGCCGCGGAGATTGCCGCCTTCGTGGGCGGCTCGCATCTGTACTTCTACGACGCGGTCAGCCCGGTGTTGGAAGCGGACACCATCGACTTCTCGAAGACGTTCAAGGCGTCGCGCTACGGGCGCGGGGGCGACGATTACGTGAACTGCCCCTTCACCGAGGAGGAGTACCGTTCGTTCTACGCCGCCCTCACCACCGCGGAGTGCGCCGCGCTCCACGCCTTCGAGCACGAGTTCTTCTTCGAGGGCTGCCTGCCCGCGGAGGTGATCGCCAGCCGCGGGCCCGAGACCCTCCTCTTCGGCCCCATGAAGCCGGTCGGCCTCCAGGACCCGCGGACGGGGCGGCGCCCCTTCGCGGTCGTCCAGCTCCGTCAGGATGACCTCGCCGCCAGCCACTATTCCATGGTCGGCTTCCAGACGCAGCTGAAATGGGGGGAGCAGAAGCGGGTTTTCCGCATGATCCCGGGGCTCGAGCACGCGGAGTTCGTCCGCTATGGGATGATCCACCGCAACACGTACATCAACGCGCCTTCGGTCCTGGAGCCCACGTTCGAGACCCGCCGCCGTCGGGGCCTGTTCTTCGCGGGGCAGATGTCCGGCGTCGAGGGTTACGTGGAGTCGGCGGCCTCCGGCCTCATCGCCGGGCTCGGCGCGGCCCTTCGAGCAAGGGGCGAGGAGCCGGTCTCCTTCCCCTTGGACACGGCCCTGGGTGGCCTCGGACGGTATATTGCCCGCAGCGATCCCGCGAATTACCAGCCGGCGAACATCGCATTTGGGCTATTGCCAGAACTTCCGCACCGCGTCCGGGACAAGGCGCGCAAGCGGCGTGCCCTTTCCGCCCGGGCGCTCGATTCGCTGGAGCGCTTCAGGGCGTCTCTCAAGCCTGAGGAAGCAACGGCTACAGGCGGGGCAACGCTGACAGCAGCCCTCCCTCCCCCCTACGTGGGGAGGGACAAGGTGGGGGGTGATTGAATGACGGGGGGTCAAGATTAAGAAAGCGCTGGCCGCCTTTCGCCGGCACCTCGCGCGGGAGCGCAACGCGTCTCCCCACACCGTTCGCGCGTACGTCGACGACCTAGGTCAGTTCATCGCTCACCTGCGCACGGAGCTGGGCCGCGAGCCGCACCCGCGCGACGTGGACGTCCTGCTCCTCCGTGCCTTCCTGGCCCGCCTCCACCGCGACGGCCTCAAGAAGAGCTCGGCCGCGCGCAAGCTGGCCAGCCTGCGGACGTTCTTCCGCTACCTGTGCCGCGAGGGGATCCTGGCGGCCAACCCCGCGCGGGCCCTGGTCTCCCCGCGCCTCGAACGACGCATCCCCGCCCACCTCGACGAGGCGGACGTGGCCAGGCTGGTGGCGGTGGACGGGGATCGCGACGCCGACGTCCGCGCCCGCGCGATCCTCGAGCTGCTGTACGCCACGGGCATCCGCTGCGCCGAGCTCGTGGGCCTGGACCTCCCGGAGGTGGACCTCGAGGCGCGCTTCGTCCGCGTCCTCGGCAAGGGGCAGAAGGAGAGGCTGGTCCCCTTCGGCATCCCCGCGGAAAAGGCGCTGCGAGCCTACCTCCCCGTGCGCGGGGGCTGCCGGCCACGCACCGATGCGCTCTTCGTGAACGCCCGCGGGGGCCGGCTCACCGACCGCTCCGTCCGAGCCATCGTGCAGCGGCGTGTCGTTCAGGCCGCGGTCGTGCAGCGCATCAGCCCCCACGGCCTCCGGCACAGCTTCGCGACCCACCTGCTGGAGCGAGGGGCTGACCTGAGGTCCATCCAAGAGCTTCTCGGCCATGCCCGACTGTCGACGACGCAGAGGTACACCCACCTCGATGCGCGTCATATTCTGGAGATATACAGCAAGACGCACCCGCGGGCTTAGCGCATTCTGTTATATTACAGAATACAGGCTGTGACCATGACGTCTGCGTCTAAGTTGACGAGGCCGATGGCGCCCAGCGATGAGGAGCTGGTGGAACGCTTCCAGAAGGGGGAATCATCCGCCTTCGACACGCTCGTTCACCGCTGGGAGCGGAAGGTCCAGGGGGCGATCTATCGGCTGGTGGGGCCGGGAGAGGACGTGCGCGACCTGAGCCAGGAGACGCTGCTCAAGGCCTATCGCGGGCTGGGGACCTTCAAGAAGGAGGCGCGCTTCTCGTCCTGGCTCTACCAGATTGCCCTCAACGTGTGCCGCGACCGCATGCGGCGGGGCCGCGGGAAGAGCTACGTCAGCTTCGACGAGCTGTCCGAGACCGGCGAGACCGGCCGCGAGGCGGGGCCGAGCGCGCTCGACCTCATCGAGGCCCGCGACCTCTCGAGGCAGGTGGCGGCCGCGGTGGCCACCCTGCCCGAAGAGCAGCGGGAGGTCGTCGTGTTGAAGGAATATCAGGGGCTCACGTTCCTCGAGATCGCCGAGGCGCTCGACGTGCCCCTCTCGACCGTCAAGACGCGGCTCTACCGGGGCCTGGGGCAGCTCCGGCAGCAGCTGGTTCGCCAGGGAGTCCGGGGTGGGTCCCCGGTGCCGGCCCCGACTTCATGATGGGCCGCAAGGGACAAGCGGGCCCGGGGGAGACGTGATGGACTGCGACGCTTTTCGCGACGAGATAATGGACCTGCTGTACGGGGAAGCGGCGCCCGCGGACGCGCGGCGCCTCGAGGAGCATCAGGCGGCGTGCCGCGCGTGCCGCGACGAGCTCTCCTCGTTCCGGCGCCTCCGGCGCGACCTGGCGTCCTGGCGCACCCCCCCCGACCTGGGGCGCGCCCGACCCCGGTTGTCGTCGGCCCGCCCGTACCTGGCGATGGCGGCGGCGCTCGTGCTGCTCGGCATGACCGTAGGCGGCCTGGCCGTGCGGGGGTCCGAGCTGCGCTACGAGCAGGGCCGCTTCGCGTTCCGGCTGGGCCAGGCCCGGGAAACCTCCGCGCTCTCGGCCGCGCTGGCGGCCCAGGAGGAGCGCCACCGCCGCGAGATGGAAGCCCTGCGGGCCACCGTCGCCGGCTCGTCGCGCTCCGGGGACGACATGCTGCGGAAGGTGCAGCAGATGATCGCGGAGAGCGAGGCCCGGCAGGCGACTCTCGTGGCCACCGGCCTCACGCGGCTCGAGGAGAAGACGGAGGCCCGGCGCCAGTACGACCTCGCCCAGGTCGGGGCGGGCCTGAGCTATCTCGACGGGAAGGCGGGACTGCAGGCGGCCCGGACCACGGAGCTGATGGGCCACGTCCTGCAGGCCTCACAAAAGAAGTAGCGATGCGCGCTTCCCCCTTGCCGCTCGGCCTCGTCGGCGCCGTTTGCGTCCTCGCCCCGGGGCTGTCGCTCGGCCAGCGCCCGAGCGATCCCCGATCCGAGATGGACGGGTTCGCCGCCGCGCTCGACGCGGCCGTGAGGCGCGTGAGCCGGCCGAGCCTCGCCCTGCTGGCGGGCCGCGAAGGCGCCCGCGGCTACCGCCTGCCCGGATTCGGCGCGTTCTTCGTCCTTCCGCCACGGGCTCTTCCCTCGGCGTCGCCGCGTTCGATCGCCGAGCGCCAGGCGGCCCGGTCGCTCGACGACGCGATCCGGCACCTCGAGCAGGGGCTCCGGACCGCCTCGTCGGCCGAGATCCGCGCGCAGATGGAGAAGAACCTGCGCGAGCTGCGCCAGACGCGCGCCGAGCTCGCCGCCCGCGACCGCTCGGCGGCGGCCATCGTCCTCTCGCCGCCGGCCGTCTCCGCCGTCATGGCGGGGGAGGAGCCGGGCCAGCTGCGGCTCGAAGACCTGCAGCGGGCGCTGGAGACGCAGATGGCCGAGCAGATGCGCGCGCTCCAGGAAGCGGAGCAGTCGCACGCGGACCAGGGGCAGGAGATGGCGCGTCGGATGGAGGCCCAGGTCCACGAGCTGCAGGCGCGGATGGAGGCGACCCGGCGAGAGGTCGAGCAGGCGCGGCAGGAGGCGGAACGGCAGCTCGAGATGCGCCTCCCCGTCCCGCCCGCGCCGCCGGAAGCGCCGGCGGCGCCGGCGGCCCCCGCCATGCCTCCGGAGACCGTCGCCGCTCCCGAGATGTTTCCGCCGGCCCTGGCGCCCGCGCCCTGGCAGATGTGGTTCAGCACGGAGGAGCCAGCGGACGGCCGGACGGGGGAGGCGGTCGTCCGGGACGTCCGCGCGGCGGTGACGGCGCTGCTCGAGAGGCAGGGGGCGGCGCTGCATCGGCTGAGGCCGGACGAATACGTCGCCGTCGCCGTGGATTTCGTGCCCGGCGTCGCCGTGGCCGGCCGCCGGGCCCAGAAGACCCTGGTGATCAAGGCGCGAAAGCGGGACCTCGACGACCACCGTGCCGGCCGCCTCGGCGCCGAAGAGCTCCATCGGCGCATCGAGTACGCCGAGTACTGAGACTATACTAGGAGGTCGAGCCCGCGCCGGGCCACCTCCATGGCCGAATCCTCCACCCTCCACGGAACGACGATCCTGGCCGTACGGCACCGCGGCCGCAGCGCCATCGCCGGCGACGGGCAGGTCACCCTCGGCCGGACGGTGATGAAGCACGGCGCGCGCAAGATCCGCCGGCTCCACAACGGCCAGGTGCTGGCCGGCTTCGCCGGATCGACCGCGGACGCGCTCGCGCTCTTCGGGAAGTTCGAGGCCAAGATCGAGGAGTACCGCGGAAACCTGGAGCGGGCGGCGGTCGAGCTGTCGAAGGAGTGGCGCACCGACCGCGTGCTGCGCCGGCTGGAGGCGTTCCTGGTGGTGGCCGACCGCGAATCGGCCTTCCTGCTCTCGGGGGCCGGCGACGTCATCACCCCCGACGACGGCATCGTGGCCGTGGGCAGCGGGGGACCCTACGCGCTCGCCGCCGCGCGCGCCCTCGCGCGCTTCACCGAGATGGACGCCCCCACCCTGGCCGTGGAGGCCCTGAAGATCGCCGCTTCCATCTGCGTCTACACCAACGACTCGATCGTCGTGGAGTCGCTCTAGGGTGGGGGGTCGATGACGATCCACCTGCCTTCCGCCGCCGAAGAGCTGCGCAACCTGGACGGTCTCACCCCCCGCGAGATCGTGGCCGAGCTGGACCGGTACGTCGTGGGGCAGCAGGCCGCGAAGCGCGCGGTGGCGGTCGCGCTGCGCAACCGCATCCGCCGCCAGCGCCTGCCGCCCGAGGTGGCGTCCGAGGTCCTCCCCAAGAACATCCTGATGATCGGCCCCACCGGCGTGGGCAAGACGGAGATCGCGCGGCGGCTGGCCCGCCTGTCGGGGAGCCCGTTCCTCAAGGTGGAGGCGTCGAAGTACACGGAGGTCGGCTACGTCGGCCGGGACGTGGACTCCATGATCCGCGACCTCACCGAGTCGGCGGTCGACATGGTCCGGAGGGAGAAGCGCTCCGAGGTGAAGGACAAGGCGGAGCGGAACGTCGAGGAGCAGCTTCTCGACCTCCTCCTGCCCCCGAGCCGTCCGGGCTTCGGCGCCGGCGGGGAAGACGCCGCCGGGGAGCGCCCGGGCGAGGAGTCGCTGCGCTCCACGCGCGAGAAGCTGCGGGAGCAGCTGCGCAAGGGCGCGCTCGACGCGCGCACGGTGGAGGTGGAGGTGCGGGAGCGGAGCTTCCCCTCCTTCCAGATCCTCACCTCGCAGGGCGTCGAGGAGATGGACGTCAACCTCAAGGACATGCTTCCCGGGCTCTTCGGCGGCAAGACCAAGCAGCGGCGCCTCCGGGTCCCCGAGGCGCGGGAGGTGCTGCGCAGCGAGGAGGAGGCGCGGCTGGTGGACGCCGAGCAGGTCGCCCGGCTCGCGGTGGAGCGCGTGCAGGGCTCCGGCATCGTCTTCATCGACGAGATCGACAAGATCGCGGGCCGGGAGGGCGGCCACGGCCCCGAGGTGTCGCGGGAAGGAGTCCAGCGCGACATCCTGCCCATTGTCGAGGGCACGACCGTGTCGACCAAGTACGGGCCGGTGCGCACCGATCACATCCTGTTCATCGCCGCCGGCGCGTTCCACGTGTCGAAGCCCTCCGATCTGATCCCCGAGCTGCAAGGGCGCTTCCCGATCCGCGTGGAGCTGGAGAGCTTGAGCCTCGAGGACCTGGTGCGCATCCTCACCGAGCCCCGGAACGCCCTCATCAAGCAGTACCAGGCCCTCCTCGCCACCGAAGGCGTGGAGGTGTCGTTCACAGACGAGGCCATCCGCGAGATGGCCCGCTTCGCGACCGACGTCAACAACTCCACGGAGAACATCGGCGCCCGACGCCTCTCGACCATCCTGGAGACGGTCCTCGACGAAGTGTCGTTCGAGGGGGGAAGCGCCGGCCCCCGTACCGTCCGCATCGACGCCGCCGAGGTGCGGGCCAAGCTGGCGCCCCTCGTCAAGGACCAGGACCTCAGCCGGTTCATTCTTTGATACGTCCCCTCGCCGCGGAGGGTCTCTCGCGCGCCGCCCTCGCGTTCCTCGGGGCCGCGCTGGCCGGCACCGCATGCGGAAAACGGGGCGATCCGCAGCCGCCGCTTTCCCGCACGCCGCAGGGAGTCACGGAGCTGCGCCTGGCTGAGCGCGGGCAGACCCTCGAGCTGAGCTTCGTCGCGCCGCGCACGTCGGCGGGGGGCGTCCGCCTCGGCGTGCTCGAGGTGGAGCTGCTGCGGGCCGAGGTCGCCGGGGACTTCTCCAAGGTCGCCCACCGCACCGTACGGAGGATGGCGCCGGGGGAGAGCTTCGTGGAGGCGGGACCCCTTCCGCCCGCGGGCGCCGTGATACGGGTGGCGGCGCGAGTGAAGGCCGGGGGCGAAGCCTCCGCGCTCTCTCCGCTCGCGACCCTTACGGTCCAGCCGCCTCCGGCGCCGCCGACCGGCTTCACCGCCCAGCTCGAGCCGCAGGCCGTCACGCTCGCCTGGGTCCCCCCCCCGACACCTCCTCCGACCCCGATCCCGTCGCCGTCGGCCACACCGACGCCGATCCTGTCGCCGTCGGCCTCGGCCACACCGACGCCGAATCCGTCGCCTTCGGTCTCCCCGTCGCCTTCGGTCTCCCCGTCGCCTTCGGTCTCCCCGTCGCCTTCGGTCTCCCCGTCGCCCTCGGTCTCCCCGTCGCCGTCCCCCTCGCCCAGTGGGTCGCCCCGCCCGTCTCCGTCGCCCTCACCCACACCCAAGCCGCAGGGCGGTTTCTGGGTCTACCGCCGGGAGCCGGAGAGCACGTACCGCCGGCCCTTGACGCCGGTACCGGTGGCCGCCCCGCCCTTCCGCGACGCGACCATCGCGCCCGGCGAGCGCTGGTGCTACGTCGTGCGTACGGTGGCCTCCACGGAGCCGGTGGTGGAGAGCGCGAGCTCGGGCGAGGCGTGCCTCGAGAACAAGGACGTGTTTCCTCCCGCTGCGCCCACCGGTGTGGCCGCCCTCGTCCACGACGACGGCGTGGAGGTGTCCTGGAGCCCGTCGCTGGAGGCCGATCTCGCCTCCTACCGGGTGTACCGGGCCGCGGCGGGCGCGCCGCCCATCCGGGTGGCGGAGGTTGCGGCTCCCGAGACCTCCTTCCGCGACGTCGCCGCGCCCCGCGGGGCCGTCCTGGCCTACACGGTGACGGCGGTGGACCGGGACGGGAACGAGAGCCCGCCCTCCGCGGCCGTCGAGGCCAGGCGCCCCTGAGCGGGTGATGCCGCCTCGCCGTGGGGATATGATTCCAGGGGAGGCACTCATGAAGATCTTCCTGGATACGGCAAGCCTGAAGGAGATCCGCGAAGCGGCGGCGCTGGGTGTGATCGACGGCGTCACGACCAACCCGACCCTGCTCTCCAAGGAGAGCGGCGAGCCGGAAGAGATCCTCGTCCAGATCTGCGAGACCGTGAACGGACCCATCTCCGCCGAGGTGGTCGCCACCGACGCCGAAGGGATGGTGCGCGAGGGCCGGCACTGGGCGGGGGTGCACAAGAACATCGTGGTCAAGTGCCCGTGCACGACCGAGGGCCTCAAGGCCACCCGGACCCTCAGCGGCCAGGGCATCCGGATCAACATGACGCTCGTCTTCTCCGCCCCCCAGGCGCTGCTGGCGGCCAAGGCGGGGGCGAGCTTCTGCTCGCCCTTCGTGGGCCGGCTCGACGACATCGCCACGCCCGGCATGGACGTCGTGCGGGACATCGTGCAGATCTATCGCAACTACTCCTTCCCGTGCGAGGTGCTGGCGGCGAGCCTGCGCCACCCGATGCACGTGGTCGAGGCGGCCAAGGCCGGCGCCCACATCGGCACCATGCCCTACGCCGTCTTCACCTCCCTCGTGAAGCACCCGCTCACCGACGTCGGCCTCAAGAAGTTCCTCGAAGACTGGGAGAAGGCCAAGAAGGAGATGGGCGCCAAGACGGCCCGCTGAGACCGAGATGCCCGTCTACGAGTACGTCTGCCACGCCTGCCACGAGAGCTTCGAGAAGTACGTCCGCGCCTGGGGCGAGGCGGTCGCTTGCCCCCGCTGCGAGGGCTCCGACGTCGAGAAGCAGGTGTCACGCTTCGCCTTCGCGGGCGAAGGAGGCTTCGTCGCCTCCGGCGGCGGAGGCTGCGGCTGCGGTCGGGGCGGATGCGGCTGTGGCCACTGAGAAGCCTCGGGCGCCCGGAGGAAAGCGAAGCACCAGCGTGAAGCCACAGGCTGGGCGCGAGGTGGGATCCATTCCCGCCGAGCGCCCGGGGGGTCAGGGGGGCGCGCCGCAGCGCCCCCCTGCTCAACACGACGCCCTCGAGCTCCTTCGCGAGAAGGAGCGCCAGGCCGAAGCCGGAGGCGGCCCCGACCGCGTCCAGAGGCAGCACGGGGAGGGGAAGCTCACCGCGCGCGAGCGGGTGGGCCTCCTCCTCGACGAGGGCTCCTTCGAGGAGCTCGACAAGCTCGTCGAGCATCGCTGCCTCGACTTCGGCATGGCCGACCAGAAAGTCCCCGGCGACGGTGTCGTCTCCGGCTACGGGAAGATCGAGGGCCGGCTCGTCTACGTCTTCGCCCAGGACTTCACGGTGTTCGGCGGCAGCCTCTCCGAGACCAACGCCCGGAAGATCTGCAAGGTGATGGACCTCGCGATGAAGATGGGGGCGCCCGTCATCGGCCTCAACGACTCGGGGGGCGCCCGGATCCAGGAAGGAGTGGCCTCGCTCGGAGGCTACGCCGACATCTTCCTGCGCAACACGCTCGCCTCCGGCGTCATCCCCCAGATCTCCGCCATCATGGGCCCCTGCGCGGGCGGCGCGGTGTACAGCCCCGCCATCACCGACTTCAACGTCATGGTGAAGGACACCTCGTACATGTTCGTGACGGGCCCCGACGTCATCCGGACGGTGACCCACGAAGAGGTGACCAAGGAGGAGCTGGGCGGAGCGCTCACGCACAACTCGCGGTCCGGCGTCGCCCACTTCGCGGTCGACGACGACCGCGCCTGCCTGGCCCTCTTGCGCGAGCTGCTGAGCTACATCCCGTCCAACAACCTGGAAGAGGCGCCCCTGCGCCCCACCGACGACCTGCCCGACCGCGAGGAGGCCACGCTCGACACGCTGATCCCGCCCGAGCCCAACAAGCCGTACGACATCAAGCGCCTCATCGAAGCCGTGGCCGACGATGGGCGCTTTCTCGAAGTGCACGCCCACTTCGCCGCGAACATCGTGGTGGGCTTCGCGCGCTTCGGCGGGCGCAGCGTCGGCATCGTGGCCAACCAGCCGGCGGTGCTCGCCGGGTGCCTGGACATCGACGCCTCGGTGAAGGGAGCGCGATTCGTCCGCTTCTGCGACGCCTTCAACATCCCGCTGGTGATCTTCGAGGACGTCCCGGGCTTCCTGCCCGGCACCGCCCAGGAGTTCGGCGGCATCATCCGCCACGGCGCCAAGCTCCTCTACGCCTTCGCCGAGGCCACGGTGCCCAAGATCACGATCATCACCCGCAAGGCCTACGGCGGGGCGTACTGCGTGATGGCGAGCAAGCACATCCGGACCGACCTGAACTACGCCTACCCGACGGCGGAGATCGCGGTCATGGGCCCGGAGGGCGCCGTCAACGTCCTCTACCGGCGCGAGCTGGCCAAGGACGCCGACGCCGAGGCCCTGCGCGCGCAGAAGGCGGCGGAGTTCCGCGAGAAGTTCGCCAACCCCTACGTGGCCGCCGACCGCGGCTTCGTCGACGAGGTGATCGAGCCGCGGCACACCCGGCGCAAGATCGTCGCCGGCCTCGAGATGACGCAGAACAAGCGCGACAAGAACCCGCCCCGGAAGCACGGGAACATCCCGCTATGACGAATCGGCAGCGCTCAGCATTCAGCCGTCAGCGTTCAGGGAGACGCGGCACGGCAATGCTGATCGCTGATTGCTGATGGCGGATCGCTTCAACAAGATCCTCGTCGCCAATCGAGGCGAGATCGCGGTGCGCGTGATCCGGGCCTGCCGCGAGATGGGGATCGCGTCGGTGGCGGTCTTCTCGGAGGTGGACCGCGCCGCCCGCCACGTCCGTCTCGCCGACGAGGCGTGGCCGATCGGTCCCGCCCGCGCCGCCGACAGCTACCTCCGGATCGACCGCGTGATCGACGCCGCGCGCGCCTCGCGGGCCGAGGCGATCCACCCCGGCTACGGGTTCCTCGCCGAGAACGCCCGCTTCGCCCACGCGTGCGAGGAGGCCGGGCTCGTCTTCATCGGCCCCCGCAGCCCGACGATCACCCTGATGGGGGAGAAGACCTCGGCCCGCCGGCTCGCGGTGGCGGCCGGCCTCCCGGTCGTACCCGGCACCCTGGAGCCCCTCGCCGACGACGCGGCGATCCGGCGGGAGGCGGAGCGCATCGGCTTCCCGCTCATGCTCAAGGCCGCGGCGGGAGGCGGCGGCAAGGGCCTGCGGCTGGTGGCGAGCGCGGGGGATCTGGTCTCCGCCGCGGGCCGCGCGCGCAGCGAGGCGCGGTCCGCGTTCGGCGACGACCGGGTCTATCTCGAAAGGGCGCTCGTGCGGCCGCGCCACGTCGAGATACAGGTCATGGCCGATCACCACGGCAACGTGGTCCATCTGTTCGAGCGGGAGTGCTCCATCCAGCGGCGCCATCAGAAGGTCGTCGAGGAGAGCCCGTCCCCCCTGCTCACGCCCGACCTGAGGGCGCGGATGGGCGCGCTCGCGGTGGCCCTGGTGCGCAAGGCCGGCTACGTGAACGCGGGCACGCTCGAGTTCCTGATGGACGAGTCGCGCGAGCCGTACTTCCTCGAGATGAACACCCGGCTGCAGGTCGAGCATCCCGTGACCGAGCTCGTGACCGGCGTCGATCTCGTGAAGCTGCAGATCCGGATCGCGCAGGGGGAGAGGCTCCCCTTCGCCCAGGAGGACCTCGTCCAACGCGGCCACGCGATCGAGTGCCGGGTCTACGCCGAGGATCCGGACGCCGGGTTCCTCCCGAGCCCCGGCCGCATCCTCGCCCTGCGCGTCCCGGGTGGCCCCGGGATCCGCGACGACTCCGGGGTGGAGGAGGGAGACGAAGTCCCTTCGCACTACGACCCGCTCGTCTCCAAGCTGGTGGCGTGGGGGGAGGATCGCGCCTCCGCGATCGCGCGCATGCGGCGAGCGGTGCGGGAGTACAAGGTGCTCGGCATCAAGACGACGCTGCCGCTGTTCGAGCGCGTGCTGCGCGATCCCGATTTCCTCGCCGGCCGGATCGACACCTCGTTCCTCGAGCGGCGGGGGCGCGGAACGCAGGCCGGGGAGGAGCGGCCGTGGGCGGTCGCGGTCGCGGCGGCGGCCATCCGCGCCTTCGTGCAGCGGCGGGCGGCCCGGACCGCGCCCGGCGCGGTGCCGGCTCCTTCGGCCTGGCGCCGGGAGGGACGGCGGGAGGCCATCGGAGGCCGCGGATGATCCTCGACGCCGCGGTGGACGGCCAGGCGCACCGGGTGGAGGTGACCGGCGGCAAGGGACGCTACACCGTCGCCATCGACGGCCGGCCGCTGGAGGTGGACTGGCGTGAAGCGGGCGGCCCCTTCGTGAGCCTGCTCGTGGGCGGCCGGAGCCATCACGTCGCCCTGGAGCCTCGTCCCGGGGGCTACCGGGTACTCGTGGAGAGCCACGATTTCGCGGTGGACCTGCTCGAGACGACCCTCGACGCGGCCGTCGCCCGCCGCGGGCCGACCGGCCCCGCCCGCCTCGTCGCTCCGATGCCGGGCCGCATCGTGCGCGTGTCCGCGGAGCCGGGCCAGGAGGTCGAAGCGGGGCAGGGCCTCGTGGTCATGGAAGCCATGAAGATGGAGAACGAGCTGCGCGCCCCCCGCGCCGGCCGGGTGGCGGAGGTCCACGTGCGCGAGTGGCAGACGGTGGAGACGGGAGCGCTGCTCGTGGTCGTGGAGTGAGCCGCCGGCCCTGAGAAAGATCCCCGTGACCCGCCGCCGCCGGTCCGCTCTGGTCCTCGCCGTGCTGATCGTGATCCTGATGGCGGCGGCGGTCCTCCGCGTGCCCCTGTGGTCCGCGCAGCTGGTGTCCTCGAGCCTCGCCTCGTTCTTCGGCCGCCCCACGAGCGTGGGCTCGGTACAGTACCGCTTCTTCCCGCTCCGCGCCGAGATCCGCGACGTGCGGGTCGAGGGCGCCGCCCCGTCCGCGCCTCCCTTCCTCGAGGTGCCCCGGATCCTGGCCGCGCCGTCCCTGCGACCGCTGTGGGACCGCCGCCTCCTCCTCCGCGTGCTGGAGATCGAGCGGCCGACGATTCGCGTCAACGCGTTTCGCGAGGGCGGGGACGACCTGCCGCACCTGCGCGCCGGGGACGGACCCGCCGGGATGCAGGTGCGCATCGGCCGGCTGGTGATTCGCGGCGGCGAGGTGTTCGTCGATCACCAGAGGGTCCCTCTCGACCTGGACCTGCCCGGCTTCGAGGGCCAGCTCCGGCAGGGCGCCGGCCGCGCGCTCTCGGGCCGGCTGGCCTTCGGTCCCGGTGACGTCCGCTTCGGCGACAACCCGCCCCTGCCGCTGACGACCGCGATGGATCTGACCGTGGAGGGTCCGCGCCTCACCGTCACCTCCGGTCGGCTGCAGTCCGAGGGCACCGACCTCTCCTATCGGGGCGCGCTCCAGATCGCACCCCTGACGGGCGAGCTCCTCGTCAAGGGGCCCGTCGATCTCGCCGTTCTGGAGCGGCACGTGATGCGAACCGGCTTTGGTGTGCGCGGCGAGGCGCGCTACGACGGCGCGGTGCTCATCGAGGGCTCCCGCCTCGCCGTCCGCGGCCGGCTGCAGGGCACGGGGGGCAGCTTCGGGGGCGCGCCGGTTCCCCGCTACGGCGGCGAGGTCGTGTGGGACGAGCGCGGGGTGCGCCTGCGCGGCTTCGACGTCGAGGCCTTCGGGGGCTCGGCCGCTCTCGACGTGGACGTGCCTCCGTCCGCCGGCGTCGCCCGCCTGTCCGGCCAGATCCGCGGGATGGATGCCGAGGGGCTCACGCGGCTGGTGTTCGACGTCGGCGCCGCGGACGTCGGCGCGTCGGCGAGCGGCCCCCTGGCGCTCGAATGGCCGCGCGGGCGGATCCGGGACCTGACGGGCACCCTCGCCCTCGACCTCGCCCCGCGCGCCGACGGCCGCACGCCGCTGTCGGGACGCGTCGAGTGGAGGGCGGTGGGCGGCGTGCAGCTCGTGGAAAGCGCGCAGCTGAGCACGCCCGCGACGGACGCGCGACTGCAGGGCCGCATCGAGCGCGACAACCGCGCCGATCTCGCCCTCGACGCGGACAGTCGCGACCTGGCCGCGACCGATGATCTCCTGGTGCGGCTGCGCCACGCCCTCGGCGCGCGCGAGCCGCAGAAGGCCGGCTTCACGGGCGCGGGCGCGTTCCACGGCCGCTGGCTCGGCACGCTCTCGGAGCCCATCTTCCAGGGCCGCTTCGCCGGCCAGGGCGTAGGCTACCTGGGCGTGGGCTGGGGGCGCGCGGAGTGGGTGGGCACCGTCACCTCGTCCGAGGTCCGGTCGCACTCCCTCGTGCTCCAGCGCAGCGGGGGCGAGCTCTGGCTCGACGGCGCGACCGGGACCGGCGGCTACGGCGAGGACGACGGGCTCGATCTCTCGATGCGGGTGCGCGACTGGCCCGCCGAGGACCTCGCGCGCGCGCTGGCCTGGGAGGTGGACGTCAAGGGGCTCGTGTCGGGGGAGGTGGCGGTGAAGGGCCGGCGCAGCGCCCCGGAAGGCACCGTCCACGTGACGTCCGCGCAAGGTCGGTACTACGGCGTGGCGTACTCCGACCTCGACGTGCATTCCGTCCTCGCGGGCGCGGTGACGGAGGTGCGATCGGGGCGGGCGCGCCTCGGCGGGGGCGCCGTGAGCTTCCACGGCAGCCTCAGCGACGACGGCGTCTACGACGGCGCGGCGGAGGTTTCGGCCCTGGAGCTGGGCGACTTGCTGCCCGCGGTCGCGCCCGATCTGCGATGGGGCGGCACGCTCTCGGGCGAGGTCGTGATGCAGGGCACGCGCGCGCGTCCGCGCCTGCAGGCGCGACTCCTCAGCCCCCGCCTCACGCTGGGGGGCGAAGCGCTGGGGCCCCTCGATGCGCGCGTGCAGGGGCCCGGCGACGGGACGCTGTCGGTGGAGGCGCAGTGCCGCGCCGAGAACATCGACGTCTCGGCGCGCGGCCGGGTCGGGCTGCTCGCGCCCTACGAGTCGGAGGTGAGCGTGGAGGCCCACGAGACGAGCCTCGACCCGTTCCTCCACGCGGCGATGAAGTCCCTGCCGCCCTGGGTGAGCGTTGTGGCGAGCGGGCGGGCGCACGTCCAGGGGCCGCTGAAGTCGCCGGAGCAGATGCGGGCCGAGGCCGTCGTCGACGGCCTCGCCTTGCAGCTTCCCGACTACCCGGTGGCGAATCGCGCGCCCCTGCGCCTCGCCCTGGAGGGCGGCCGCCTCCAGGTGCAGCAGATGCACCTCGCGGGCGAGGGCACCGACCTCACCGTGGGGGGCAGCGCGGGCGTCGTCGCCGACGGCGCCGTGGACCTCGACGTGAAGGGCACGGCCGACCTTGCCCTCGTGTCGCTCCTCGCCCGCGACCTGCGGGGACAGGGCGCGGCGCGGGTGTCGGTGACGGTGGGGGGGACGCGGAACGTCCCCCGCGTGGACGGGACGCTGGACGTGGAGGGAGGCGCGGTGCGACTGCGGGGCTTCCCGCACGGGGTCGACGACGTCCGGGGCACCGTGCGCTTCACCCAGGGCGGGGCGCACTTCTCCGGCGTGACCGGCACCGTGGGCGGCGGCCCGGTGGAGCTGGAAGGCCAGGCCGTCTACGAGAAGGCGCGCCTCACCACGTTCGACGTCCACGCCACCGGCCGCTCCCTCTCGCTGCGCTACCCCGAAGGCCTGCGCAGCGTCATCGACGCCGATCTGCGTTTCTTCGGTGATCCCGCGCGTCCCTGGCTCACGGGCACCGTCGACGTTCGCCAGGCCACGTGGACGCGCCGCTACGACCTGGCCACCGAGCTGATGGCCGAGGGTCGCCCGGCGTCCGAGAGCGCGTCGGTCGGCAGCGGCCTGCGCTACGACGTCAAGGTGAGCGCGCCGGGGACGCTGAAGGTCGACAACAACCTGGCGACCCTGCAGGCCCGGGCCGACCTCAACCTGCAGGGCACCTACGACGCCCCGGTCGTGCTCGGCCATGCCGAGGTGGACCGGGGCCGCGTCTACTTCCAGGGCAACACCTACGTCATCCGCCGCGGCACCATCGATTTCACCAACCCCCGCAAGGCGGATCCCCTCTTCGACATCGAGGCCGAGACCCGCATCCAGAGCTACCGCATCACGCTCCGGATGAACGGCACCCTCGAGCGCGTGTACCCCACGCTCACGTCCGATCCGCCGCTGGCGGAGTACCAGATCCTCGCCGTGCTCGCGGGCGCGCCGCCCGAACAACAGGAGCTCGTGGACCCGACCCAGCGGGAGCTCGCGCAGCGGAAGCTGGCGGTGGCGGGAGCGGCGACGCTCTTCACCGGCCGCATCTCGGAGGAGCTGGGGCTCGAGAAGGGGGCCTCCCGACTCGGCCTCAACCGCTTCTCGATCGATCCCGCGGTGACGCGGGGCGAGGGGATACGGCCCGCCGCGCGCGTCACGGTGGGCAAGCGCATCACGCCCGACGTCAACGTCGTCTACTCGGTGGACCTGAGCGCGGCCGAGGACCGGATCGTGACCGTCGAGTACACGCTGTCCGACCGCTTCTCGCTCGTGCTGAGCCGGGCCGACATCAACGGCTACGGCTTCGACGTGAGGGTCCGCCAGACGCGGCGATGAGCGCGCTCCTCACCGCCCTTCTGCTCTCCGCCCCCGCCGCTTCCCGCCCCGCCGCCGCCGGCGACATCGTGGCCTCGGTCCGCATCGCCGCCCCCGACGCGGACGTCGAGCGGCTTTCCCGCTACGTCGAGGTGAAGGTGGGGGAGCCCCTTCGCCCGGATGTGGTGCGGCACGTGGTGCAGCTGTTCTACGCGACCGGTGAGTACGAGGACGTGATCGTGGAGGCCGAGCCCGGGCCGGCCGGCCTCGACGTCGTCTTCCGGCCCATCCCCGCTCCCCGCCTGCTCTCGGTGATCGTCGAGGGGACGCGCGTGATCTCCCCCGGAGACGTCGCCCGCATCGCCCGCCTGCGGGGCCGCGAAGCGCTGTGGGCCGTCCGGCTGGAGCGCGCCGCGCAGGACGTCGCCCTCACCCTGGCCTCCCGCGGCTACCTCGAAGCCCAGGTCACGGGCTCCGTGCGCCGGGCCCCCGGGGGCGCCGACGCGGTCTTCACGGTGCGAGCGGGACCGCGGGCGCAGGTGGGCGCGGCCCGCGTCGAAGGGGCGAGCCGCCTCGATGACGCGCTGCGGGCCCGTATCCGGCCGGAGCCGGGCGACATCTTCCGCCGCGAGCGCGCGAAGGCGGCGGCGGAGGCCATGCGCCGGCAGCTCGTCCGCGCCGGCCATTGGCGGGCGCAAGTGGAGGTGGAAGAGTCCTACGATCCCGCGTCGGGGCGCGTGGCGCTGCGGTTTCGCGCGCAGCCCGGCCCCCTCACCGCGGTCGAGTTCCAGGGCCCCCGCATCGGCCACGGCCTTCGCTCCACCGTCGAGGGGCTGTTGCGCGACGGCGGCCTCAAGGCCGACGCCCTCGAGGAAGCGATCGACCTGATCGAGAAGGCGCTGCAACGCCAAGGCTACCGCGACGCGGCCGTCACCCGCCACGAGGAAACCCGCGGCGCGCGCGACGTGGTGGTCTACGAGCTCCGGCCCGGGGCGCCGGCCAAGGTCGCCTCGGTGCGCATCGACGCGGACGTGAGCGACGTCGAATGGCCCCGTCTGGCCACCGCCCCCGGCCGGCCGCTGCGCGACGCGGATACGGGGGAAGACGCGCGCCGGATCGCCCGCGCCCTGGAGGATGCGGGGCACGCCTCGGCCCGCGTGGACGTGGTGGCGCCGGAAGGGGGCGGCGAGGTGCCCGTCGTATTCCGCGCGCAGGCGGGGCCGCGCACGCTCGTGGCCTCCGTGAGCGTGGATACCTCCGGGCCGCTCCCCGGCGACAATCCCGCCCGGGAGCTGTCCGTCCGCGTGGGTCTGCCGTATCGCATCCGCGACGTGGCGCGCGACCGCAACGCGCTGCTCAGCACCTACCGTGACGCGGGCTACGCCCAGGCCGAGGTCACCCCGGAGGCGACCCTGTCCGAGGACCGCCGGCAGGCCGATGTGGTGCTGCACGTGACGGCGGGCCCGCGCCTCAGCGTGGACCACGTCGTCGTGGCCGGCCTGGAGCGGACGGAGGAGGAGGTGGTCCGGCGCGAGATGACGGTGCGGGAGGGCGGCCCGCTCGGCCAGCAGCAGGTCATCGAGTCGCAGCGGAGGCTGGGAGCGCTCGGCCTCTTCCAGAGGGTGAGCGTCGCCGAGATCGATCCCGAGAGCTCGGGCCAGCGCACGCTGCTCGTCTCCGCGGAGGAGGCGCCCCTCACCACCGTCGCCTACGGCATCGGCTATTCGGAAAACGACCTGCTGCGGGGGAGCCTGGAGGTCACCCGGCGCAACCTGTTCGGGATGGACCGGACGCTCTCGGCCTTCGCGCGGCTCAGCTTCCGGGGCAGCCGCTTCCTGACCACCTTCCGGGAGCCCTATTTCCTGGGACGACGGCAGGAGATGTTCGCCAGCGGCTTCCGGGAAGAGGGGGAGCGCCCCTTCTTCGACTTCGTCCGCTACGGCGGTCTGCTCCAGACGGCCCGCGCGCTGTCCCCGCGCTGGAGCCTGATCGTCCGCGGCGGGTACCAGCGCGTGCACGTGTTCAACGTCATCAACCCGGGGCAGGTCTCCCGCGAGTTCGGCAACTACGCGGTGGCCGGCCCGTCGTCGTCGGTCGTGAACGACACCCGCGACGACCCCTTGGAGCCGCACCGCGGCCGCTTCCTGAGCGCGGACGTCGAGTACTCCGACAAGCACTTCGGCGGCGACACGTTCGTGAAGGGGTTCGTCCAGGCCTCCGGGTTCGAGCGGCTCACGTCGCGGCTCGTGCTCGCCCTCAACGCCCGGCTGGGCCTGGCCCGGACCATCGGCCTGGAGGAGTCGATCTTCCTGCCGCGGGCCGAGCGCTTCTATGCGGGGGGCGACTACTCCCTGCGCGGCTTCAGCCTCGACAGCGTGCTTCCCTCGGGCGGCAACGCGCTCGTGCTCGGCAGCGCGGAGCTGCGGATCGACGCCGGCCGCTACCTCGCGGCCGCCGTCTTCAGTGACGTCGGCAACGTCTTTCCCCTCGTCTCCGACCTCGACCTGCGCGACCTGCGCTACACGGCCGGAGTGGGGCTGCGCTACAAGAGCGCCCTCGGCCCGCTGCGCGTGGACTGGGGCTACAAGCTCGACCGGCGTCCCGGGGAATCGGCCTATCACGTGCACCTGACCATCGGGCATGCGTTTTAGGCGGGTTGTCGGCGTCATCCTCCCTCCGCTGCTGCTGGGATCGGCGGCGAGCGGTGAAGTCGTCGAGCGGATCCTGGCCGTCGTGAACGGACGGCCGCTGATGCTGTCCGAGGTGCGCCTGGTCCAGCAGCTCCGCGGGCTCGAGCGCGCCCCCGCCCTCGAGGCCCTCATCGACGAGCAGCTGATGCTCCGCGAGGCCTCGCGCCTCGCCCAGTCGGTCGTGAGCGAAAAGGACGAGCAGCGCACCTACGAGAGCCTGCTCCAGCGCAATCCCGACGCGTCCACCCTTCCCGAGGCGGACCTGCGGCGCCTGGTGCGCCGGCAGGCCGCCATCCTCAAGTACGTGGAGTACCGCTTCCGGCCGCAGGTGCAGGTCGCCGACGCCGCCGTGCGGGACGCCTACGAGAAGGAGTACGGATCGCGGGCCGATCCGCCGTCGTTCGAAACGACGGTCCCGGAGATCCGCCGCCGGCTGGCCGACCGCGAGCTGGACGAGAAGATCGAGGCCTGGATCAAGGAGCTGCGCGCGGGCGCCGAAATCCGCTACAACCCTTAGACAATTCGGGGGGGTACAGACTCAACGCAAGCACCCCCCCGCGCGCATTCGCGCTCCCCCCCATGTCGCTCGCTCGGGAGTGAATCCCTCGCTCGCTGCTCATGGCTCCGTCCTGATTTCTCTGCGGAACTACTGACGATAACGGCCGGACCAGTCGTTGGCGCGGATGCGCAGCAGGTCCGGGAAGGCCAGGAAGCCGCGCACGAGGCTCACGCGGCTGGCGGCGTCGTTGCGCCAGACGACCGGCACCTCGGCGATGCGGTAGCCCTTCCTCCGCGCGAGGAAGAGCGCCTCCACGTCGAAGGAGAAGCCGTCGAGGCGCGCGGAGGAGAAGACGTCGCGCGCCGCCGCGGCCGAGAACAGCTTGAACCCGCACTGCGTGTCCATGACCCCCGGCACCGCCAGCGCACGCACGAAGAGGTTGAAGAGGCGGCCCATGTTCTCGCGGTACCACGGCTGGCGCACCTCGATCCGGGCCCCGGGCAGCGCGCGCGACCCGATGACGACGTCGTGGCCTTCGTCCATCCGCGCGGCCAGCCGGTCCAGCTCCTCGATCGGCGTCGACAGGTCGGCGTCGGTCATCAGCCTGCGCGTCCCGCGCGCGGCCAGCATGCCGCGCCGAACGGCGTAGCCCTTGCCGCGATTCGCCTCGTTGCGCAGCACGGTGGCGCCCGCCGCCTGCGCTCGCTCGGCGGTCCGGTCGCGCGAGCCGTCGTCGATCACCACCACCTCGTAGCCGCCCCCGCGCCGGCCGAGATGGGACGCGATGCGCTCCAGCGTGCGCGGGAGACGATCCTCCTCGTTCAGGGCCGGCACGACGACCGACAGCGCCGGCTCGGTCATTCGCGCGCGCGGGGGTCGATGCCCGCGAGCTCGCCGAGCAGGTCTTCCAGTCCCAGCGGCACGCGTGAGAGGCCGAGGTCGCGCGCGCCCCGGCGCACCTCCTCCATGAGGAAGCCGAGCAGGCCGCCCTCGGCGGCCCGGTCGGCGAGGATTCCCGCGCGCAGGGAGTCCTGGCCCGCCGCGACCTCCTCCAGGAACGCGGCCAGCCGGCCCGCGGTTGCGTCGAGGCCGTGATGGTCGCGGACATGCGCGCGCGCGAGCCGTCCCATGTCCTCCCGCAGGCCTTCGTCTTCGAGGAGCCGGCCGAGCACCGCCCGGAGCTCCTCCTCCTCGCGCGGGCCGGGGTCGATCGGAGCCACGATCCCCTCGGGAAACTCCTCGGCCGCGGGCGTGCCGGCCGTGACGAGGGCCGGCCGCCCCACCCCCAGCGCGCGCACGAGGGCGCCCGAGATCTCGCCGTGGGTCGGGAAGCGCAGCGAGAGCACGACGTCGGCCGCGCAGAGGTGGCGCACGAAGTCCTCGAGGCTCAGCCGCCCCGTCAGGACGAACGCCTCGTCCAGCCCCGCCTCCCGCACCCAGTCCGACAGCGGCAGCGAAGGATCGCGTTCCCCCGCCACCACGAGGCGCAGGTTGGGATGAGCCGCGCGCAGCCGGGCGGCCGCCCGCACCGCGAGGTCGAGCCGCTTGGAAAGCGTCGCGAGGCCGGGAGCCGTGACGACGAGCGCGTCCAGCGGCAGGCCGAGCGCCCTCCGCGCCTCCTCCCTCGAGGGCGGCGGATCCCGGGGCAAGGAGAGGTGGTGGGGAAGGTGGAGGACGGGGCGGCCGGGGAGGCCGCTCGCGGCGCGGGACCGGACGTACTCGGTCAGCCCCACCACCGCGAGGCTTCCCTCGAGCACGCGGTTGTTGAGCGGGAAGAGCGACGGCAGCAGCTCACCGCCGAGGGCGCGGGCGACCTGGCGGCCGACGAAGGTACCGGTCTCGCCGTGGGCCCGCCGCATCTCGCGAAGGTAGCCGCTCACGTCGCCTCTCTCCACCGTCTCCCGGAGCACGAGATGGTGGAGGCTCCAGTCGTGAAGCACCACCACCCCCGGCCGGGCGCAGGCGGCGCGATAGACCCAGGCGTGGGGCGGGGAGTTGCCGAGGTGGTACAGCTCCAGGTCGGCTTCGGGGGCGGCCGCCGGCGTGACGACGGGGAAGCGCGCGCGAAGCGACGGCGCCACCGCCTCCGGCGCTTCCGCCACCACGCGCAGCTCGAGGTGGCGGGCCAGCGCGGGGAGCGACTCCGCGACGTAGTCGGCGATTCCGGAAGGCGACGGCGGGAGCGGGGACCAGATGTTTATCTTCAATTTCGGGGGGGTACGAATCACGAGAGCACCCCCGCGCGCGCATTCGCGCTCGCTCGTTCGTCAATTCGGGGGGGTACAGTGCCAACGGAAGAACCCCCCCCCGCGCATTCGCGCTCCCCCCCATGTCGCTCGCTCGGGGGGACCCGTTCATTCGTCAACTCGGGGGGGTATAGTGCCAACAACAGCACCCCCCCGCGCGCATTCGCGCTCCCCCCCCGCCGCTCGCTCGGGGGGACCCCTCGCTCGCTGCTATGGGCTTCGCTGCTCACAATCCTTCCGTGAGCCGGTCGATCACCTGGTCCCAGCCGATGTCGCGCACGCGCGTGAAGCCGGCCTCGCCCATCTCGCGCAGGCGCGCCTCCGGCAGCGACCACAGCTCGTCGATGGCCGCCGCGATCGCCTCCGGCGCCGGCGCGGCCACGAGCCCCGTCTCGCCCGCGGTCACGAACTCCAGCGGCCCCCCCGCGTCGGTCGTGGTCAGGACCGGCTTGCGGGAAAGGAAGGCCTCGACGGTCACGTAGCCGTAGTCCTCGTTCAAGGGAGCGTAGTAGGCGGCCCGGCAGCCCGCGTACAGCGAGACGAGGTCGTCGGCGGACACGAAGCCGACGAGCTCCACCCGGTCCTGCACGCCCAGCCCCTGGATCTGCTTGCGCAGCTCGGGCTCGAGCGGCCCCGTGCCGGCGATCTTGAGCCGGGCCCCGCTGCGCACCCGCTTCATCGCGTCGACGGCCAGGTCGAGCCGCTTCAGCCGGTCCAGCCGGCCCGCGTAGAAGAGGTAGCCACCGTACTCGTCGCGGCGGTAACGGCCGAGGTGGTGCGGAGGCGGATAGAGCGGCGTGCCGTGAAGCCCGTTGTACCGGCTCAGCCGCTCCGCCACGTTCCGGGAGATCGTGAAGACGTCGCGGCACTCGGAGAGCGACGCCTTGTCCATGGAGTGGATCGCTTCCCGCACCTGCCGGTCCTCGGGGCTGTCCGTGAAGGAGCAATAGGGCGTGCCGTAGAGGTCGTAGGCCTCGCGGTGCTGGTGAAAGAGCCACGCCACCTTGCACGGGTGGCGGACGAGGAAGGTCGGGAACTTGGTCGGGATCACGAGGTCCACCGGGGTGCCGTTGCTCTCCGTCACGTCGAGCAGACGCCAGGCCAGCGCCTGGCGCACGATCTCCGACACCGGGTACCACTTGAAGGGGACGGCGGCCACGTCGGCCCGGAAGCCCCGACGCTCCAGGTTGGCCTTCAGCTCGGAGACCAGGATCTCGGCCCCCCCGGTGACGAACGGCGCCTGGGCCGCGCAGACGAGGACGGTCTTCATCCGCGGCGGAGCCGCTCCTCCAGGCCCGCCACCCGGGTCCGCAGGTCCTTGAGCGCGGACTCGAGGCCGAGCCGGCCGCGCTCGGCCTGGCCGAGGACGAGGTCGATGCGCTTCACGAGGTCGTGGACGTGGGCCACCAGCTCCTCCTGGAGGATGAGGTGGCGCTCGTCGATCTCTCCCATGTGGTCGCCGTGCAGCCCGAGGATACGGTCGTAGTAGCGGTGGGTGGCGTCGAGGCGGGCCTCGACGTAGGCGAGCAGCTCGTTGTCGAACTGCACCTGGCGGGCGTTGAAGTCCTGCTGCCGCCGCAGCACGGGCCCGACGCCGCCCCCGAAGCGGCCGAGGATCCCGCGCAGCGACCGCCGCGGCGCGTCCAGGATCCGCCACATCGCGTTGAGCGCGGAGTTGTCGGGCCGGGGGAGCATCGGTGGCGCCTCCGGCTCGGTCAGCGGCGGGATCTTCTCCGGCGTGCGCACCGGCGCGGGAGGCGGGAGCAGCGAGCGTGCGTCGGGCGCGAGCAGGGCGCGGTCCCGCACGGCGTCGCGCACCCGCCGCAGCTCCTCCGCCACGCGCCGGCGGTCGTCGCTCATCTCGGCGCCGACTCCATCCGCGGATTGTAACCGGAGGGCCCGGCGGAACCGGCGGTGGGCGGGCGGCGGGCGAGGGCGAAGACGCTCGCCCCGATCGGGAGGGAGACGACCCGCACCAGCCGCGCCTCCACCTCGAGCAGCGCGCGGAAGGCCCGCTCGAAGGGGGCGGGCAGGAACGCGACGTCGGAGCCGTGACGTCCGGTGATGCGGTCGAGGGTCCGGCGCGTGGCGAGGAGGGGAAGCAGCAGCGTGTTCCCGTAGCTCGCGCGCACCACGTGGAGTCCCGCGGCACGAAGCAGCGTCTTCACCTCGGTCCGCGTGTAGCGGTGCCGGGAGTGGACGGCCTCGTCGTGGGCCCCCCAGAGCGCGCGCAACGCGGGCACGCGCACGAAGAGCACACCGCCGGGCCGCAGCACGCGGGCCAGCTCGGCGACGGCGGCCCGGTCGTCCTCGACCCACCGGTGGTAGAGCACGTCGAACGAGGTCACGCAGTCGAAGGTCGCGTCGGGAAAGGGAAGCGCGAGCAGGCCGGCCTTGGCCGCGGGCACGCCCCGGATCCGGCAGAAGCGGAGCGCCTCGTCGGCGAGGTCGACGCCCACGGCGCGGCCGAGGCGGGAGAGGTGGTGGAGGTTGTGGCCCGTGCCGCAGCCCGCGTCGAGGATCCACGCCCGCTCCGGCCGGGCCGCGAGCGCCGGGGCCAGCAGGGCCATGCTGATGGCGCGCATGCCGGCGTACCACCACTGCGTCTCCTCGGCGTCGAACATGCGGCCGTACTCTTCGGGGTTCACAGGAGCGACCGGTAGAGCGCGAGGACGCGCTCGATGATGTGCTCCCAGGTGAAGTCGGCCTCGGCGCGCTCCCGGCCGCGCCGGCCCATCTCCCGCCGGCGGGAAGGGTCGGCGGCCAGTTCGGTGAGCGCGGCGGCGAGGCCGTCCACGTCGCCGGGCGCGACGAGGCGCCCCGTCTCGGGGTCGCGGACCTTGTCGGGGATGCCGCCGGCGCGCGTGGCCACGACCGGCAGGCCATGCGCCATCGCCTCCAGGGTCACCAGGCTGGAGCCTTCGTAGAGCGGAGCGTGGACGAGGATGTCGGCCCGCGCGTAGAGCGCGTGGAGCATCGCGCCTCCCACGCCGCCGAGAAAATGGGCGTGGCCGGCCAGCTCCGTCTGCGCCCGCCGCTCCAGCGCGCGGCGGGCCGGTCCGTCTCCCGCCACCACCCACGCCCACTGC
>Ga0070699_100000834_pt1 | contig 28562 bp, 30 predicted proteins | sample KBSK1503metaG_FD_65473 | JGI IMG/M metagenome (GOLD analysis project Ga0070699, IMG submission 65473) | Corn, switchgrass and miscanthus rhizosphere microbial communities from Kellogg Biological Station, Michigan, USA - KBS K1-50-3 metaG | ecosystem: Host-associated > Plants > Roots >...
CCATAAGGCCACTACCAATTGCTCGGTGAGCTTGACTATAGCGCGGCGATTAGGGCCTTAAGGATAGTGCGACAAGCGGAGATCCTCAGCGAGAAGTTACGATAGGCTTAACGTGCCGGTGCTTGGCGCCTGAGAAGTTGTATGTAGTCGCTCTAAGAAGATCAGTCGTAACCAAGATAGGCACACACTCATTGCTAGGGTTGTGGCCGCAAGCCTAACTTTGAGACCCGAACGTGCCAGTGAGCGAGATAGGGAGACTCGTTCTGCTTGAAAACTTCAATAGAAGGCATTCCTTGTGTTTCGCCGGTGATTTCTGCGAGACCGGTGACAGCGCTGTAACGAACGTCCTGGTCACTGTCATCCAGCGCCTTAGCGAGCGCAGCTTTGGCGTCAGGGGAACCAGTGTGGCGAAGTGCGGCTGCCGCTCTGCGGCGCGTTTCTACGTCACCCGCAGTTACTAGACGTACCAGCGCAGGAATTGCCCGCGAATCTTTGATGCGATCGAGAGAAAAAATAACATCCGCGCGCACAGAGTCATTTATGTCCTGGGAGGGTTCAAGTAAAGATTTGACCACCATATCAAGCGTTGTGATGTCGTTGCGTCTTAGTAGAGCCGCCGCCGCCGCTAGTCCCAGTGATGTGTTTTGGTCCTGTGCCCCCTGACGCAATGCAGAAGTAGCGGCTTCCGTCTTCACACTACTCAGTGCGCTTATAGCTTCCATGCGATCATCCAGTGAGGCTGTCGGTGTCAGTACGAGATGTGCGAGATTGGCCACGATCTTATCAAGAGGACTGCCTCCATCGGGAGTCGCCTCTTCAGAGGCGACAATGAAAGGATAATAAGGGTTCAGGATCTCATATTCCTGCGGCGAGGTTTCTCTGAGAAAAAACGTCCTGACCTGATTGGTTGGAATTCCTTTGTATCCTATCGGCCCTTCGGAGACCAGAAATCTAAAATTGAGAGTCGAGCTATTAGCTTGTCCTTTCAATATATTATTAACAGTTAACAGAGCCACCATCCGACGTGCGGGGAGGGAGCGATTCTGCAAATCTATCGTTGTTGAGCCTCCCTCCGAGACTGTTGTCACTCGTCCAATTGCAATCAGGTCAGCGCCATCGCTTAGAGCGGATAAATCTAGCGGAGAAATAGGACTAGACATCTGTGAGGCCGGAAGGCTCGCAGACGTATGCTTCTTTGCCAGAATGAGAGTCGAGACTAGACCAGCTGCCAAGATCAGGCATAGTGGTATGAATAATTTTGAGTGGCGAATCATGAGTGATCCTTTCATAGCAAAAATAACACGCTTAAGGAGCTGGGGAAACAATCTGTTCATGGGTAGCATGGTCTGTATATCTCTGCAGAGTATCTGTTTGCATTCGGAAGCCTTGCCCTGGAGTTAAGTTGCCTGCACGCCACTCTTGAAAAGCATGGTGGATCTTATGATCGCATAGCGGTTGGCAGGGACCGGTTGATGGTGGTGTAGGATTACCAGAATTACCGGTAATACGGTCATAGAATGTAGCGTTGAGAGTTAACGACGCTCCAGCAGGGCCATGTACCCAATTAGAGTAGGGATCGTCGTTCGGCCAACCTGTAGGAAAGAACTCATTTACAGGTAAGTCAAATGGCAGCAGGTTACCATATTGATCGTAAATCGAATACGGAATGGTGGTCGAATAGCCGTAGGTTGAATCACTTACGGTTGAGGGAGCGCCAGCCTGCCCCAAAACATATGCAGTATGGATAGTGATATTGAGCGGCGACGATGTCCAATGCCCGACCGTGACTGTCGCCGAGACGTCCGCCGCTGACCTACTAAAGGAAGTACTATTTAAATCAACTGAATTGGTAGATGAATAGTATGTGGTAGCGTTATTCGCTCCCAACCCGGCCTCATTAGTACCGCTCGCAATTTTAAATGTATACGAGCTTCTATTGGCTGGTGAAGCAGTTAACGTTGATGTAAGTGCATAATATGCCGGAGTTGTTCCGTTGAACCACCAAATATCATTTAATCCACTGAGTGTAGGGCGTCGGACCGTGGAGGTTGTTGCCCCAAAGACGTAGTCAGCCGATTCCTCAGGGCAATTCGGTCCGGGTCCAAAGTTGTCATAGGAAAAATAAATGTTCGGAGTCGAAGGCGTTTCCGAAAAGTGCTGGTAGTTGTAGTAGTCAACGAAACCAAAAGAGTAGGTCTGTCCATTGCACTGCGAATAAGCATTGTACTCCCGGTACGAAGCTAGCATGTAGTGCCCGCTGCTTATTGTGTAACTGTCAGAACCGTCGCCGAAAACGGTGAAGGAAACACTGCCAGTTTGACTACTTTGTTGGGCCAATTGAATTCCGGAGCCATCCGTAACTTTAGTCGTTACGCTCGGATACCCGTAAAAACCCTGCGTGTTGTAATCCGGAGTAGTTTGAGCATAAGCGTTGACCAGGCCAGTTGATTCGTCGTAATCGATCGATGAATAACTGTAAGTGTGTTGCGCCGGGGTCCGGAGGGGAAAAAGTAGAAAGAAAGCGATTACGAGCAGCATGATAAATATGCGAGGCTGTTTCATTGGATTATCTCCTGGCTAATAGGTTGCATCGGCTCTTTGGGTCAAAGCCTTCTTTCTCTTCGGTCTAGCAATCTCCGGCTACTTACTCTGGACACGGGAGGCAAAGCGCTCCCTCATGTAGGAATCGAATCGAGCAAACTCCCCTTCACCCAACGCCGCATGCAGACGGTCGCGCGCCCTCAAGATGATTGCGATGCGTTCCAATTGCAGGGTAGTCAATTCTGGCGGTGGAGGCGAGATAGTGTCGCCCGCCGGGACTATCCCACCTGGGTATCGGGCTTTGAAGTTGGTAATTACAACTTGCGCCTTCGCGTCTTGCACGGCCAATTCCTGTTCACAGTCTCGGGTAACTTGATCAAACACGGCCGACTTCTCGTCTGCTAAACCTATTTGATCTTTGAACATCGAATGGAAGAAAGTCGCATCTTTGCCTTGGCTCTCAAGTTCCGCGGCTCTACGGAGGTTTGAGCCGTGATGGTCAAACAGGAACATGTAGGGCACATACTCCGGAAGCGATCCGGTTTGCTGTGCGACTGGAGGGGAAACCGTCAACGAAGTGTCCTGACCATGCGAACGCACGCTAAAGAAAATACTGGCGCCGGTTGCTGTCGCCGCTAGGGATAAAATTAGTAGTCTCTTAATCATAGAGAGTTTCCTTGAAAGACTGAGTTTTCGAGCTGCCTTAAAAGAGATTACTTTCGGTGTGCGTGAACAAAACGGAATCTTATGAGGATTTCGTAAGTCGCCATAACTCTTAACGGCTGAGGAGACACTACGCCTGTGCCATTGGCGCGTCAAGGCTTTTATCGCACCTTTTCTTGCTGTATGTGAATGGTAACTAATCCGCAATGACTTGCGAATAATTAATGGGCTGACGGATTTGCGTCCTTGATATTCGTCAACTGCTGGCAACGCTCGACGGCCACCTTCGACAGGTTGACGATCGTCTCTTTATGGAGAGCAGAATCTAAATGCCAGAAACTCGAAACGAGGGTTTGCGACAATCTCGGCGGTAACGCTGATTGCCGTAGCGATCTTGGTCGAATGTTTTTGCCTTGATCTGGGAGTTATGACAGGTCCTCTTTGTCGTCAATCAGGACGTCAGTCGAAATTCCCACTAAGCGAGCGTACGCCAATAGCAGCATCGCCGGCGGCTCGCGTTTACCTTGCTCAAAATTGGAAATCTGTGAGGCTCGCAGAGGGGATGCCTTGTAATTGAGCGCCTTCACCATTTCCGTTTGGCTCAAACCCAAATTCTGTCGGACCTTAGCCAGCTTCCTCGCCAGTTTCTTCGGTGCTGGGCGCCTTGCCATCAGGAGTACCCTCCTGATGTAAATCTGTTCTTGCCAGTGCTACCCGTTGGTAGTACAATGCCTGCCGATTTGAAGGATCGCCCTTTTGCCCGCGCTGTGCGGGCGGGTTCCATTAATCCTCTTGCCCTCGCGCGCTAATTAACATCTTCATAGGTATGGGAGTGCATAGGATATGGGAGTCCCATGCAGCTAGGCAAATGCAATTGGTGAAACTCGCTTCCATTCGAGAAGGTCGACCGCTGAGCCAGGGAAAGGGAAATTGCTCGCCTAGAGTCCATCGACACGCCGTTGTTTAAAGATGGATGAATCGGGTGACTCTACATCAGTCTATTGACTTTGGAGTTAGCTCATGACGACAAAAGACCACAACGAAACACTTGCCGGCATTCACTTGGCGGTTGGAGCGTTCTTGGCCATTGGCCTCGTCGTTTCGCCTTGGGTCATTGGGTACAGAGCACAGCTTCAGTTGATGGCCAAAATCTCTGCGATTTTGTTACCCCTGGTGCTGTTAATGTTCTCCACGGCGTTCACCATGCACCGAAGAAAGCCTGTGGGTAGGAAGTTAGCGTTCTGGTCCGCCCCTGTGCTGTTCATGATCTTCTGGCCTGCCGCAATCTATAGCTGGTGGTTCATGCATAGTGATGGCGGCAAGCGGATGTATGGGGTAAAGGACGAATAGATATGACAGCACGTCGCTCGGATCAGGGTCTTGAGGTGGTAGTGTCGCCGAAAGTAGCTGAGAAAAAATATTCAATCAATCAAGCTGCGATGGCGATCGGCATTAGCCCGTCCGGCGTCAGACTGTTACTCGACAACAAAAAGCTAGGATACTACCAGTCCGGAAAGAGAAAACTCATCGGCGAAGGTCACCTTCAAGAATACCTCTCGGTTGCTGAACGGAAGGCTTCGCAGGCAATCCGTTAGTGGTTTTTCTCATGAATCAGGACAAAGCCATGCCTTCAAAGAGAATTGAACAAACGCGCAGTTGGTAGTATGGTGCGCGCCCATTTCGAGGATAGCCAGAACGCCCGCAGGTTGCGGGCTCGGTCCATTAATAAGCTTGCCCTAGATTTTTATTCAAAATCCACATCGTATCGTCTGCTTAGGATAGGGGAATTCAACATGAGCAGGCAAATTTGTTTGTCAATTCCAAGACGTTCGAGTTGAGTCACGGTCGGCGTCCGAGTGGATGAATTTCCATCCATATCGTTTATTACCAAGTAGATCGCCGAAAAATAGTTAGTGAAAGACAACTTCAAGAATATCTTGCGCTCGCTGAACGCAAAGCGAGAGTCAAAGCAATTCATTAAAACTGAAGTTGCATGGACACCTAACGTCGCGTCAGCCATCTGCAGATAGTTTTGCGATCCGTCGAGCAAGGCAACCTAGCAGGTCATTAAGATATGAGTCTAATTAGAAGAAAAACACGCATCAGTGCTAAGCGGGTAGCCGAGACACTGGGTTGTGCAGAAAAGACCGTTCGAAACGGCGGCGCCGGCACCGAGGCTCTCACCCGCATCCGCAACGGTAGACGTCAGGTTAGGTTCATTCTTGCGGAAGTATTAGCGCTCGCGGACTGGCAAGAAAGGAAGCCCGATCTCAGTCGCGGAATATGAGTAATCGTCGGCTGCCTCGTGAGGCACCTCTTACGAGGTAGTACGGATTGTTAGAAACCGGAGCGTTGACAGACCGTGACCTCCAGGAATCAAAACACAACGACCTCCGAGCCGGCGGGCACCTTCTCGATTAACAGTGCTGCTAAATACCTGAGTGTTCATCGGTCGACAGTCGAGCGTTTACTACATAGTGGCGAATTAGGAAAAGACTGGTGGCGCATCGGAAGGAAAATAATTATTCCGAAAACCAACATATTCGATTTTGAAAGACGCGAGCGAGAGAAGCGATTGACGGTTATAGAGTTGGTCGATGAGGAACCAACAGAAGAAATGATACATGCTCGTGAACGCTTTTGGGAAAAGGTTTTCGTGGAGCTACTGACAGCTGATCAATTCCAAGGTCACGAAAAGAGTCGAATACCCAAGAGTAGAACATCCAGCAAGAGCCGAATTGACTGTTCTTTGAAAACCAATTCAATCTAGTTGTCAATCAGTTTCGTGATCTGGAGCGCTCTTGTTGATGGCGACGGCTCCCTGGCGTTGCGCAGTCTTTCGCGATTAACGCGGTCGTGATTAACTGCCGCAATCTTGATTCCTTGGAGGTCTTACATGCGCCAGACCCAGTCAAAAGAGAAATCTCGCGCTCGTGCTCGAAAGTCTGAGAAGACGGATCCTGACGACCGACGGTTATACGCAAGAACGCTGAATGAGGGGCATTTTGGACCCAGGAGTCTCGATACGGACAACCTAATCAGCGGCGACGGAAGTTCCGGCAGAATTAGAGTCAACACCGAGTTTGGAGTCTTCTTATTTGACTATGATCGCGAAGAGTTGCGTACGCAGGTTGCGCGCTTCCTAAGAGATGAGATGAAGACTCCGACCGTGAATAAGCTCTATAAGAAAAACCCTAGAGCACTCGACTCATACAACGAGGAAGCTTTCGATCTGTTTGAACGGAGAATAGCTTCGAAAATGGAGGTCTTACCATATCACTTGGTTCAACAGATTTTCTTCGCGTTGGTTTCCAAGTTGGAGGCGAAAGAAGTTCTTGTGCCAAATGAAAAATCCGCCCATCGAAAACTATGGGACAGTCTCGGTCGTTTTTATGGGCAGTCGTTGAAGGAAGAGTGGGCTGATTTGAAGCCGGGTCCGTCAGCGGTCACCTCAGAGAAAAAGAGGACTGATATGCTGAATTACTATGACGCCATTCTCCCTATTTGCCAGAATGCCAAATCGATTTACAAGCGGAACCGGAAAAGCGATTGGAGATCAGCGGTCCTCAAGAAGCACCAGAGCTTGAGCGAAGAAGATATGGAAAATCTTATCAGGATGAGGCCGAGTGAAGTTGCTCATCTCATAACTGGAAAACATTTCAATAAGATAAGGGGCAAAGACCTTCAAGGCGAAGCGGAAGTAAAAAGGCAGCTTGTGTTCGCGCGTAACGAAGCAAGGCAAGCAAAGGAGAGAGCAAGGAAGAGCGAGGAGTTAGAAGGGACAAGTTGGACAAGTGAAGGTTACTTCTCAGAAGAATACTTCTCAGATGAGTAATTGAAACGAACAATTGCTCACCCGCTTTTTTAACGCCTTTGAGATACCGTTGCATCGTAATTCGGATCGCCTTGATATTGAGATTTGGGCGAATCCGGACGCGCAGAGCTGCCATTGACGTTCGTAGAATTGTCTGAGGCAGCAATGAGCGAGAACGACGCTCCAGCACGAAACCAACAAGACCCCGCAGAAGTGTGGGGCGAGCTGGATGACAATACCCGGGAGCGAGTCATTGAGATGTTTGTAGATATGGCGTTCAGGGTTGTACACGACCAATTGCAGTCTCCAAGAGAAGGCCTTCTTCCAGAGGATGGCAATGAAGCGGCACGGTTCACCTTTAAGGCGAAGTGAAGGCGAAAAGCAGAAAGGGACGTTACGAGGCATAACAAAATGATTAAAAAACGACGGCCCTCTAAACATTCGAGCCGAACGTCTCGAGAAAATACATTTCATTTACGTGCGTCAATCAACGGCACGCTCAAGGCCATAATAACCGAAGTAGAACTGCGGTGGATTACCCAGCGGCTTTTAGGTGCTAGGCGAGAGTGGGAAAGAAAGGGAGAGCTCCGGTTTTTCATTCCGACTGGGTTTGTCTACGACAAGGGATCAAGGGCAAGGAGAACCGACAGAGGAAAAGGGCGCTAAGGGGTATCACTGAATGGTTCCGCAAAACAACGCGCTAAAGATTCGAGCCGAGCATCTCCTAAAACTAGCCTTCGTTTATGTACGCCAGTCAACTCAGTACGGCGTCGATCACAACATAGTGGGCGGCAGACGGCAACGCGAAGAGGGGGAGGCCCTCGCCCTTCGATACGGATGGTCGAGGGACAAAATTATCATTGTCGACTGCGATCAAGCTGTTTCGGGCAGCTCGACTGACAAACGATACGGTTATGTTGAGATGCTTCGGGCAATCGCGGAGGGAGAGGTCGGGGCGGTATTTAGTCTGGAGTCATCTCGTTTAAGTAGAGACTCTGCGGATTGGCACTATTTAATAAAAGCCTGCGACATCAACGGCACGCTCATTATTGATCCGGATGGCATCTACGACGCGAGCGACAGCAATGACAGCACGCTCATGAAGTTCAAGGCCATAATAACCGAAGTAGAACTGCGATGGATCACTCAGAGGCTTTTAGGTGCTAAACGAGAGTTGGCAAGAAAGGGGGATCTCCGGTTTTTCATTCCGATTGGGTTTGTCTATGACGAGTACGGAAAATTAGCTCTTGAGACTAATCCGGCCGTTGGAGACGCCGTTCGGCTTTTCTTCGATATCTTCAACAAGATTGGTACTGCGCTCGGCGTGGCTAGGTATTTTCGACAGAATAACTTGAAGTTTCCTACCTTGGTTCGCGGGGGGCCGCGCGCCGGAGAATATGATTGGGTGCCTTTGAGCGAATCACGAGCTCGAGGCATATTGCAGAATCCGATGTTTGCCGGCGTTTACGTCTACGGGCGATGGAAAACCAAGAAGAAGCTGGTTGAGGCACCCGGAGGGATGCCTCGAGTGAAGAAATTTCAAGTGAAGTTGCCACGCGAGGACTGGCAGGTTGTCATTTACGATCACCACCCCGGTTACATCACATGGGCACAATTTCTGGAGAATCAAGAGCGGATTAGTCATAACCGAAGTCTCCCGAGCGAGAAAACGCGAGGTGCCGCAAGGGCCGGATCTGCGCTCCTTCAAGGAATAGCTCTTTGTGGTAAGTGTGGCCTTAGAATGTCAATTTATTACTCTAGCGGTCGGCCTGGTGCCTACTATGACTGCCGGGCTCGCCTAGTACATTTCGGTGGCGAAAAATGCCAGATGATTCCCGGTGAATCAATTGACGTAGCGGTAGTAAAACTATTCTTGGCGGCAGTGGCGCCGGCACAGATAAAGTTGTCGCTTGGCGCTTGTAAGAGTGTCGACGATCAAACTCGGATTGAGGAGCTTCAGTTTGAGGCGCGCCTTAAGCGGGCAAATATCGCTGTAACGAGAGCCAAAGAGAGACTACTCTTTGTCGATTACCACAACAGGCCTGCGTTTGACTGCGCTCAGGAAGACTTGAAGAAGAGCGAAGATGAGCTCGGCCGAATCAAGCTCGATCAAATAGATACGCACAAGAATCAAATCCCGAAACTAGGTCCGAAAGAACTTGGGCTGGTTAAAGCATTGACGCAGGACCTCCCACGCGTCTGGGCCGCTTCTACCACTGACTTTGTAACCAAAAAGAAATTGATCAGATGTTTGATTAGTGATGTAACTCTCACAAGAAATGAATCAAGAGTCCGAGTGGCAATCCGCTGGAAAACTTTGGCCTGCACTGAAATCGAAGTGGAGTTACCGGTTCCTGGGGCGAGGCTACGAACTCGAGGTGAGATCATTGAGTTGATTAAGAAGTTGGCCCCAGATCACTCAAACCAGCAGATAGCGGACGCGCTCAATGAGGCTGGAATACGCAATGGGAGCGGTGGAACGTTCACTAAGAAAAGGGTGAAGCGTCTTCGTGATCGTTATCGCATAAGGTTAAACGACCTCGAGTGGCCCGAACCCCTGGAAAGTGGCTGTTATGGTGTGTCTGCACTGGCCGAACTATTGGACGTACATAAGAATACCATCTTGAGTTGGATTGGAAAGGGTCGGCTCAACGCAACACATAATGATTCCAAAGGCGACTGGGAGATCACCCTAGGGCCGGGTGAACTAGAAAAGCTTGCCATTGTGCGACGCTCGCCAGCTTCTTACCCTTCACGGATTCTCTCCGGGGCAGTAGCAGGATATCAGAGTGGAACGCGCGCGATTGAAGCCGGGCAGGCCCCCACGGAGGGTGCAGTATGAAGCGACGATATCTATCACGCAAGCACAATACGTCGGAGGTGGGGACCGAGCCCACCCACATCACAATCACGCATCCGCATCATCCCCTAAATGGTCAAACGCTGGAGTTGATTGGCGTCCTTCGCGGACCAAATTCCCGTCTGGTTGTAAGAATGCCCGATGGGTCACCCGTTCATGTAGTACGGGACTGGACTGACTACGGGCGGGTTTCCGGAGATGTTGAGTTGCCAGCCGCTAGTCACCTTCTTCCTGTGGAGGGACTGCGCGAATTAATCAAGATTATTGCCCAGGTGGATTAGGAAAGCACTTCAAAATCACAGGAACGTGAATGGGAAGCTAAGGCGATTTAGCCGCTAACAGAATGAATCACGGACTCAAGGATTGTGCGAGTACTCCCGAGCCCCCAAATGGCGGCGATCTTGTTGTGTCACAAGCGGAAGTGTTGGGAAGCGAGATTGGAGATATTGCTCGACGGTTGTTCTGTCTGTTTGCCTTGCCGACCGGCACGAACACAGCTCCGCAGCTTTTAACCGCGCAAGAAGTGGCAGAGCTTTTGAAGACCAATACGCAGGTGGTGTACCGGCTAGTACGAAGCCGCGAGCTTGAGGCAGTCAACTTAGGTGAACGCATGTTGCGATTTACTGAGTCTTCAGTAAATGAGTTTATCAACCGTGGTGGGGTCAAGCGAGCCGCGTGAGGCTTGTTCGCTAGTTTCTGAGATTGTGTGGGCGAATGGCGCAGATAATCATCCGAGGACCTAATAAACACTTGGTTCGCATCTTTCTGCAGAGAGATGGGAATGGCAAGCGTGTTTACCTTAATCGGACCATCACGGGGAGTAAAAAGGAGGCTGAACGGTGGGCCCGCGAAAACGAATACAAGCGAGACCTTAATCGCGATAAGAGTCCTGACATTTGGTTTGGTTCGCAAAAACTGACCATAAATAAACTTCTCGATCGTTGGTTGCTTATTTGGGAGAACCGTGTTAGGGAGAACTCTCATTTATGGTACTCGCAACTGATGAAGCGTTACGTTAGGCCAACCCTCGGCGAGAGCCTTCTAGTGCAGCTCCGTGCAAACAATTTGGAGGACTTGTACACACGATTGCGTAGTCAGGGATTATCTGGCCGTACGATTCGGCATGTTCACGCTCGTTTGCGAACCGCCCTTCAGTGGGCTGTCGACAGTGAATTGATACTCAAGAACGTTGCTGAGCTAGTAAAGGCTCCGAGTATAGAAAAGAAGGAAATGCTCTTCTTGTCTCCAGACGCGGCGCGTCGTTTTCTGGCTGCCACAGAACAAAATTCCTGGGGCTTGACATTAAGGTTCTCGCTTGCCACGGGTCTTAGACCAGAGGAGCTATTTGGATTGCAGTGGCGAGCGTTAAATCTAGATGACCCAAAGAGAGGAGCTGCACGCATTCAAAAAGTGATTGTGCATTTTGCTGGAAAGGGTGGGGGATGGAAATGGCACGAACCGAAATCACTGAAAGGCATCCGGACAGTTTTCTTTCCTTCTCGACTAGTGTCAGAACTCAAACGTCATAGAATCAAACAGAATGAGCAGAAACTAAAAAGGGGCTCCGCGTACGAGGACAATGATCTAGTCTTCGCGACTATTGTCGGTAAGCCAATTCATCGAAAGCTCTTTATTCGTTACCACTTCAAGCCAACGTTGAAACGAGCGGGGCTAGATAAGCAAATTCGTTTGTATGATTTGCGGCACTCATATGTAACATTAAGCCTGCTCAGCGGCGTGCCGGTAAAGGTCGTAAGCGAACAAGCTGGACATGCTAGCGTTGCTTTTACGCTTGATACTTATGCGCACGTTTTGACCGAAGAACGGGAGACGGCAAGTGACAAATTAGAGAATTTCTTACTTACCGAGACCGGTTAGTAAATTGTCAAGCTCCTGAGAGGATCTCAAGTTCAGCGGCTAGCAAGCCCATTAGAGTCCAGTTAAAGCTTCCTATACCTGCTTCACTTCGGACTCTTTGGCTAGGTCTTTCGCGAGAATTAGCATCAACCCGAACATTTGAAGTGCGATAGCAGCATAGCTCATGTTGCGCGACATCCTTGTTAAGGATGACCGCTCGCTTTCTAACTCATGCTTCCGAGCTTCCTGCATATTGTTGGTTGCGAGCCATTGTTCTAGAAACGATTTGCGCAGCGGGGTAAGTTTCAATTCATACTCGATTCTGTCTCTTAGAGCTGCCGACTCTTGAGCAAATTTATCAAACTCGCGTATCTTTCTTGCTAACTCGGATTTTGCGGGCGGCGGTACCTGATTGCTAAGCTTTAGTCCTTCTGTTGCCAAACGAGCGATCTCAGATCGTGCAGCGGGCTTATTCTTTGAAGGCTGCAGCTCTTTTTAGTCTCTGGGCAATTTTGATCATTTTATCAATTTTAGGAAATGCGGCATTCAGTTCCTCACTCTCGACTCTCAAGACTTCTATTTGCGGGATAGCATTTGCCGCGACATACATATCAGTTATTGCTCCGCCCAAAAAATATCCGGCATCAGCTCTCGTATTTTCCGCCTTATCGGCAGAGATCAGGTCTGCCTGATCTCGCATGAGTGTATAGAAACCAAGTTGGAGATCAGAATGATCCAGCGCTGCCTTTTGACTATTCAGAGATTCAACCAGTTTGCCGTGCTCGGAGTCTGCGGCTTTAAGGCGTGTGTCAATCTTGGAGAGAATAATTGAATTTAGAGCCACGGAAATAAGTGATATCGCAAACCCAGCTATTACGAATGTCCTTGATGATGGAACTCTCATATAGCTCTCCTTTTGTTAAAAGTGTCCATCGGCAACTAAGGGCGGAAATTACTCGACGCGAGCAAGAAGCTTAGTTCTTTCTCCTGAACTCAGGCCGCGAAGCCCTTCGGCCGGAGGACTGAAAGATATTATTGAATGACTCTACCGACCGGACACTAGACGAAGATTTATACGCATACTAAGCGTCGTATCTCACACTCGGGCTTCCCGCCGGATAGAAAATACCCAACAGTCGCAGCTCATCATCACCCGTATTTTCAACGCAGTGAATCTGACCTTTGGGTAAGTAGATGCAAGATCCAGAGGCAATGGGAGTATGAGTCTTCCCGGCCCACATACGGCCCACGCCGCGCAGGATGACAAGCGTCTCTTCGTAATTGTGAAAATGATCGGGCGCGCGGCCCGGAGGAATTGAACCGACAAACTGAGTAACTTGCGTGCTGCCGACTTCATCGTCGACCAGCACTCGATACCAGCGGTCTGCGGTCGGGACGGCCTTGCGATCCGCGAGACGCACGATCGGCGGTCGATGTAGTGGCGACGTCTCTGGCGACTGAGGAGAGATGAAAGGTGGCAGCGTCTCTGACGTGGTTACCGGCTCCGGGCATTGCGAACTGATGAGAACAAACGGTTCTGGACCAGGATTGTCGACTGTCAGGATCGCGCCGGGTCGTAGATAGACACCAGTCTCTGGCTGAACCTCATAAGGCCAACCGTCTATCAAGATAGTGCCAGTTCCCTGCAGGACGTAAATGACTTGGTCACATTCCTGATTGCGGAAACCCGGCGACAAGCCTGGCGCAAACTCCATCGTGCGTAGAGAGATTGCCGATGCACCGTTGGTCCGCCCGATCTGAGGCCAAACGCTTAATGTGCCATTGATCGTTGGCTCGCCTTCTCTAATTCCGGTTACCCGGCAGCCGCCTTCCAATACCACAGCCATTCTCACCTCCCCCATCGCATCCTATGAATTCTAACGTTAACCCACCGCGCACTTTACTCTCCTTCTCTCCTACGAGTGGGACGTGACATTGAGTTTGCCCAGCGGCCTGCCAGTGAAGGTCGTATGCAGCAAGCCGGACATGATAGCGTTCCCTTTACGCTTGATACTTATGCAGACGTCCTGACAGAAGAACGCGAGACCGCAAGCGACCAAGTGGAGAAGTTCTTACTTGTAGACACAGGTTTCGTAGATTGTAAGACTGGCGCCAGGATGATGTCTGTGGTGATGAATGATGGTTAGGCATGCTCAGTTGAATTGTCGGTAATCACATAAACTCAAAGTGTCTGCATAATAATAAGTGGGCAATCTCGTCATGCTGCTTGCCTTACCTTATCTAGGGTCAAAGGCTAGGCTTGCGGTAAGCGCGCAGCTTTCACATCCTAATCATCAAGCTGTTCTTCATAGGCCGAACGTCGGGCTTCGCGCTCAAAGCTCGTCGCAAGATCGCGAACGGTACCAGCAAGTCGAGGATAGCCATTGCCGTCCAACGCTTCTGCCTTACTACGATAATCCGCAGCAATTTTTCGTTCCTCCTCGCCACCCGTTCCCCAATAAGCACCTCGCAAACTTATCCGACCTCGCAGGAAGCCTGAACGCATTTTCGCCGCATCTTTATCATCTAACGCCCGGGCGACAGTCCGGTTAATCCAAAGGCCATCTGGATCAGTTGGAGCAGAGGCCAGAACCTCACCGACTTGGCCCATCGCAACATCGAGATGTCCGGATTCAGCCGACATTCGCTTGGCGTCCAGTATCCACGTCATGAAGGCCTCATCATTGAAGGTGCCGTCCGACTGAGTACCCGGTACGGTTCTCCAGTTATGAAGGAGCCGAAAAGCGTTTTGTGCGTTGTTTCTCTCGAGATCAGTGCGAGACCGATCTCGTGATTCTTCCTTTTTGGAACGGAACACGATTCTGATTATTTCACAAAAGAACCTAGGATCCTTTGCCATGGCTTGCTCAAGCGTCTTTGGCTCGGCTCCCTCTTCTCTGATCAACCACGGAAGATATGCCCATTCGATTTCAGCAAGAACGTCTAAATCCGCGTTTGGATTTTCCTGGAGCCACTTAATTAACTCAAGGACATCGTATTGATCAATCGTGCTTGTTGTGTCTTCACTAGAAAGAAGACCTCGGAGAGTGCGCACCGCGAGATCAGGTGGAAAGTTTGCTTTCTTGTGTATGAGTATGTTGAGAGAGCTAAGGGCTGCTTTAGGCCTATCGTTTTGGAGGAGCTTCTCGACAGCCGCTAGTACATCTTCTTGCTCTGCCCAAGGGTTTACTCCGGCCTTTTTCCAGTAAGCGCGTGCCTCGACACCTAAGAGTTCTTCGGCTCGCTGCCAAGTCTCCTTTGTAGCAGGAACAAGCGTCAGAAGAGAGGTTTTCTTTTCAACTGACCATGTGGCAGTTATCAATTGATCTACCCATTGCCAGCCTGTGGTCCAAAATCTGGTCGCAACGAAGGCTGCGATCAAAGCCGATAATGCCGCATCAAGCGAGTCCAAATACTCAGGTAGCAGAGCGTCATCTACAGACTTATTTTCGATCGAACCAAGCGCATACCCGACCTTCGCCGGCGAAGGAACTTTGTGGGCAAAATCTAGAATTCCAGCAAGGCCTTCGCCAGATAAAATCTCATTAATCGCCTCTTTTCGACGAAGATCGAGCTTACGCCGTTGGTCTTCATAGTCTCCCTTCTCCTCAAAGAGTTGAAAATCGCGATCGCTAAAGAGCCGCCGATGAACTACGCTTGCGGTTTTGGGAGCGATCTTCGCAGCGGCGCCTTCGACTCCTATTATTGCTTGCTCTGGCATAGCCCATTGAGCATCGATGAATTTCCGGTGCTTTGCTGCGAGATCTACCAGCGACTCCCAGAGAGCTTGTCGATCCGATTCTGATAAACCGATCACCACAGGAGAGGCTATGTGTTCCAGGAGACGGGATTGTGCGGAGGCCGGTACGTTTGGCAGATGATCAATTAACTCTGTCAGTTTCTGCAGATCAGTCGCAGCGGTAGCAACAGCCAGGTCGGCATAATCGGTAACTTCAGTTCGATAGTCAGCCACGGTTATCGACTCCGACCACCCTACGGGGATGAACTGTCGCCAGGCCGGCTTCCGCGTGCCGGTCGAGACGTCGTGCATTTTTGGCAGAAGCGCTAATAAGACCTTCCAGCCTACGTCATGATGCTCGCGAAGGAGCGCCTCCACCGCTGCCTTTCGCTTTGAATGTGATGCGCAGGTTTGCGGGTACCACGGACGAAGGATGTCAACAATAGAGTTGGCTGGACGATTGGCCCAGTTGCCGCCCGGGTCAATCTCGGCCATGTCTCCCAAGATCATCGTGACACGCAGGAGGTAATCAGGTTGCCATGCTAGCGTTTCGAGGGCCCAAAGCAGGCCGGTCATGAGGTTCTGTCCTGTAATACCTGGGCGTTCCTGTACGAAAAGCTCGCGGAATGGACTCTCAGCTGAATTCAAGAGTGCGGCTTCCGTGGCACCTATGAATTCTTCTGGTGCGGCTTCGGCTAGCAACGGCAACAGACCATCAAGGCTCGCCCACCTAATCCAGTCAACATCGCTTAATAACTCGCGCGCTGTCATGATCGCGATCAATTCTGGCTTTCCTTGTGAGCACGAAGACAACGCGTTGGGTCTAGCGCCCATAAGGGCGAGCGTTTCGGCAATGCCGTGGCGAAGATAAGAAGAGTGCTTGAGTACGTTGCCGTGAATGTTGGCCGCAAATCGTTTTTCTGGAACTAAATCGAATTTAGGATCGCGCTCAGACAACACGAGGACGGCGGTCTCTTGAAATCGATCAAGATCCTCATTAGTCAATTGCGGGCCCAAAGCTCCCCATGATTCTCCACGTGAGAGAACCTTCCAGTTCTCATTGCTTTGAGTCAGGGGAGTGTCCGGACGTAGCGTCGACGGACGTACTGTCTCGATCCACTCCCCATAAGATTTTCCCAACGCAACCTCCGCAGCCGCTTTATCGCCGGCGTTTTCGCCTGCCCATCGGCCGAGAAGTCCCGCTTGAGCTAGTGCCCTGGCATTTCCCCACGTAGCGTACGGCGGCAATTCACCCAGTCCACGTAGGTATCGCTTAAGACTAGCGAGAGATAACGCGCCAGCGGCAGCCAATTCGCGTGCTCGCTCACTTTTGTAGCCGGATTCTGTTAACGTCGTCTCAAGGGCACTTGCAGAAGGGGAAGGCAAACGAATCACCCTTTCGCTTCCGCTCGTCCATCCGCCAGAAATCGGGAGCACTACAGCATGCTGGTTCTTGCTAGCTTCCATGTGCAACTGTTCTCCGGAAGACTCCAAGTCCAGTTTAGGATGGGCAACAAGCACATGCGACTTTCTTAGCTTCGCCATTGTGATCCAAGCGTCGGCATCGTTGATGAAGAGACACCGGTTGCTGGATGCGCGTCGCGTGGCGTCATCCAACGAAGATAAGAAGGCAGCGACAAAGTCTTCAGCATCTAGTTCGTTTTCTACCGCAAGCACTAACATGGATAATTCACCGCGGAACAATCGCTCAAGTTCGGTAAGAGCCTGAGCTCTACCGACAAGAAATATTCTTGCCGGAAGGGCTGGGTCGCTTGGGCCCGGAAGCCCTCTCAGATTGTCCCAATGTTCCGACGGCGTGCTGAATCCCGATGCGCGCTTTACTAGACCCATCTTCTTTAAGAGCCATTTCCCGAGTGCTGGGAACTCGCGCAACCAATCTGATAATTGAACAGCATCCAAAATCTTGATGTTCTTCCAACCGGACCGACTCCGTCTCTTAATCCATTTGCTTTGAGCGGGCTGGGTCCATCCGCCAGAGCCAGCACCGTAAGGCGTGACAAAAACGTAGGTGGCTTCTTGGAGCTCGCTAAGAGGCATCCTCTTTGTGCGCTTGCGAAAATCTCTTGTAGCTTTGTTTTGAGGACTCGCACCTGTACCAATTTCCCAGAAGCTCTTCTTCTTCGGTAGGAATTGCCCAAAACCTTTTTCAGTCTCCACAAGCCCATCCCAACCGGGCTGATTAATGGCGTCGCCGTATGGAATCCGACAAACAGTCAGATCGTCACGCGCCGATTCCTTAACAAGCAGTGAGATTAGCTCGGGGATCACTGACTCGCTGTCTCTTGTATCCGCATAGCTTTCCAGTTCCGTTGCGTTTACGACTTCTGTGTGTTCCAAGGACGAAAGTCTCCTTTGCCGGCTTAGCTGCTGGCGTGAGATTGCGCTGATAGTTGAGTCTAGTGATTGTGCCCCTTAAATCGCAAGGTTCATTCAATGCTGTCCTTTGAATGAACGCTGCAACGCTCGCGGCATGCGTAGGAGCGGATTTATGAGTATTTCGTAGTGGGTAATTCTGAGTTGCTGGGTTAGGAAAATTTTTGCCGGCCGGGCCTGGGCCTCAGCAGCCTTGCCATGAAGGGAGTCTGAGGTGGTTTTGCAGGGGCGTACTACTGTTATGTTGCGCGTGCCATCTGAACTGCGAGTTGCTGTTTCTCATAGCTCGTCATGGCCGAGTCATGGATCAGAAGTCGGAATCTATTAGCGTTCATTCAGATCTGTGAAGTCATGTTGGAGACAGCGGCCACCGTCGCGCAAGATGGTTCTGAGGCGAAATGGTTGCTGTGGGCGCGTGGTCACGCGGACCAGCTAGATCCATTGGAGAATGGAGCTCTCGGCAAATTGATCGGGCCGCGGCCTCGGAGAACAAGGGGTCGAATGACCAATGAAATCTTCTCCACCCTGAGTGGCGCGAAGGTATAAAAAGCGGTTCATGGGACCTCTTCCTTTTGTCCAGATACTTGCTGGATCTCGGGGCTCGTCAAACATCGACTATAAGATCCTCATAGAAAATCCGATTCTTACTAGAATAAAGGTAAGGTTGGATTTGATCGGTAGGAGTAATCCATACTCACAACGCTCGCTCAGATTTACCTGACTCTATACGAAGATACCGTCGCTTGCCGACTTGGAGAAGGACGGAATTCTCTCTGCTCACCTCGATTTGGTGTAGCACGTCAGTAGTCCGGACACCGTTGATGCGAACTCCGCCTTGCGAGATAAGGCGACGGGCTTCAGTCATCGATGGTGCAAGATTGGTTTCGACTAGTAGGCGGGACAGCTTCCAGCTTTGCTCGGCCACCGCGCATGCTTCGACCTCATTGGGAACTTCTTTTCGGCGGAAAGTGCGGTCGAACTCTTCTTGAGCCTTGCTTGCGGCTTCCACCGAGTGAAAGTCGATAATGATGTGTTGGGCGAGTTCGGCCTTCAGGTCGCGCGGATTCGCATCGCCGAATTCTGCCTTCGCGCGCAAGGTGGTAATTTCATTTGAGCTCAAGTCGGTCAGTAGCTCGTAGTAGCGCCACATTAGCTCGTCCGAGAGGGACATGATCTTGCCGAACATTTCCTTCGGTGGTTCGTTAATGCTGATATGGTTGCCGAATGACTTAGACATCTTCTGCACGCCGTCTGTGCCTTCCAGGAGTGGAGTGATACAGGCAACCTGCGGCTCCTGCTGATACTCCCGCTGGAGGTTCCGTCCCATTAGCAGGTTGAACTTCTGATCGGTCCCGCCAATCTCGACATCAGCTTGAAGCGCGACGGAGTCATAGCCTTGAATGAGGGGATAGAGCAGTTCGTGCATCGCAACCGGGCGTTCTTGCGCTAGGCGCTTCTGGAAGTCATCGCGTTCCAGAATCTGCCTGACCGTGGCGTGCGAGGCCAGTTGGATAAGACCGTCCGTGCCGAGTGCGTCCATCCACTCAGAGTTGAAGCGGATTTCGGTCCTATCGGGGTCAAGTATTTTGAATATCTGTTTCTTATAGGTCTCGGCATTTGCATTGACTTCTTCGCGCGTTAGCTGCGGTCGGGTGGCGCTCTTGCCCGACGGATCACCGATGAGCCCAGTGAAATCACCTATGAGGAAGATGACCGTGTGGCCCAGCCGTTGGAAGGCGCGCAAACGTCGGATGACGACCACATGGCCAAGGTGTAAATCGGGCGCAGTCGGGTCGGCGCCTAACTTTACACGTAAGGGCCTCCCTATCTTTTTAGACGCAATAAGTTTCCTTCGCAATCCTTCTACGTTGATCGTTTCCACCGTACCATGGCGGATGTACTCTAACTGTCCCTCGATCGTGTTTATCATATCGCTACCCTAAAACGACTATATGAGTCTTTAGCCACTTGAACGACAAGACTCGCTGGGTCACTGCTAAAAACGTCTCCAATCAGAAACTAGTGCCATCGTTTCGCCTGCATAGCTCCGCAAATGATTTAATGATATACGGTGCGTTCACATCGGACCCGGGGACCCATGGACGCAGTGGGAGCGGTTCGCTATCAAATATTGCCGTTCCGTCCGCAAATGTAACTTCGGGATGAAACTGTACTCCCCACATCTGACGATCTCGTACGACGAAAGCTTCAATATCGCAACTCTTTGAGCTCGCGAGCACCTCGCAATTCTTCGGCAAGCTGCGGAGGTGGTCTTCGTGGAATTGAAAACCTATAAGCTTTTCGTCGGCGTACTTCTCGAAGATTGCGCTTTGCTTTAGTAACGAGATTTCCTCGAAGCCAGCAACCTTGGCGGGCAGTTTCGCAACCTCTCCACCAGCCCAAGTGCCCAGCAATTGATGACCTAGGCAGATCCCGAGCACCGGCAATCGTCGCTGCTCCGCAAGACTTAGAATGTTGAGTAATGGGCGTAACCTTATTCCCTCGTCTGAGTCAATTTTCGTTACGCTCTGTGGGCCTCCAGAGAGGATGATTCCCGCCACTCTCGGCGGAATGGTTAACGCACGACCATCGGAGGTTGTAAGCTCAAACGGTACCCTGAATTGACTTAGCAGCCGCACGATGCAGTCACTCCTGCCTGGGTAATTTTCAATAATGAGAATAGGGCGCTTCATTTATTTCCTCCTCGCTACCCCTGGATGTTCCACAGAGCGCTTCTGCCTGAAAGACCTACGTACGACTCAACATAAGAGCCGCCGATCTCCATCTGGATCCGCTGAGGCATCTTGCCGACACGTATTCGGTAGAATTCTTCAATTGGATTTTCAATGATTAGCCGAGAGAGGGCGGATTCGTTAGGCTGCACACCAAGCCCTAAACGATCCGCAGTTACCGAAAAGGCTTCGACGCACTCCGGGGTGAGATATGTTGAAGCAGGAAGAAGGCCGTCACCGGGGAGATCGGCACTCCTTATTACCCGCGCGGCCAAGATATCGTAAGCGCGTCCCAGAGGCGACGGAAATGTGCCCCCGACGAAGGATTTGATGCGGCGCTGACCTTCGCCCATATTGCCTTCCAGTTCAAGCGCTGCGAGGATGCCTCCGAACTTTTGGATCTTGTAGTTCAAGCCGACGCCGACGTCTACCAGAGCACGGCCCATCGAAGCTGAAATGAATGATTCATCGGCGACGAGAGCCGGGGCCGGCGCATGCCGACTGAGCAAGTCTACTAACCGTTCCCATTGAGCAATGGAGGACTGAACGTTAAGCGGCTGCTCCCAGAGAACGCATGACTTCAGCCCCCAGCAAATTGCCGACTGGAGTTCTTCAATTAACCAAGACACTTCTTCGAAGGTGTAGGCGGCGTTGAAATCGAGGGCGTATAGCTTGCCGGTCTTCTTCGCTAATTGCTCCGCCAATTTGATCTTGGCGAAATCGCGCGCGATGTCTTGTCCGACTTTCAGTTTGATAACGCCGTCCACACCTGACCACACATCGGGATTGCCCGACTGCTCAAAGCCAATGCTGCACAGAGATACTCCGGTTGAACGCCTGGCGGGATACACGCGAGCAGTAGCGACACCTTGTGTCTTTCCCAGAGCATCATCCAGCGCCATGTTCAAGGCGCAACGTGCCGCTGGAGCTACATCCAAGGAGTTTGTGCGTGGGGAGAACAAGATCTCATGTCGATCTTCCAAACCGAGTCCTATGACGTGCGGTGACAATTTCGACAACGTGTCATACACATCGAACATGTCATAATTCACAAAAGGGAAATCAATTGCAGCCTCACCCCATCCGACAACTGTGGAGGCATCGGTGTTTACTTCTAAGCGAAGTAAGACTCTCGGCAATTGGTAAAACGTCCCATAGGCAAATCTGAAGGGCTCCTTCAACTGAAGAGCGATCATCCATAACTGGAGTTTTGAAATCTCGCTCCTCATTGACCGCTCCTTAGAACGCAGCCCCTTACCATTTGTTTAAGTGCGTCCTCGAAAGAAACGCCACTTCCCTGAAGCTGTTGCATACCGGATGCGAATTCATCAGACGGAACACGCATGGCATCCAACCTTCGCTGAAGTATTTCGAGGCTTTTGACGCCACTCTCAAAGCCAGCGGTAATCAGGCCAACTTTAGCTTTTTCAATACTCTCAGCAACCACTCTGCTTGCCGACATGTATCGTTTAGCACCATTACCATCGATCTCAATAAACTTCGCGTTGAGGCCGTCGCGCATGGCAAAAAAGCGATTTGCCTTAATTAAGAATAAAGATGGAAGCGAAGCAGAGCGCTTCCGATGGAATTCAAGCAAGCCAAGGTAAAGGGCGCAGATCGCTATGTCGTCTTCAACACTGGGTTGGATGGAGATTGGTCTAAATTCCAAAAGAATTACGCCGTTGTCCGTAACTTTGAGCCTTGCGTCTGACCAGTTAAGCCCAGTACCTACGGCAAACGCGGCACCAGGTTTGTTAAGTAAGAAAGGAAAGTGTTTCACGTACTTGACATAGTCGCGGATATCCTGGAAGTACCTGTCCGGCAAGCCAACGCGAAGGGGTTCGTCGGCCAAGCGCTCGATGGTGGTGCGCGTGTCGTGGGTTCTTTCCCACATCAACATTCGCGTGTCTGCATAGCGAGTGTCCAAACGATCCAAGTAACGGGAGTTGCCGCTCAGAGCGATGATTTGCGGAACGATCGCGAGCGAGACATTGAGCAGATTGATGGCATCATCTACGGACTGCATTGCCACGTTGAATTGAACGCTATTCATAAGAGCGACGATTGCCGCCGACGCGGGCCTGGTTGCGTGTGAGGCCCCGATCGATGTGGGGATCCCACTGTGATGGGAGTCATGCCAATTCACCACTGACTGGTACCGCGGCGAGCGAGACTTCCGGATTTCATCCGCACGCTGAAGCGGAAAACTTCCGAGTCGCACCAACTCAGCCTGGTGCTTAACGGCTGCATCCACAGCACTCGTCTCGGACTCGTATTGTTGGCCTGATAATTCCGGAAAGCCGCCATCCGCAAGATTCACTGGCTTGCTCTTGACTTCGAGTTGCCATGCCCCAAGTTCCTGCCCCAGGAGATCAGGGGACTCTGCAACGATCTTGTCGCGGATCTCTTCATCGACCAAGCTGGTACTGCCGGCATTGACGACAGAGTATTCCATCTCGAAACCGACGGTCGGAACAAAGTCGTGGCGGGGCAGCGTGTTGGCGAAAGCCTCGAGTGCCTTCTCCTCGTACTCACGGCTCATCGTGAGATCCAACGCACTAGTTGCCATCGCTAATCTCCATTCCAGGTGTAACGGTGCAAATCAGATTCTCGATTTTTTCCACGACGGTGTCGCCTTCTAGGCTAAAACCGGCGAGTTCTTCCCACGCCCGCACAATCGCCGCGTAGTACTCCAGAGCGGCTTGCTTCGTGGGCTCATGCGCACAACCATCCAGCTTAGTCTGAACGTCTTCGTCGCGATCGATCAGAATGCGAACGCGATTTTCAAAGTCTAGGTATGGGGCTGCTTTAGCCTTTGTTGGGTCTAGAGTGCGCCCTGGTGAAGCATAGACGAACTTCATCTGCTTCCCGGCAGGAAACATCTCCAGATAGAACTTATCGAAGGCCTGCTCGTCGAAGCGGCCCACGCTCTTGCTAGAGGATGCCAACGTCCAGCCGACCTTCATCCCAACATCGCCAACGCGGCGGAAAAATTCTATGTCCGCCGATTCACGTATGAAGTACTCGCCATCGCCCCTGGCGAGGCTCGTCGCCTCTTTTACGAGCGACTCGTAAAGTTCGTCGTCCTCGATCTGCGACGCCAGGAAAACTTTCGGATCGGGAATACCGAGGGCGTCGCAAGCGCGGAAGATGATGTGCCGACGTCGGCGCGCTGCGCGCGCAACCATGGCGGGCTCATAGGTGCCTGTCCTCTGCGCATGAGTGTCTGCAATCAGAAAAGTGATACCAGTTGCAAATGCCGCTCGGCGAGCCAGTTCAGCCACGATAATGAGCGACAGCATGTCAACCGGCACGGCGACGCTAAGACCCTTGCGGCCGGCAACTCCAAAACCGACATAAACACGTCTGCCCGTTACTGCGCTTGGGTTGAACGCCATCGAGACTGGAGCTAACAGTTCATTCATTTTCTCCCTCCCTTTTTCGAGGGGGCGCTGGCATTAGCAAATAAATTCGCGATTGACTGCGCCCTACATTTGGCTATCTAGCACGATGATACAGTACAGAAGCAGACAGGATATTGTCAAGATACTGCCTTTATCTAGTCGAGCACTCGTCGTAACCGTGGCGTCGATCTGCCTCCGGACATGTGCATCTCGCCGCAAAATGTCTTGTGTTTTGGTGTATGAGAAGTGTATATTGTCAGCGCTATTTTGCGTGAATTTCAAAAAAGAACGACAACATTTGACATGAAGGAGAGAAAGCAATGAACCCAGAAAACGGCGGTATCCCTATTATTGACCCGAGCGTACGTTACGTTGGGGTTAGTAAGCTTAGGGAATTTAAAGCGGAGAAGCTGCGCACACTACACCAGACTTTGGTGATCCAGGACGACGAGAAGCCCCTAGCAGTAATGCTGAGCTACAACCAGTTCATGGAGATGCAAAACGAGCGTGATCAAATTGTAGCCACATTGCGGGCGCTCTTGCGCAGGAAAGGGCGAGACCTTGCACGCAGCATTGCTGACGCCAACTCGGGGAACGCAAAGCCATTCCGAGATATTCAGAAAACCTTAAGCGAAAGGAAGTCTGTTAAGAAAGCTGTCTCAGGCCTGAATTTGGAGGAGAGTGATGTCGTACCTAGTAGACCTGACCCCGCTCGCCGAGCGAGATTACAACACACTGCACCGAAAAGCCGAAAAGTATCTTAAGAATGGCGGTTCTGAAGATCCGTTAGTTCTTACATTCGACGCTGTCGAGCAAGCGCTGCAAACGATTCTTGTTGAAGAGCCAGAGCGAGGATTGCGTCTGGCCGGTATTGTGTCTTATTTGTACACCTTTCCAGCAGCCCATGCAGACATTCTTTATAGGATTCGAGAGTCCAGATCACGGGTCACCGTAATATCCATCGACGAACAGATCCCGGGTCTTTGGAAAACGATAGACGACGAATTGGAAAAAGGAAACATGAGTTATCTCATGATGATTCTCGGGATCAAACCGAGGCTGAATCAGATTGAGCTAACGGATGATGTCGTAATGTAGTTGGAGCAAGCGGACTTGTTGCTACGTAGGAGCTTAGCTTCGTCAACTTCAGAGGCCGACGCCAAAGAGAAACGACTTCCCGCCTTGTAGATCGCTATTCGCCCCCGAGCCGTAACACTGTGGGGCTTACTATCTTGCTTGAACAATAAGTGGCCCAAGATTCTCCGGTTCCGTATGGAATATTCTCGCCAATTATTGCCTGCGATTGTTCCTTGACTTTGGTAGGCACCGCCGACTTAGGCGCAGAGTCTAGAATACCTTGAACTTTCGGCACTACTTAGCTTCCAGTTTGCACTTCCGGCAACGTAAGCTTCCAAAGTTGGGAACTCGCGTGCAGTTTGAGGGGAGAATTTCTTAAGCTTTCGCAAAACTAACGGCAAGTAATTGCTTCGAACCGCGGCAAAGAAATCCTTCAAGTGTCATCCTCCGCTTTGCATTCTTTCGGGTCAACCCACACCGTCAGGTCGGCACTCTCCGGATCGATTCGCGATCAGTTGCTATTTCTTACTCCTAGGAACGCGCGCAGGAAGGATTTCTCTGAGGCTAGCCATAGCTTGACGATCTCGAACACAATGACGGTACCGTAGGTCACCGCCAGCCAGACGCAGACGGCTTCGACCGGAAGACCTGACCAGCCTCCAATGAAAACACCCAGCATCTGTCTCGGTTGGTAGCCCCACCAGCCATAAGGCACTGCCAGCGTTGCCTCCCAAAGCAGGCTGATGAGCAGGATGAAGAACAATGTCAGAGCTAACGCGCGCCAGTTAATGAACTTTTTGACGGTTGGGAAAAAGCCGACTGCCGGAACCAAACCACCACTCACCAGAATCGTGAAATAACCTGGAAAGCCTTCAGGATGACCCGAAAAAACTTTCTTGAAGATCACGCCCGCTAGTATCAGAAAAACTCCGGCGATTAGCGAACTGGAATGAAACTGCATCAGGCGTGAGATGTGCTTTGACTCCCCGGCGTAGTCAGGGACGTTGTAGGCTGCCAACCAATATTCGTCGAGCCATACGTAGATCAGCAGCACTGCGAGGAAGCCAGTCACATAGAAGAGATATTCTTCTACCGGAACCCAACCACCCAAGGCCGGAGCGTGAATTCCCAAAGTGGCGCCGGCATTCGGGAAAACGAAGAACCAACTGGCGAAAAAGAAATCGAGCGCACATCCCAAGGGGACGAGCACGGCAATCGTCGTCCAGAATGACCGCTTTGGAACACGCACCCGGTCGTGCGGCAGAAACCAGAATGCGATCACCACAATAGGAACGACAAAGAGCAGCAGACTCCAAGTATAGCCACGCGGGGTTGGATTAGGACTCGACATCTGGAGCGTGGCTGGAGATCGGACTGTAAAGAGGGCGATCGATGCTGGAATTGCCACCATCGCCAGCATGGCAAGTACGATCCATGGGCTGGAGCGCAAATCCCGGCTTCCGTTCGGTACTGACTTGGTCATTGGGAGAGTTCGGACCCACGCTCGACTTCGGACACAGCCAGCATTGTAATCTTTGTGGCTGAGAGATCAAGGCTTCTTGGACGAACTCGCCGCAGTTTCTCAACACTAATTGGATTGCGCAGTGCGCCTGGATTGGCGGAGGTTTTTCAATTCTGTTCACCGCGGACAGTACGCATTCTGGGCGTCAATCTCCGCTAAAAAATGCGATAGACGTCCCCGGATCGTGCCTGTTAGTCTTGACTGGAACGTTCGCGGTTTGCTTCTGTATTACAAGGGCGGTTGAGTTTAAGCCGCTCTTTGTAGACTTGTTGGATAGTCACAATCGCAAAAACGCCAACTGCTATGACGCATATTGCAAATACGGTGAACATTATGGCGATAATCCAATCTTCCCCAATTGACATGGCTGCAAAGTCTGAACGTAACTGGCTCTTCGTATTGGTTGCATGGGTGATTTTCAGCGCCGTAATAACCGGCCTTCTCACAATTCTGTTATACAAGAAAACCAGTTCATACCAACTGGCAGTCCAACGGCGAGCCGACACTCTCATCGCCGGATCAAACGCGGAAGCAAAAAGAGCCGGGGAAAGAGCGGCAGAAGCAAACGAACGCGCCCAGAAATTGGAGGGTGTCAACCTCAGCTTACGCAGCCAGGTCGCTACACTTGAAACACAGGCGACCGATGCGAAGAAAGACTTGGCGATTCTGCAAATGGCAGCCGCCGACGCAAATGCCGCACAACAAAGGGTCGAAACTGATCTGGCAGAGGCGCGACGTCGGCAGGCAGAAGCAGAATTGAAAGTCGAAGATGTTACGAAATCGCAGATGCCTCGCATCTTCTCTTTCAATTTCGCGAAGTTCAGTGCATCGCTAAAGGGGAAACCAACCGGACATGCGATTCTCATATACCAGCGCGATGACGTCGAAGCGTATGAATTTGCTTGCAAGTTGTACTGGGTATTGACCAAAGCCGGATGGACGGCGACGGCGCCAAAACCGACCGAGCCTTCGGAACTCCAACCGTCCGCGCTGGTAGCAGGTGGAGCACTGCCAACAATATGGCCACGGTCTAGTGGAGTAGAACTGGTAGCCAAAGACATCGTCGAGCCCCTCGGATCAACCAAAACGGTCTGCGGTGTACTAACCGATGCATTTTTCACTGCAGGCCTCGGTGGAGGGGCGGCCCCAGACGACAGATTGCCGGACAACGTGGTTCGTCTTGTCATAGGCCAACGACAATAAGCTCAACCTAAACGCGCTTGGTAACAAACCTACAGATGGGTCTTTTGACCAGGCCGCTTCAATCGTCCTAACGGATCAAACATTGAAACCGAACGTCAAATTGTGCGGGTGGAATGATGAATGGAGCTTTCTGGAGCAACGGGAAAGGAGGGTACCGCTCGTAGACGGTCGACGCGCGTCTTGGGGGATTAACGGAGTCGCCCTGGTAACCAACGATCGCAAAATTCGGAGTTTGCGATTTCTCCATAAGAGATATCGAAAACTGCAATTCTCGATGATAGTAGATGAGGCGGATATCAAGCGAGTCCCAATCATCCTTGTCCGGACCCGAATCCACCCCTCCGTATCGATAAAACCCTTGCGGTATGGAAATTTCTAACTGATCGTGGTGTAACAGGGATTCGTGTTTGTCGAAATCCTGGAGTGCTTGGATGATGTTATCTAGGGTTCTGTTCATCGTCACTTCTCCCTTGCACTTCGCTAGATTCTTACCTCTAAGCGAAACATGTCACTAGCCCCAAAATATCTTGACAAGTGGTGCTTTCGCTGTGCCTACTGTATGCCTGCGCAGCTCTTTCCCTAGCGTCTCGTGAATCGGAGTAGTCAAAGAGTTCAACTAAGTCAAGTAAAAACAGGCCTAATAAACTAGGCCATGGCTCCAATTTTATTCTCGACACAATGCACCTGGCCCTTTGGCAGATAGATGCACGAGCCGGCGGTGATCGGAGTGCTGGTTTTGCCGGCCCACATGCGGCC
>Ga0070699_100000835_pt1 | contig 28547 bp, 31 predicted proteins | sample KBSK1503metaG_FD_65473 | JGI IMG/M metagenome (GOLD analysis project Ga0070699, IMG submission 65473) | Corn, switchgrass and miscanthus rhizosphere microbial communities from Kellogg Biological Station, Michigan, USA - KBS K1-50-3 metaG | ecosystem: Host-associated > Plants > Roots >...
TATCGCGCGGGATCGTCAGGGCACCAAGCCGGATCTGGCGGGGAATGCGGGCGCGGGGGCGCTCAAGTTCGCGCCCCCGCCCGCCGATGGATGACTCATGCGCCATGCGTCGGTTCGCGGCTTGGGAATCCGATACCTTCTGGCCCTGACGCTGCCCGTCAGCGGCCTGGCGCTCGTCCTCTACACCGTCGTGCAGCTCTTCATCGCCCAGGCAAATGGAATCCAACCGGCCCAGCGGCCGGTGATCGCGAGGGCCGCCCTCGCGAGTCCGGACGACGCGGGTTCGGCGTTACGTCCGTCCCCGCTGGGTGACTAGGAGCGCGATCCCGCCGACGAGCGCGATCGCCCCGAGCACCGGCGGCAGCGGGATGGTCTTCTTCTCGGTGGCCGTCACCTTCATGTCGCCCACTTCGAGCACCGTCTTGTCACCCGCGTTGTAGGTGATCCCGCCGTAGACCAGCGCGACCACTCCGAGAACGATGAGTGCGATCGCCAGCATTCTCATTCGTGCCGCCTTTCTCGTTCGTTCCGCGCCGGCCGCCTAGTGGTAGAACGTCCAGCCGACGGTGAACTTGGCGTCGGGGGCGTCGCTCAGTCCGAGCTTCGCCTCGACGAAGAAACGGTTCCCGTTCGAGAGACCCCGCTCGATGCCGCCGAGCACGCTCGCTCCGAGATCCGTGTCGGATCCTTCGAAGGGTCCATTGTCGTAGTTCCACCAGTCCAAGCCGATCCCGCCCCCGAGGTAGGGCGTCCAGGCGTCCCAACGGTCCCGGAAGCGGTAGGCCGCTTCGAAATTGAATGCGATCAGCGTCAGGTCGTCGCCGAATCCCGCCTCGATATTGGGCTGGAAGCGGACGCGCGGGCCGAAGACGCCGTAGTCCATGTGCGCGCCGACGTGTACCTGGTCCGGATCCATCGTGAGGCCCACGCGGGGACCCCAGCCACGGAATCCCAGATCGTCCTTGCCGCTCGCGTCGTCTTGAGCGAAGGCGATTCCGGGCGCCAGCGCGAGGCAAGACGTGAGCGCGAGGATCGTGAGCGCGAGAGTTACCCTGGAACGCATCGAAACCTCCTTAGGTTGGGTCATTCGTTTTCCTTCACCGGAGCATAAAATGACACCCCACGAACGTTCTCGTCGACCTGTAACGGCTGATGGATGGACGGGAAGGCGCGCGCGCGACAATCGAGCCGTTCGCAGATCCGGCACGTGACGCCCACCGGCGTGGCGGCCGCCGCGTTCTCCAGGTCGAAGCCATCAGCGTAGACCAGCCTCCGCGCCTCTTCCACGGCGCAACCCAGCCCCAGCGCGTAAAGCACGTCCGGGGCGCGATATCCGCCCCTATGCTTCCGCACGGTCCGTGCCACCGAAAAGAACGCCGTGCCGTCCGGCAGGCGCGAGAGCTGGGTGTGGATGACGCCGGGCTGCAGAAACGCCGCGTGGACGTTCCAGAGGGGGCATAACCCACCAAATCGGGGCAGCCGGATGCCGGTTGCGCTGAACTTCTTCGAGATGTTGCCGGCGATGTCGATCCGTACCATATCGAACGCCACTCCCTTCGCACCCTTCCGGTGCAGCGTCGTAAGTCGATGGCACGACTGCTCGAACGAGACCCGGAACCGGTGTCCAAGCAGGTCTAGGTCGTATCTCAGCTCCTCGGCGGCCTTTCGGTAGTCCTCATAGGGCATTAAAACCGCTGAGGCAAAGTAGTTAGCGAGCGCCACGCGGGCCAGGGCACGCGCGTCCGGGGAGGTGAGCATGACGTCCTGCGCCAGGCGTTCGAGCGTCGCGGCACAATCGATGAGGCCGACCTGGTAGGCGAGCTGGAAATTTCGGGAGCCACGCCGGAGCACCTCCGAGATGAGTAGCTCCTTCTTCGGGGGGATGTAACGGCGCACCGCCCCCGGCATCTCGCCCACGGTCACCACTCGTACGGAGACGCCATGGGCTCGATCGAGGTGCTGCGCCAGGGCGCCGAAGAGGTCGTCCGACTCCAGGCGGCCATCCTTCCAAAGCCGCTCCGCCTCGGCCTCCAATTCGGGGAAGTGGTTGTTGTGACGTTGGATCAGGTCCGAAACTTGCTCGGAGCTTAGTCCACGGCGGTCGATGCCGGCGAGTTCCTGCCGGTCGATCACCTGCTCCGCGAGCATGTCGGCGGAGCCCCGAGCGGCGCTATAGGCATGGTGCAGGTGGACCATCGCTCGCGCCACTTCCGGGCTCGTTCCGACGATCTCGCGGACGTCGGACTCGGAGACCGGCTGGCCCTCGAACAGGGGATCGCCGAAGGCCTCCATGAGGTCGGCCACGAGCTTCTGGTCCTCGGACGCCGCGAGAGAGCGGAGGTCGAGGTCGAAGCGCTGCGCGAGGGTGAGAAGGAGGTTGCCGCTGATGGGCCGTCGGTCGTGCTCGATCAAATTGAGGTACGAGGCGGAAATGCCGAGCCGGGTCGCCATGGCTGCCTGCGAGAGGCCCTCCCGCGTTCGGAGAACTCGTAACCGCTTGCCGAGACCGGTCGTCGCCTTCATGCGACCATTTTACAATGTTTACGGAATTACAACAACCGAGAATTGTCTGTTAACATCTTAACTAGTTGTTGTGAAATAACTTATTGACTTTTTGAGGTCTAGGGCCAATAATGGTGAATCATGTCAACGGCAACTCGTCAGGCGGGGGATGTGCGGGTCCAGGCGCGGTCCGGGCCTCGCTTTGCCGAGGTCCTGACTCCCGATGCCCTGGCGTTCGTCGCGGATTTGGCGCGACGCTTCCGCCCGCGCATCGAAGCGGCCCTCGCGGAACGCGCCTCCCGTCGAGCGCGTCTGGCCCTCGGCGAGCCCCTCGACTTCCTTGAAGAGACGATCCACGTCCGCGTGGGCGATTGGAGGGTCGGCCCGACGCCGGCCGACCTCGAGCGTCGCCTCGTCGAGATCACCGGCCCGGTCGATCGGAAGATGGTCATCAACGCGCTCAATTCCGGCGCCGACTGCTTCATGGCCGACTTCGAAGACTCGACCGCGCCGACCTGGGAGAACCTGGTTCACGGTCAGATCAACCTGTGCGACGCCGTGCGGCGCCGAATCACCTATGACGATCCGGGAACGGGCAAGGCGTATCGACTGAACGAGCGCGTGGCGGTGTTGCTGGTCCGTCCTCGCGGTCTCCACCTCCCGGAGCGGCACCTGCTCGTCGACGGCGCGACGATTCCCGGCTGCCTGTTCGATTTCGGCCTCTACTTCTTCCACAACGCGGCGGAGCTCCGGGCGCGCGGCACCGGGCCCTACTTCTACCTCCCGAAGCTCGAAAGCCACCTCGAAGCCAGAATTTGGAACGACGTCTTCGTCCACGCGGAGGAGACGCTCGGCATTCCGCGGGGCACGATCAAGGCGACGGTCCTGATCGAGACCCTGCCGGCGGCGTTCGAGATGGACGAGATCCTCCACGAGTTGCGCGAGCACTCCGCTGGGCTCAACTGCGGCCGGTGGGATTACATCTTCAGTTTCATCAAGACGCGCGCGAACGACCCCAAGGCGGTCTTGCCCGATCGCTCGCAGGTCACGATGGAGCAGCCCTGCATGCGCGCCTACACGCAGCTCGTGATCCAGACGTGCCATCGGCGCGGCACGCACGCCATGGGCGGCATGGCCGCGCAGATTCCGATCCGCGACGACGAAGCCGCGTCGCTTCAGGCGATCGCGCGCGTGCGCGCGGACAAGGAGCGCGAGGCGAAGGACGGGCATGACGGCACCTGGGTCGCGCATCCCGGTCTCGTCGCGCTGGCGCGCGAAGCCTTCGTGGAAACGCTGGGGGATCGGCCCAACCAGCGCCAACGCTCGCGCGACGACGTCCACGCCACCGCAGCCGATCTCCTGCGCGTACCGGAGGGGTCGCGCACCGAAGCGGGCCTCCGCCTGAACGTCCGAGTCGGCGTGCGGTACCTCGAATCGTGGCTCAGCGGCTCGGGCTGCGTGCCGCTCTACAACCTGATGGAGGATGCCGCGACGGCCGAGATCTCCCGGACGCAGGTCTGGCAGTGGATTCGGCACGGCGCGGCGCTGGAGGACGGGCGAAGGGTGACCCGGGCCCTCCTCGACGAAGTGATGGAGCAGGAGATGAAGACGATCGCCGCGGAGGTGGGAGCGGAACGCTTCCGTTCGGGACGGTTCGAAGAGGCGCGGGCCCTCTTCCACCGGCTCTCCACCGCGGAAGCGCTCGAAGAGTTCCTGACGATTCCCGCATACGAACTACTGGATCCAGGCGTCCCGACGGCGGAACGCGAACGGGGCAAACCCTAGATGGCGTCGTCGTACGCCCAGAGGAGATCACATCATGGCTAAGTCACGCATCGGGCAAATCGCAGGGAAAAAGGATCGCTGGGCGGGGATCGTCCGGCCCTACTCGGACCAGGACGTTCTCGCGCTTCGGGGCAGCGTTCGGATCGAACACTCGATCGCGCGGATGGGCGCCGAACGGTTGTGGGAACTCCTCACGACCCGGGAGTACGTCGGAGCGCTGGGGGCATTGACCGGAAACCAGGCGGTGCAGCAGGTGAAGGCCGGGCTTCCGGCGATCTACCTGAGCGGCTGGCAGGTGGCGGCGGACGCGAACCTTTCGGGGCAGACCTACCCGGACCAGAGCCTCTACCCCGCGAACAGCGTTCCGAGCGTCGTCCGGCGGATCAACCAGGCCCTCTTGCGTGCCGACCAGATCGAGACCGCCGAGCGGATGAAGGCACCGCGCGGCAACGGCAACGGCCACGCCAGCGCGAACGGAAACGGCTCGGCGCCTCGGTACTGGCTCGCGCCCATCGTCGCCGACGCCGAAGCCGGATTCGGCGGCCCGCTGAACGCGTTCGAGCTGATGAAGGGCATGATCGAAGCGGGCGCGGCGGGCGTTCACTTCGAGGACCAGCTTTCCAGCGAGAAGAAGTGCGGGCACCTGGGCGGCAAGGTGCTGATTCCGACGAGCCATTTCATCCGCACCCTGGTCGCCGCGCGACTCGCCGCCGACGTGATGGACGTTCCGACCCTGATCGTGGCCCGGACGGACGCCGACTCGGCGAAGCTCCTCACGAGCGACATCGATCCGAGAGACCACGAGTTCCTGACCGGCGAGCGGACGCCCGAGGGATTCTTCCGGATCAAGGGCGGCCTCCCCTGCGCGATCGCGCGGGCGCTCGCGTACGCGCCCTACGCCGATCTCCTCTGGTGCGAGACCTCCACGCCCGACTTGAAGGAGGCGCGCGAGTTTGCCGAGGCGATCCACGCGAAGCACCCCGGGAAGCTCCTCGCCTACAACTGCTCTCCTTCCTTCAACTGGAAGAAGAATCTCGACGATGCGACCATCGCCGCGTTCCAGCGGGAGCTGGCCGCGATGGGCTACAAGTTCCAGTTCGTCACGCTGGCCGGTTTCCACGCGCTGAACCACTCGATGTTCGAGCTGGCGCGGGCGTACGGGACGCGCGGCATGGCGGGCTACGTCGAGCTTCAGGAGGCCGAGTTCGCGTCCGAGAGCGCCGGGTACAGCGCCACCCGGCATCAGCGGGAGGTCGGAACCGGCTACTTCGACGAGGTGATGCAGGTCATCGCCGGGAACGGCTGCGCGACGCTAGCCTTGGAAGGCTCCACGGAGGCGGCGCAGTTTCGCGCCAAGGAAGCCCCTCACGCGCGCCGCGAAACGAGGGAACCGTCGTCCGAAGCGGAGGGTCGCCGCGCCGGGTCATCGGCCCAGGCCTAGCTCCCGTAGATAGCGCTCGTCGCCATTCGCGTGGAGCTGCCAGTAGGGAAGCCGCTTCGATCCGGCTAGCTCGCCGCCGTCCGCTCCGTCCGCGCCCATGCGGGAGGCGCCCGCGTTCGGCGGCGTCCACGCCCACTTGAGAACCCGGTGCGGATAGGCGCGCTCGATCCAGAACCGCCCCTCCCGCCCGTCCGCAACCCGCACGGTGGTGACGTCCGCGTCGAACGTGCCGGCGGGGACGGTGACTCGCTCGGACGTCGCGCTCCGCTCCGCCGTGGCCGTCGTCCACCTGACCGGCCGGTGCGTCAGCCGTGACGTGAACGGGCTCGGCAGGAAGGGAAACTTCCGCGACTCGCCCCGTTTCAAGAAATCACCCCTCAGGTCTCGAAGCAGGACGAAGAGGAGGTCCTCCGCCACGCCGCCCTTTCGCCATTGAAGGGAGCGCGAGGCGGATTCGTCCTCGAAGTAGGAGCGGACGAGGTCCGTGGTCCGATGCGGCTCGAACGCGATCTCCTCGTAGACGTGTCCGCACCACTCGGCCGCGCTGAACGAGATCTTCACCGGCGAGAAGTCGCGGCTTCGACAGAAGGCCGAGATCATCGTGTTGTAGTCGTAGATGCCGGTCTGAAAGTCCCGAACGAGGTTCACCTTCAAGGCCTCGAAGGTGTCGTTCGGGTTCGCGTTCGGGTCGTCCGCCTTCACGCGCTTCGACGCGCGAAAGGGCTCCGTCACCGTGATCATCACGGCGCGACCCGAGCGAGGCTCGCCGTAACGCGTCACGTGGTACCGATAGCCCGCCAGCTCGGCTTTGCCGTCCTGCCAGTGCGACTCGAACGTCGGCGTCGCGGCGGGACGCTCCGCTCCGTTCGCGGCACCGGAGACGACGAGCGCCGAGATCCAGGCCCCGGCCACCGCCGCCGCCACGGCGGCCGCAAACCCTCGGCCGACTTCTCCCATGGATCGCATGAATTCCTCCCGTCGCATCGTGTCCAGCGGCGTCTTAACCGGTTCCGTCACGCGAGTATACGCCAGGAGTCGGGACAAGCCGATTGCGCCGGCGGCCTCGTCACGGCAGACTGGCGGCGGCGCCGCGGGAGCGCGCGGCCCGAAGGAGGAACCATGAAAGCCGAAGCGACGAATCTATCGAAGGAGATCGAGCGGCTCGAAGCGGAGCTGGTCGAGCGGAGCCAGACCCTCGCCGATCTCAAGCGGCAGTTGCCGCGCGAGCCCGTCCAAGACTACATCCTGTCCGGGTGGGAGGGTCCCGTGAAACTCTCCGATTCGTTTCGTGGAAAGCCGGATCTCATCGTGATCCACAACATGGGAAAGGGATGCCGCTACTGCACCCTCTGGGCCGACGGATTCAACGGAGTCTGGAAGCATCTTGCCGATCGCGCGGGATTCGTGGTTTGCTCGCCCGACTCGCCGGACATTCAGCGCGAGTTCGCGAGGAGTCGAGGCTGGCAGTTCCCGATGGTCTCGGGAAGCGGCTCGACGTTCATCCAGGACATGGGATTTCGCGGTGAGAAATCGTGGAATCCCGGCGTCTCGACTTTTCAGCGGACCGCGGACGGCGGTATCGTCCGCGTCGCAAAGGCCGGGTTCGGTCCCTTCGACCCCTTCTGCGCCGTCTGGCACCTGATCGCGCTCCTGGGCGACGGCGTTCAGAAGTGGGAGCCACAGTACCGGTACGAATAGGAGTTCCATGCCCCGATATCGCTCACGCCCCCGACCCGTACCGAAATTCTTTCTCTTCCTCGTCCTCGTCACGGGGGCGTTCGTCACCGCCGCGTATCTCGCGGGGCAGAAGCTCGAGCGCACCTCCCAGAATTCGTCCGTCCGCGAATGCGAGAAGACGGCCCGGCTGGCCGCCGCCGTCGTTGGCGAATACCTCGCCGGACTTTCGCTCGGCATGGAGGCGGCCGCCGACAACCCGCGCCTTGTCGGGGCGACCAAGGTTCGCGACGTCGAGACGGCGCGCGGCTACTTGCGGCAGCTCGTCTCGCTGAGCAAGCGCTACGACCGGGTCTTTCTCGCCGACACGTCGGGCGTCGAGTGGTGCGACTACCCGGATGGTCCGCGCGTCAGCGGACGGTCCTTCGCGTTTCGGCAGTGGTTCCGGTGGTCCCGGGGCGGCCAGCCGGTCTACGTCTCGCCCCGGTATCGCCGCCCGGGGAAGCAGGAGCCGGTCCTGGCGATCGCCGTGCCCGTCACCTCCGCGGGAGGAACGGAGGCCTTCCTCGTCGGCCAGATCGTGTTGAAATCGTTGGAGCGCGAGGTCTCGACCGCCGTCGGCGACTGGCCGGGGGCGCTCATGATCTCGGATCGGGCGGACAACCTGGTTCTTCCGGTGAAATCGGATTCCGCGTCGATGATGCCGCGCGACCTCTACAATCTCGTCGCCCGCGCGGAGAAGGAAGACGGGACGTCGCGCGGGACGATCGATCGGGTGGAGTCGGTCGTCGCCACGGCGGAAGTGAATATCACGGGGGGCCTGGCGATCGCCACGGCACCCCTCACGCATTCCCTCGACGAGGCGCGGCGCACGACGCGCCGGTACCGGAACATCGCGCTGATCGCGGGCCTGGCCGTCTCGCTCCTCGGGCTTCTCCTCCTCCGGAAGTAGCCGCCCTCCCTCGCCTCGGCCGCGTGACGCGCCGCGCGGCGCTCGCTCAGAGGCCGAGCGAGCGCGCGGCGAGCGTGGCCGCCTCCGCGCGAAACGCCTTCAAGTCCTTGTGCCCATCCGGATGGATCGCGTTCGTCAAGAGAACGAGGTAGCCGTCCGCATCCGGATCGATCCAGAGCGATACGCCCGTCCATCCCGTATGACCGAACGAGTTCTTGGAGAAGAGAGCGCCGCGCGGCGCGGAGTACGGGCTTTCGATGTCGAACCCGTATCCGCGACGAACCCCGACGGCCGCGTCGCACTGGTTCGTCGTCATCGCCCGCACCGTTTCCTCGAGGAGGATCCGGCGTCCCTCGAAGACGCCGCCGCGGAGGATCATCTCGCAATAGCGCGCCGTCTCGATCGCGGTGCCGAAGACGCCCGCGTGCCCGGCGACCCCCCGCAGGGCGGCTGCGCGCGCGCGGGGATCGTGCACGGTGCCGCGAAGCCAGCGCCCCCGCGCCTGCTCGGTGGGCGCCGTGCGGCCCCGGTCGCGGGGGCGGGTCCCGAACCGCGTGTCCTGGAAACGGAGGGGACGGAAGAGCCGCTCCTCGGCGAGGCGCGCCAGCGATCGGCCCGAGCGGTGCTCGAGCACCCCCTGGAGGAGCACGAACCCAACGTCGCTGTAGACCGAGCGCGTGCCGGGCGGCGAGGCCAGCGGCTCGCGGGCGATGGCGCGGAAGAGCGCGCGCTTCCCGCCCCGGTAGTCCTCGATCGGATTGTCGGGCACGAAACCCGCGGAGTGCGTCAGAAGAAGCCGGAGCGGGAGCGCGCCGACTTCGGTGCCGCTCGTCTCGGGAAGGTGCCGCCCGAGCGGATCGTGAAGCGAGATCTCGCCTCGAGTCGCGTCCTCTACGAGAAGGGGTGCTACGACCAGGACTTTCGTGAGCGACGCGAGGTCGAAGATGGTCCGGAGCGTCATCGGTTCCGACCGCGGTCGGAGCGCGCGGCGGCCGATCGCCTCGTGGTAGAGCAGGCCCGAGGCGCGGCCCACGGCGACGACCGCTCCGGGGATGAGGCCCGAGGCGGCCGCCGAGCGGACGAACTCCCCCAGCGCGCGGAACGCGCCCCGCTCCGACCGTGCCGATCCCATGCCGCGCAGGATACGCGAAAACGGGCACGCGTCACGCGCCACTAGCGCGGGCGCTCGGCGCCCGCTACTCTCGGCGCTCCATGATTCCGCTGCGCGACCAAAACCCCTCCGGCTCCTTTCCCGCCGTCACGATCGCGGTGATCGTCGCCTGCACGGCGGCGTTTCTCTATGAGGTATCCCTCGGTCGGGAGCTGAACCGATTCCTCACGGAGTTCGCGCTCGTGCCGGGGCAGGTGTCGTACGGTCTCCAGACCGGCGAGCTCGGATGGCGCGGCGTCGTCTCGCCGTTCTTCACGTCGATGTTCCTGCATGGCGGATGGCTGCACTTGATCGGAAACATGTGGTTTCTCTGGATCTTCGGCGACAACGTCGAGGACGCGCTCGGCTCGTTCCGCTTCGTCTTCTTCTATCTCCTCTGCGGCCTCGCGGCCGGGTTCACGCACTTCGCTCTCGGCCCCTCTTCCGCGGTTCCGACGATCGGCGCGAGCGGCGCGATCGCCGGCGTGTTGGGCGGATACCTGGTCCTCTATCCGGGAGCGCGCGTGCTCACGCTCGTCCCGCTCGGCATCATCATGCGGATCATGGAGCTTCCCGCCGCGCTCATGATCGGGCTCTGGTTCCTCATCCAGCTCGCGAGCGGCCTTCTCACGCAAGGAATGGAGGGAGGGGGCGTCGCCTGGTGGGCGCACGTCGGAGGATTCGTCGCCGGACTCGTGCTCGTTCGACTCCTCCGGAAGCGGCGCCTCGTCGTCTAGCCTCAGGCACCTCGGGCGGTCCCCGGGGTACTACTCCTTACGTACCGCGAGGGCGTAACCCCGGATAGGCTTGACTGGCGCTCCCCGTCTGCCACAATCGTCCGGAGAGTTCGATCCCCTCGATCCACACTTAAAAGCAGGTACAACAATGGGTAGCAGAATTCGGCTGATCGCCGTCTCGCTCGCCGTCATCGGCTCGGTCGCCTATTTGATCCTGAGCGGCGTCAAGCAGACGGGGCTCCATTACATGACCGTCACCGAGCTGGCCCGGGCCCAAAGCCCCCCGGAGGAAGGGGGCTTCCGCCTCGACGGGCGGGTCGCGATCGGAACCGTCCAATACGATCAGAAGGCGCCCCAGCTCCTCTTCCAGATGACCGACGGCAAGGAGATGATCGGCGTGGTCTACCCGGGACTCATGCCGGACGCCTTCGGAGGAGGCCGCGAAGTCGTGGTCGAGGGCACCTTCGATCCGCGGGCGCGCACGCTTCATGCGACGAAGCTCGTGACGAAGTGCCCCTCCAAGTACGAGGCGGAGGGACTCGGCAAGGACAAGACGTGAGCGAGATCGGACGCCTCTCCGTTCTGCTCGCGTTCCTCTGTTCCTGCTTTGCGGTCGTCTCGATCGCGTGGGGGCTCCGGACCGGCATGGCCGGCCCGCTGAAAAGCGGACGGCGCGCCGTGTGGATGGTCTGCGGGCTGACCCTCCTCGCGATCATCGTCCTCGAGCGGGCCCTGATCGCGCGGGACTTCTCCTTCCGGTACGTCGCGGAGCACACGAGCCTCGATCTTCCGCCGATGTACGCCTTCTCGTCGCTCTGGGCGGGGCAGGAGGGCTCGCTCCTCCTCTGGCTCTTCGTCCTGAGCGCCTACGGCGCCGCCTTCCTCTGGTCCTATCGGAAGCGGCTCGATCCCTTCTACGACGCCGTGGCCATGGTGGTGGCGGGCGTCATGGTCTTCTTCACGTCGCTCCTCACGTTCGTGTCGCCGCCGTTTCGCATTCTCGCGACGCCGCCCGCGGACGGAAACGGGCTGAACCCGCTCCTCCAAGACCCGGGAATGATGATCCATCCGCCGATCCTCTACACCGGCTACGTCGGCTTCATCATCCCCTTCGCGTTCGGCATCGCGGTCCTGCTCATGAACCGGACCGGCACGCGCTGGATCGAGGAGGTGCGGCGCTGGACCCTCTTCTGTTGGATGTTCCTGGGATTTGGCGTCCTTCTGGGCGCCCGGTGGGCCTACGTCGAGCTGGGCTGGGGCGGATACTGGGGTTGGGATCCGGTCGAGAACGCCTCCTTGATGCCGTGGCTCGTGGGCACCGCGTTCCTGCACTCCGTGATGGTCGAGCAACGGCGCGGCATGATGAAGACCTGGAACGTGGCGCTCATCGTCCTGACGTTCGAGCTCTCGATCTTCGGCACGTTCCTCACACGCTCGGGCGTCCTCACGTCGGTGCATTCCTTCACCGAGTCGAACATCGGCCCCTGGTTCCTGGGATTCATCCTGATCTCGAGCACGATCGCCACGGCCCTCATTCTCTATCGCAAGGCGCTGCTCGAATCCGAGAACCGGCTCGACGCGGTGGTGAGCCGCGAAGGCTCGTTCCTCTTCAACAACGTGCTCTTCCTGGCGCTCACGTTCGCGACCTTCCTCGGCACGACGTTCCCGGTCCTGAGCGAGGCGGTGACCGGCGCGAAGATCTCGGTCTCGGCCCCGTTCTTCAACCGCGTGAACGTGCCGATCGCGCTGGCCCTCCTCCTCCTCACGGGGGCGGGACCGGTTCTCTCCTGGAAGCGCGTGACCGCCTCCGTCCTCAAGCGGAATTTCCTGATCCCGGTGTTCGTCGGCGTCCTGGCGACCCTCGTCGGCCTCCCGTTCGGGCTGCACGGCGTCTATCCCATCGTTTGCGTCTTCGGCGCCGCGTTCGTGATCGCCACGATCGTCATGGAATTCGCGCGGGGCATCCAGGCGCGGAAGGACGTCGCGGAGGCCCGGGGCGCGATGGCGGTCGTGAGCCTGGTCGAGAAGAACAAGCGGCGCTACGGCGGATACATCGTCCATTTCGGCATGGTGATGATCTTCGTCGGCGTGCTCGGCTCCTCCGTCTTCCAGAAGGAGGCGCACGGCCCGCTCCTTCCCGGCGAGTCCCTCGCGCTCGGTCCCTACTCGCTCAAACTGCGGGGGGTGGAGAACAAGCCCGTCGCGAACGCGCAGCACACGCGCGCGATCCTCGACGTCTCGCGCGGCGACAAGTACCTGGGCCCCGCCTACCCGGCGAAGGCGATGTACTTCAAGTCGCAGCAACCGATGACCGAGATCGCGCTTCGGCAGACGCCGGCCGAGGACCTCTACCTGATCCTGGGCGGCGTCAACGAGGACGGTTCGGCCTCGATCCAGGCCTACATCAATCCGCTGGTCAGCCTGATCTGGGTCGGCGGCATCGTGATGGTTCTGGGGACCCTGATCGCGCTCGCGGATCGGATGAGGCTCAAGCGCGAAGAGAAGCTGGGAGCGTGACCGTCGTGCGCCCGGCCACCTGGATTCTCATCGCGGCGCTCGCGGCGCCCGGCCTCCTCGGGGGATCGCCCGCCCGCGCCAACGAATCCGCCTCCGGGAAGAAGGACCCCGCGCGCGCGATCACGAGCCAGCTCATCTGCCCGTGCTCCTGCGGCGAGATCCTGAGCGGCTGCACCTGCGAGACGGGGAAGGCGATGCAGGGCTACGTCGACCGCGAGCTCAAGTCGGGGAAGTCCAAGGATCAGATCGAGGCCGCGCTCGTGAATCAGTACGGCGAGGTGATCCTGGGTGCCCCGAAGGCGAAAGGATTCAATCTCCTGGTTTGGGTGGCGCCGTTCCTCGCGACCGCGTTTGGATTCCTCCTCGCGTCGCTGATTCTCTTCCGATGGGTTCGGCGCCGCGTGCCGGCTCCCTCGATGCCGGGCGATCCCGGCGCCGGCGACGCAGGTCGGGGCGGAGGCGTGGGACCCGGAACGACGTCCGAGCAGGACCTGGACGCGCTTCGGGCGCGCGCCGAGGCGGAACTGAAGCGGTTCCGGGAATGACCCGCACGGAACGCACCTCTTTCGAATGAACCTCCTCGCTCAGATCTGCCTCGTCGCGGCGGTGGCGCTCTTCGTTCTCTCGCCGCTTCTCTTGCTTCGCGGCCAGCGGATGTGGCTCGAGCCGGCCGATGCGTCGATCCGGCGCACCGTCGGCGAACGAAAGTCGCGCCTCTATAGCCAGCTCCTCGACCTCGATTTCGACCGGGATTCGGGAAAGATCTCCGTCGAGGATCATGCGCGCATGCGGGAGGAGACGATGCGCGACCTCCTGCCCGTACTCGCGGAGGAGGAGCGCCTGGGCCTGACGCCCGGGCCGGGCGGCGTGCGCCCGACCGTGATCGAGGGGGGCGACCGGGTGGAGCGGATGATCGAGGAGTACAAACGAAACCGCGGCGAAACCCCCGAGGCCCGGCCGTCGTGAGGCTGGTTCGCGCCGTCGTCGGGGTCGCGGCGTTCGCGATCGAGGTCGTCTTTGGGATCGGGGCGATCGGGGCGATCGGGGCCGCGATTCCGACCCCCGCGTTCGCGCTGACCATAACCGGGCGCGTCGTGAAGGGGGCGGACCGCGTTCCCGCGGCCGGCGTCCCCGTGTCGCTCCACATGGTCCGTCAGGATCAGGAGCTGCCGGGGACCACCGTCGCGAGCGGTGCCGACGGCTCCTACCGCTTCACCGGCGTCTCCGAGGAGCCCGGGGTCGAGCGCTATCTCTCCACCGAATACGAGGGCGCGTTCTACACGGAAGGCCCGCTCGCGGCCGCCGGCAAACGCGACATCACGCAGGATCTCCTCGTGTACGACGTCGGCCGCGAATTCGACGCGATCCACGTCTTGAATCACCACATCATCGTGGAGCGAAAGAAAGACGGCCTCCACGTCACCGAGATCATGGTCTTCCAGAACGGCGCGGCGACCGCCTACCTGGGCGTGGGCGTGAACCACGCGCAGGCATCGGGCGCGCGCGTCGGCCTCCCCGCGTCGGTGAAGGAGTTCCACGCGGGCATCGGCGGCGACGAGCAGACGGTCCAGGTGCAGGGCCGCGAGATGACCTCGCTCCGCCCGATTCCGCCGGGGCAGCGGCCCTTCTCGTTCACGTACCACGTACCGCTCTCCGGACGCATGGACTTGAGCCATCGGCTCTATTTCCCCACCCACCAGTTCGTCGTGATGCTCGACGACCCGAAGCTCCGCGTGGAGTCGCCGGCATTGAAGAGCGGGGGAACCCGGGAGCAGGGGGGAAAGACCTACACGCTCTACACGGGATCGGATTTCCCCGTGGGGAGGGAGGTCGAGATTCGCGTCGATGGCGCCGGCTTCTTCTCGAATCCGGCGATCTATCCGTGGCTCGCGGCGCCCGCGATCATGGCGATCGTCTTCATCCTCGCGTCTCGGCGGGGCCGGAAGGCGCGGGAAGCCGCCGGCGCCCCGGGGGTCGCGGCCGTGCCCGCCGCATCGGCGCCGACGCCGATCCGCCCCGCCGCGCCGCCGCCTCGGGCCGCGCGCCGAGCGAGCCAGTCGGGCGACGACTTCGCCCAGGTCTATCTCTACCTCATCGCCGCGCTCGATCAGGGCCTCGAACGCGGCGAGTTCTCCGAGGAGAGCCACGGCCTCATTCGCGCCAACTTGAAGCGCCGGCTCGAGACGATTCTCGCGGACGAGCCGCGCGCCGGGACTCGCTGACCGACCGCGGTGATCCTCCGCGCCAGAGACATCCAGAAGCGCTTCGAATCGCGGTGGGTCCTTCGCGGCGCCTCGCTCGCGCTCGAGCCGGGCGAGTGCGTCCTGCTCCAGGGCCCGAACGGTTCGGGGAAGACGACCTTCGCCAGGATCCTCGCGACGCTCCTCGCTCCCGACCGGGGCGGCGTCGAAATCGAGGGGGTCGCGCCTGAGAAGAACCGGCGCGGCGCGCGCCGCGCGATCGGCTTCGCCTCGCATCAGCCGCACCTCTACCCGGGGCTCACGCCCCTCGAGAACCTCTCCTTCTTCGGCCGGCTCGCGGGCGTGCCGGCCGCGGAGGCCCGCGCGATCGGCCTCCTCGATCGCTTCGCGCTGACCCCCTTCACCCGGACGCCGATGGAGCACTTCTCGCGCGGGATGTTCCAGCGCGTCGCCTTGACCCGCGCGCTCCTTCCCGAGCCCAAGCTCCTCATCCTGGACGAGCCCTACGCCGGGCTCGACGACGAGGGGACCGCGACCCTGAACGAGCTCCTGGCCGACGCGAAGGCGCGGGGCGCCGCGACCCTCCTGATCGCGCACGAGCGGGAGCGCGCGGGCGCCTTGGTCACCCGTTCCGCCGCGCTGCGGAACGGCGTCGTGGAGGGGGAGGGGTCGTGACCCTGATCGACGTCGCGGTCAAGGATCTGCGCCTCCACGCGCGCGACGCCCGCTTCCTCGCGACGCTCCTCCTCTTCAGCGCGTCCTTGGTTTTGATCCTGAGCGTCGCCTTCGGGCCCATCTTCCGGGAGCCCGCGCGCGAGGCGGCGGCGACGCTCTGGGCGGCGCTCTTTTTCGCCGGCGTTCTCGGACTCACCCGCTCGCTCGATCTCGAAGGGGAGGCGGGCGGGGGCGATGCCGTCCGCCTGACCGGCGCTGACCCCTATTCGATCTTCCTCGGGAAGACGCTTGCCAACTTCACGCTCCTCGCCGTCGTGTTCGCGCTCGTCCTTCCGATCGCGTCGGTCTTCTTCGACGTGGGCGATCTTCGGACGCTTCCGATCTTGGTGGGCGTTGCCGCGCTCGCGCTTCTCGGCTATGCTGCGTGGGGAACGCTCTTCGCAGCGCTCGCCCGGGGGCTCAAGGCCCGGGAGCTTCTCCTCTCGGTGCTTCTCTTCCCGTCTCTCGTCCCGCTGTGGATCGGCGCGGTCAAATGCACGCACGCGCTCTGGGCCGGGGGATCGATCGAGCCGGTACGCGATTGGATCAAGTTGATGGCGGTCGCCGACGTGCTCGGTCTGGCGCTGGCGGCTTTCTTGTACGAACTCATTCAGGAGGCATCCGAGTGAACGAATCGACGGCCACGCCCGCCCGGTGGTGGAATGCGACCGGCCGCGTGCTGTGGCTCCTGGCCCTGGCCCTGGTCTCGGCCTCGTGGTGGGCGGCCGCGGCGTACGCCCCCGTCGAGGCGCAGATGGGCCCGGTGCAGAAGATCGTCTACGTTCACGTCCCGAGCGCCATCGTCACCCTGATCGCCTTCGGGCTCACGTTCGCGGCGAGCATCGCCTTCCTCACGACGAAGCAGTGGCGGTGGGATGCGATCGCCGCCGCTTCGTGCGAGCTGGGCATGGTCTTCGCGACCGTGGTCCTGATCACGGGGCCGCTCTGGGCGCGATCGGCCTGGAACACCTGGTGGACCTGGGAGCCCCGTCTCACGTCCTTTCTCATTCTCTGGATCCTCTACGCGGGCTACCACGTCGTTCGCGGGTCGCTCCATTCGGCGTCGCGGCGGACCGTCTCCTCGGTCCTGGGCATCGTCCTCTTCGTGAACCTTCCGATCGTCTGGAAGTCGGTGGAGTGGTGGCGCGGCTCGCTCCATCCTCGGAACGTCACGATGACCGGGGAGATGCGGGAGACGCTCCTCCTGTCGATGGCGGCGTGGTTCGTTTTCTTTGCCGCGGCGCTGGTGTCGCGTCTCCGGCTGGAGTGGATCCGCGAAGCGGTGGCGGAGCGCGCATGACGTACGCACTCGTGGCCTACGCCGCCACCGCGATCCTCTGGATCGCCTACCTTCTCTGGCTCTCGCGCCGCGTCGCGCGGGCGCGTGGCGAGTAGTGGGAGACGCCGGCGTGCGCGACCACTTCCAGGAATTCGAGATGTCCGTGGAGCTGGCCCACGAGACCCTGAATCAGGGGGACGACGTGATCCTGCTCGACGTGCGCGATCACTGGGAATGGGAGCACGCGCAGATCGACGGAGCGATTCACATCCCGCTCGACGAGCTGACGGCGCGGATGAACGAGCTCGATCCGGCCAAGGAGATCATCGCCTACTGCCACATCGGCGACCGGAGCGTGGATGCCTGCCTTCTTCTCTGGGAAGCGGGATTTCGAAAGGTCCGGAGCATGACCGGCGGCATCGAGGCGTGGTCCGAACTCATCGACCCCGCGGTTCCGAAGTACTGATCGATCCGGGGACGCCACCGCCCGCGTAGCCCGTCATTTCCAGATAACCCTCCACGCGTTCCGAGATCTCGCCCTGCCGGAGGCGCCCCTCGACCGCGCCCTCCCAGTACGTGACGCGCGTGCTTCGGCGCGTGTTGAGCTCCTGGTCGTTGAGCTCGGCCTGGATCTCCACCGAGAGCGGCGCCTCTCCGGGCGGCGAGACGAGAATCTTCCACGAGACCGGGTAGCGGGCGCCGGTTTGCGGGGACGTCCAGTACCGGATCGGGGTGAGCTGGACCTCGGCGGGCGCGACGATCCGGACGGCGCCCGTGGGATTCACGAGCCCGCCGAACACGTGCGCCGACCCCCCATCCGCCCGCCTCATCCGGTAGATCATGAGCGAGCGGCCGTCGCCGAGCCGGAGACCGAACCAATCCCATCCCACCGTCGATGGATCCTTGGCCCCGTCGCTCCATTCGTGGTCGAACCACGCGCTTCCCGAAATTGACCGGGCCGTATCGCCGGGGGAGACGTACGTGCCGGCCGCGCGAAGCCGCGGGTAGCTCTGGTACCTCGAGGTGACGCGCCCGTCGGCGCTCTTGTCGGATCGGTACTGCGGCCCCCACCGAACCGGCGCCCCGCGGGGCGGCGTGAGCTTCAGGTCGAGCGTCCCCACGGTTCCCTTCGCGCGAAGCCGAATCGATCCGTCGGCGTTTCGCCGCATGGACCAATCCCGGATCCAGACGTCGAGATCGGTCGAATCGGCCCCTCCGAGCGCGACCGCCGTCCGGCCGACGCGCTCGTCGAAGCGGAAGTAGCGCGCGTTCAGGTCCGAGATGGCGAAGTGCGCGAAGAGGAGGTCGCCCGGCCGCCATGCCGAGGCCGCGGCTGGCCGGTCGCCGATTCGCGCCCGGAAGAACGTGAGCTGGAAGCCGAGGCGGCGGCGTTCGGCGTCCCGCACGATCCCGGTCGTGTACCACCACTCGAGGGCCGCTCCCGGATGGGCGCCGTGTGCGCGCGGAAAGGTCTCCGCGTCTCGGGCGTTCATCGGATCGAAGGACGGCGCCGCCACGCTCGAGACCGCCGCGCCGGCGAGGAGCCCGGCCAAGGCGACGCAGGTCGTGACGTCCGCGCGCCTACCCACGGCTCATCGCCTCGCGCGGCGCGATCCCGGCGGCGCGCCGCGCGGGGGGAAGGGCCGCCAGGAGCGCCGCGACGAAGAGGATCGCGGCGAGGAGCAGCGTGCGGGCCCACGGGGTCGCGAGCGTCAAGGTCCAACCAAAAGATTCGCGATTCAGCACGTGGACCAGGACGGCGCTCAAGAGGGATCCCGTGAGCGCTCCGAGGAGGAGGCCGGCCAGCGCGAGGAGGACCCCCTCCAAGAGCAGCGCGCGCACGATCTGGATCCGCGCCGCGCCGATCGCGCGGAGCACACCGATCTCGCGGGTCCGTTCGAGGACGAGCGCGGCCAGGGTCCCGAGCACCGAGAGGAGCGCCACGATCGCGGCCACGATCTCGAGGGCGTCGGTCACCGCGAACGTGCGCCGCATGACGCGCCGCACCTCCTCCCGGATCGCGCGCGTATCCGTGACCCGGATCAACTCGTTCGGGCCGAGCGCGCGCGCGGCCGCGGCGCCGACCTGCTCGCGGCTCGCGCCCGGCGCCGCATAGAGCGCGTACGTGCTGACGAGCGAGTCGCCGAAGTCCGCGAGATAGACCGACCGGTCCATCACCGCGTATCCGCGATCCGAGGAGTAGTCGCGATAGACCGCCGCGATCTCGTACTCGCGCCGGCCCGACGGCGTGTCGAGCGCGAGCCGCCCGCCGGTCCGCAACCCCTGGCGGCGCGCCAGTGGCTCGGAGACCATCAGGGTTCTCCGTCCCGGCATCCGCTCGAGGATGGGGCCCGCGTCGCCGCCGCCCACCAGTGGAAGAAATCCGTTTCGCGCCAAGATCGCCGTCTCGCCGGCGCCCAGGAAGCAGAGGTCCTTCCCGATCGAGATCTCGCGGACACGAAAGGCGTCGACGTCGGCGACGCCCGGGAGCGCCGCGAGCCGCGCCCGCCACGCGGCGGGCATCGTTCCCTCGGCGGGGGAGCCCGCTCGGCTCTGCGGCGTGACCCAGAGGTCCGCCCGGAGCGTCGCGCCGGCCCATTCGTCGACGGTGGCCCGGAACGACTCGACGAGCGACGCCATGCCCCAGACGATGCTGTAGGCGAGGAGAAGGGCCGCGACGGAAACCCCGAGACGTCTTCGGGAAGCGAGCGCCGTGGCCACCGCGAGCCGTCCCGCCGGGGCCCAGACGCGCGCCAGGAGCGGCCGCGCCAGCCGGACGAGGAGCGTGAACGCGGGCAGGGCCACGAGCGAGCCCGCGAGGAGCGCGGCCCCCGCGCCCACGTAGCCCCAGATCTTGAGCCCCGGGACGAAACCGTCCGGATGCGCGATCAGCCAGAGCGCCGTCCCGGCAGCCGCGGCCGCGAGGAGGAGCCGGCGCACCGGAAACCGCGGCTCCGGCGCGTCGAAGTGCCCGGCGCGGGCGAACTCGAGCGGCCGGACCCGAAGCGCCTGGCGAAGCGGCCCGAAGGCGGCGACCGCCGCGGACGCGACGCCGAGGCCCACCCCGACGGCCCAGGCCCCGGCGTCGAGCGCGATCGGCGCGGGAGTCGATCGCGCGTAGAGGTCTCCGATCGTCCGGCTGACGAGCGCGAGCGCGCCGACCGCGAGCCCGCGCCCAAGGGCGACGCCGAGGAGGCCGCCCGCGATTCCGACGAGGATCCCCTCGATTCCGATGAGCAGGAGGACCAGCCTCCTCGACGCCCCGAGCGCGCGGAGGAGCGAGATCTCGTCGCGCCGCTGGAGCACCGAGGCGAGAAGGGCGTTGTAGGCGAGGAGCATTCCGACCACGAGGGAGACGAGGGAGAGCGCGCGAAGGTTTCGCCGATAGGACGACAGCATTCGCTCGAGGGCGAGCGCGCGTTCCTCGGGAGCCTCGACCGTCAGGTCGCCGCTCAAGGTGCCCGCGATCGCGGCGCGGAGCGACGCCGGGTCCGTGCCCGGATACGGTTCGACGTCGATCCAATCGAGCTCGCCGAGGCGGCCGAAGCGCTCCTGGAACGGTGCCAAGTCCAGGAAGGCGATTCCCGCCGACGGCGGGGATACGGCCCCACTCGGCTCGAATCGAACCACGCGGAATCGGTACGAGCGCGTGCCCACCACGACGTCGAGCGAGTCGCTTCGCGGCGCGATCCGCGCGGCGAAGGGCGCGGGCACGTACAGAAGGTCCGGATCGAAGAGCCGTCGCGCGGCCGCGAGCGGATCGGCCAGGTTCGCACCCGCGTTCGCGCCCGCGCCGCCGGCGCTCGCCGCGTCGAGGGTGGCCCGGTTCGCGATTCGCGGATCGCCGACGACGTCGACGCCGAGGATCGTGAAGGGCGTGCCGTTCGCGCTGTCCGCGCGCGCCGCGGCCTCGAGCACCGGGTGGAGGCTGGCGCGATCCTCGAACGGGGCCAGCCGATGGAGGAGCGACTCGGGCAGCGCGAGCGGGCGGTGGTGGACGCGGAGCCGCGCGGGCCCGGCCACGTCCCGCGCCGCCTCGGAGAACGAGCGGATCGAGGCTCGCGCCGCGAGATCGATTCCGATCGTGACGGCGACGCCGGCGGAGACCCCGAGGAGCGTGAGGAGCGTTCGGCCGACGTGTCGTCGGAGCGGACGAAGCCCGAGCGTCTCGACGAGCGACCGGAGGCCGCCCACGTCAGGCGATCCGGGTCACGCGGCCGTCCGCGAGATGGACGCGCCGATCGGCGACGGCGGCGGCGGCCTCGCTGTGCGTCGCGATCACGAGCGACGCGCCCTCCTCGCGGGAGAGGCGCGTCAGGAGTGCGAGCACGGTCTCCGCGTTGGCCTGATCCAGGTTTCCGGTCGGCTCGTCCGCGAGCACGAGCGCCGGCGACATGGCGAGCGCGCGCGCCACGGCGACCCGCTGCATCTCGCCGCCGGAGAGCTGGCCCGCCGGCCGGTCCGCTTTCGCGTCGAGGCCCACCGCGGCGAGGAGCTCGCGGGCGCGCACGGTCGCGTCGGGGCCGCCGCGTCCCGCCAGCCAGAGCGGAAGCGCCGCGTTCTCGAGCGCGGTCAGGTGCGGGAAGAGATGGAAGAATTGAAACACGAACCCGATCGTCTGGCGGCGTAGCGTGAGGAGCGCCTCCTCCGCCAGATCCTGCGTCTCGATGCCCTGGATGCGGACGCTTCCCGACGTGGGCCGGTCGAGCGTGCCGAGCAGATTGAGGAGCGTCGTCTTGCCCGACCCGCTCCGGCCGACGAGCGCGACGATCTCGCCCGACTCGATCGAGAGGGACACGCCGTTCAGGGCGTGGACCTCCTCGCCCGACGCCGGATAGGACTTCGTCACGTTCGAGAGCTCTGCGATCGTGCCGTGCCGTTCCTTGGCGTGGGGCGACCCGAGCGCGGGGCGCTCCTCCTGCGATTCTGGAAGCATGGTGCCCTAGAGGCGCGTGTAGTTCGGGCCGCCGCCGCCCTCGGGCGGGACCCACGTGATGATCTGGTACGGATCGGCGATGTCGCAGGTCTTGCAATGAACGCAGTTCGACGGATTCAGCTTCAGCTTCACGCCGCCTTTCTCCGCGTCCGGAACCATCTCGTAGACGTTGGCGGGGCAAAAGTGCTGGCAGGGGTTCCCGAATTCCTCCTTGCAGCGCGTCGCGCACACGTTCAGGTCGGCCACGAGAAGATGCGACGGCTGATCCTCGTCGTGCTTGGTCCCCGAGTGAAAGACGTCGTTCACCTTGGTGAACGTCCGGTCGTTGTCGTACCGGCGCTGCGTTTCTTCCAGGGATACGGGAACGACGCCGGACGCCTGCAGCGTGCGCATCCGCTCGTGGCCCGGCTCCCACGTCGGTCGATTCCCGAAGCCGAGGCCGCCCGTGAAGACCTGGAGTCCGGCGTCCGCCATCGCGACGAAGAGACCGCGATCGAACGCCTGATGAAAGTTCCGGACGCCGTGGAGTTCCTGCCGGGCCCACGACGCTTCGACGCGCCGGTCGTACGCGGCCATCGCGGCGGCATCGAAGCGCCCCGAGAGGAGTGACTCGAACGCGGTCTCCGCGGCGAGCATTCCCGACTTCATCGCCAGGTGGACGCCCTTCAGCCGCTCGGAATTCAAGAATGCGGCCGTGTCGCCGGCGACCATCCCGCCGGCCCACGAGAGTCGCGGCATCGAGTAGAAGCCGCCTTCCGGGATCGCCTTGGCGCCGTACGAAAGGATCGAGCCGCCCTCGAGCAGCTTCGCCACGTACGGATGGCGCTTGAAGGTCTGGAAGTTGCCGTGCGGATCGGTCGTCGGATTTCGATAGTCGAGGCCGGTGACGAAGCCGACCGCCCATCGGTCCTGGTCCATGCCGTAGATGAAGCCGCCGCCGAAGGTGTGCGGATCGAGCGGCCAGCCCATCGTGTGGATCACCCGGCCCTTGGGCACGCGCCCGGCCGGCATCTGCCAAACCTCTTTGATGCCCGCCGCGTAGATCTGAGGCGCCCGCCCCTCGTCCAGGCGCAGCTTCGGCATCAGGCGCTTCGTGAGCGAGCCCCGAACGCCCTCGCAGAGAACGGTGGCCTTGGCGCGGATGTCGGACCCCGGCTCGAAGTTCGGCTTCCGGTTCCCGTTCCGGTCGATTCCCTTGTCGCCGGTCCGCACGCCGACCATCTGGTCTCCGTCGAAGAGCCCTTCGACCGCCGCCATGTTCGGGAGCACGTAGGCGCCGGCGGCCTCGACCAATCCGCCGAGCCACTTCTCGAACTCGCCCAAGGAGATCACGTGGTTGCCGTGGTTCTGGAGCGGCGGGGGAAGGAAGGGGAATCGGATCTGGCCGGACTTCGTGAAATAGTAGAGGTCGTCGGAGGTGACGTCCGACTCGATCGGCGCGCCCTTCTCCCGATAGTCGGGGAGGAGCTCCCGGATCGACCGCGGGTCGAGGACGCATCCCGAGATTCCGTGGGCGCCGATCTCGGATGCCTTCTCGAGCACGGCGATCGAGACCTCGCCCAGGGCCGGCGCCGCGGGGGCGCCCGGTCCACCCGCCGCCGCGCGTTCGTTGTGCCGCGCGACCAACTGGGTGAGGCGAAGGGCGCCGGCCAGACCGGCGGGTCCGCCGCCGACGAAGACGACGTCGACTTCGAGTTGGTCGCGCGAGTCGGTCACGCGGACGGCACCCGCTCGGCCGATGGGCGACGGGGCGCGCCGTGGCCGTGCGCTTCCGCCTCGAGCCAGCGCTCCGCGTCGAGCGCGGCCATGCACCCGCTCCCGGCCGCCGTGACCGCCTGACGGTAGATGTGGTCCTGCACGTCGCCCGCCGCGAACACGCCGGGAACGTTGGTCTTCGTGCCGTCGTGGGTCTTCACGTAGCCGTTTGGAAGGAGCTCGAGGGCTCCCTTGAGAAGCGCGGTGTTCGGCTGATGGCCGATGCCCATGAAGACGCCGTCGATCTCCACCTTGGTCGAAACACCGGTCTTGACGTTCCGAAGCGTCACGCCGTCGACATGGCCCTTCGCGATGTCGTGAATCTCGACGACCTCCGAGTCCCAGAGAAACGAGATCTTGGGATTGGCGCTCGCGCGCTCCTGCATGATCTTCGACGCGCGAAGCGTGTCGCGTCGATGCACGACCGTCACGTGCGACGCGAACTTCGTGAGGAACGTCGCCTCCTCCATGGCCGTGTCGCCGCCCCCCACGACGATGACCCGCTTGCCCTTGAAGAAGAAGGCGTCGCACGTGGCGCAGGCGGACACGCCGTGGCCCATGAGGAGCGACTCGCCCGGGATTCCGAGCAGCTTGGCCGAGGCGCCGGTCGCGACGATGACCGCCCGCGCCGCGTAGATTCGGGATTCCGCCGTGACGCGAAACGGCCGCGCGTTCAGGTCGACCGAATCGGCGTTGGCCTGCACGAATTCGGTCCCGAAGCGCTCCGCCTGCGCGCGCATCTCCGCCATCAGCGCGGGGCCGATGATCCCGTCCTTGAATCCGGGATAGTTCTCCACATCGGTCGTCATCGTGAGCTGGCCGCCCGGCTGCACGCCCTCGAAGACGAGGGGCGCCAAGTTGGCGCGCGCCGCGTAGATCGCCGCGGTCAGCCCCGCGGCCCCGGAGCCCAGGATGATGAGATTTCGAGTCTCGGTCATGGAACAAGCCTTCCTTCGTATGGGTTCTTGTTAGATGCGTGCGGACCCCGGCCAGGATCGCCCTGAACCGGGCGGGAAGGCTGGCGCATCCAAGCGTAAGTCCGTACGATAGTAGGAAATCGGCGGCGGCCGATCAACCCTGGCCGCGCGCCCTCGCGGAATGGGTTTCCCCCAGGACGCGCCGAACCCACTCACTGGAGGCACCTGGGATGATTCGCAAACTGACGATGCTTTCCGTCGCGCTCGCCGTCCTCTTGGTCTCGGCACCGTTTGCATCCGCGGCGCCCACGACGTGGACCATCGATCCCAACCATTCGAGCGTCGAGTTCTCGATCCGCCACCTCTTCAGCAAGGTCCCCGGGAAGTTCACGAAGTTCTCCGGCACGATCGTCTATGACGCCGCGAACGCTCCTTCGTCGTCCGTGAAGGCGGAGATCGACGCGGCCTCGATCTCGACCGCGAACGAGAAGCGGGACGGCCACCTGAAGAGCGAGGACTTCTTCGACGTCGCCAAGTACCCGACGATCGTCTTCGAGAGCACCTCGACCACGGCCGCGGGGGAGAACAAGCTCAAGGTCGCGGGCAACCTCACGATGCACGGCGTCACCAAGCCGGTGACCCTCGACGTGACGTTCCTCGGCGCCGGCCCCGGCATGGGTGGGCGGCAGGTCTCGGGATTCGAGGCGGTGGGCAAGGTGAACCGCAAGGACTTCAACATCGTCTGGAATCGGAACCTGGACCAGGGCGGAACGCTGCTCGGCGACGACGTGGACATTCGGTTGAACATCGAGGCCGGAACGCCCCCTCCCGTGGAGAAGAAGGCGGAGGCCGGCGCCGCCGCGAAGTAGCGGTCAGACCGCGCGCGAGCCCAATTCGCGCGCGAGGTCGGGGAGGACGAGCAGGTCGCCCTCGACGAACGGCAGGACGTTCAGGTCGTGAGGCTGGATCCAGCGGATCTCCGCGCATTCGATCGGGCGCGGAGATCCGCCGCGCGACTCGCAGAGATAGAAGTAGATGCTGACGCGGCGATCGGGGTAGACGTGTGTGAGCGCGCGCCAGAGCGGCCCCACCGACACTTCGAGGCCGATCTCCTCCAGCATCTCCCGCCGGAGGCACTCCTCCACGGACTCCCCGGAATGCCGCTTTCCGCCGGGGAACTCCCACTTTCCGCCCTGATGGTCGTGGTCTTGCCGCCGGGCCACGAGCACCCGCGACCCGTCCCAGATGATCCCCGCCGCCACCTCGTAGAGTCGCATGCGTCCAGTGTACCGCAATGCGACGCTACTTCTTGTCGGGCGCCTTCGGGGCCGGGGCCTCCTTGAGTTCCTTCTTGAAGAAGGCCAGCGTGCGGGCCCACGCGTCCTTGGCCGCCTCTTCCCGGTATCCGCCCCAGGGATTGTTCACGTTCGCGAAGGCGTGGCCGGCCTTCGGGTAGATCTTGAAGTCGACGCGTTTGCCCGCCTTTTGAAGCGCCGTCCGAAAGGCGTTCACCTGGCCGGGAGTCGGCCCCTTGTCCTCACCGCCGAAGTTGCCCAGCACCGCCGCGCGGATCTGCTTGATCGTGGCGGCGTCCGTGATCGGCGCGCCGTAATACATGACCGCGGCACGGATGCCCGGATCGGCGGCGGCCAGGCGGATCGAATACTTGCCCCCCATGCAGAATCCGATCGTGCCGATCGCGTGCGCGCGCACGTCGTAACGGCTACGCAGGAATTCGGCCGAGGCGAGGAGGATCGCCATGGCGTCGTCATCCGAGAGGCCGCTCATGTACTGGTGGGCATCCTCCGACGTGGTGGCGACCCTTCCCCGGTAGAGGTCGGGCGCAAACGCGAGGTATCCCTCCCGGGTCAGGAGATCGGCCTGTTCCTTGACCCAGTCGTTCAGTCCCCACCATTCCTGGATGACGATGACGGCGGGGTGGGGCCCTTCGGTCTGCGGGATGGCCAGGTAGCCCGAAACACGGGTGGATCCCTGCGTGTACGTGACCATGCCGCCCGCGACTCCGGGAGTGGGGCTCAGCAGCGTGCAGGCCAGGGCAGCGAGTACGGCGAGAGCGGCGAGGCTTGGAATCGCGCGCCAGGCGCGGATCGGGGCGAGTCGGGTCATCGGGATCCTCCGGGAAGCGTGATCGTCGCGTCTCTATTCGAACCGGAGAGAAGCATATCCGGTTCCGGGGCGATCGCGCTACGGGGCCGGTTCCGGGGGCGCCTCGTCCGTCCGGAGTCGATCCAGGGCCCACGCGGCGTGAGAGCGGACGTTCGGATCCGGGTCTTCGGCTGCCGCGCGTCGGAGGGCGGAGCCGGCGACGGGGTCGCCCGCGTTGCCGAGCGCCACGGCGACGTTTCGGACGAATCGATTTCGCCCGGCGCGGCGGACCGCGCTTCCCGCGAAGCGGAGATGGAACGCCTTCTCGTCGAGGTGGAGGAGCGGGATCAAGTGCGGCGTGGCCTGCCCGGCTCGGTCCGCGAACCCGGGGTCGGCCGTCTTCACCGCGAATCGATTCCAGGGGCAAACCTCCTGGCAGTCGTCGCAACCGAAGACGCGCGTGCCGATCAAGGGACGAAGTTCCTCGGGGATCGGCCCGTCGTGCTCGATGGTCAAGTACGAGATGCACCGGCGCGCGTCCACCGCGTACGGCGCGACGATCGCGCGCGTCGGACACGCGTCGATGCACCGGGTGCACGTGCCGCAGTGATTCGACGCCGGAGGATCGGGCGGGAATTCGAGGTCGGTGACGAGCTCGCTCAGGAAGCACCACGATCCCGCGCCCGTGCGGATGGCGCAGGTGTTCTTGCCGATCCACCCGACGCCGGATCGCTCGGCCCACGCGCGGTCCAGCATCGGGGCGGTGTCCACGGCGGCGTACCAATCGGCGCCCGGGACCATCGCGCGCATGGCGATCGCCAAGCGGCGCATCCGACGGCGGAGGCGTTTGTGATAGTCGCCGCTCCAGGCGTATCGGGCGATACGGCCCGTGGGACCGCCGGCTTCGTGGGGGTCGCCCACGTCGGCGGAGACGGGCCAATCGCCGCGGTAGTAATTCGTCGCGAGCGAAATCACCGTGCGCGCGGCCGCGAGCACGCCGCGCGGGTCGGAGCGGCGCGACGGATCGTCGGCCATCCAGACCATCGTACCGTGCCGTCCCTGCGCGATCCAATCGCGGAGACGCTCGGCGTGCGGGTGCGTCTCCGCGCGCGCGAAGCCGGCGGCGTCGAACCCGAGCCGAAACGCCTCGGCGCGAATTCGCTCCTTCAGGTCGCCTGTGCTAGCATCGGCCGGTGTCCGACGCCTATGATCTTCAGCCCCTGTTTCCGCTTCCAAACGTCGTCCTCTTTCCGAAGGCGATCCTGCCGCTCCATGTCTTCGAGCCGCGCTACCGATCCATGATGGCCGAAGTGCTGAAGGGAGGCCAGACGATCTGCATGGCGCTCCTGAAGCCGGGGTGGGAGTCGGACTATCAGGGGAGCCCCCCCGTGCACGAGGTGGCGTGCGTCGGACGGGTCGTGCAGCACCAGCATCTCCCCGACGATCGGTACAACCTCATGCTCCACGGCGAGATCAAGGTGGCGATCGAGGGCATGGAGCGGGAGCAGCCCTTTCGCGTGGCGCGCGTCCGGCCCTTGGAAGAGGATCTGGCGTGGGTCGACGGAGCCCGGATCCAGGAGCAGATCACCGATCTCCTCGGGCTCTTCCGAAAGGTCAATCAGGGGCAGGGAGCCGCGATCGAGTTGGCGCAGGTCTTCGGGGCCCACATGAGCGCGGAGGCGATCCTGAACACCGTGGCGATGAACCTGAACGTCGAGCCCGTGGTGAAGCAGCGGCTCCTGGAAATGGAGCGAGCGGAGCTTCGCTACCGGGCCGTCATCGAATACCTGCGCGACTCCGCTTCCACGCAGGACGTGATCGACCGCGTGCGCCATCTCTATCCCGAAGATCGGCGGCAGAATTGATGCCGGCGGCCACGGC
>Ga0070699_100000838_pt1 | contig 28536 bp, 49 predicted proteins | sample KBSK1503metaG_FD_65473 | JGI IMG/M metagenome (GOLD analysis project Ga0070699, IMG submission 65473) | Corn, switchgrass and miscanthus rhizosphere microbial communities from Kellogg Biological Station, Michigan, USA - KBS K1-50-3 metaG | ecosystem: Host-associated > Plants > Roots >...
GAACGGTACATCGACCTGATCACGTACGGCGCCTGCTGGCGCCTGCTTCCTGCGTACGAGTCTGCCCGGCTCCAGCAGCAGGCGATAGAAGCCACTGAGAGGGCACCGCTGGTGCCTACAGGGGCCGGTAGCAACGCCTCCAAGTATTACATGGCCCTGTATCAGCAGAGGCTCGCAGAAGAGCGTACACGGCTTCAGCGCCTGTTCGATTCTTACCAGACCTACAACGGGTGATCGGAGTCCCATGGCTAACTCTCGGTTCTATTCTTCCACCGCCGCTGTCACCGCCCTTCAGGTGACCGCCAACCCGAGCGACGTCAGTATCCAGGTAGCCAGCTCGTCCGGCTTCCCGGGTGCGTTCCCGTTCACGCTCTGCCTGGACTACGGTTCGGCGAACGAGGAGCTGGTGGACGTCACCGCGGGCGGCCCTTCGGTGTTCACCATCACCCGAGGCAGGGACGGGACGTCCGCCTCTACCCACAACGCTGGCGCTGTGGTGCGACACGTCTCCTCCGCCCGTGACTTCACCGACTCAAGAACGCACGAGTCGTCCACAACCGGAGTCCACGGTATCTCAGGTGCGTTCGTGGATACCACGTCGGTCCAGACCATCACCAACAAGACCTTCACCAACCCGACGATCAACTCTACGACCATCACCGGCACCGCCACCCTGACCAGTGCGACCATCACCGGTGGTACGTACACCTCGTCCACGCTGAGCAACCCGACCGTCAATGGTGCCGCCTTGAGCGGCACCATCACCGGCAGTCCTACGCTGTCCGGTACGCCTACGTTCTCGGGGGTTCCTGTGTTCTCTGCTGGTGTCACGATCACCGGAGACCTCGGCATCACCGGCAAGATCCAGGCCACGGAGTCGGCGGTAGGCAACGTGGTTGCTGCCTCCATCGTCAGTGGCGACACCCTCGACCGGTACCGGCTGTACGCTGGTGGCAAGCAGGAGTTCGGCTCGGGCGCAGCGGTACGAGACGTCACCCTCCAGCGCTCGGGTGCTGGCGTCCTCGGGCTGACCGGCTCGCTCACCGCATCCGGTAACCTGAACGGCCTCGAGGTGGCCACCACGGCCACCACGTGGACTCCGTTCACCCCGACGTGGACCGGACTGGGTACGGGCACGTTCAACACCAACGTGGGCTGGTACTGGAAGCTCGGCAAGGTGGTGTTCTACGAGATCTACGCGGTGTGGGGCTCCAACGGTTCCGGCTCCACCGGCGTCGCGGTGCAGTTCCCGAGCACGCCCTTCCGGGACGGCAACGGAGCAGCCACGACTCGACAGCACATCGTGGGCGGTATCACCAACTCGAACGGCGGCGTCATCGACGGCGTATGTTCTATGTTCGCCTTCGCCTCGGACACCGGTCCGACCGGTGCCACGCTCCGCAGGTTCGACGGCATCCAATGCCAGGGCAGCAACTTCGTCACCGGCACGATCGTGACCATCGAGGGCTGGTACAGGGAGGCGTGACATGGTAGACCCGTCGCCCGATGTCGTCAAGCAGATACCTTGGCAACTCTCCAACTTCCTGCCCGGGACCTCCAACACCGGAGGGTACACCCTCCGTGACTACGGGTTCGACTACGCTCTCGGTGGCATCCCGTTCCTGTCGGCCACGCGTGATGCGTGGCCGTACACCGAGGGCATGGCTGAGATCCGCAAGCAGCAGTTCGACTCCTCTGCCGAGCCTGGTGAGCAGTCCATCTACGGCTGGTGGCTGCGGTCCCAGAACTCGTGGACCTCGGGTGCAGGTCTGGTCTACCAGGACCCTGATGTGATCAACCCGTACACCAGGGCGTTCGACCTCCGCTTCGAGGATTCCCTTGGGGTGGACACATGGAGTCCCGGTGTGGCCACCCTGCTCAAGCAGGTGGATCTCAAGTACAGCCTGGCCAGTAACACCACAGCGGTGCGTGGGTACGTCGACCCTTCGGGGGTCGACGCTGCATTCCTGCTCGAAGGCAACACCCTGTACAAGGTGACGGACTCTGCTCGCACCGCTATCACCACCGGCTCTGCTGGTACCGCGTTCGCTCTGGCCAACTTCGGCACGGCGTGGTTCATCGTGGCTACCGATGGGGTGTATCGAGGCGTCGATACCGGAGCGGGGACGAAGATCTGGAACAACCCCGCAGGTGCCCTCACCTCGGGAACCATTGAGGTGGTCAAGCAGAGGCTCGTCGTCAGTTGGAACAACCTGCTGTACGTGCTGGTGCTTGACGGTACGGGCGGACCCGCGCTTCCGGGCGCGTGGTCCGGTGGCTTCGGCCTGGTGATCACCCACCCCGACACGACGTGGCAGTGGACTTCGGCAACCGAGGGCCCTTCGGCCATCTATGTCAGCGGTAAGAACGCTACCAGCTCTGCTGTCTACAAGTTCGTGTCGGACCTGTCGTCCTCCACGGAAACGTTCGTTCCGATCCTCAACGCAGCGATGCCGAGAGGCGAACTGATCAACAGCATCTTCGTGTACGTCGGCTCGTTCATGGGGATCGCCACCAGTCGGGGCTTCAGGGTTGCCGAGCTGGACTCAGGTGGCGACATCAGCTACGGACCGCTCCTCTTCTCCCCCGCTGGTGGATGCCACGGCATCACAGGGGTGGACCGGTTCATGTACACAGGCTCTACGAACGCACACGACGGCGCTACAGGGCTTTTCAGGGTAGACCTGGGGACTCCCTACCAGGAGTCCTCCACGAACGTCCTGAGGTACGCCTACGCCCGCGACGTGTACGCTCCAGCCACGACCGGGGTGGTGCAGTCGGTGTCCACCTTCGGGTCCACCGACCGGGTGATCTTCACCATCCAGAACAACTCGGTGTGGTTGCAGAACGCAACCGACCTGTATGCGTCCGGCTACATCCGGACCGCTCGGATCAGGTTCAACACCGAAGAGCCGAAGCTGTACAAGTTTATGTCGGTGTCCGCACCGAATCCACTGCTCGGCAACCTGTCGCTGTCGGTGCTCGATCCGGACGGCACCGAGTGGCCGTCCTTGACGTACGGTCCCACGCTGAACCCGGGCACGAGTGATGTCACCGTCTCTCAGCCTTCGGGTCCACGTAAGTGGATCAAGCTGAAGTTCACGCTGAATCGTGGTGCCAGCGATCATACGGTGGGGGCCGTGCTCGATGGCTGGCAGCTCAAGGCTTTGCCAGGATCTATCAGGCAGAGGATGATCAACCACACGTTCCTGATGTTCGACGAGGAGATGGACAAGAGCGGCCAGCGGATGGGTACCGATGGCTACGCCCGCTCCAGGTTCGAGGCGTTCAAGGAACTCGCCAGAGCTGGCGACGTGGTGGTGTTCCAGGAGCTGTACGAGGATACCTCGGCACTCGTGGTGATCGACGACTGGAAGTTTACACAGCTCGCCCCGCCCGGCCCCGGTGGTGGAACCCTTGGCGGTTACCTGACCGTGGTCCTACGGACGGTGGCCGAGTCTATCTAACTAACCCAAGGGGTGGGGATGATCGATCCAACCATACTGTCAACAGCTATGGTATCCATAGGTACAGGCCTAGGCGGCTACTTCGGCGGCCGGATGACCGGCCGCAGTGCGGCTAGTCAGATAGCCAGCGATACCGTCGACATGCTACAGACGCAAGTTGATCTGCTGAAGGGCGACAAGGAGCACCGAGACCTGGAGCTTCTCGACCTGCGAACCCGGGTGACTGTGCTCGAAGAGCTGGTCACGCAGAGGGCTGACGTCGAGGAGCTGACCGGCAAGATCAGCCTGGTGAAGGAGACGGTCGACAAGATCGCCGTGAAGGTAGGAGCATGATGGGCAAGCCCTCCTGGTACAAGCCCCAGCCGCCGAGTCCGTACCAGGTGTACTCGGCTGATACGATCAAGGATATCCAGCGCACACTGTCGTGCGCCGAGACGGGGGAGATGGACGATACGACCATCAACCACATCAAGGGCCTGCAGTACGCGATGGGCCTACCCGGAACCGGGCGTATCGATGTCCGGACAGCAGAAGGGATCCAAGTCCTGAGATCCCGATTCGAAACCAAGGAGACAGATGAGTAAGTACTTCGTGGATATCGCAGAGCGGACCGCAGCCACGTTCGGCTTCGCGTTCCTGTCGGCGTTCAGCTTCTCGGATCTGAGCACCTGGCATGACGCCGCGATCGGCGGTGCGGCTGCGGCTGCGACCGTGGTGAAGAGCCTGTTCGCAGGCTATCTCAGCGCGGGCGAGTCTGCTGGACTCGGCGGTAAGTGACAACAAAGAAGCGGCACCCCTTCGGGGGTGCCGCTCTTTTTTTGTGCCCTCAGTCAGCCCTCAGGGTCCTCGATGAACTCCTGCCAGGCAAGGTTGGAGTTCCGCTCCGCCTGGAGTGCGTTGTTCTTGGCCTCCTCGTAGGCGTCCTTGGTGCTTCCGCCCTGAACGTCGGACCAGTTGTTCTTGGCGATGCCCTCGGCCTGGGCTGCCTTGTTGTACGCGTCGTGCTTCCTGCCCATGTGTACCTCCACTAGAAAGGAGAGGCGCCCATCGGGGCGCCTGCTCACTCGTACGTGCCTGATGTCAGGCCTTGATCCCGTCGAGGAGCAGCCGCGCTGCCAGGTCGACGAACAGCGGGATGTCGAGGAAGTCCTTGGCGTTGTCGGAGAACTTGAACTCAAGTTCCAGCTTGACGGTATCGCCCTCGAACTCCAGCTCGTACTTGACGGACGGGTTCTCTTCAGCCACGTCGTTCTCCTCGCGGATAGCTACAGGGATGTAGATGTCGGAACTGCGCATCAGCCTCAGTCTCGCTCATCTTCATCCTTCCGGGGCGGAGGTTCGAGGATCGGGCCTTCAGGAGTGGTCACTTGGAGTGCTTGCCCTTCCGGCCATTCTTACCCTGGTTCTCGTTGGAGAAGTTGCGGGCGGCGTAGCCCCTCGGATTGCTGTGGGACGCGTCGAACTCCTTGCCCTTCTCCTCCCCGCTCATCTCTCCGAACGCCTTGCCCTGGTCGGTCTTCGGCTCCTTGGCCGCACCGCCACGATTGTGCTTACCCATCAGCCCTCTCCCTTGGTCAGTTCCTGGATGTAGTATTCCTCGAATGAAACGTACGAGCCGGTGATCTCGTACGTCAGGCTGGTCGAGTCGTAGTCGAGATCGTCCTCATGTGCGTGGGCGATGTCCCGGAGCGCCTCCCAGGCGCTCTGCTCCGAGGTGAAGTACCTAGAACCCACGATCTCCGAACTGACGGCGTCGTCGAACGTGGTCGACTCGTTGATGATGATGAACACGCTCACTTGCCTTCTCCTATCTCGGTGACCAATTCGCAGGTCACGCAGATGAGTTCCCACTGATCTTCGGTGATCTCATGCAGGGCGTAGCCTGGTCCGATCGGGTCACCGCACAGGTAGCACGGTGACCCTGTGACGCTGTCGATGACGTCGATCACTTCTTGATCCTTCCGATCAGGTAGTCTTTGCCCTGCTTGAGGTACATCGAGTTGCTGTCCTCGCCATCAGGCATCCGCATGCGGACCACCATCGTGTTGGACTGGTCGATGTGCTCGGACATCGCGATCCACAGATCCTTGCCTGCGCTGTCACCGTCCTCTGCCAAGTATACGCGACTGAAGTCTTCGAGCAGGTTCGCCCAGTAGTCCTTCCAGTTCTCTGCTCCCGGCACCGCGAGTGCCGGTACACCGATCTGCTGCCAGATCAGAGCGTCGATCTCGCCTTCGCACACCACGATCCAGTCATCAGCCCAGGCCACGGACTGAACACCGTACAGGTTGACCGGGGAACCCTTCCGCTTTCCATATTTCGAATGGTTCGGCGTGGCCTTGCAGTCGTGATCCTGGATGCAGCGGAACGACATGTTCACCGGACCGCGATTAGTCAGATACGGCAGCGCAAGATATCCATTGTACTGCTCGTGCCCCGGAAGGGCGTCGCGGACGACGCCCAACCCTCGCGACTGGGCAAACTCGAAGTCGATACCCCGCCCTTCGAGATACTCGCGGGCGACCTCAAGGTGCGGGGAGTAGGTAGACCACGCTCGTTCGAGATACTGTCGCTGTTCCTTACTCAGCGAACCCATGAAACTCCATTCACGACTCGGCTGAGAGTTGCTGAGCTTATTCCGTACTGCGCCCGCAACTCAAACCCGTTGCCTCGATCGGTTCGTCCCGTTCCCCTGCGGTAACGGGATCGGATGTCCTTAACCTGACCGGCTGTCAACTTGGACAGATGGCAGCCTTCGCCGAAGTTGCTCGTTTCCCCCAGGCGGAACTGGTCCTCCACGTTCTCCAGCTGGGTGCCGTAGCGGATGTGGCACAAGTTGATGCACTTCTTGTTGCCGCACGAGTGCAGAGCCTCTAGCTCGCTCTCCCCCTCGATGATCACCAACAGCGCCCGATGTGGATTAACTACCGTCCAGCGCCCAGCTTTCGACTTGACGTTCACGACCCCATATCCGTTGCCGCCAAATCCCGCACCCCACTCTACGCACTCATCTTCCGGGACGCTTCCAAGTCCGAGCTGATTCGCGAGCTCCGCCACGTCCGCCCCGGCTTCCCCCGCGCCTACGGTCGACGGGTGCCGTTCCCGAATCCACTTGGCCAGTGATAGCGATTGCTCTCTGGACTGCTTCGGCATATGTTGTAGACTCCCATTGCATGATCACTTGGACCGCGTTGCCTTTGGGGCAGTCGGCTGCGTGACAGTTGAAGACTTGCTTCTCCGTGTTGACCGATCCGGAGGCGTCTCGGTCTGAGTGGAAGCAGCACTTGTAAGGTCGCCATCCGTAACCTTCGGTCGGCTCGGCGCCTCCATAGTGGACCAGGATAGGGCTGATCGGGAAGAGCGGAAAGTCAGGACTCGTTCCCCTCCCATATGATGCCCTCATCGAATCCTCCTCGCTCGGCTAGCTTGACAAACTTGCTGGTCAGCCTCGCCACCATCTCGAACCCGTCGTCCCGGGTGTACTCGGAGTAGCACCCACAGTACGGATCGACATCAGCCGAGAGGACTGTGATCTGCTCGGGCGGACCGTACCGCAGGGAGTTGTTCTGGTACTGCACGGACTCCAGGAACTTCTTCTTGATCCACGCGTTGACCAGGTCGTCAGTCTTGCTCATCGGGCTTCACCTCTCATGCTGTGTCGTCGTTCCAGCCCCACCGACCGGGGTCTAGCGACGCCTCCGGCTCGATGTGCTCGCCGGGCTTCACCTTTCCCACGTATCGATACGCTGGAGGGTCACGGAGGTAATCCGCTCCTCGCTGAAACGCGTCAGGGTCATCTCGTAGCCTGCCAACTGTAGTGTTGCAAGGTCGGCACAGTAGGCCCCGGACGTATCCCGTACTGTGATCGTGATCGACGGACAGTCTGCGGCTTGCACCAGTAGCCTTAGTGCAGATGTAACAACAGCCTCCCTGGGCATCGTAGAGAGCCCAGTATTGTACAGGGGTGAGTCCATACCTCTCCTTGATTCCTCGGGCCCAGGAGGCCTCCTTACGGGCCTTCTTGAGGGTGCGTAGACAGGTTGCGCAGCGAGGGCCGGGCGCCTTGAGCGCCCGACTCGTCGACCCGCAGTCCTTACAACTCCGCTTCAGTGCTTGAGGCACGGGTACGGATCACCGCAGATGGGGCAGTTGCCGTTCAGCTGTGGACACCAGCACGGCTTGGGCTGACCGCACGCCGGACACTTCTTGGCCTTGAAGATTCCCATCAGCCCACCACCGCCTGACAGTTGATGCACTTGTTGACGTACTTGCCGTCGACCCAGACGGCGACGATGCACGGCTTGTCACAGCACATCACTTACCTGCCTTCCAGAACCAGTAGCCGTAGATCCAGCGGCTGCCGAACGTGAAGATAGCGGCATCCCACAAGACGTTGAAGATCCAGTCACTCATTCGGGTCGCCTCCGAGGCCGTAGTGATAGCCATCCCAGTTGTCGACACCGGCAGCCCTCAGATTCTGAAGGAAGTTGAACTCTTCGACCAACTGGTCGTACTCCTTCTTGGTGATGACGATCAAGTCATCAGGTACCGGAACTCCAGCCATCAGTCTTCCTCCCATACGTTGATAGCCTCGTCCCGGCTGAGGCCGGGACCGTCCTTGAACAGCAGGTCCACTTGCTCCTTCTCCTCCACCAAGCAGATGGCGGGGGAAGCAGCCATCGTCAGGTACTTCTTGGCCATCGGATCCTGAGGACCAAATCGATTCTTGACGGTGGCTACGTCCAGGGTTCCAGCATAAGCGTCACCCCATAGTGTGAGGATGAGCGTTGGTAGTTGATTGGCCTTACCCATGATAGCCGAACGTGGAGGTGGACTGCCAGCCTTAGCCCCCTCGCTCGTATGGTGAACGATAGTAACTGCTGTTTCCTGTTCACGTGCCATGTCCTTCAGCTCGGCCATCAGTGCCCAGTAGTTCTGTTCGCCCGCACCCTCGTAGTCGATGTCCATCATGATGTCGATCACGGTGTGGTGAGGGTACTCACCGTTCAGTTCACGGAAAGCCTCTGCTTCCCGCCACATGTGCTCCAGCGTAGGGCTGGAGCGGAAGCTCCAGCGGATGTGGTCGAAATCCTTGAGCGTCTCGTAGGCCAGGGCCTTCTGGCCCATCACCCACAGCTCGGTCTCGTCGGTGGGCGTACCTGTCAGCATGCTCAGCGTTCGGCTGGCCATGGTGAAGTCATCCGAGTCCGAGGAATGGTAGAGCGTAGGAACCGTAGATCCCATCTGCTTTACGATGTTGAGTGCGAGCACCGTCTTCATGGAGCCGGGCGGACCGGCCACCATGCTGATCGATCCCCGCCGGAAGCTCATCTTCTTCTCTTCGAAGATGGGCCAGGGAGCCGGGAGCGGCTCCCCTGCACTGACTCCTCGCTTGACCTGTCGGGCTAGCGTCTTCAGATGATCACCTCCAACTGTTCGATGAGGTGCTTGGTGCCAGCCTCATACTCGTACGTCCATCCCCGCTCCTCGAAGATCTGGTTACGGTAGAAGTGGATCTGCCTCCGCATCTCAAGCAGATCGAGGAGAACACCGCACCACTCGTCAGTAGTGGCGGCGATGGCTATCTCACCCCTACTATCCTCTTCGGCGGAGTACAGAACTCGCATCACTTGCCTCCCTTGGTCTGCTCGAATCGCTTGGCCATCTCATCGAGTTCCTTCTCTTGCTCTTCTGTGAGATTCACGTGGACCCGAGGGGATTCGAACCCCCATCTTCTACAAGCGAGCTGCTCTAGCCAGGCTTTTGAGCTACGGGCCCTTGGTGCTGGGGTTTCCGGGCACGTCCACCCCAGCGGTAGTCATCTTTGGTGCCCACTACAGTCAAGGCTTACGCCTTGACGATCTTGATGGAGTGTTCCTTCTTGTTCCCGTTACGCTTGTCCAGCTTCTTACCGAACACGTCACCGACGTCGATCGAGCCAGCCTCGTTGACCGCAGCCTTGAAGACTTCCCGCTCATTGGCCGAGCCGGTCGCGGTGACCCGCGCCTCGATCAGGTCGGCAGGCTTGCCTTCCCACTCGCCGACGACGTCCTTCAGATGGATCTCGATCTGGTGGACCGGACGCAGGCCAGCACGCTCAGCCTCGTCCTTCGGCACGCCCTTCGGCTTGCCGTCCACCCAGAACTTCTGGAGTCCGGGCCGGTTGTTGGTGGTGTCCCACTCGGAGACGGTGGCTTCGGTGTCGATCTTGGTGATCACACCCTTGATGAACTCACCGGCGTTCTTCAGGTTGACGAACTTCGGGCCGAAGTCCTTACCGCCGCTGAGCAGCTCTGCGAGAGTAGGCACTTAGTTTCTCCTTGTGTTTGTTGTGATTTTTGGTACTGGCTGGTAACTTACCAGCCGTCGCCGAGACCGGCGACGAGCTTGTCGGGAGTGTTGGTTCCAGTCTCCCACGGCTTGAGCTTGGCGTCAACACCCTGAGTCCAGGGAGCGCCCTTGGTGCGCTCCTGCGTCGCAGCCTGAGCCTCGGAGGCGCTGTCGTACTCATCCACCTCGGTAGCCCCGAGGCCCTCCTTGACAGCCTCTACGGCAGCCTTGTGAGGGTCTCCGATAGAATCCCTAGGGTCGACCCCTACGAGGCCGTCAGCGAGGCGCTTGAGCGTTGCCTGCTCCTCCTTCTGGAAGGCGTAGACGTAGTTCACGTAGGCTGCAGCGACCAGCTCGGGCGATGCTCCGTCCTGCATGCCTACCGGCATCTCAACGTAGCCGTACTGCACTGCCTTGCTCGGGATCCGGAAGATCATCTCAGCCATACGTGTACGTCCTTGTCAACTCGTCGCCGTCTTCGCAGTCGAGGCAGAACCACTCTGCCTCTTCTTCATCCCAGGTCATCTCGCCGTGCTCGTAGCACGAGGCCTCGGCATACCTGGTGTTGAACCAGTCGTCGTCCTCGCGGCTGCCCATCATCACTCCCAGAATAGGCCACAGTTGAAGCACTCGTCAAAGGCTTCCTCATTCCAGCAGCCGCACTCGCACAACCAGAGTGGGCCGAAGTCCTCGTCGTCGTCCACCTCGATGCACGCCATCAGAACGGGTACCCTTCCTCTTCGGACTTATCGTAGTACAGGGTTCGCTTGTTGATGCCCTTGTTGACCAGGCAGTTCTCTGCCTGGAAGCAGAACCGGCAGTTGAACCCAGCCTTCGCCTCGTAGTGCTTGCCTTCGATCCTGTCCACCACAGCCTGGTACTTCTTACCAACCTCAGTGGGGTCGACCTCCGAGAGGTCGACGTACCTGGTGCTGGGTGCACCTGGTGCCAGCATGACATACCTGCCATGGTTCGGCAACACCCTGGACCCCTCTTGCTCCATGAGCAGGGCCTGGTACGTGATCAGTTGGAAGTTGTCGGGCTTGGTGCTGCCCGTCTTCCAGTCCCAGATCACCGGGCCCTTCTTCTTGTGCTCACCGATGATGTCGACGAACGCCTTCACCGGAACCGAAAGCCCTGGGAGGCTGCCCGAGGCGTCGTACTCCACCTCCCATACCTCGATGTCGTCCAGCTCCTGAACGGCCTTCTCGAAGCAATCTGCGACCCTCTGGAGGGCCTTCTCGTGCGTGATAGGGGCGTCCTTCGGGCCGCCTGCCAGCCACTTGCTCAGGTCTGGCTCGATCTCCATCTGCTTGGAGACCAGGGGGTAGAAGTAGGACTCCGCTTGAGGCGGAGTCAGTGAGCGGGGAGGAGTTCCGCCATGGCCAAGCAACCAGTCCTCAACCATGTCGTGGACGGCACTGCCGATCGGGATGTACCAGGTCTGCAGCTCCTCGGCCTGACGGACCTTGCCTAGGTACCAGGACCGAGGGCACTTGGTGTACGTGTTGAACTGTGAGAAGGAGATGTGTTCCATCTTGTCATTCTACCACCTTGGGGTGTCGGTTCCGCTTGCGAGGCGGTCGCACCCTGGTGGCCTCTTCGGCCCGCTTGCAGGGTACGCAGTACACCCTACCGGTAGACCTCCTGGCCCAGATGTCGTGCCCTCTCTTGCATATCTTGCCTCGACTGTAGGGCACAGCCTTCACTCGCTTGCCATTCTCAGGGAACAGCCCCTCCGGGGGCTGTCCTCCACGGGTTGTCCACTTCCTGTCATCCTCGTTCGAGTTGACCAGGCAAGACCTCTTCACGGGGCAGTCGTTGCAGACCTTCAACCCTAGTGATATCAGTCGGTGCTGCTCCTCCGGAGCTTCACCCGATGCATCCATCAGGTGATCAGAGAGTTCGAACCACTCGGCGGGGAGGGATTGGCAGGAAGCATCGTCTCTCCACTCCTCATACGGTACGGAACCCCCCCGAAGGGGGTTCCTGATCATAGCTATCTGTGGCCCGTTATAGCTCATATCTACACCGGAGCCTTCGCTGCTTCTCATTTCTCCCCGCTCCAGGGACGCCCTCAGGCGGACCCTTACAGTTAACCTAACTGTAGTAGCCCTTAAGGGCTACTAAAGGGTAGCTACTTAGCTACTCTCTAGTGAGCTAGTAGGAGTATTCTGAACGCCCGGCCTGGGGGCCGTTCGTTCGTTCTCCTATTTGCTCTAGAAGATAACTTCAGTTTAACGGTGGTTTCTGTAGCCTCGTGGGTGGTCCCGGTCCTAGGCGTGTGACTTGGGTCACGCTCCCTGGGGGTCGCCTGACCCTTCCGGAAGTTGCTTACATATATAAGACTCTTGAGCGACCTGAAAGGCTGTACTCCTCCCAAGATTTTTTGGGGTGTGTGACCTACGTCACACCTCCTGTTGGGCAGCCTCTCGGGCTGCCACCTGTTCCCTTATGGCGTTGGCCTGTGCTGCTACCGACTGCTGGACCACGTATGACACGTTCTTCAGGTCATATGATGCCATGATCAGGTTCAGGTCCTTGGCGAACTGTGGTGTGATGTGCACTGTGATGCGTGTCTTATCCCTCATGTCAGGGTGACGTAGGGCATCGGACATGATGTGATCCTTTCGTGTGCTATGATTGCCTTATGACAGTGACAGTAGAACACCTCAGCCGACTGATGTCGAACGTCGAGGTATCTGATGAGTGCTGGATGTGGACCGGAATCACCGATGAGCGGGGATATGGCAGGCACTACGACCCTCGCTCCAAGACTACGCGTAGGGCACATCAGCAGATGTTCGAAGCCGTGTATGGCAGTCTGCCTGCCGAGATCCTGCACTCTTGTGATACGCCGGGATGCGTGAAGCCTACTCATCTTCGAGCTGGTACGCATGTTGAGAACATGCGCGACATGGCGGCCAAGGGGCGTAGCGCAACCACCAGCCTTACGCCTGATGACGTGCGACACATTCGTAGTGCGTATGTCGCTGGTCGTGGTGGCACGTCGAACACGCTCCAGAAGATGTATGGCATCTCGCGACACACCGTAAGGCAGATCGCCCTACGTGAGACCTGGAAGGATGTCAAGTGAGCAAGCGTCAGTCTGTGATGATCATCCCGGACGTGCAACTGCCCTTCCACGATCCGGTCATCCTCGACAAGCTCATCAAGATCGCCGAAAAGTACCAGCCGGATCGCATCCTCCAGGGTGGCGACCTGATCGACCTGCCTACCGTGTCACGCTGGACGAAAGGCTCTGCCGAAGAGTACGCACCCGTCCTTCAGGAGCACATCACGCAGACCAAGGATGAGTTCTTCTCCCCGCTCCGCAAGGCCGCCCCGAAGGCGGCCATGGAGTGGCTGTCCGGCAATCATGATGAGCGACTGTTCGACTACATCACCAAGTATGCCTACCCTCTGCGCTCCCTCGACGCCCTCTCCATGGAGAACCTGTTCGAGCTGAAGAAGTTCGACGTGAACTACGTCAAGGGTCCTCATCGGATCGCAACCAACACTCTGGCCATCCATGGGCACGAGTGCGGAGGCTACTCCTCCACGCCCTCAGCGTGGGACACCAAGCTGACCAAGAGGTACGGAAGTCACCAGAACTACGTGTTCTTTCACACTCACCAACCTTTCCTGATCACCCGGGCATACGGTTACGCCGGGAAGGTATCCCCCAGGTTCACCCTTAATGTCGGTTCGATCATGGACCCGGTCGCAGCCACCTATGTGAAAGATGGCAGCGTGAGTTGGCAGCAGTCGTTTGCTTGGCTCGAAGATGACGGCAAGCGTGTCTGGCCTGAACTCGTAACCCTGGTTGATCGCCTCGGGTACTTCAAGGGCGAAAGGATCTAGCATAAAGACTCTGTCGAGATACTGAAGAGCATGATCAAGTACTTGGAGGAACACTGATGTTGGACTGGACCCGCTTGGCCCCGGCTGTAGAACGCGCAGCCGGGACCGCATCATCCAACTTCCCTGCACACCACGATATCTCCGACGTGAAGCAGGAGTTGTGGGTGTGGATCATGGAGAACAAGAACACGATCACCAGAGTCCTGTCATCAGAAGACGCCACCGAGAACGCGGTGGTACCGCTTCTCGTGAAGGCTGCCAACTCGTTCCTCAAGAAGGAGGACGCGCAAGCCTACGGCTATGACCAGGAGGACGTGTTCAACTACTCTCTCGACATGATCCAGAGCATCCTTGAAGTCGTGTTCGAGCATGAGGACTGGCAGTCGTTCGCGACTGCCGCCACTCAGGGTATGCCCCGAGCCAAGGCTGAGCCTGCCACTGGAGGCAACAACCTGGCTGGCTATGCCGACGTCTCCCGGGCGATCAGCTCACTCACGGATGACCAGTACAACACGCTGGTGTGGCGGTACAAGTACGGCTACACGTTCCAGCAGATCGGTGCCGAGTCTGGCATCACCAAGCAGGGCGCCGAGAACCGCCACAGGTCGGCCGTGAACGCTATCCAGCAGCACTTGGGCAAGGGGAGCCTGGCCGACATGCGCAGGGGCTACAGCGGGCGTACAGAGCCTCGCGGTAACGCTGCAGCCAACGCTCGTACCGAGCGTGACTATGAAGGCTGACGTGCCAGCAAAGCTGGCCGTCCTGGCGCACGGCTTACGCCGTGACGCTGAGTGGGTGGGGAGGGCTCGCACCTCCCGGCCTGCTGGTCACCCTTGGGACCTCGGCTACGGCCGGGGTCTTTCTGCTTAGCTGAAGATGGCTCGGCCGATGAAGATGCCGATAGCGATACCTACGAGCAGCATGAACATACTTACTCCTCTCCGGACCACGCCTTGAGGGCGTCGTCCGCATCGATCTCGTCCTCCACCATGTACATGATGGCGTCCTGCGCTCGCTTGGCCTTGTCGTACCAGTGCACTGCGGTACCCACCGCGCTGGCCAGCAGGAGGCCGCTCACGAACTGGAGCGTGTTACTCCTCACCAGTCACTCCCTAGGTTGCTCTCTCGCCTGTAGTACTGCTCAAGGCTTTTGTTTGAGTCGGCGCAGAGAGCGCCGGTCTTGACGTTGCGCATGAGCACGCACTGCGGTGCGGTAGCGATGACCTCGAAGATGAACTCTCTCTGATGCTGAGAAAGTCGATCTCCGATCGCCCAGTCCGGGTTCTTCCAGGCATCCTCGATCATCTCGTCCGTCATCTCGACCATCTTGCCGTCGAGCCTCTTCTTCGGACGGAACTCCTCGCAGTACTCCCACGTCGGCGGGGAGGAAGGACCGAGCCAGCCGTACGACGACGTCTCGGACACGATCCACACCCTCCCCGCCTCGTCGTCCAGCCACGCTACCCGCCTCACCTTCGCGTCGTACGGTGACTTGAGGAGCATGCCCGACCGCAAGGGAGTGGCAGGCTTCATGATCGGAGAGAGAAGCATCTCATGGAAGCCTTCCACGATCTCCTTGGCGATCTCGTCAAGAGATCGCCCCTCGTTCCGGTCGGCGTCCAGAAACCTCGCCACCTGCTCGATCTGTTGCTTCTTACTCGGTAGTGGCAAACGCAACAACCTCCTTCTGCATCCTGTAGCCGACCACCTTTTCGATGGTGACACGGTACACGTAGGCGTTCTCTTCGGTCGCCTTAACGTGATCGGTGGCGTACGACTCGGCGTCCAGCCTGAGGCCGACTCCGGACACCGCGATGATGTTTTTCGTTTCGAGGGCGTAGAAGCGGTTGCCGGACTTGCTCGCCACGTATGCTACCTGCGGCACGTCGTTCCTCCTATTGTAGCCAGTGGGTGCCGGGGTCTCGAACCCCGGTGACTGCCGGTCACCCTACCTATCAGAAGTTCTGCTCGATCAAGTCTGCGATCTCGGCGAACGTCGCACCGTTGTCGTTCTTGTAGGACAGGCAGTCCACACCTTCCCCGCCAACCGCAGGATCGTCGCTAGTGATGTTCGCCCACTCCTGCACCCTGCTCGGCAGGAAGCTGCTGTTGGTGTAGCCACCGCTAAGGCGGTAGCCGTCTTCCTCCCACTCGCCCAGCCCGGAGATCTCGCACAGAACCCCCAGGCAGCAGTAGCTGACCTCTCCGCTAGAGTCCTTGCTCCTTAGGGCGAGGTGGCTCTGCTCGTACTCCCCGGAGCGGAGTGCGGCGACCCACTGGGCCTTGATTTCGGGATTCATCTTCTCCATGATTCCTCCTGCTGTAGCCTTCCGCTTCTGCGGACAGGCCAGCACGATGCGAACATCCGCCTAGGGTGTGAGAAAGGCGGGCGCCTACTTATGTTTCGGCAACATCGTGCTGACTTGACCGCCCAGGCCTTCGGGCCTGGGACGGGATTAGACTTCTTCTACGATGACCGTGACCTTGAAGACCGGGCCGTACGGGTCGTACGGCTCCTCTTCCTCAAGACGGGTCATGTCGCTGGACACGTAACCGAGAACGTCGGAAGCATCCGAGCCGTACGACGTCACATAGTAGCCCACGCCCTCGGCTCGCTTGAGTTCCTCTCGCTTGAGTCCCATGTCATCCCTTCGGTTCTGACAGGTCGATCACGCCGCCCTGGACCATGCCCACAATAAACGCATGGCGGTCCTGGAGGGCCTCCCACTCGTCGTGGGTCTCCTCGTGCCGACCGCGTGCCGACAGGACCTCTGCGGACCACTCAGGGACGTCGCCGATAGCGCCGTCGCCTACGTAGACCACGGAGGTCAGCCAGCGGTCGACCCTTGAGCCTTCGCCGAGGATAAGTCCCAGGATGTTCGTGGCGGTGAACAGCTCGGGGTTGTCCCCGGTGACCACGGCGTAGTCGCCGACGTACGTGATGAACCGGGCGTACAGGCTCTCCGGTTCGATGTCCGCCTCATCCACCCGGAAGTGGACGGGACACTCATCGCCCTGAGGGCACCACTCGGCTCGCACCTCGGCGTAAGCGTCCTTCAGGATCTCCTCGGCCTGCTGCTCCGTCGAGTTGATCTCATCGTTGCCCATCATGCTCCCTAAGCGTAGCAGTCGTACTCGATGTCTACTGACGTGCTCTGGCCGTATGTGAAGATGTCTTCACACGTGGCTGAACAGATCAGCTCTGATGACTTGCCCATGTCGCCCTTGCATACCAGGCACTTGGAGTCATCAGCCCAATCCGGTTCCCCAAACATCTTCCAGCCTTTCGTTCCGGTTTCAGCAGGAGCTGAAACCTTGCGCCAGCCCAGGACTCGAACCTGGGTGTATGCCGTTCTGGCCACCTGTGCGTCACTTGAACGAATATCCGACTTCCGAGCTCGCAGAGAGCTCGAGCTGCGGACCCCCATCGGAGTAGTTGCAGTACATGTACTGTCCGACGAACGTCGTCTTCACGTCGTAATCCCGGGCGACGTCATCGACCTTCTCGATGACCCGCATGCGGGTCCTTCCGGACGACACGAAATCGTCCACGAAGATCCACCGCTCACCCAGGTCGCCGAGCATCCGGCCCCTGCCATGGTGGGAGTCGTCCGTCTCCTTGCGGATCAGGACGAACTTCTTGCCCATGGCGAGTGCGAGGGCGGGGATGACGATCCCACCCGAGAAGCCTGCGCCGACCATCGTGTCGAAATCGACGTCGGCCAGCCGCTTCTGAGCGGTTTCGATCACCTCTGCGAGGTCGAAGACGGCGGCGTCCATGTAGTACGTCTGGAACCTGGTCACGATGTCCTCCTCAAGGGCACCCTGCGCGCCCTCAGTGCCTGCCTGAGACTCGAACTCAGGTGTATGCCATTCAGGCCACCCTTCACCCTCCGTATGCATGTTCGCGCTGGCACTCGAACATGCTCAGCACGCCCGGGAACGGGCGGAGCGGGAGGGGCTCGCAGTCGACCTCTTCACACTCCAGACAAAGCGCCCCGACCTCGCCTATCGCGATATCCGGGCAGTCGCGGCAGGCGCAGGGCACGTATCCGCTCATGATGTCACTCCCTTGACTCAAGACCCCCTCAAGGGGGTCTCAGTGCCCGTCTACGGCTCGAACGTAGATGCCTGCCCGTCGGGCTACCCTTGCTACCTCAGCGGCGCTTAGAGCCGCCGCTGAAGCTCTTGCTCTTGCTGAGGCCGCCGAACCCCTTGGACTTCGGCTTGGAGGGCACCACATAGTACTTGTTACCCTTGGTGTACCTCGGGAAGTAGTGGAACTTCCCGTCATGGTCGTAGTGGCCGTACGAGGAAGTGTGCGGGTACTGGTAGGTACCACCACCACTCGTGGTGTTGTGCGCCACTACGGCGATGAGCATGAAGAGGACCACGAAGGCCCCCACGATCAGAGTGAGTGCCTTGTTGTCGTCGCTCATATCGTCCTCATTTCCCGGTTCAGTCGCTTGCCGAACCCGTGGGTGTCAAGGCCTTGCACCCTGATGGCTGCTGGTCACCCGATGGGGCTAGTTTATGCCCCCGTCTCTCCCTGCCAGGACAGAACTCCGGCGGGGAGAAGCTGTGTCAGAGTCGCATGAACACCACGTCCGGACCGCCTTCGGTCCGGTTGGCCTCACGCATGTACTCGCGGAACCCGAACTGCTCGTAGTACTTCGGCAGGAACCCGTCGAAACAGTCGAGCCACGCCGCGCCGTCGAGCTGGATAGCATCAAGGACCAGGCCTTCTCCTCGTCCCCGGACGAGAGAATAGAGGCCGATCAGTTCATCTGTCGTCGTCACGCCGTAGCCGGACGCCTTGTCCTCGGTCAGGAAGTACTCTGCCGAGTCCGGCATCTCTTCCGGGGGCGGGGTGGCGTTCTTGATGCGATCCGATTCGGCACGTGCCGCCTTCAGGGCGGTCACGTACTCTTCTCGGCTCACGGCCCACGTTGTCGCCATACTGTCCTCCTGTAAGTGGATCTTGCGTGCCCCGGACAGGAATCGAACCTGCCTGCAACCACTCGGGACGTGCCCTGGGCGGGAGTCGAACCCGCCTTACACCATCAGGGCTGTGTTTCTCAGAGTTCCATCAGGGCGAATGTGGCGGCGTCGCCCCACGTCCTCCCTCGGTCTTGCACGGACTGAGCGGCCTGGAGGGCGTTCATGCCCTTCCAGGAGATCGTGATCACGCCCTCCTCACGCAGACAATCGAGGAGGTCGAAAGCAGACTGACCGAGGGATGTGGTGGTGTCGCCCTGCTTCAGGCGTTCTACCGGCACGCCCTTCCCAGCGAGGAACTGACCGATGATGCAGTCAGGCTTGCCCTGGTGGACGTAGACGCACCCGCCCTCGGAGTCCTCCGTGACGTTGCGCTTGGAGTAGACGAAGTCCTCACCCTGCTTGATGACCAGGGCCGAAAGCCCGTTCTTGATGTCATCGTCAGAGATGTTGATCGTCATGTGCTGTGTCCTCTCCCTAGAGGGCGCCCCAAGGCGCCCCAGTGCCCTCTCACGACTCGAACGTGAGTGTATGCCGTCAGGGCTACCTACCTAGACAGACTCACCCTCCAGCATGAGCGCCAAGCGCTCAGCCATAGCGGGGGTGATGTGGAAACGGATGTTGCGAAGGTCGAGCGTGCCCATACTGACACACCGACCTTCACGCCACAGCGAGTAGCCCCACTCGCCCTTACGGGCGTCGAGGATGCCAAGCTCGCAGACGGCCTTGCCCATGTTCAGACCTCTTCCGAGTTGCCGATAACTTCACCACACCAGCACTCGCGAGCAGGATCTACGTCGTAGATCTCGTCGCGGTAGCTGGACACCGTGGTTGCGTGGTCCAGGCAGTGCGCCTGGCCGTTGAAGTCGGCTATGCCGACGAGCTTCAGCGTCATGGTCACACCTCATCCAGGCCGGTGACACGTTTGATGCGGTAGGGCTCACCAGGGCTGAAGTAGCCCGAAGCGTAAGCCTCCGCCTGCTCGCAAGTGTCAAAGTCCTCGACGAACGCTGAGCGTTGGAACACGTGCTGCGCCTCGGGATAGAGTGCGTACAGCTCGTACCACACGCTCTGGTCCTGATACTCGTTCATGGTGTACCTCTCTCTCTAGCCTTGCGACAAGGTCGCAGGCCCCGAGACACGGCTTGCGCCGTGTCCCTGCGGAGCCAAGAGGGCCCAGGGTGCCACGTGCATGGCTGAGCCAGCTATAGCAATCATCGCTGGCATGGCTGAGCACGTGTGTTGCTGTTTGCACCCTGGGCCCGATGGCTCTTACAGGGAAATTGGACTGCGACGCTCTAGCGTCGATGCGTGTGAACCACCAGGTAGCCATCCGGCTCGGCCGTGCGTCCTCGGGCTTTGGGGCCTCCGTTCGCACGACGTCCTCGCTACGTCGGTACCAGCCTGGTCCCGGGCGGGCCCTCGGCCCGCCCTAGCGGGCATCAAGCTCACACGCTGCGTATTCAGTTCTCAAGGAACAGCCCTGGTGTTCTCGACTCCTCTGGATACTGTCCCGTGCGACCGTTATGACCGGCCGTCACGTTCACCAGAGGCCTCCAGGCCCGTTACAAGCCCTTCGAAGGTCCCACCTGTCACCTGTAGCCCCTAACCTCCCGAGAGGGGCTGTACCGGCTGCCTGTGACCCTTGCTTGCCTTGCTGGGGGAGACTCTGCCCTGTGCGAGCGGCTGTGTCAACCCCTTGCGGTTGGCCGATCCTGCTGGCCTTCCCGTCATCCGTGTTGGCCTGACAACGAGAACTAAGCCAGTTTGCAGCCACTGTTGTCTAGCTTCCCAGGTCAGAGGGCTTGTGGCAGGCCTCTCTTTGCTAGTGCGTGCCCCTAGGTAAACCCTTTGGATCATGGAAAAACCCTAAAGAATCATGGGATGTGCAGGCCAGCGCTTGTGCGCTGGACATCGGCGGGGGAGGCAGGGCAGAACGGACACCTCGGACATCGATCTTGGTGGTTGGTACAAAACTTGGTACAGAGCTGGGATAGAACATCATGGAATGTCCGCTTCTAGAGCAACCGTTGCTGTTGCAATCCCTCGCGTCCTATGCCGTGCGCGTGCGCGTATGCATGCACCTCATGGCTCGTCCACACCGCGTGTCACGCGTGCGTACACATAGGCCCATACCGTCAGAGTGACGACAACTCATGCTTATGCGATGGTGTGCATAGGAATGCAGCTATGCGCTGAATGTATAGCCACTGCACACTGGTGTGCATGTCAGGACATAGTCCCCCTCCATAAACGCAGGCAATCGCCCTCATCTGTATCACAATGTGGACACATCATCTCATATCATGGACTATCCTGCTCAATCTGGACATCCTCGGCGCAGCTCGTGTCGTGACATGTCCTACCGTGTCCTGGTAGCTCCCTGCGTCCGGTTCGTCACTGTGTGTCCGGTTTGGCCTGGTTCGACCCGGGGGTTTTAACCTCGCGCGCACACCTACGGTGTGAGACCTCCTAGAAATTTGCCATAAAACTTGCACCTCCTACCATCACCCTGTGTGACCATAGTAGCCTACCCTGCTCACCCTCCGTAGAACTTTGGTAAAGGTTTGGTAACATCCCAGGTTGCTACTGGTCCCAGAGCCCAAACTTCACCCCTCTCTATAGATAGAACCTATAGAGCCTAGGGGCAGCAGCTAGTGAGGTCACTGCCCCAGCAGGGACCTTGACTAGTACTACTACTAAGGGCAGCCCTCAGGGGCTGCCTACAGTAGCTACCTAGTGACTCTCCGTTCCCGGAATCTCTCCCCGCCTAGTACCTCCACCGCCCTGCGGCGGTGGAGCTGAAGCCTACAAGTCCCGAGGGTAAGCAGAGCAAAGTGGTCCTAGATGATCCGCTTCGCGGGATCAAGATGGACATAGTTGCTATACACCCCCAGGAGGCTAAGATGGCTAGACCGGTCAACAGGACCACGAGGGAGAAGAAGGATACGATCCTGACCTACCTCAGGAACGGCATCCCGGTCTCTAAGGCTTGCGCAGATCTCGGTATCACCACACAGGCTGTTCAGTACTACAAGTCTTCCGACAAAGAGTTCCGTGCTGACTATGCTCGATACTCCAAGATGGAGAACGCCTCCGGGGCGTTCGACAAGGTAGAAGTCCCTGACTTCCCTACCTTCTGTGAGGACTATCTCGACACTCGGCTGTTTGGTCATCAGCTCCAGTGGTACGACGTCCTTGAGGGTCGCGCTCCACGCGACCTGCACGAGAACCAGATCTACAAGCCGGGTGATCCTGGTATGATCATCATCAACACTCCACCCGAGCACGCGAAGTCCACGACCATCACGGTGAACTACACGACGTGGCGCATCTGCCAGGACCCGAACATCCGGATCATCGTAGTGTCCCAGACCCAGGAGATGGCGAAGCGGTTCTTGCGTGCGATCAAGGATCGCCTGGCGGGGGCGAACCACGCCTACAAGAAGCTCCAGCACGACTTCGCTCCTGACGGTGGGTTCGACGCGAACTCTGCGTCATGGACAGCCGACTCGATCTACGTGAACGCCGAAGCTCGTGACTCGGGTGAAGCCACCCCGACCGTCCAGGCTCTCGGCATGACCGGTCAGATCTACGGCAACCGTGCCGACCTGATCATCCTCGACGACACAGTGACAGGTAAGAACGCCCATGAGTTCGAGAAGCAGATCGACTGGATCCAGCGAGAGGTCATCAACCGACTCAGCTACCCTGGAGGCACGCTTCTCCTGGTGGGAACGCGCCTTGCTCCTGTTGAGCTCTACTCCGAGATCCAGAAGCCAGAGTGGTACGGTCAGGATGAAGAGTCTCCGTGGACGTACCTCACTCAGCCCGCTGTACTTGAGTTTGCAGACTCACCCGACGACTGGGTTGTTCTCGCACCCTTCACCAACCGACCCCCAGTGTCGCTCGGATCAAGAAAGCTGGTGGAGGCAGGGCCGGACGGACTCTTCCCCTGGCACTCGGGCAAGGCACTAGCACGACGACGGGCAACGTCGTCGGCCCAGAACTGGAAGATGGTCTACCAGCAGGAGCAGGTGGTCGAGGATGCGATCTTCCCAGCCAACAAGGTTGCAGCAAGTATTGACGGAATGCGAGCTGCCGGACTCATGTCCCCAGGAGCACCTGGCCATCGACCTCACGGCATGGACGGACTGTACGTTGTCGGAGGCTTCGACCCAGCGATCACCGGCCATGCAGCAGCAGTGGTACTCGGCGTGGATCGTATGTCCGGTATGCGCTTTGTCCTCGATGTATGGACTGCTCCAAACCAGAAGCCAGACGACCTCTTCGACAAGCTGAAGGACTGGACCGTCAAGTACCACATGCACGAGTGGGTCATCGAGAAGAACGCGATGAACCTGATGGTCACCCAGAACCGTGACCTCAGGAACTTCCTCGGCTCCAGGGGTACGATCCTCAAGGAGCACTTCACCGGAGCCAACAAGAACGACGCCGACTTCGGCGTCGCCTCGATGTCCATGCTCTTCGATGGGGCACTGGAGGACCGGGGCCTGATTCGCCTGCCGAGCCGCAGCCAGCAAGAGGGCGTCAAAGCCCTGGTAGAACAACTCACAACCTGGTTCCCGCAGAGCAAGGCGAAGCAGGACACGGTGATGGCGCTGTGGTTCGCAGAGACGCGAGCACGTGAGCTGGTGAACGACATCGAGACGGTGTTCCACCTGGGCAATAGCTACCAGTCGGAACGCGACAAGCATAAGCAAGTAACTGTTGATCTTGACTACCTGAGCGGTACAGCGATAGCGGAAGGAGGGTTCTGGTGACAGCAACGAAGAGAGGCCCCGGTGGGGCCCGGAAGCAGGGCGTGAAGCCCTGTAGTTGGTGTGGTGCCGACTTCCTTGGGTTCGCGTCGGCTAAGCGGTGCGAACAGTGCGTAGGCGTGGGGACCGAGCGTATGCGCTGGAACCAGTCCATCGCCCTCTATGGCGTGGACAAGTTCATGTACGAGGCCATGTACTTCGAGCAGGATGGCACGTGCCTGATCTGCCAGGAGCGAGAAGCGAAGTGCCTCGATCATGATCACGAGACCGGCAGGCCGAGAGGCCTGCTATGCCTGGGCTGCAACACGCTGCTTGGGTTCATCGAAACACCTGGCCGACTGGATTCGGCCCTTGACTACCTGAGCCAGGCCGGGGACTTCGGCGGTGGCTGGTCATAAGGAGACCACGATGACTGACCTTTGGCTGCCTGGGGCTGCTAAGCATTCTCTGGGCAACACTGGGGCCATGGATGGTGGCCCTGCACGAGCAACCCACCACATCACCGCCAACTCGAACGATCACACGTTCACCAACGAGCTGGGCTGGTTCACCGGTGGAGGCGCCGGCATGGCGCCTCACATCCTGGCCGATCCATTCACGGGACAGATCGCCCAGTTCTTCCCCGCCGACTCCCGCTCTCTGAGCCTCAAGAACGATGGCACGGTCCGGACCAACCGGACCGGCAAGTACAACATCCAGATCGAGTGGGTGTTCACCGAAGGGGAGACCGTCAATGGCAAGGTCTACCACTCTCTCGCCGAGACACCGCTCAAGCCGTGGCCCACTCTCCTTGCCTGGCTCCGCAGTCTTGGCATCGTGGATGGTTGGCCTGGTGGAGTTCCCATGGCTTTCGCTCGTGACACCGTCTCACTGGCAACGTGGACCGGAGTGGGTGGTCACTACGGGCACAACCAGGTACCGGGCAATGATCACGTCGACCCCGGCCCCATGCCCGACCTGTTCGGCGTGAAGCCGACGACCCCCAAGCCTTCCCCGCTCTACGCTCCGTTCCCGGGCGACAAGTACTTCTTCTACGGCCGGACGAGCAAGCTGGTGACCGAGGTCGGCAAGGCTCTGGTCCGAGCTGGCTACAAGGGCTATAAGGTGGGTCCCGGCCCGGTCTTCGGACCGGCCGACCGTAAGGGCGTTACGTGGTTCCAGAAGAACCACGCACAGCTGGCTGGTGACGCTGATGGGCACTTCGGTCCTCTGACCTGGAAGCTGCTCAAGGTAGCCCAGCCTCGATGAAGTAAGGAGGCGGCCCATGGCCGATCCCACAAAGACCTGTACAGCGTGTGGTGAGACAAGGCCAGTCACCGACTTCTCGTTGAAGCGGGAGAAGGGTCGCAATCCGTACTACAGGGGTAAGTGTAAGCCCTGTGAAGCGCGGTACTATCGCGACAGAGTGGCGGGCAAGCGCGAAGACCCGGCCTGGCGGCATCACAGGTGGATCACCAACCTGAAAAGCAAGTATGGACTCACCAAGGCTCAGTACATTGACAAGATGCTAGAGCAGGATTTCTGCTGCGAGCTGTGCCGCAAGCCGCAGGCAACCTTCTACGTCGATCACGACCATGCGTGCTGTGATCACGAGAGAAGCTGTGGCGCCTGCGTGCGCTCGCTTTTGTGCGACAACTGTAACAAGATGCTGGGTCACGCTAGAGATGACGCAGAGACCCTCAAGAGGGCCGTAGCTTACCTGGAGGTGACTCATGGCTCTATCGTATGAGCAGATCACTAGCAAGGTAGAGAGTCTCCGGAGAGCCGCATCCGATAGGGATCAGCGGCACCGCGACGTCCACGACGTCCGGTCCGGGGACATCGACACGGTGATCCCCGGGTCCATGCCTGACGCATGGCCCAAGCCCATCGTGGCCAACCTGGTCGACACCTCAGCCCGAGACATGGCTGAGGTTATGGGCGTCATGCCTTCGGTCAACTGCACGACCGCCATCTCAAGCTCGTACAAGTCGAAGCAGTTCAACTCGAAGAAGACAAAGATCGCCAACTGGTATCTCATCGAGTCTCGGCTGTACGCTGGCAAGCAGATCACGGTCTCCGACCACTACCTCACGTACGGCATGGCGATCTACTGCGTCGAGCCGGACTTCACCACCAAGCGTCCCCATATCCGGGTCGAGAACCCGATGGGCGTCTATCCTGAGTGGGACGCCTTCGGGCGTCTCAAGTCGTACACCAAGGTGTGGCGGGAAGAGGCTGTCCATCTGGTCGCCAAGTTCCCCGGCCTTCTCCGTATCCTCCAGGCCAACCAGGGCCCGAGAGATGACGGCTCGTGGGCCGAGCGTGAGATCGAGCTGATCAAGTACGTCGACAACGACCAGATCCTGATCTACCTGCCGCAGCATGGCAACCAGCTGGTTGACCGTATGGACAACCCGCTGGGGAAGATCTACGTCTCCATCGGCAAGCGCCCCGGCTACGACAACGAAGTCCGTGGTGCGTTCGATGACGCCATCTGGGTTCAGCTCGCCAAGAGCCGAATGGCTCTCCTCGGCCTTGAGGCTGTGGAGAAGAACGTCCGCGCTCCCCTGGCCGTCCCCCGCGACGTCCAGAAGATGACGTTCGGCGATGACGCGATCATCCGTACCGACAACCCGCAGCACGTGGTGCGTGTCGGCCTGGCCAACAACGTAGCCCCGATGCAGGAAGCCCAGCTTCTTGAGCAGGAGCTGCGTACAGGCACTCGCACGCCTGAGGCGCGCTCGGGCCAGATGGATGCCTCGATCATCACCGGCAAGGGCGTACAGGCCCTTATGGGCGGCTTCAACACGGTCATCACCACGGGGCAGCAAGTCATCGGCGAGGCGCTCCGCATCGCTATCAACCTGGCCTTCGAGATGGACGAGAAGCTCTGGGGCCAAGAGAAGAAGACGATCCGTGGAACAGTCCAAGGCAGCCCCTTCGAAGAGTCCTATCAGCCTGCGAAGGACATCGCGGGCGACTACACGGTGGACGTCAGTTATGGTTTTGCTGCTGGACAAGATCCTGCCCGTGCCATCGTGGGGCTCCTTCAGCTTCGAGGAGACCAGCTCATCTCCCGCGACTTCTTCCAGCGCCAGCTCCCGATGAACATAGACGTTGTCCAGATGCAGCAGCAGATCGACAACGAGCAGTTCACGGACGCCCTCAAGCAGGGCGTCATGGGTTACATGCAGGCCATCCCGACGATGGCCCTTCAGTCTCAGGGCCAGTTCGACCCGGTCCCTGAACTCCAGAAGGTGGCCAAGCTCATCGAGCTGCGAGAGAAGGGAAAGCCGGTTCACGACGCAGTCCTCGAAGTGTTCAAGCCCAAGGCTCAGCCTGGCGTGGATGCTACTCAGAGCCCTCTGGGCGCCCCTCTGGGCGCCGAACAGGGGCCTGCTGGACCTGGAGGACCCGGCGGGCCTGGAGGGGCCGCAGGAGCCAACATGGCGGGTGTCACACCCCAAGCTGGCGAATCGACTGGGCGCGACCTGATGTCGCTCCTATCTGGCCTGAACGGCAAGGGCCAGCCAACCATGGCGGCGCAGACGCGACGCCAGCAACCTGTGTGATAACAAGGAGGAAACATGGGCCTGTCTCAGGTTCACAGTGGCTCCGGCCACGAAGGTAATCTCTCTGGTGGCATCGACGGGCACTCGCCTGACGGTGTCTTCGGATCTCTGAAGGGTATGGCGCTTGAGGCGCCCGAGCTGAGCTTCTATGACCAGGACGGCAATATCGGTCCCGACCGGCTCAACCAGGAGCAGGCCACGACCAACTGGCTTGCCACTGGTCCGATCATGAACGGCTCGTTCGATCCGGACAGCCTCACCCGTGGTACCGACAAGCACATGCCGAAGTGAGCGGAGGGTAGGCTATGGGAACACCGACTCCCGGCCCTGGCAAGTTCAGCAAGCGGACCGACAAGGCTGTGGCCGACGCGAACCGTAGCCTGCCCAACGCCGACTACGGCGAGCAGGCGCAGTACCAGGCGGCCCAGCAGGGCATGCAGAAGCCCCAAGAGGTCAACGTCTCTGGGATGAACTTCAACGACCTGTTCGGCAACCCCGCGCAGAACGTGGTGGGGCTCGGTGAGCCGAGCCAGATGCCGAACACCCCAGTCACTGATGGCGCCGACCTCGGCCCCGGCGGTGACAGCAGCATCCTGTCGAGCAGCCAGAAGGTGAGCGACACCACGATGGTCGCCTACCTCCCGGCGCTGGAGTTCATGGCCAACCAGCCGGGCAGCTCTGACGCTGCCCGCAACCTGGTACGCAACCTCAAGGCGAATATGTAAGGAGTGAGATCATGGCTGGCAACGGATATCAGGGGTCTCTCGGGTTCTGGGGCATCGACGACTACGGGCAGCCCAAGGATTCGTACTGGAACCAGGATATGGCTGATGCTGGCCAGGCGCTCTTCACGCAGCCTTCTACCGGGGTGACGGCAGGCTCCTTGCCTGCCGGTATCTTCGGCTCTCAGGAGGAGATACAGGCCTACGCACGGCAGGTCCGTGGCGGGTTCCTGAACTCTATCACCCAGGCCCTTGGGGCTGCCGACAAGGCCATCTCGAACATCCCGGTGATCGGCCAGGGCTACGAGGCTGTGAAGTGGCCGATCGACAAGGCTGCCAGCGGCCTGTACTGGGCCTACTCGAACATCATCTCTCGGCCCATGTCCACCCTTCTACTGGAGGCCGGGCGGGCGGAACTGGCGAAGGGCGGCATCGGCGACGCTGCTGATACTCTCACCTCCGGCAAGGAGTGGTCTGACGCCTGGAAGGACGCCAAGCACACTTCCCCCGCTCAGGCTGCCGTTAACTTCGCCAACACCGCTGGAGCTTCCGGCGACTACGTCGCTGGCGCACTGAACCCTCTGACCGCCCTTACGGGCGGCCCTGCTGTTGGCGCCCTCGCTACTGGCGTCAGTGCGATCGGTGGCGGCTTCGATGAGAAGTCCGACCCCGAGAAGCGGATGGTTCAGCAGAACGTCAATCGGTTCACCACGGATACCGAGTACTGGCGGAACAAGCAGGGCTGGACCTACACGGTGGGCACTGGAGCCCTGGATGGGATGATCTCCCTCGGGGCAGACCCTGCGGCACCCGCTATTGG
>Ga0070699_100000839_pt1 | contig 28508 bp, 40 predicted proteins | sample KBSK1503metaG_FD_65473 | JGI IMG/M metagenome (GOLD analysis project Ga0070699, IMG submission 65473) | Corn, switchgrass and miscanthus rhizosphere microbial communities from Kellogg Biological Station, Michigan, USA - KBS K1-50-3 metaG | ecosystem: Host-associated > Plants > Roots >...
CCCCCCGTCCCAGCATCTGTGAGGCGGTGAGCCTCCGCCCGTCAGAGCGTGCGTGTCGCGACCAGGCTCGGTGACAGCGGCGAGATCCCCAGCATGCCGAAGGCGCCCGCGCCGTATGATGTCGTCAGAATCGCCAGGAGCCGTCAGCGAGTGCCGTCAGAGACAGGAGAGTCCATGAAGATCCATCATCTGTTCGTCGATCAGAAGGGCGAGTCGCACTTCGAGGACATGGAGGTCCCGTACGTCGAGACCGGGCGCGCGGGCCGGCTCTCGGCGCGCCTGCCCGCGACCGGGATCATCTTCCGCGAGGTCCAGCCCGACTACGATCTCGATTGGCACCCGGCGCCGCGCCGCCAGTACATCATCAACCTGGATGCCGGCGTGCAGATCACCGCAAGCGACGGGGAGTCGCGCCGCATCGGCGCGGGCGAGGTGATCCTGGTCGAGGACACGTGGGGCAAGGGCCACCTGTCGAAAGCCCTCGACGGCAAGCTCCGCCACTGTATTTTTGTCCCGATCGAGTAAGGGGGCCGAGAAGGGTCCAGATGCGAGGCGACGCCCTCGGCGCCCGCGAGGCGTACTCCCTGTACGTCGAGCGGCGCGGCCGAGGGCGTCAACGAAGCAGATGGGCCCTTATCGGCCCCCGCCTCTACGTGCGGTTGGCTAGTACGAGGGTGCCCGCGGCCGAGAGCATGCCGCCCATGCCGTTGACGAGCGAGCACGAGGCACCGGGGACTTGGCGCGCGCCGGTCTCGCCGCGAAGCTGGCGGGTGGCCTCGATGATCGGGAAGATGCCGTACATGCCGGAGTGGGTGTAGGAGAGGCCGCCGCCGTTGGTGTTGATGGGCAGGCTGCCACCCGGCGTGGAGCGGCCCTCGCTGAAGAACTGCACGCCCTCGCCGGGCTTGGCCAGGCCGAGCGATTCCAGCATGATCGGCGGGCCCGAGGTGAAGGCGTCGTAGAGCATCACGTGGTTGAAGTCCTTCGACGAGACGCCCGCCATCGAGAACGCGCGCTCGCCGGCCAGGCGGGTCGCCGCGCTGACCGAGAGGCTGTCCATCTGGGTGACCATCACGTGCTCGGTGGCCTCGCCGAAGCCGCGCACATAGACCGGCGGCTTGGCGCAGTCCTTGGCCCGCTCGGCGCGGGTGAGGACCACCGCGCCGCCCGCGTCGGTGACGAGGCAGATGTTGAGCAGGTTGAACGGGTAGGACACCGGGCGCGAGCTCAGCACGTCGGCCACCGTGATCGGGTCGCGGAAGCGGGCCTTGGGATTCAGCGCGGCCCACTTGCGTGTCGACACCGCCACCTGCGCCCACTGCTCGAGCGTGGTGCCATACTCGTGCATGTGCCGCGTGGTGATCATGCCGAAGTAGCTGGTGGCCCCGCCGAATCCGTAGGGGAACTCGAACTGGCCGCTCAGCGCGGTGTCGCGGCTGCGGGTGACGCCGGTGCCGGAGCGGCCGCTCTCGCCGTGGGAGACCACCGCCACGTCGCAGAGCCCGTGGTGGAGCGCGGCCACCGCGTGACCCACCATGATGATGAACGAGCAGCCGCCCACCGTGGTGCCGTCCACGTAGCGCGGCTTGACCCCGAGGGCCTCGCCCAGGGTGGCGGGCGAGTGCTGGCCCGCGGTGAAGATGCCGTCGACGTCCTTGACCTTGAGGCCCGCGTCGCGGACCGCGTTCGAGATCGCCTCCAGGTGCAGCGAGAGCTGGCTCACGTTGGGCAGCGTGCCGATCTGATCGCTCTCGTCCACCCCCACGATGCAGGCGACGTTGCGCAATTCCCGCTGCCGGTCGGACACGGTGGCCATCGCGCTCACCGTCTCGGCTGGAACAGCGGCAGGGTCACGTCGTCGCTCACCTTCGTGAACACCACCTCCACCGGCATGTCGCACTTGATCGCCTTCGGGGAGGGTTCCACGTTGATGAGGTTCGACATCAGGCGCGGCCCCTCCTCGAGCTGCACCATCGCCAGCACGTAGGGCGGCTTGATCTTCCACGCCTTCTGGAAGGCCTGGTGCGCGATCTCGAAAGAGTGCAGCGTGCCGCGCCCGCTCGCCTGCATCCACCCGATGCGACGGGAGTGGCAGCGCGGGCACAGGATGCGCGGGTAGAAGAAGACGTGCCCGCAGTCCTCGCAGCGGGGGAGCATCAGCTTCTCGGCGCGGCAGCCGTCCCAGAAGGGCTTGGCCTCCGGGGTGATCGGGGTGGGGAGCGGGCGATCGACGTCCATGTCTCTCCTCTCTCGGAAGTCGGGCGTGACGACGAGACGGAGAGAGACTCTACGCGGGGGCGGCGGGGGTGTCAACGAAGCGGGCGGCCGCGCCTCATCGGGGACAGGGGTACCTCAAGGCAGCGTGAAGGCAACCACGTAGTCGCCGAGCTTGGTGCCGAGCTTGCCGTGCCCGCCCGCCGCGATCACCAGGTACTGACGCCCGTCGACGCGGTACGTCATCGGCGTGGCCTGCCCGCCGGCGGGCAGCTCGTACTTCCAGAGCTCGCGCCCGGTGTCCGAGTCGAACGCGCGCAGGTGGTTGTCCATCGAGGCCGCGGTGAACACGAGGCCCCCGGCGGTGGCGATGGGGCCGCCGAAGTTGGGGCTGCCGCTGTCGAGCAGCGCGGGCCGGAAGAGCCGCACGAGCAGCCGCTTGAAGTCGCCCGATATGACCGAGCCGAGCGGCACGTCCCAGGCCGTGCGGCCAGAGAAGAGGTCGACCGCGACGAGCGTTCCCCACGGAGGCGGGTTGCAGGGCGTGCCGCTCGGCGACAAGAGCGGGGCGCGCCGCATCGCGTACGGGGTGCCGGCCTGTAGCGCCAGCTCGGCGCGGAGGCGCTCTTCGGGCGTGCCCTGCGCCGCCTCGAGCGCCAGACGCTCGTGCGGGATGAGCCGCACGATCATCGCGAGCCGGTTCGTGTTCATGAAGAGCAAGTGGCGGGTCGGATCGTAGGCCGAGCTGCCCCAGTTCACGCCGCCCACGTTGCCCGGGAACACCACGGTGCCCCGCAGGCTCGGCGGGGTGAAGATGCCCTCCGACCGGGCCGCCGCGATCTTCTCGCGGCACCACGCGCGGTCCTTCTCGGTCGAGCCCCACGCGTCCTCGGGGCGGAGGCCTTCCGGGACGACCGAGATGCCGGAGGAGGGCTGCGTCGGCCACGCTTCCTCGCCGGGCACGTCGCTCGGCGGGACGGGACGCTCCTCGACCGGCAGCAGCGGGGCGCCGGTCAACCGGTCGAGGACGAAGACGCGGCCCATCTTGGTGGTGATGGCGATCGCGGGGATGCCGTCGCGCCAGGAGAACAGCGTGGGCTGGGAGGCAACGTCGTAGTCCCACAGATCGTGGTGGACGACCTGGAAGCCCCACACTAGCTCGCCGGTGGCGGCGCGGAGGGCCACGACCGAGTTCGCCCACCGGTTGTCGCCCTTGCGCGTGCCGCCCCAGTAGTCGGGACTCGCGCTGCCGGTCGGGACGAAAACGAGCCCGCGCTCCGCGTCGACGGAGAGGGTCGACCAGGCATTGCCGGCTCCGGTGCGCGGTGTCGTCTGGCTCGCCCACGGGATCGGATCCCAGGTCCAGCGGAGCGCGCCGGTGCGGGCGTCGAAGCCCCGCACGATGCCCCGCTCCACGTCCACTGCACGGTTGTCGCCGATGGACGATCCGACGATGATCACGTCGCCGCTGACCGCGGGGGCCGAGGTCATCTGGTAGTTGCCGAGGTCACGGAGGTCGACGCCCCGGGTGAGGTCGACCTGCCCGCTCGCGCCGAAGGCGGGGCAGGGCGCGCCGGTGTCGGCGTCCAGCGCGATGAGCCGGGCGTCGAGCGTGCCCATGAGGATCCGGGTGCGGCACGGCGCGCCGGGGGCGGCCGCGGCGTCCCGCCAGGCCGCCACGCCGCGCGAGGTCACCTCCGAGTAGCCGTGAGAGCGGTCGAGCGCGCCGTCGAATTCCCAGAGCCGGGCGCCGGTCCGCGGGTCGAGGGCGATGACGTGGTTGTAGGGCGTGCTGAGGAAGAGCCTGCCCTCGACCAGGATCGGCGTGGCCTCGAAGGCGGCCTTGCGATCGAGCGGCGCGCTGTGGCCGAGGGCCCGGGTGCGAAACGTCCACGCCACCTGGAGCTGGGCGACGTTGCTCCGGTCGATCTGGGCCGCGGGGGAGTAGCGGGCACCGCCGGCGTCGTTGCCGTAGTGCGGCCACTGGGAGCCAACGTCGGGCTGCGCGCTCGCGAGCGACGCGAGCACGAGGACCGCGACCGCCAGCCTCAGCCGCGGAGGGCTCACACCGCCGGCTCGCCCGCGGTCACCGCGATGCACTGGCCGGAGAGGTTCTGGGCCGCGTCGCTGCAGAGGTACACCGCGAGGGTGGCGATGTCCTCCGCGGTCGACATGCGCTTGAGCGGCGCCCGCTCGACGAAGGCGCGGCGCATGTCCTCGAGCGCCACGCCCCGCACCTCGGCCTGGCCGGCGATGACGCGGTCGATCCGGTCGCCCGCGACCGCCCCGGGCGCGATGGCGTTGACCCGGATGTTGTGCGGGGCCAGCTCGAGGGCCAGGCCGTAGGTCATGCCGACCTGCCCGGCCTTCGCCGAGCAGTAGCCGATGCGGAAGGGGAGCCCGCGCCGGCCCGCGGTGGAGGAGATGTTGACGATGGCCCCGCCGCCCGCCTTGAGCATCTCCGGCACCGCGAAGCGGATGCACATGTAGGAGCTCGTCAGGCACGAGTTGATGGTGTAGAACCAGTCGTCGCTCGTGTAGTCCTGCACGCGCTTGGTCGGGCCCCCGTCGCCCGCGTTGTTGATCAGGACGTCGAGCTTGCCGAAGGCGCGGACCCCCGCTTCGATCATCCGCTGCACGTCACCCTCGGTCGCTGCGTCGCCGGTCACCGCGATCGCCCGGCCTCCCGCCGTCTTGACCAGCTCCGCCGTCTCCTCCACCAGGTCACGGGTTCGCGCCGCGCAGACGACGGCGGCGCCCTCCTGGGCGAACAGCCGGCTCATCACGCGGCCGATGCCCTTGCTGGCGCCGGTGATGAGCGCCACCTTGCCCTCGAGCTGTCCCATGCGTCCTCCTTGCCGCCCGGTCGGCGAGCGGCCGGGCAAGGATGTCTCATCGCCGCCTGAGTGGCAAGACGGTAATTCTTACCTCGCCTGGCGTGTACCTTTTTCCGCCGCCGCCAGGTCCGCTCGCCGCGCGGATCTCGCCGCGTGCGCCGGCGAGGGGTTGCGCGTTGCCCTCGCGCGCGCTCGGTGGCACGCAGGTTGCCAGTACCCGCACACAGGAGGTGCACCATGACCAAGAAATCGACGAAGACGAGAATCCTCTCCGCCGTGGTCGGGCTGTCCCTGGTCTCGCTCGCCGCGACGGCGTGCGGAACCCTGGGTGGTGCGGCGGTCGGCGCGGGCGCGGGCGCCGCGGTCGGCGCCGGAACCGGCTACGGAGCCGGCAAGGGCGCGCTCATCGGTACGGGTGTCGGCGCGGCCGCCGGCGCCATCTACGACATCACCAAGCACTAGGGTCGGGAGGAATTCATGACGCCGTACAAGGCAGTGGCAATGGGAATCATGTTGGCCGTCCCGCTCTGGGCGGGGTTCGCGGCCGGACAGACCAAGCAATCCTGCGATCAGATGAAGGCCGGCGCGCGCCAGCAGGTCGAGGGCAAGGTGGCGCGGGTCGACCAGACGCAGGGCGTGGTGGCGGTGACCGAGAAAGACGGCACGATGCACGAGTTCAAGGCCTCGAAGGAGACGCTCCAGGATCTCAAGGTGGGTGACAACATCGAGGCGAAGCTGCGCGAGCTGCCGAAGTGCTGATGGTCCGCTGAATCCGCGGCGGGGTCGGTCATCTCCCGGCCCCGCCGCCCCGTGGTTGCCGCTCCCGGGTGGGTTGCGCTACGATCGCCGGCATGAACATCCTCAAGAACCTGGCGGTCAAGGACATCGAGGAGGCCACGCGGGCCATCCCCGTCATCGACTTCTCACCCGCGTTCCGGTCTCCGGCCGATCCCGAAGGGCTGGAGGCGGTGGCCCGCGAGGTCCGGCACGCGAGCGAGACCGTCGGTTTCTTCTATCTGGCCGGGCACGGGGTGCCAGACGCGGTGGTGGAGGGGGCCTTCGCGGCCTCGCGCGAGCTCCACGCCCTGCCGCTCGACGAGAAGCTGCGCCTGCAGCTCAACGAGAACAACATCGGCTACCTGCCGGTGAACCAGTCGATCCAGAAGGCCTCCACCGTCCACAAGGCGACGCGTCCGAACTACAACGAGAGCTTCTTCATCAGCCACGAGCGGGCCGCCGATCACCCGGACGTGCTGGCGGGCACGCCGCTACGCGGGCGCAACCAGTGGCCGGAGGGACACGCCGCGATGCGAGTGGCGATGGTCGCCTACTTCGCCACGCTCCAGGGCGTGGGCGAGCGCATGCTGCCGGTGCTGGCGCGCGCCCTCGGGATGCCCGCCGGCCATTTCGCGCCGTCATTCGCGGGCGAGGCCCACATCAATCTCCGGTTCCTGCACTACCCGCCCCAGGACATCGCGGACGACGAGCAGTTCGGGCAGGGCCCGCATACCGATAACTCGTTCATCACGATCCTGGCCCGGATGGACGTGCCCGGGCTCGCGGTGCGGCTGCCGTCGGGGGAGTGGCTCGCGCCGCCGCTGATCCCCGGCACGTTCCTGGTCAACCTGGGGAACATGATGAAGCGGTGGTCGAACGACCGGTTCCTCTCCACGCCCCACGCGGTGCTGAACGAGTCCGGGACCGACCGCTACTCGATCGCGTTCTTCTACAGCCCGACTCCGGCCGCGGTGATCGAGTGCCTGCCGAGCTGCACCGGCCCCGACGACCCACCGCACTATCCACCCGCGGTTTACGGGGACTTGGTGGTGGATTTCTACCGGGCCAACTACTTCCACCAGAAGTCAGGGGCGCAAGCATACGCGGAGGAAGTGCGCGAGATGTCGAACGTGAACAACTTACCGAAGAGCACTGAGATGCACTGAAGCGCACGCATGGTGCAAGCAGTGCAAGCAGTCGGGGAGCGTCCCTCGATGGCTAGGTGACGCTCAGACGAACGATCAGCACGAGGGGCGAGAGTGACATCATGCTCTCGCCCCTTCGTCGTCTCAGAGCGCGGGTGCTAGTGACGAGTCCAGAGTTGGGCTCGCTGTCTCTTCGTCAGTCTCGCGACCATTTCGGGTTTCACTCGCCGCAGCGTCGTGCCAAGAGCACGTGCCAGGTCACGCTTCAGCGGCTTCACCTCAACGAAATATTGGGGCGGCGTCCCTGCTCTCTTCCGAGGCAACATCGCAGCCATCTCTATCTTACGCACCGCTGCTGCCGCCATTTTGATTCGACGCGCGCTCATCTCTTTCGGCATGATGGTCCCTCCCACTCGCAGCATGGCAGGCCGGAATTTTTCAGGCAAGGAGTGGCCCAGTAAGCACAACGCATCCCCTCGCCCATGCCAGGCGACGCTGATAGACTCGCGGCTAGCATGCGCCGTGAGACCTGCACGCCCTGCTCCTCCTCGAAGACAAGGAGTGGCCCAGTGTCAGACGAAGGACTGGAAAACACGAGAATCGGATATCGCGCCGCAATTGATCTAACTCACACGACGGGAAGCCAGAACTGGTCGCGCTTCAACTCCATGCTCGTCGCGAATTCTGTGTTCTTTGCGGTGATCGGGCAGATGTTGGTCGACCGCATCTCCATCGACTGGCCATGGCAGTTAATGCTTCCGGGGGCTGGGTTCGTGTTGTGCATCTTGTGGGCCGCCGCCGTAAATAGAGGCCTAATGTATCAGGACTACTACATCGCAAAGGCGCGGGAACTGGAGGCTCGACTCGCGCCTGTCGATATCGTTCAGCAGGGCGATGTGCTTAGTCGGGGCAAGGGTGTACCGGTGGGAGAGGGCGAGTGCCTGAAGATGACCGGGCTCTCCCGAATACGCGCGAGACGTACCATGTGGTCGGTAATCCTACTGTTCTTGCTGCTGTATGTCCTGTCGGGGGCTGCATTGTGGTCGAAGTACCATCGATGAGAGGGCCGTGCTGGCTACTTGCCCTCGCCACGTCAGCCTCCACCGTGAGGCTGTGTCGCCTGTTCGTCGTTGTCTGCATCCTTTCGCCTTCAGTCGCACACGGCATCGATGGGAATACATGGCTCAAGTTGCCTGAGGATGTTCGAGCCGTATATCTTCGGGGACTCTGGGACGGATGGATTCATTTGCAGAGTGAGGGGGAGGGGTATCGAAAGGGGCATCCCGGTGCGACGCCGGGAATTCTAGAGAACACGCTTGATGAACTGAGACACTGCCTCAGAGGCAAGCCATTCACACAACTGGATGCGATTGTTGAGAAGTACATGAAGGATCACCCGGAAGCCTGGCACTACCAGATGGCGAGTACTGTCTTCGTCGCTCTTGGTGAGTCGTGCGTGAAATAAGTCTGCTATCGAGCCACCATGCCGCCCCTTTCGGGAGCGGTGTAGAAAAACGGTGCGAGGGGCGCGGGCCAGATCATCGCATGCCCTCGTCGCTCTAGAGATTCGGTGGGTACTTCACACTCGTAATCGTGACGCTGTAGACGAGCGCGATCTCCCGCTTGATGTCGTTCTCGGTGCGTCGGCTCGGATGACAGGGCGTGTGGTGCATGTGCCCGGTCGGACTCATCGAGCGCAGCATGAACGATTTACCGATCTGGTAGACAGACACGCGGCGGGTCTTCCCGTCGACGGTCGTGCCCTCAGCGACGAACAGTAACTCTTCCTTGCTCATCGGGCGCGCCTCTCACGTCCGTCCTTGATGAACTGCTTGTCGTCGAACAAATCCTGCCAACTCCGCTTGGGTCCGCGCAACCGAGGAATCTGATACGCGAGATGTTGATGGAGGGCCATGACCTGATTGCGGTCCAGCACGAACGCGACGCGCTCAGTCTTCTTGTTGAATGTCACCAGAAACCCCAGTCCACGCTTGGAGTCTGTTCGCCCGATGTTGACCATCGGCAGGTTCTTCCCTTTGCCCCGGATGGCGTTCGCCGTCCCGTCCATAATCCAGGTCGTGAGGTCTACAGGCTGCTTCTTTCGTCGAGATTTCATCGCTCGCGCCCTTCTTCAGATTATCGCTTTGGTTTGATCTTCCGCATTCTCTCAATCTCGCGGCTGATTTCGATAGTCTTACGCTGATATTCCCTCTGTTCGTCCGGGGTCGGCATTCTGCCCAAGATGCGCTTCTCAAACTCCGCCGCGAGTTCTGCGTGTTTCTTTAGCAACGCGTTTACGTCCGGTCGGTCGTAATCCTCGTCACGCATGCCGGTCCCTCCCACTCGCCAGTCTGGCAGGCAGGAATTTTTGAGGCCAGGAGAAATCTGCATAGTCGTCGCCCAGTAACCACACACGCCAGCCCCGGCCCCGACTCTTGATCGAAAAAATCCCGGCCCGGATACTGGAAGGACCGAGGGAGGTGCTTGCCCATGTACGAGTGGAAGGAGTGCGGCGACACCGCGCACGGGAACGACCCGTGTGGGCGGTGTGGTGATTCGATCGGCATGGATCTGATCGGGTCCGCCCATCACTGGCACGTGGTCTCGGACGGGCTCCTGGCGACCCCGTATCACGCGCGCTGCAAGCCGCCCAGTACTGCTCCCGAAGCAGTGAAGGCTCTCAGAGCCGAGCGCAAGGCGCGACGGCAAGCCCGGAAGCAACAGGGACGAGAGCGACGGACGCTCATCAACACCGAGGCTGCGCTCGGCGATGAGAAACCGCAACGGCGTGTGCAATGACGAGCCGTCGAATCGTGCGTCCTACTCATCGCGCTGAGCCTGCTCGCCGTCGCCACGTCGGCGTCCGCCAACTGCGCGTGGATGTTGTGGGGTGAGCGCGACCAATGATCTACTGGAACCCCGACACGAAGAAGTTCACCCACGCAAAGGTCCGCGACGGCCGGACGGGCGAAGACATCTCCACGGCTCGGCTCTGGTGGCGTTGGCTCAAGTACTGGGTGACCGCAGCGTGGAGGGATCGGCCATGACGCCCACGATCCAGTGCCTCGTGATCTCGTTTGTACTCTGGCAGCAGAACGACTACACCTTCCCGGACAACACCCTGCGGACCGACTGGCTCCCGATGGCGACGTACGACACCCTCGCCGAGTGCAATCCGGCCCGGAAGCAGATGGGAAAATCCATGAGCGACCTGAACGACCGCATGGGCGAAGTGCTCACGCGGTCGTATCGGCTCGGGGCCAAGGGTGTGGACCAGCACTTCGTGTGCCTCCCCGACAGCGTAGACCCGCGTGGGCCGAAGGGGAAGTGATTGAGGGGATTATTTCGGGCCACCACGCCGCCCCGAGGGGGCGAACGTGATTGAATCGGGCGGGGTTACTTCGAGAAGCGGCGGGTGCTACGACGAGACCACCACGACTCGGGGACGAATGTCGCCATGACACAGAAGCCCGAGCGCGACTTGCACACGGGACACGGGCTCGGCTTTGCGGGCGGGGGCGTCTTCACGATCTTCGCCCCCTTGCGCCGGATGAGCGAGGCGGCCACGCGTGTCTGGACGACGGCGAGAATCCGACCGTCCCGAACGACCGCGTAAGCCATCACTTGCCCGCCTTGCAGCGACCACAGCGCACGGTCGCGCGCTTCGTGCCCCGCCGAACGTGCTTGCACTCCAAGTGCAGGTTGTACGATCCACGCGTGTCGCTCGCGCGGATCATCTTCACGACCTTGCGGACTGGCCCCAAGCGCTTCGTGTACTCGGCTGCCGTCGGCTGCTTCTTCGTCTTCTTCGTCATCGCTGCGCCTCCTGAGTGAGATTGAACTGCCTACTGCAATTCTGAAGGAGACAGGGGTAGGCACAAGGGCAAAGCCGCCTTTAGAATCAATAGGTTAGGCGTGTTTTAGGGGCTATGCCCGGCAGGACGGAGTGTGGGCTCAGTCGAGAGCAGCCGGGAAGTCGCGGGAGACTGTTAAGGGACGGTTAGAGCAGGGCTCAGAGCAGCACGTCGCCGGGGAGCACAGGGCGAAGGGGCAGGTTCTCGGGGCACTCGGCTCGATCTGACAAGGGGGCGGGCTCCTTCGGTCGGCGAGCGTACGTGAAGAACTTGTCGAAGGCTGCGCCGTTCTGCCCTGACTTGGTGACACGCGCGGGTGGCGCGTTTCTCTTCTTCGCGGCTTCGACCGCAGCACGCGAGGGAACATAGTCGCGAATCCGACGACGCGTCCACGTGTCCATGAGATTGACCGGCTCGCCGTACTGCTCGGCGAGTTGAGACGCGAGCCGTCGGGCGTAGGGCTCACTCCATCCGCTGCCGATCAATTGCCCTCGACCCTTCGACAGTCGAATGTTGTAGCGCGGGAGCGACCGGTCAATCGGGACGGGGTCTGGTTTTCGGCATGCATGCGGTCCTCGGTGAAACAACTGTTCAGAATCATGCTGTACCATTCGGCGCTGCCGACGGCTCGATGATCCACTCCCATCACGAGGAGTTGGAGCAGAAAGTCGCCGATCTCGATGACGCGCTCGCACGAGTTGGGCTCGGACATGAGATGCAAGCGGGCTTTCTTCATCGCCGCTGGGAGTGACCGGCGCGAGGTCGAACGGATCGGCATGTTGCGCGGTGTGCGCTTGCTCATCGCCAGTACATCTCACGCAGAACCACGAGCGTGTTCCAGAGGCGGCCACCGCGCACGTTCTCGCGCCCGAGACGACCGGCGACTCGACCTTGAATGTAGTGCCAGCGAGCGAGCATGCGCCTCATGGCCACACCTCGAAGTGATAACCCTTCGGCGGATGCGCCTTGAACTGCTTGCCGCAGAAGGGTGCCGGGTGCGGGCAATCGATCACGCGAGCGGGCCGACTCACCGGGTCGCCGGGCTCGTCTGGAATCAGGACGAGCCCGTCGATCAAATTGAGATCGATTTTGCGAAGGCAGTGTGGGCATTTGACGTTCATGCCTTTGGTGATGCCACGCTCGGCCGCTCGCTCGGAGAGACGCGCGTACTCGACAAGTTCAGGCAGCGTCCGGCACTCTTCGACTTTCTTGCCTATGCCTGGGCGGTGCGGGAGTGGCTTCTCGACAGTCTTGCCGAACTTCAGTTGCAGTCGACTCATGCCGGGATGTTGTCGAGCATGATCGGAGCACCGTCTTCGATGAGATCGGGCCACGTCTCACCACCGACGTTGCGCGCCGGGTCCGCGCCGATCTGCTGCGCCTGCTGCTCGGCCGCGAGCCGGTCCATGATCTGCTCGGTGAGTGCGTCGTAGTTCACGTCCGGGAGCCCGTCAGCCTCGCGAAGCAGAGCGTAGACGTAGCGGGCGATTTTCTCGCGCGCCATGGGTTTACGAAAGCACCCCGGTCCGCGAGGCGAACACTCCGTCGCCACCCTGAAGGGCGACGGCGATGGTGTGAATGGTCACCCCGTCGAGCAGTTCGCTCGGCAATTGGAACGAGTAGCCGTGCTCGGCGTCGTAGCCATCGGCCACGCTGCCGGTGTTGTGCTGCTGCGCGACGACGCGCCCGATCAGTTCTCCGTCGGCAAGAACGCAGACGGTCTGTCTCGTGTTTCTTCGATTCATCGTTCCATCGGAATCCGGCGTGTGGGCTGCCCAGCCTGTGACGAGACCGCCCGGTGCAATTGACATCGAGCCAGCAGTGCCAAGAGTAGGCATTGATCTCTCCTTTACTTTCCGTAGTAACTGCGGCGGAACGCTTCGCGAGCAGAGCGAAGACCGCGCGTGATGGGATTGCCACCCCGACCAGTCAGATATGCGTAACGCTGCGCGAAGTGGCGCTGGGCTTCGCCGGTGCGACGAACGAAGGCGTGACCCTCCGGCGCATGAAATCTGACAGTCTCGTCACACTTCCCACATTGCGTGCGAAGAATCTTGCCCTCGGAGGCGTCGGCTTCTCCTGCGTACGCCGAGCGGACGACGGTCAAATGCTTCGGCAGCCTCACAGTGTTCTTCTCGTCACAATGGGGGCAGCGAATCTTGACCTTGGAGCGCGCCTCGCTCGCATCGGCACCCATGAGCCCGCCTGGGTCCATGTCGCCTTCGCTCTCGGGAGCGCGGGAGCGGCCGGTGTCGCGGAGTCCCTTGGGACCGTCGCCCTTGCGACCGTTCTTGTATGCCATCTTGCCGCTGGCATCGCCGCCGCTGCCGTCCATCGGGAAGTAATCGACTTCCTCTTCGCCCTCCGACGTTGCGCCGCCGCCCGAGTATTCGTCGGCCGCGTAGGCTTCCTCTTCGTCGTCATCGTCATCGGCGGGGCCGTTCCAGCCAGGGGACATCGGGTCTTCGGGCTGGCTCTTGTCAACCGGATACCCGTCGCTCGCAGCGCCGCGACGCGAGTCAGCCTCGTCGTGACAGTCACCGGAGCGTACCGCTCCCTCGCGAGTCGTCACCGGCGAGCCAGCCGGGTTGCCACTCTCGCGGTACATCTTGTAGAACGTGTTGATTGCGTCGTTGAGTCGAGACATGATCACCCCTCTCTGTCAGTCGCGCCGCGTGTGGCGGCGGTAAGATTCCATGAAGATGGCTGCGGCTTCGATGCCGCGCGTTCCGAAGGGACGAGAGCGTCGAAGCATGCCGGTCTGAGTCACGGACTCTTGAAACTGCATCGCGTGAAGCCCAGCACCCGGTCGACCGCGCCTGATCCAATTCTGTTCCCAGCGACGACCTTCCCGCAGCATTCGCTTCCGACGGGCGATCTCTTGCTTACTCATGACGACGCGACCTCCCTCGCCGTGGCGAGCGCCTCTAGCGTCTCTAGTGCATACGTGTTGTCGTTCCAGATTTCTGCCGTGACGACGGGACCGGGCTTCTTGCCGATCTTGAGTTCCTGTCTGCGAATGCCCGGTGCGTCGATCAGCAACATGAAAGGCCGAGCGGCCGCGTTCGTATCACCACCGAGGCGCATGGCGAGCCGATGATGGAGCAGCCCGAATCTCGACATGTTCGCGTTGCTCGGGACCGGCACGTTCTCGATGTTCAGCCGATACGCGGGGCTCGCGGTGTCGGTCACACGCTGACTCAGACGCCAGCACGCGACGATGGCGTCGTGTTCATTGACGACAAGCGAGGGCTGCGGGTCGAGCGCACGCAGACGCGCCATCACACCCTCGGCCGTGCGCGCATCGTATGAAAGTTCGTCGTTCTTCCGCTTCTGTTCCAGCGCGACGAGTCCGACCCGCGCACGCATCTCCGCCATATCGTCATAGGAGCCGAAGCCGTGTGGAAGGTCTCCGACGACAGGAGGCGCGACCCGCTCCGGTTGCGAGACCGGCAGCGGGATGCGGACGGTGATCACGTCGGCAGGCCCCATCTCCGAGACGTTCTGGACGAGACTTAGATTGGGGGCGAAGCGTACACGCGCCCAGGAGTTCGCCGCGAGAATCTGATCGAGGCCGGGGCCTTTGCCGGGCATCCAACCGCCCAAAACTTCCCAGCGGTCACCGTAGAGGCGGCAGTAGTCCTCCGACGTGCTGGCCGGTCCCTCGACGACGATCCGCTGAAGTAGCGGGCCGGGGAGCGGATGAAGATGGTCGATGCAATCGGCTAGTGTGAGAGTGGCGGTCATGGTCATAGAGTTGTTTCTCCTCAGTTCGCGTTGACGAGCAGAGTGCCAGTAAAGGTGACTCGGTATGCCGAGAAGGCCATCGCGACGAATCGGATGCCTCCGGTGAAGGTCGTGCCGAGGGCGGTGATGTCGAAGAACGTGGTGCCACCGTCGGGGCTGGCTTCCACTTTGGTCACGGTCGAGGCGCAGAAGGAAAAGTTCCTCTTCTTCGCCATGTCCTTCAGAACGTAGGGGCTGGTGGTGACGCCTGACTGTGAAAACGAATCGGGGACGACGACCTGGGTCATGCGATAACTCCTCTCAGCGGGTCATCTTGGCGACGCTTCACGTTTTCGAACTTGGCGTCGTACTCTTCGCGTTTCTTCTGCGCCTTGCGAACTTTCTTGCGCGCCAACTTACTTTTGCGCCGTCGCTTTTCGCTGCGGGTCTCGTGATACGCGCGCTTCTTCATCTCTAAAAACGTGCCCTCCTTGAGCATGCGTTTCTTCAGAGTGGCGAGCGCGTGATCGATGTCCGTGAACCTGTCCAGCAGTATCTCTACGTTGACGGCCATTCAGTTCCCTTTCTATGGAAGTGGCGAGTCCCGGCGCACCGAAGAAGCCCGATTTCAGTCGGGTGGAAGGCAGTGGTGCCGGGTCTTCGGAGGCTGTCACCAGCGTCCGTCGCCGCTCGCCGCGACGAGACCAACCCTTCCACCCACCAGAGCGCGGGAACGGGAAAGTTGGAAACTAGGCGGGGCGCTGCTGGCGACGAATGCGGTGGAGGTACTGTCGGGAAATTCCGAGTTCTTTGGCGAGGTTACCAAGCGTCATCTTGTCGCCGCGCTTCAGCATTGTGCGGATAGCGGCGCGCAGTTGCCGCGACGGCTCGGCGGTCTCCACGTGCGGGTCTTCGATGGCCTCGACTTCGTAGCCGTCTTCAAACGAGACGGTCTCGACCGGCTTGCGCTTCTTCGCGCCCCGTTTCCTTCCTGCGTCGTGTACATCATTGGTAACGGAACGGGGGAAGCCACGGAGGCGACCGTTGATTTGGTCGAGCAGCGCCTCCACCGGGTCCGAGGAGATCACCTCGTGGGCGGTTTCGACGAGTTGAGACGCGACCAGCGAGTCGACCGACTCCGCTTCGCTCTCGATGACCGCGCGGCCCTCAGCGCCGAGTTTGCGAGCGACCGAGGACACGAGTCGAGACACGGCGCCCTCGACATGAGCCGAGACTTCCGGGGTGGTGTGATGTCTCACGATGAAGGCGTCGAGATAGCCGCGCTTGGCCATCTCGTCAATGAGCGGTTGCAGATCTGCGAGCGTATCGTCTCTCATCTGAACCTCTCTCCAGGGTTGCGGTACATCGTGCCGAGATGCGCGGCTTGTCCACCGATCACACGGCCGCCGTTGACCGCAGACCCGAACGCGGCACCACCGCCACGCGAGCGTGAGCCGAGATGCATGAGAGTCGCGAGGTCGCCCGAGAATGGTTTCGGCAGCCCGCTCCCGGCGAGCGCGATGGTCGCGCAGAGGGCGAACGCATTGGCTCGATCGTCGTGGCCGTTCAGCGGGTGCGTCACTTTATCGATGCCGCCCGGCATGGCGTGACGTTCCAGCATCTTCAACTGACGGACGAGCAGCGGGTCATCGAGGAGAACGATCTGTGCCATCGAGAACAGCGGGGGCAGTTGCAGATACGCGAGTGAGGCGGTGAGCCGCTTCATCTCACCGTCTGGCATCTTGTGCTCGGGCTGACGATACGTGATGCCGTGTCGCTTGAAGGCATCGACAATCCAGTCGCCTGCGTAACTGTCACCCCAGATCACGTCTTGGTGGTACGTCTTCGCGAGCGCAGCGGCTTCGATGATGATCGACTCGCGAGACGAGGTGTCACCGTGCCAGCCCTGGAGCGCGTCGAGAATGAAGACCTTCTCGCCGGTGTGCGACTCGCCGTGTCCGACTGCCACCACGTCTTCGTCGCGACGGCCGCCGGAGAAGTCACCGGTGACGATGTACTTGACTCCCATCGCCACACGCTCGGGGCGAGGACCGTACATGCCGCGCTCGACGACGCGATCTACCCAGTCGCTCGCGAGGAAGGACTCCGACGAATCGTGCCACTCGGCTTCGTACTCTCGACGCCCGCGCTCGGGATCATCCTCGATCTGCGCCGCGATGCGCTCGGCGTTCAACGACGGATTCATCTGCAAACTGGTTGCCTTCCAAACGAGGCGCGTCGGGTCGTCCTTGCCGTAATACTTGGTGAAGTCGTTGTAGAGAACACCGGACTTGAGATAGGGCGTGGAGATCTTCAGAAGCAACGTGGGCGAGGTGAAGGCCATCATGCCTCGGCGGATGGCGGCTTGTCGCTCGACATCGGAGTCCGACGCGCCTTCGAGCGAGTAGAACGCTGGTTCGTCCATGACACCCATCGGGATCGAGTAGCCTCGGACGGCAGCCGCAGTGCTGCTGAAAACCTCGATGCTGATACCGTTCTTGAGTTTGATCGCACTGGCCTGCGGAGGACCGTCAACGTACGGGCGCAACATGGGGCGTTCGAACGCCGCCTTGAGATAGGCGAACGCGACCCCCTTCGCCGCTCGCGCGTCCTGCGCGACGATGGGGATGACGATAGGCTCGCCCTGTCGCTCGGGGTCGCCGGTGGCTTCGTGATTGCCGAACAGCGCCGAGTGGACGACGAGTGGGACCATGATGCGGCTGTCTTTGCCAGATCGAGCGCCGCAGATGCACGTCACTTCGGCGAAGGGGTGACCGGGATACGTGGCCCGATCCGTCGCCGAGCGCCAGATGGCGAATTCTTCGCGGGAGAGGAGTTCACCGTGGATCGCCTTGAGCAGTGTGCGCTGATACGGCGAGAGGGAGAGTCCGAGCGCGCGCTTGTCAGTGGCGAGCGTGATGATGTCAGGAATCTGTTTCTGTCGAGCCATGCTTAGGTATCCTCCGTCGTCGAGTCGTCCGACGTGTCGTCGTCTTCGTTCTGCTGCTGTGACAGTATCTCCCCGAGATCGTGAATCGGCTTCGCGCGACGCCCGAGGCCGATCATCTTCAAGTCGGCACGAAGCGCGGCGACGAGCGTCTCGCGTTGTAGGATGAAGGGCGCGAGTTCCATCGTGTGCACGTTCACGCCGCTGCCTTGCAGGAGGAGCACGAGATCGTCGAGTCGGCTGATCATCAACTTGGTGATGCTGGCGGCGTCGATGAGCGCGCGCTTCTGTGGCGTCACGGCGGACTCACCACCGAGGGTCGAGATGAGATCATCGCGCCACTCACGTACGGCGATGGCACCGGGACTGTTGGGGTCAACCGCCTTCCAGCCCATGAGTTCGATCTTCTTGGTCTGCTTGACAGCGAGCGCAGCACGAGCAGCGGCGGTCATCTGACGGGCCGCCTCTTTGCGCATCTCGCGATCGCGGGCGATGGACTCTTCGGGGCGTTCGTACTTTTCTTTTTCAGGCGTCACAGGTTCACGTGGCATCAGACGACCTCTCTTCTGGACAAGGAATTTGGAAAATGTGATCGGCCTGGGAGTGAACAGGGCCTCGCGGAGGACCCCCCTTGAGCGAAAGGAAGTCGCGGCGGGTCGTTCGCTCAAGAGTCGAGCAGACACGTCGAGCGCTCTGCTGGTGCACGCTGGTGCACGCAACGGGCAGACGGCACCCGCCCGGCCGCGTCTCTACTGAGGTTCCCGCTGATCGTACTACTTCGCTCGCAAGTCGAAGCCTTGGAGCGAGCGAGTGAACGTGTAGGCACGTCGAAGAGATGAGGCAGCGTCGAGCGGACAGACGGCAGGGTTTGCGAAAGGAGTCGAGGGCGAAATCGTCGCAGCGATACCCCGCCTTCTTCCGGTGCCCCCATCGAGCCCCTGGATAACAGTCTGCGGCTCGCTGACGAAGAGGGCGAGGGGTCGCAGGGTCGCAGGGTCCGCAGGGTTTACCCGACCGCAACCTCGCCCACGCACGCACACACACGCCCGCACATACGCATAGCAATAGACAAACCCTGCGACCCTGCGTAGTAGTTGATTTCATGGCATGTTTCCCTCGCAGGGTCGCAGGGTCTAGAACGCGGACCCTGCGGCTCATACCGGCACCACTCTCCACCCGTCGCGGCGCTTATTGTTGACGGCACAGGCGTTCGTCTTCCGCTCGACCCGATACCCGGCGATAACGGTCCGCTCCTTCCGGTTGAGCCAGAGCCCGAGGATCGAATTGGCGGCGTCCACGGTCGCGGCTTTCCGCATCAGACTCGGCATCAGTTCCTTGGCGTCCGCGACGAGTTGACCGGGCCGGACGTAGTGATCGGCGTGCTGATCGGCCCAGCACTCGATGAAGGCACGTTGCTCCTGACTCTCGGCATCATTCGACCGCCGGAACGTCGCGCGGTTGGTGAGGAAGCCGTGGATCTCAGCGCACCCGAGGATGCCGCCGATCATTCGCGACCACGGTTCGAACGACCCCATCGCTTCGCTGCCGTCTGGACGCTGCTCACAGACCCAGTGTCGAATCAGGGTGAGCGCCGCCGAGATGAGGGTGCTCCGAGTCGCGGGATCGTAGATGATCTCCGGCAGTCGGAGCGCGAACCCGGTCCGCTCGTCAGGGTGTTCCATCTTGGGGTCGAGCAGGATCGGCACCACACGTCGCGCCATCTCCCGAGAGAAGCGGAGCGCGTTGCCGGTCATGATCCACGTGGCCCGGTTCGGGACGCTCACCGTCCGCGTCACGCCGAGGATTCTGCCGCGCACCGGGTTCTCCGTCAGCGCGGAGGACAGCGCCGCCGAGTCCACGAGATGATTCACGTTGTCGTAGAAAATGAATTGGCTGCCTTGCAGCAGTTCCGCCAGGATCGCTTTGCGAATCTCCTCCGGGGTCTCTGCGAGGATCGATGCGGGCATGTCGCCCCGCTTACCGGTGATGAGTCCGCCGATCACCTTGACGAGCAGACCTTTGCCGCTCCCTGGTGCCGTCGCATCGACCGCGAATAGTGGCGTGCTGTCTTCCGGGATTAGATCGCGCACGAGGGGCGTGAGCAGCAGACCCATCGTGTTCGCAAAACTCGGCGCCGAAGTCGCTGTCGCTTCCGGTGCGCCGTCGAACGGGAACTGAGCGAAGAGATGTCGGAAGGCGTTCACTGCCGCTTTGATCTGGGCCGCAGTCGGGTTGCTCGGCACCTGGACGTTGAGGGCGTCCGAGTAGTTCAAGAGAATGCGCGTGCTGAGATTGTAGCCGCGCTGCGTGACGAGGGTGCCGTCGTGATCGAAGTACGGCACGGTGCGGAACGCGTCGAGCGGCGGGAAATCTGTCTTCAGTGTTGCGAGAACGTCGTTGATGTACTCCATCGGCGGCACGGTCGGGACGGAGCCTTTCTCTGTGAGTCTGAACCAGTCGGCTGCCCGCGCCGCTACATGCGTGAGTTCGTGGACTCCGAGCGGTTGCGTCGAGAGGCAATCGGGTTTGAGGCGCACGAGCATATCGCCTTGAGAGTAGAGAGTCGGCAGCACGTCTCGCGGATCGCCACCCCACAGTCGGAGCGCTGAGAGCAGCGTCCTCCCTTTCTCTCTCGTCTGCACGGCATCGATGGTGATGTCCATCACTGGCTCGCGTTCATCCAGATTGAGCGGAAGCCCCGACGTGACGATCAGTGCGTTGGCGCGGTCGAGCGCGTCGAACCGGGCTTCAGTGTTACCAAGCCCCTTCAGGAGATGGGGATGGGACTCGGAGACCGGCGTGTTGGGATCGTCCCACCGCCGCATTTGCTCTGTCTTTTTCTCGATCTCTTCGGCGGTGGGCATCTCGACGTGGGCTTCTTCGTCGTCGGCGTTCCACTGCTCGATTGCGCTCGGCGGTGCGACGGGCTGACGCTTGGGTCTGCCGCCGTTGAGCGAGACGAGAACTGGATGACGTTGTGGGGATGCTGCGACGGGCTCGCGCCTCGACTTTGCGTTGGGATCGGCGATAGGCTCACGAGCCATAGAGCGCCGCCTTGCCTATGAGATCGAAGTTGCGTATCATCATCATGCTCGTGTCCTCCACGGGCCGTCGGATCACGGCGTTGCTCGACGCCGCCCGACACCTGAAAGCACCCGCCCCGATTCCTCTCGGGGTCGTGGTGCGTCTGTTTACCGTCTCTTCCCCCATCGCCCCTTGTGAATCGGGGCCAACACTTTGTCGATCACTGCCGCCACGTGCAGCGAGGTTAGCCACACGCGAGCGTCCTTCTTCGTCGTCGCCCACGTGGCGATCTGGAACGAGCGTCCCTCATGTCGCCAGCGCACCCAGAAGTACCGCGTGCCGACCGGTCTGAAGACCGACCCACCTGTCACCCGTCGTCGCCTACGTTCCATGTCTCATCTGCCTCCGGCCTCTGAAACGCGAAAGACCAGGTCGGTTCTCGAAGTGGCGGAATCTTCCCCGCTCATTTCGGGAACGCGCCTGGTCCCTAACCGCGTTCTCGATCTTCTGTCTAAGTTGAAAGTTAGTATCGTTGATCGGCGCGCTGTCGGTCAAGCGATTTAGTCTTAACAGTCTTTCTAACAGTCTTGGATTTGACTGCCGGATGTGCGCATCGCGTATAATTCAGATCGACCCCAAGTCAGAACCGGCGGCCTCAAGGCCACGACCGGAGAAATGGAGCGACTGAATATGGATGTGCGCAGCACCGGCTACATGATCGATTAGCCAGCACCCCGAGTGGTTCACCGTCAAGGAACTTGCCTCGTATTCTTCGATCAGCGAGCGGCATCTTCGGAATCTGCTCCGCAAGGACTTGCCGCACGTCCGCGTCGGTCGTACGGTGCGCATCTCCCGAACTGACTTCGACGCGTGGATGCGAGCGCAACGTGTCGAGCGGCCTGCACCCGCACCAGTTCAACTCGTCCGGGAACGGAAACGATATTCACTTGATGACCGGGCTCGGTCGTCCTCTACTGCGCGCGATGTCAAATCTATCTATCGGAGGAGCGCAGCATGAGACGACACAGCGTCAGACTAGAGAAGGATCGTCACTACGAATGCAGCGCGACGAAGTGCAAGGCCCCCGATCTGCGGAGACGACTCGCGGACGGACGAAACGTCGGGGCGTGCGTCCCGAGGCGAACGTGGTGGCTGCGATACACTGATCTCGACGGCAAGCGCAAGTCAGAGGGCTACAAGAGCGAAGAGCAGGCCCGAAGAGAGTGGGATGAAGTCGACGCACGGCTCCGGTTGAAGATCGATCCGCGCAGCGAAGCGAAGAAGGCCGCTGCCCCGTTGTTCAAGGAAATGGTTGATGCGGCGTTGCGGTCGTACGCAGGCACGCGCTCACTGCGCCCGACGACGCTAGAGAACCACAACAACATCATCCAGAACCATCTGCTCCCGTTCTTCGGTTCATACCATGTTGATGCCGAGCACTTTGATCGAGCGGCGATACGGAAGTTCATCGTGCATCTGCGCGGTGGAGATGGGACGCCTCGCATCCTCGCAGACTCGTCGATCAAGTCCATGTTGCCAACGTTGAGCATCATTCTCGACCATGCCGTCGAAGCGAAGCATCTGCTCCAGAATCCGATGCGCGGGGGTGGTGCGCTCTGGCGAGCCGAGCAGCCCGCCGAGGACATCGACCCGTTCACACCGGACGAATTGAAGCGCATCCTTCACGCCGCGTACGAGGTCGACGCCGACTTCGGCGTGCTGGTACAGATCGTCGCGCAGTGTGGGCTACGACCCGGCGAGGGGCTCGCGCTGCGGCGCTGTGACATCGACCTTGAGCGTGCCGAAGTTCGTGTACGTGGGACGTTCAGCAGGAGCCGGATGGGACCGACGAAGACCAAGAGCAGCGTTCGCACCGTGTCGCTCATCGATCACGTGCTCGTGGACGAGGCGTTGTCACACTCGATCATTGGGCGACTCAAGAACATGAAGATGATCAAGATGGACCCCGAGAGCCGCATGTTCCCGTTGTCAGCCGTTCAGTACTGGCCGAGGCGATGGACGCTGACGCTCACCAGGGCACAAGTGAGATACAGAAAGCCGCACGCGATGCGCCATTCGTTCGCGAGCATCCTGCTCAGTCGCGGAGAGAACCTCCTCGAAGTGCAGGAGGCTGGGGGCTGGCGCTCCGCGACAGTGCTCCTCACGACGTACTCGAAGTGGATCAAGGCCGCGAAGAAGACGACCGCTGGTGCAAGCACTGGTGCAAACGCCCGCGTATCTCTGCGTCGGGTTTGAGATGTACTACTGCCACCAGAAGGGCTACGTCGGCTAGACACCCGCTCCCGGCGGGTGGACACTCAAAGCATGAAGAGGCGGCTGGTCGGATGGACCGCGGCCGTGATCGTGGGCGCGCTCCTGCTGGGGTTTTTCGCGGCGGGGGATGCCTCGGCCTGGGATCGTGGGCGGGGCGGATTCCACCACGGCGGCTTCCACGGGCACCGGGGCTTCTTCGGTCCGCGCGTGTTTGTGGGCCCGCGGTTCTATCCGCCGCCGGTCGTCTGACGCCCCCGCCGACCGACTACGTCCAGCGCGTCCCCAGCACTCCGGTGTCGGGCTACTGGTACTACTGCCAGGATCCGGCCGGCTACTACCCGACGGTGGCCGCGTGCCCCGGCGGGTGGATCCAGGTCGCGCCGCGCCCCGAGTAGCTCAGGGGCCCTGCAGCATCATCCGCCGGTAGGACTCGGCGGCGGCCAGCTTGCGACGCTTGCCCTGCTCGCGGGCCCACTGGGTGATCATCTCGGCGGGGTCCCACTCGCCCATCTGGCTCTTGTGCGCACGCAGCGCGGCCAGCTTCACGTCGAGCACCTCCCCGATGTCCACGTAGGTGTCGGCCCGCTCCGCGCCGTGGATGAAAACCTGGCGCACCTCGTGCGGCTCGAGCCCCTCGTCGAGCAGCTCGGGGAAGATCAGGCGCGTCCCCGCCGACGGAAACACTGCGTCGAGGACCACGTCGGCGGCGACCCGGTGATCGGGATGATTCATGTAGGCGGTGCCGTAGAAGCGCATGGTGGGATCCCCGCACACCACCGTCTCCGGACGATGCCGCCGGATCAGGCGCGTGAGCTCGCGTCGCAGGCCGATCGACGGCTCGAGCATCCCGTCCTCGTAGCCGAGGAAGATCGTCTCCTTCACTCCGAGGAGCCGGCATGCCTCCCGCTGCTCGTCCTCCCGCAGGGCGACGAGGGCGTGGCGGGTCATGTCGAGCGGCGTGTACTTGTTCGAGCCGGCGCCGCCGCTCGTGATGCACACCGTGACCACCTCGCAGCCGGCGCGCGCCCACTTGGCGAGGGTGCCGCCGACCGTGAACTCCTGGTCGTCGGGATGCGCGTGGATGCTCATCGCCCGCTTGGGGGCGGGCGGTTCCTTCGGGGGTGTTTTGGCGGGCACGTGAGCGTCCTAACCGCCGAGCGCGTCGTAGGCCAGACGCGCCATCCGGCCGATCAGGGTGTTGGCGGCGGTGAAGCCGGGGGTCCCGTCGGGCAGCGCGGCCGGTACGTGCTCGGTGTAGGCGGTCAGGATGAAGAGCGGCCGGTCCGCCTTGAACACGATGCCCGCGTCCATGAAGCCGCGTGACCCGGTGCCGGTCTTGTGGGCGATCTTGGTGCCGAGCGGGAGCTGCGAGGGCAGCCGGGCCTTGAGCTTCTGCCAGGACAGGATGTCGAGCCCGAGCCGGCACAGGTCGGGAGTCACGCCCATGCGCGCGGCGACCGCGGGGTCGGTGGTGCCGCGCAGGATCAGCTCGAGCAGCATGCCCTGGTCGTTGGGCGTGGTGGTCGTGACCTGGTCGAGCGCGTGGTCGGGACCGAGGCGCGGCGGGATGCCGAAGCGATGCACGGTGCGGGTCATGCCGACCGACTCGCAGAAGCGCTGGATCTCGCCGAGCCCGACCAGGTCCACCACCTGGCCGGTTGCCGTATTGTCGCTGACGATGATCATCATCACCAGCGCGTCGCGGAACGTGATCCAGAAGCCGGGGGTCAGGTGCTGGAACGTCCCCGAGTCGTTGTCCTGGTACTTCGCGTCGATGACCACCTTCTGGTCCAGGGCGAGCTTGCCGTCGTGGACCGCCTTGAGCGCGGCCATCATGATCGAGATCTTGCGCGTGCTGGCCGAGGGCACCGGCACGTCGCCCAGCCGATCGGCGCGGGCGCCGGTGGCCCAATCCTTGAGGTACCAGCTCGTCTGGAACGGGAGCGCGTCGCAGAGGGCGTCGAGGCGGGCGGCCAGCTCTTTCATGACGCTACGCCCCCAGCCCCGGCATGGTGAAGGCGGCGCGCCCCAGCTCGGCGGCCAGCGCCGCGCGCTGCTCCGGAGTCAGGGCCACCAGCGGCGGGCGCACCGTGACCCACGCCGCGTCGCCGCCGTAGCGGGCGATGACCGCCTTGAGGGCGGGGATCATCGGGTAGCGCTGCATGATGCCGCGGATCTCGTCGAGGCGCGCCTGCTGGGCGTCCGCCCCCGTGGTCTGCCACTCTCGGAAGAGGCGTGCGATGGCGGCCGGGTTCACGTTCGCGGTGGCGCTGATGCAGCCCGCGCCGCCGCCGCGCATGTTCGCGAGCAGGAAGGTCTCGCTCCCCGCGAAGACGTCGAAGCCTCCCGCCGCGAAGGCGTCGAGCATCGCCTTGGTGTTGCTCCAGTCGCCCGAGCTGTCCTTCACCCCGGCCACCACGTCCGGATAGGCCTTGAGGAGGCGCTCGATCAGGCCGAGGGTGATCGGCACCTGGGACACCGGCGGGATGTGGTAGACGTACAGCCGCAGGCGCCGGTCCCCCACCCGCTCGATCACCTCCGCGAAGCTCTTGAAGAGCCCGTCGTCGGAGACGCCCTTGTAGTAGAAGGGCGGCAGCATGAGCACCCCGCCCGCGCCCAGCTTCATCGCGTGCGCGGTGAGCCGCACGGAGTCGGTGAGCGCGCAGCAGCCGGTGCCCGGCATGAGCCGGGCGGGATCGATCCCGCCCGCGACCAGGCGGTCCAGCAGCTCGACCTTCTCCTCGGTCGAGAGCGAGTTGGCTTCCGAGTTGGTCCCGAACACCGCGAGGCCCACGTCCTGCGAGAGCAGCCACCGGCACTGGCGGACGAAGCGCTCGGGATCGGGCGAGAGATCGGCCTTGAACGGGGTGACGACCGGGGAGAGGACGCCCTTTATGCGATCGCTGCGGTCGGATGTGCTCACGGGCTGCGCTCCTTCGTTCGAGAAGGTGGCCTACGGCCACACATGGTAGCACCGAGCGCTCGCGTTTGGGCGGGTGCCCGTCGCCGGATCCGGCCGCCCGCCGGCTCGTGGAACGACGCGCCAGGGGCCGCCGCTCGATCGCCGCCGATCGGCTCATGATTACCCTTTCGATCGCGCGATTCGCCCTGTCGATTCAGGCGCCCCGAATGTTGACAGAGCCCCGGGGCGGTTCGTAGGCTGGGAAGGCCGATGAGGCGTCCGTATCGTCAGCCCGGGCTCGAGCTGCGGCCCCGATCGGGACCACCCGACCCCCTCGCCAAGAGCCTGCAGGAGGACCTGCGGTCGCTCGGCTACCTGCGGGCCGGCATCGACGGGCAGTTCGGCGCCGGCACCGCGAGCGCGGTGCGCGCGCTGCAGTACGATCTCCTGACCGCCGGGCAGCACGGAAGCGACGGCGACGCGCCGGTGGCGCTCCAGACGTTCAATCGCGGCCGCGTGACCGGCCTGACCGGAGTCGTCGACGAGCGGCTGGCCGCGTGCATCGAGGACATCCTGGGCGACCCGCGGATCCCGACGCTGCCTCGCTCTCCCGAGCCGGCGAAAGCCAACCAGGACGCCCTCGCCCAGGTCCAGCAGCTCGTGGGACTGCCCGTCCCGCGCCCGTTCCTCCTCGCGATCTTTCTCCAGGAGAGCGGGGGGATGCAGTACCGGGTGCCGAGCGGTGACAACGCCGACAACTTCATCGTGGTCGGGCTCGATCACGGCGATCACGGTCATCCGGATCGCATCACGTCGCGGGGCTACGGGATCGGGCAGTTCACGCTCTTTCACCATCCCCCGACCGCCGCCGAGGTCGCCGGCGTCATGGTGGACCCGATCAAGAACGTCCAGCGCGCGGTGAGGGAGCTGCGGAGCAAGTACGAGCTCTTCGTCGCGGGCTCGACCCCCGGCCAGCAGGCCGATGACCGGATCCACGAGATCGGCGACGGAGCGCTCCGACCCTGCCGATACGCGCCGGACGATCCACGCTTCATGACCGACTGCGTGCGCTGCGCCGCCGAGCACCTCGTCGACATCGCGGCGGGGGCTCCGGTCTATCCAGGCGCCACCGACACGCTGCACGCGACCCCGTACCATCCGGAGACGGAATACTCCCGGGTGCCGGATCGGGCGACGCTCGGCTGCGACTGGCCCTACGCGGTGAGGCGCTACAACGGCTCCGGAGTCGACTCGTACCACTACCAGTTCCAGGTCCTGCAGCGGCTGACCAGGCCGCCGGTGAGCGCATGAAGACCAGCGTGTTCTGTGCGGACGGGACGTGGAACGGACCCGGGCAGCCCGAGGAGCAGGAGGAGCAAGGCGCCCGCCGGACCAACGTCTTCAAGCTCTTCCTGAACCTGGCCGGCGACCTCTCGCCGGACAGCCTGCGCTCGGCCGACGAGCAGGAGCGGATCGTGGCGGGGGCCGACGGGAAGCCCACCCAGATCGCCAAGTACCTGCACGGGGTCGGCGACTCGAAGAACTTCCTGGTGCGGGTCCTCGGTGGTGGGGGCGGCGCCGGACTCGTCACGCGGATCGTGCGCGGCTACACGTTCATCTCCAGAAACTTCGAGCCGGGCGACCGCATCTTCATCGTCGGGTTCAGCCGGGGCGCATACACCGCGCGCGCCCTTGCGGGCCTGATCGCGGCCCGGGGGCTCCTGGACGCCACCCGCATCGATCTCGCCGGCGACCGGACGCAGGCCTATCGCCTGGGGTCCGCCGAGTGGTTCACCTACCGGCGCGAGGTCCTGAAGGACCGCAAGAGCCTGCTGCGGACCCTGGCCGAGGTCGCGGTCGACCTGCCCGGCTTCTTACAGTCGCCGGCCACCGCGCCGCGGATCGCCGACGTCCCGATCGAGGCGGTGGTGGTGTGGGACACGGTCGGATCGCTCGGGATTCCCGCTTACAACCTGAAGACCGACACCCAGCTCGACGCGTTCCAGTTCGCCGACCTCGCGCTGAGCCAGAAGGTGCGCCACGGCCTCCACGCGGTCTCGGTCGACGAGCAGCGGTCGAACTTCACCCCGACCCTCTGGGACCCCGACGATCGCATCGTCCAGGTTCTGTTCCCGGGAGCGCACGCCGACGTGGGAGGCGGCTACCCGGACAGCGAGAGCGGCCTGTCCGACGGCGGCCTGCAGTGGGTGGTCGAGGAGCTGACCAAGCTCGGCGTCGCGTTCGCCGCGAAGCCGGCGGTCACGCTCAAGCCCGACGCGTGCGGGATCGCGCATGCGCCGTGGGCCCAGGCGCCCTGGACCCTGCTGCCCAACGGCCATCGCGCCTTCCCGCCGGGGCTGGCCGTCCACCGCTCGGTGGTGGAGCGTCTCGCCGGGGCGGATCGGCTGCGCGCCGCGAAGCTGCCGCCCTACAGCCCGGAAAGTCTCGCCGCCTCCTACCTCTCGGCGGGTCAGATCAAGCAAGGGGTACGGATCGTCGACTGAGCCCGCGGTTGCGTCGCGCTCACGTGCCCGGCGCGGCGAGATACCACACGTTGTCGAAGGCATCGCGCATGGCCGCCCGGCGCTCGCCGTACGGCTGGAGGGCCGGGACCTCGAGCGACGTGGCTCCGGCCGCGAGAGCCAGCCGATACCAGGCGTCCACGTCGTCCACGTAGACGTAGAACATGGTGGGCATGGGCCCCCACTCGCCGTGGGCCTCGCCCATCTCGATCACCGATCCCCCCACGCGGACCTTGGCGTGGGCGATGGCGCCGTCGGGTCCGTGGTGAATCCCCATCTCGTCGGC
>Ga0070699_100000840_pt1 | contig 28493 bp, 25 predicted proteins | sample KBSK1503metaG_FD_65473 | JGI IMG/M metagenome (GOLD analysis project Ga0070699, IMG submission 65473) | Corn, switchgrass and miscanthus rhizosphere microbial communities from Kellogg Biological Station, Michigan, USA - KBS K1-50-3 metaG | ecosystem: Host-associated > Plants > Roots >...
CCGCGCGGCTTCGCCGACCAGACGGTGCGTCAGGTGCTCCACATGGCGAGCGGCGGAGAACGCCTCGGCGTACGCCTGACGAACCGCTACGGCCGCACCCCCTTGACCATCGCCGCCGCGACGGCCGCCACCCAGCACGGGCAGGCCGCCCTCACCTTCGACGGTGCCGAGAAACTCACCATCCCGCCGGGAGATGAGGCCGCGGCTGACCCGGTGGATCTGCCCGTCGCTCGAGGCGCCGACCTAATCCTCAGCCTCTATTTCCCCGAGGAAACCACCCCGCCCTGGACGGCGGCGACGGCATGCACCTCAACGACAAAGGCGCCCAGGCCATGGCCAACGCCGTAGACCTGGAAACCCTCGCCCTCTACACCGCCGGTCAGGTAGTTATTGACTCCGCGGCAACTGCCAGGGAAGTTTGCCTCTTTTGCCGGGTTGGCGCATTGAATTAGGTGGTTGATCCGGGCTTGGCGGTGAATTGGGGGGTCTATTGTGCACCGGATCGACCACGGAGCCCGGATCCACCACGGTAATCGGGCAGGGTCTCGCCTGACTTGCCCATTCGAGGGACCCGCGATGCTTGTGATGCCGGGGATGGCAGGGTTGCGCGGTTACCTGGCCAGCGCTCTAGAAACCTCGCCGGTCCCGCGTGCCAATCCAGGCCGCATCACCGCCATCGACACGAACTCGCAGGGCGGGCAGCCGCCCAGACGGCCGACTGGGACTGAAGTGAACGGGGCGCATCGGCGGCCGGCCGGCGCGCTAACCGCCCAGCCTGGCCGCGTCGAGCTGAAGGAGCAGGCCGAGGTCGTCGGCCACCACCCAGATGGCGGTGACCAGGCCGTCCACCACAGTCAGGACATCGATGGCGCGCACCGCGATGTCCCGCCCGGTCGGCGCCACGGTGCCCAGCGGGGAGGCGTACGGGCCGACGTGCCGTCCGCGCATCTCGAACGCGACCACGACCCGGTCGGGCGTCTCCACGGTGTCCAGGATGTCCATGCCGAGCTGGTCGAAGGCCTGCTGCAGCGACCTGGCCCGGGCGACCAGCGCGGTGAGGCTCATCTCGGTGCCGTTGACCACGACCGGGTCCGCGTACACCGCGCCGAACGCGGCCTCGGCATCGTCCCGGCCGTCGACGGGCTCGGTCCACAGCGGCAACAGACGTTCCAGCAGAGCGATCATGGGCTCCAGTCTCTATGATGGGAATTGGTCGTGCTTGCGCCCCTCACCAGATCACTGGCGAGCACGATCCAAAGGCCAGGGCGCCTCACCAAGGAACGCCATGGTCGTGTCGCTACTCGCCGCCTCCGCCTCTGCCTGGGGCGTGCTGATGGGCCTATCCCCGGTTCTGCAGATCCGCCGCATGCTCCGTCAGCGGTCCTCCCGCGAGGTCTCCCTCGGCTACTTCGCGATCCTGCTGGCCGGCTTCGTGCTCTGGATCTCGTACGGGATAGCCGCCGGCAACATGTGGCTGGTCATCCCGAACAGCATCGCCCTCCTGGTCGGGCTCACGCTGGTGGCCGTGGCGCTCCGCCTCCGCCGTTCCTGACGCCGGGCCATCCCGGCGGAGCCTCAGCCGTCTCGGCGGAGCCTCAGCCGTCTCGGCGGAGCCCGTACGCGACCGCGGCGGCCCCGCCGCGGTTGGTAACGCCGAGCTTGGCCAGGATTCTGGACACGTGCATGGCGACAGTCCTGGGGCTGATGAACAGCGCCCCGGCGATCTGGCGGTCGGTGCGGCCCTCGGCGATCAGCGCGAGCACGTCCCGCTCGCGCGGGGTGAGGCCGAGCTCATCGCCCGCGCGGCGCCCTGGCTCGCTGCCCGGTCCCGCCGCGGCCTGGTCGGGCGGCAGCCCCGGCGGGGGAAGCTCGGCCACCAGCAGCACCGGTACCCTCAGCGCCTCCCGCCGAGCGCGGCGGCGAACCGCTCCCTGACCGTGGCCGCGGTCTGGTCGGCCGGGGCGTCCCAGACCTCCGCGTTGAAGATCTCCACCTCCACATCGCCGTCGTACCCCGCCGCCGCGACCGCGGCCGCGATAGGCGGAAAGTCGATGCACCCGTCACCGACGTGACCCCGGCCAAGCAGGGTGTCGGCAGGCAGTGGCAGCACCCAGTCGCACACCTGGAAGCTGACGATCCGCTGCCCGGCCCGGGCGATCTCGCCGGCCAGCCGCGCGTCCCACCAGACGTGGTAGGTGTCCACCACCACGCCGACCGCGTCGGCTGGAAACAAAAGGGCCAGGTCCACCGCCTCGCCCAGGCTGGAGATCACGCACCGGTCGGCGCAGAACATCGGGTGCAGCGCCTCGATGCCGAGCCGCACCCCGAGCCGCTGAGCCTCCGGCACGAGCGAGCCGATAGCGTCCTCGACCATCCGCCGGGCCAGACCGAGATCCCGCTGCCCGGGCGGCAGCCCGCCGGACACCAAGACCAGCGTGCCCGTGCCCAGCTCGGCGGCCTCGCGCAGGGCGGCCAGGTTGTCCGCCAGCGCCGCCCGCCGCGCGTCGGGATCGGCCACCGTGAAGAAACCCCCCCGGCACAGGCTGGACACCCGCAGCCCAGCCGCGCGCACCACGGCGGCCGCGGAGGCCAGACCGGCCTCCGCGACCCGGTCCCGCCACAGCCCGATGGCCGGGATCTCGTGCCGCACGCACAATTCGACGGCTTCGCGCAGCCCCAGCCGTTTCACCGTGGCCTGGTTGAGCGACAGGCGGTCGAGCCCGATCCCGCCGTTCATACCGGGCCCGATTGGGCCGAACGGGCCAGCATCTCGCCCACCCTCATCGCCGCGAGCTCCGGCTGGGTCAGCGCCCGGGCCGCCGCGGCCAGCTCGAACAGCCGGACCAGGTGCCCGGCCGAACGCGCGCGCTCCAGCCCGCCCAGCATCACGAACTCGGGTTGCAGCCCGTTCAGCCAGGCCAGGAAGGCCACCCCGGCCTTGTAGTGGTAGGTCGGTGGCTCGAAGATCAGCCGGCTGAGCGGGACCGTCGGCGCCATCGCCGCGTCGTAGCCCGCCAGGTAGCCGCGGTCCAGCGCGGCCAGTGCCGCGGCGGCCGGCACGGTGATCGCGGCGAACGCTCCCAGCAGGGCATCGCTGTGCGAGCCGTCGGCGTCCCCCCGGATCAGCGCCGCGTAGTTGAAGTCGTCCCCGGTGTAGAGCCGGACCCCGGCCGGCAGCCGCCGCCGCAGCGACACCTCCCGGCCCGCGTCCAGGACCGACAGCTTGACCCCGTCCACCTGGCCGCCGGCCCGGTCGATCAGCTCGAGCACGGTCGCGGCGGCCGCGTCGAAACCGCCGGCGCCCCAGTAGCCGGCCAGCGCCGGGTCGAACGCCTCGCCCAGCCAGTGCAGGATCACCGGCCGGTCCGCCTGCTTCAGCAGCTCGCTGTAGACCTCCAGGTAGTCGCGCGGGCCGCGGGCGCTCGCGGCCAGCGCGCGGCTGGCCATCAGAATCACCTGCGCCCCGGTCGACTGGACGAACGCCACCTGCTCGGCGTACGCGTCGATGATCGCGCGCAGCGGATGCTCCCCGCCGTCGGCGAGCTGGTCGGTCCCCGCCCCGCAGGCCAGCGCGTCCAGCCGGCCCGCCGCGGCCGCACGGGCCGCGGTCCTGGCGATCAGCTCGCTGGCCTGCTCCCACGACAGCCCCATGCCACGCTGCGCGGTGTCCATCGCCTCGGCCACGCCGAACCCGTGCGCCCACAGGTGCTCACGGAACCGCAGGGTCGACTCCCAGTCGATGACCGGCGCCCCGTCCGGGCCGGCCACCGCGGCCACGTGCGCCGCCGCGAATACCTTCCGGCTCGTGGGCGGCGGGTATACGACACGCACGTCAGACCGCCAGTGGCGGGACTTCGAGCCGCCGGCCCTCGGCCGAGGACTGCAGCGCCAGGTTGGCCAGCTGCACTCCCTTGGCCCCCTCGGCCAGGTCCCAGGCGAACGGCCGCCCCTCGGACGCGCACTTGAGGAACAGCTCCCACTCCACCTTGAAGCCGTTGTCGAAGGTCATGTTGTCCGGCACGTCCGACCACAGCGCCTGGTACTCGATCGGGTCGGGCAGATCCGGGTTCCACACCGGCATCGGCGTGGACACCCGGTGCTGCACCGCGCAGTCGCGCAGCCCCGACACCGCGCTGCCCGCCGTCCCGTCGACCTGCAGCTCGAGCAGCTCGCGCCGGTTGACCCGGACCGCCCAGGAGGAGTTCACCGAGGCGAACGCTCCGCTGGCGAACTCGAGCACGGCGTACGCGGCGTCGTCCGCGGTCGCGTCGTACGGCGAGCCGGACTCGTCCCAGCGCCGCGGGATGTGCGTCGCGGTCCGCGCGTACACCGCGCTGATCGGGCCGAACAGGTCCGTCAGCAGGTAACTCCAGTGCGGGAACATGTCCAGCGTGATCCCGCCGCCCTGTTCCGCGCGGTAGTTCCAGGACGGCCGCTGCGCCGGGATCTCGTCCCCCTCGAAGACCCAGTAGCCGAACTCGAGCCGGACCGACAGCACCCGGCCGAAGAAGCCGCTGCCGATCAGCCGCTGCAGCTTCATCACGCCGGGCAGGAACAGCTTGTCGTGCACCACGCCGTGGGTGATCCCGGCCGCCTTGGCCGCGCGGGCCAGCCGCAGGGCGCCGTCCAGCGTCTCGGCCACGGGCTTCTCGGTGTAGACGTGCTTGCCCGACTCGATCGCCTTCATCAGGGCGGCCTCGCGCGCGCTGGTGACCTGGGTGTCGAAGTAGACGTCGACCGAGGGGTCGGCCAGCACCTCGTCCACAGACGTGGTCCAGCGCTCCAGGCCGTGCCGCTCGGCGACGGCCCGCAGCCGCTCCTCGTTGCGCCCGACCAGGATCGGCTCGGGGTAGAGGCAGGACCCGTCCTCGAGCCGGACCCCGCCCTGCTCCCTGATGGCGAGCAGCGACCGCACCAGGTGCTGCCGGTACCCCATCCGGCCGGTGACACCGTTGAGGGCGACGTGGATGACCTTTCGTGTCATGGCTCTGCCCTTCAGCTGGGCCTTCGGTCGGCGACGGGTGCGGTGCTACCCTGAGCACCTTGGGAAAGTGCTTTCCCAGATTAGGCTGGCCCGGTAGGCCGGTCAAGCCGGGGCGATGGCGAGGAGTGAGCAGTGCATCAGGTCCGCAGGGTGACGCTGCAAGACGTCGCCGACCGGGCCAGGGTGTCGCTGACCACCGCGTCCCGGGTGGTGAACGAGGGCTCGCGCCGGGTCGGGCCGGGGCTGGCGCAGCGCGTCAACCAGGCCGTCACCGAGCTCGGCTACACCGCCAACCTGCAGGCCCGCGCGGTCGCCACCGGGCAGAGCACGATGATCGGCGTGGTCGTGCACGACATCGCCGACCCGTACTTCTCATCCATCGCGGCCGGCCTGATCGAGGTCGCCGACGCGCGCCAGCTGCTGGTCTGCATGTCCAGCACGGCGGCCACCGAGGCGGCCGAACGCGAGTACGTCGCGCTGATGCGCGCCCAGCGGGCGCGTGCGGTGATCCTGATCGGCAGCCGGACCGACGACACCGCGGCGCGTGAGGCGCTGCGCGCCGAGATCGCCGCGTTCACCCGGACCGGCGGCCGCGCCGTGGCCGTCGGCCAGGACCTGCTCGGCGTGGACACCCTGCTGCCGGAGAACGCGGCCGGCGCCGAGGCGCTGGCCCGGGCCATGGTGGCGCTCGGGCACCGCCGCTTCGCCGTGCTGGCCGGGCCGCGGGGCCTGCTCACCGCGCGGGACCGGCTGGACGGCTTCCGGGCCGGGCTGGCGGCCTGGAACGTGCCGCTGGGCCAGGCCCAGGTCGTCTACGGCCCGTTCACCAGGGACGGCGGCTACGAGGCGATGAGCGCGGTCCTGGCGGCGGCCGGCCCTGGGCAGGCACCGCTGCCGGACTGCGTGTTCGCCGTCACCGACGTGATGGCCATGGGCGCGCTGGCCCGGCTGCGGGCCGGCGGCCTGCAGGTGCCGGCCGACATCGCGCTGGCCGGGTTCGACGACATCGGCACGCTGCGCGACGTCTACCCGCCGCTGACCACGGTGCGGCTGCCGCTCAAGCGGATGGGGGAGATGGCGGCCGGCCTGGTCCTGGCCGAACCCCCCGGCCCAGGGCCGGCTACTACTGGGCCGGCCACGGGCCCGGAGCCGCAGCCGCGGGTCATCCCCGTCCCCGGCGAGGTGATCCTGCGCGAAAGCACCCAGCCGCACCCGCCCGCCCGCTGATTGGATCTGCGGGGGCATCGCCGGGGCTTGCCAGCTGGTCGAGCTGGCAAGCCCCGGCCAGACCCTTGCGCGCCCAGGCTCCCATCAGGTACGTTTCGCACAAATTGGAAAGCGCTTGCCAACAGCGACAGCGATAGGCAGTGTCATCGTTGACTGTTAACGACACCCCGCGCATGATCCGTAGTACGTACATACCCGACACCAGGCCGGACGTCCCTCGAGGGAGATGAGCGCTTGACATCCTCCGCCCCGTCGAGGAAGCGGATTCCAGCCGCAGCCTACGGCCGCGCTGTCGGTTCGCGGTTCACAGGCCCGGCATCCCGGAAGCCTCCCCGCGCAGCCACGGCGTGCCCCGCCGCGGTTTCCTGCTGGGTACTGCGTATGCCCGCTTGGCTATCGCAGGCAAGTCCAAAGTACTACCCCGCACTGACATTCTGGAGGAGGTGAAGCGGCGTTGCCTGCCAGCCCTTAAGGCCTGGGTCTGCACGCCGTGATCACGATGAGCGAAGCGCGGCACATTCCGTTCTCGGAAACGAAGGCACCCGAGTCCGCGGAGCGACTGCACCGCGGGGCCCTGGGGCTGATCGACATCTCGGCGTCGACGATGGCGAACATCGGCCCGGCCTACAGCTTCTACTTCGGCTTCGCGTTGATCGTGCTCGCGGCCGGACTCGGGGCGCCGGTGGTCATCATCGTCGCCATCGTCGCCATTGCCCTGCTCGGCAACACGCTGTCGCAGTTCTCCCGGGCGCACCCGTCGACCGGCGGCTTCATCACGTTCGTAGGCAAGACGTTCGGCGGCACCAGCGCGGTGACCACCGCGCTGGTGGCCGGAATCGGCTACATCATTGCGATCTCGTCGGTGCTGGTCATCTCCGGCGGGTTCGTGTCGATCATGATCCAGTACTACACGGGCACGAACATCCCGTGGATCATCTTCTCCGCCCTCTTCACCGCCGGCGCCATGTTCATGATGTTCCGCGGCGTGGCCGTGTCGACCAAGCTGGCCGGCTTCTTCTTCGGCTTCGAACTGCTGGTGCTGCTGGTCGTGTCGATCGCCGTGCTGATCAAGAACGGCGGCCACTTCAGCTCCGTGCCGTTCCAGCCCAGCCACGTGCTCAACGGTTTCAGCGGCCTGGGCCTTGCCTTCCCGCTGGCCGTCTACATATTCATCGGCTGGGAGAACTCGGCGGCGCTGGCCGAGGAGACCAACAACCCGCGGCGCAATGTGCCCCGGGCCGTGTTCCTGTCGATCGCCCTCATGGCCGCTACGTACCTGCTGGTCGCCTACGCCACGGTCACCGGCTTCCACTACAACGTCACAGCGCTCACGACCCCGCTCATCCCGTTCATCAGCGTCGCCCACAGCGTGGCGGCCTGGCTGGCCTTCATCGCGTACCTGGCCGGGCTGACCTCTACCCTCGGCGTGCTCATCGCCGCGGTGAACTCCCAGTGTCGGCTGATCTTCAACGCCGGACGCGAGGGCCTCCTGCCGAGCTGGCTCGGCCGGGTGCACCCGGTCCGCCGGACGCCGGTCAACGCCATCATCGCCTTCGTGGGCATCGCTTCGGCCATCACCCTGGGCTGGGCGCTCGGCCACTGGATCGGCGGGCACGGCAACAGCCTGGACGCGCTTAACTTCTTCTTCGAATCCAGCACGATGGGGACGATCTTGATCCTGTTCGTGTACCTCGCGGCCAACGTGGCGCTGCCGTTCTACTACCGCAAGTACCGGCCGGACGAGTTCAACCCGGTCAAGCACGTCGTGCTGCCCGCCCTCGGCGTAGTCGCGATCGCCGTCCCCATCTACTACCTGTTCAAGCCAGGTCAGCCCGACCCCTACGACTGGTTCCCGTGGGTGGCGCTGGGCCTCATCGTGGTGGCCATCCTATACTCGATGTGGCTCGTCAGACGCGACCCCGCCATCGGGGACCGGGTCGGATCGATCGTGGCCGATGAGTAGCCCGCATCCGCTCGACCCGGCGAGCGCGGAGGAGTACCTGGCCGGACGGGCCATCATGGCGGCGGCCGGGCTGCTGGCCGAAGGAGACAGGGCACCCGTCAGGTTCGCCTACTACGGCCTCGAGGAAGCGCCCAAGGACGAGGTGCTGGTCGGCGAGACCCCGGACCGGAGGCTGCGCGCGTTCCTGGTCAACACCGGCACCGGCGAATCGTCCGACGTGGTGGTGTCGCTGACCCACCAGAAGGTGGTCGGCACGCGCACCCTGGACCCGCCCGTTCACGGCCAGATGCCCATCCTGGACAGCGACTTCGCCCGGGTGGACGAGATCACCAAGGCCGACCCGGACTGGCGCGCGGCCATGGCCAGGCGGGGCTATCACGACCTCAGCAAGATCAGGACCTGCCCGATCACCGCGGGCGCCTACGGGCCGCCCGAAGACGACCGGCGGCGGATGGTCCGGGTGCTGGCGTTCGTCCAGGAGCGCGAGCACGACCTGGCCTGGGCGCACCCGATCGACGGGCTCGCCGCCTACGTGGACCTGATCGAGAAGAAGGTCTTCAAGGTCACCGACGAGTTCGAGTTCCCGGTCCCGGCGGAGTCCGGCGACTACGACGACGAGGCGGTCCGCGGCCCGCACCGGACCACGCTCAAGCCGATCGAGATCACCCAGCCGGAGGGGCCCAGCTTCACCCTGGACGGGTTTGCGCTGCGCTGGCAGGACTGGTCGATGCGGATCGGCTTCGACGCCCGCGAGGGCCTGACCCTGCACCAGGTCAGCCTGGACGACCGCCCGGTGCTCTACCGGGCCTCGATCCCGGAGATGGTCGTGCCCTACGGCGACCCGAAGTTCCGGCACTGGCAGGCCTACTTCGACACCGGCGAGTACCTGGTCGGCAAGTGGGCCAACTCCCTCGAGCTTGGCTGCGACTGCCTGGGCGAGATCGCCTACCTGGACGCCACCGTCACCGACGACACCGGCCAGCCCCGCACCATACCGAACGCCATCTGCGTCCACGAGGAAGACTTCGGCATCCTGTGGAAGCACACCGACATCTTCAACGGCTCGGCCCAGTCCCGCCGCCAGCGCCGGCTCGTGGTCTCCCACTTCACCACGGTAGGCAACTACGACTACGGCTTCTACTGGTACTTCTACCTCGACGGCACGATCGAGCTCGAGGTCAAGGCGACCGGGGTGCTGTTCACCTCGGCCTACCCGGCCGACGGTCACCCGTACGCCACCGAGGTCGCGCCCGGGCTGGCCGGGGCGGTGCACCAGCACCTGTTCAGCGCCCGGCTGGACGTGAGCGTGGACGGGCTGGCCAACGCGGTGGAAGAGGTGGACGTCAGCGGCCAGCCGATCGGGCCGGACAACCCGTACGGCAACGCCATCGTGCAGCAGGTGACCCGGCTGACCCGCGAGTCACAGGCGGGCCGCCGGGCGGACGGCTCCCGCGGCCGGACCTGGCGCATTATTAGTACCGAACGGGCCAACCGATTCGGCCGTCCGACCAGTTACACGCTTTACCCGGAGTCCGCCCCGGTGCTGCTGGCTGACCCGGGTTCCCCGCTGGCGGCCCGGGCCGGGTTCGCCGCCAACCACCTGTGGGTTACCCGTTACGACCCGGACCAGCGCTGGCCGGCCGGCGATTTCGTGAACCAGAGCCCCGGCGGAGCGGGCATCCCCGCCTTCATCGCGGGCGACCGCGAGATCGACGGCGAGGACATCGTGGTCTGGCACACGTTCGGCCCGACGCACGTGCCGCGGCCGGAGGACTGGCCGGTCATGCCGGTCGCCCGCTGCGGCTTCGTGCTCAAGCCGACCGGTTTCTTCGACCGCAACCCCACCCTGGACGTGCCGCCGCCCGCCGCGCACTGCTAGCGGCGGGCGGCGCTGCCCCGGACGGGAGCAGAAGCCTAGAAGCCGAACCACTCAGGGAAGCCGGTCCCCGCGTAGTTCACGGTGAAGCTCCCGTCGCTGGTCATGGCCGTGGCCGAGGTGTCCGGCATGGTGATCTGCGTCGGGTTGAACGTGGCCATGCTCTTGCCGTTCACCGTGACGCCGGTGAAGCCGACCGAGCCGAAGTCGGTCAGCGGCAGGACGCTGGAGCCACCCGCGGTGCCAGACGGCGCCTCGGCGATGGCCTCGGCCGAGGACAGGTCCGTCCCGGCCTGGGTGGCGTTGATCGTCTGCGTCCAGCCCTGGGTGGTGTCCTTGAGGACGAGCTGGAACTTGCCGCTGCCCTGCGAGGTGACCGAACCGGTGAACTTGTCGCCCGGGCTGACCGGGTTCGTGAAGTTCACCCCGGCGCCCGGGTAGACCTCGTACCAGGCGTAGTAGACAGGGGTGCTCCCGGAGCAGTCGGCCTCGGTGCCGATCTGCTCCACCGTCTTACTGGTGTAGCCGTCGAGCCCGACCCAGAACGCGGCGTACTTGTTCCCCGTGGCGCAGCTGGCGGTGGGCTGGGTCCAGCTGGCGAAGACGCTGGTGAAGGTGCCGCTGGCGCCGGTCGCCGCGTAGCCGGCCCAGTTGCTGCTGGTGACGCCGGCGGCCTGGCTGCTGCTGCTGCTACTACTACTACTGCCGCCGCTGCTGGCGGCGGCCTGGCCGTTGCCGAGCCGCGGCGTCACGATCCCGGTCGGCGCGCCGGGGATGACCCCGCCCGGCTGGCTGAGCTGGTCGCCCGGCTGGCTCAGCTGGCTCACCGGGCCGCCCGGCTGCACCTGCCCGCCGGGACCGGGCAGGCCGCCCCCGACCGTCGAGGCCGCCGCCGGATGGGCGGTGGCCAGGGCCGAGCCGAACGCCAGCGGGACGGCCGCCGCGAGAACCGGCCATTTACGTCGCATCTTCGCTCCTTGTCGCACATTGCACTTGCCGTGATGAAGCACAAAGCAGCTGAGCACAATGAAAATGGCGAATACGTCCCGTTTCATGACCGAATTCCGCCCCCGCACTATGGTCTCAGCTAACGCCTGGCATTCCCTATCAACGGCTGAGACAACCGTATCCGGAGCGGTTATCTTACACGCCCGGTAACGGCGAATTCTTTATTGCCGCAATTCGTCCCGCAATTCGCGCTTGAGGATCTTGCCGAGCGGGTTGCGCGGCAGCTCCTCCCGGATTTCCAGCCGCTCGGGCAGCTTGAACGTGGCGATGCCCAAGTTCCGCAGGTACGCCACGATCTCCGCCAGCGTCACGGCCTGGTCCTGGCGGGGCACCACGATGGCGCAGGCACGCTCGCCGAGCACCTCGTCCGGGTAGGCCACCACGGCCACGTCGGCCACCTTCGGGTGGCCGGCGATGAAGCCCTCGAGCAGCGCGGGCGGCGCGCAGGTATAGGTCGCGCGGTGCTGCTCGATCTGCCCCAGAAACGTGGCCAGGTCGAACGGGTGGTGGTGCACCAGCAGGCCGCCCACCTTCAGCCAGGGCAGGAACATCCCGTTGATGCCGGCCGTGTTCACCATCGGGAACGGGTTGGGCAGCACGTCGTCCGCTGTCAGGTCCGGGCCCTCTACCACAGCTTCACCGGCGCCCGGATGATCGACCGGCTGGAGCGCCGCGACGGCCCCGCGGAAACAGGCCGCGGCGGCCGCCGTTCGTGATCAGCTTGAGCACGCCTGGTAGGACGCCTTGTAGCCATTCGGCGGCGCACCGATGGTGTAGGTCCCGGCGATGGCGTCGAAGTACATCGTCACGTGCCAGTTCGTGCACGACTTGCCTTCCGGGCCGTCCTGCGGCTGCTGCTGGCTGGTAAAGGTCACGTCCGCGGCCGGGCTCCCGTCGGGCATGGTGGTGATGCTGGTGATGAGCACATTCGAATCCCGGGTGGACTCGAACCCGGCCCGGAACTGCTGCGCGGTCATCGCGTTACCCGGGCTCTGCGTGGCCAGGTACGCGGCATAGTCGCGGGCGTTTATCGCCCGGAAGTACCGGTTGATGACCCCCGCCATCGCACTCGCGCCGGGGTAGAGGGCGGCGGCCGGAGTCAGCGAGGCCAGGCCGGCCGGGGGAGCGGACGCCGGCACCGAGCCGTGCGGCGCGGACGGGCTGTTCGGCGCGGACGGGCTGGCCGGCGCCGACGAGTGCAGGACGGCCGGCAACTTGGCCGCCGGAGCCCGCCCCATGGCGTACCAGGTGCCCGCGCCCGCCGCGATGGCGGCCACCACGACGATCAGTGCCGTGACCGCCAGCATCAGCGGTCCCCGGCGCCCCTCCGGCTGAGATCCGCGGGCATACGACGCGGCCAGCCGGCGCGGGTTGCCGGTGATTGTCCGCGGCAGCGTGGCTCGGCTCATGGCAGACCTCCTTAGCACTACCTCGTATGTGCAGAGGCGTCCCGATCCGGCCTGATACACGCCGTCATGGGAAATCGCAAACACGCCCGGCCGCGGGACCTGGGGGGCGATTCGTCCCTGGATGAGTCACTCCATCTGTTGTAGTATGCGGGCAACGGCAGGCCCCCAAACGGCAGGCCCCCAAACGGCAGGCCCCCACATGGCAGGCAGGGAGCACGGCATGGGCAGCGTGCGGATCGCCGGCAGCTACCAGAGCGACTTCGCGCGGAACTACGCGCGCGAGGGCCTGGAGATCTCCGACATGGTGGCCGAAGCGGTCGAGGGCACCCTCGCCAGCGCCGGGCTCGAGCCGGAGGACGTGGAGTCCATCCACGTCGGGAACGCGTTCGGTCAGCTGTTCACCGGGCAGGGGCAGCTGGGCGCGATGCCCGCCACGGTCGAGCCCCGGCTGTGGGGCAAGCCCGCCGCCCGGCACGAGGCGGCCTGCGCGTCGGGCAGCGTGGCCGTGCTCGCCGCCACCGCCGAGATCGAGGCGGGCCGGTACGACTGCGTGCTGGTCCTCGCGGTGGAGCAAGAGCGCAACGTGCCCGGCGCCGACGCGCCGAAGCACCTGGGCGCGGCCGCCTGGATCGGGCACGAGGGCCAGGACGCCAAGTTCATGTGGCCGTACATGTTCAGCCAGCTGGCCGACGACCTGTACGGCGTGTACCTGCGCAACACGGAGAACCCGCTGCACCCGGCCATCGTCAGGTACCACCCCTTCGACGGCGACGGGATGATCCACAAGGTGTCGTTCCGGGACGGGAAGGTGTCCTACCGGAACCGGTTCGTCCGTACCGACGGGCTGCTGACCGAGCAGGAGACGGGCCGCTCGCTGTGGGCCGGGCTGGCGGAGAACCCGGAGGCGGCGATACGCGCCGACGGCTGGGGCGCCCGTGGCCGGATGAAGGACGCCGCCTCCACCGACGTCATCGTGCACGCCGGGGTCGCGGTGGCCAGCTTCTACCAGTGCGGCGACCTGTACCGGCTCGACCCGCTCACCCTGGACGACCTGGGCAAGTGCAGCTGGGGCGGGTCGTTCCCGAGCGACCTCGGCGTGTCGGCGCACACCAAGGTCGACGACCACACCGGCGAGCTGCTGTTCTTCAACTACTCGACCACCGCGCCCTACCTGCACTACGGCGTGGTGGACGCCGGCAACCACCTGGTCCACTACGTTCCCATCGACCTGCCCGGGCCGCGGCTGCCGCACGACATGGCCTTCACCGAGCACTACGCGATCCTCAACGACATGCCGCTGTTCTGGGAGCCGGACCTGATCGCCCGCGGCCTGTACGCCGCGCGCTTCCACCCCCAGCTCCCGTCCCGGCTCGGCGTCATCCCGCGCCGCGGCGGCACCGGCGACATCCGCTGGTTCGAGTTCGAGCCGACCTACGTGCTGCACTGGACCAACGCCTTCCAGGAAGGCGACGAGGTCGTCGTGGACGGGTTCTTCCAGGGCTGCCCGGAGCCGAAGAACGCCGGCCCGAACGGCCCGGCCGACCGGATGTTCCGCTTCCTGGCCCAGGACATCATGCAGACCCGGCTGCACCGGTGGCGGATGAACATGGTCACCGGGGCGGTCCGCGAGCAGGACCTGTCGGACACCTGCACCGAGTTCGGCACCATCAACAGCGGGTTCGGCGGACGGCCCTACCGGTACACTTACGCTGCCACCAACGAGCCGGGCTGGTTCCTGTTCAACGGGCTGGTCAAGCACAACACGCTGACCGGCCGCGAGGAGAGCTATCAGTTCGAACCGGGCGTGTTCTGCAGCGAGGTCGGCGTGGCCCCGCGTGTGGGCGGGACCGAAGAAGACGACGCGTACCTGGTGACGCTCACGGCCGACATGAACCGTGACCTGTCCGAGTGCGTGGTGTTCCGTGCCAGCGACGTGGGCCGGGGACCGATCGCGCGCGCTCAGCTCCCCGAGCGGATCGCGAGTGGCACGCACAGCTGCTGGGCGCCGGGCGACTCTGTCAACGGCTGGTGACCGGCGGGGCCTGACCACGAGCCGGAGATGCCTGAAACGCAAGAAGACAGCGCAACGCAAGAAGACAGCGCAACGCCAGAGAACAGCGTGACGCCCGAGATCGCCGAGAACTCGAACGCCATCGCCCTCGGGCTGATCGGCGACGAGTGGAACCTGGCCATCGTCAGGCTGGCCATCATGTCCGGCGTGCGCCGGTACAAGGACTTCAAGGACGGGCTCGCCATCGCCAACTCGGTGCTGACCGCGCGGCTGCGCCGGCTCACCGAGGCCGGCGTGTTCACCTTGGTGCCGTATTCCGACGGGCCGCGCCGGTACGAGTACGTGCTCACCGAGCGCGGCCGCGACCTGTGGAAGGTGCTGCTGACCATCTGGTCGTGGGAAGCGGTCTGGGTGACCGAGCACATCGAGCCGCTGCCGCCGATTTACCACACCGAGTGCGGCGAGGAGTTCTGCCCGGTCATGCACTGCCGGGCCTGCCGCCAGCCGGCCGGCATCTGGGACGTCCGCGGCACGTTCGGCCCGAGCGGCGGCTTCGCGCGGTCGGTGCCGCGCGCCACCACCCGGCGCCGCTCTGCAGGCGGCTCGCCCGGGCCCGGCCTGGTCCCGCAGACCATCGAACTGATCGGCAACCGCTGGTCGGCGGCGGCCCTGGCCGCCGCGTTCCTCGGCGCCCGGCGGTTCACCGACATGCTGCTGATGACGGGCGCCCCGCCCACCATCGTCTCGGACCGGCTGCGCACGTTCTGCCAGATGGGCGTGCTGGAGACGGTCGCGGCCAAGGCCGGCTCCGGCCGGGCCGAGTACCGGCTCACGGACAAGGGACGGGCCTTCTTCCCGCACGTCATGGTGATGCTCGACTGGGGCGACCGGTGGTTCCGCGCCCCCGAGGGACCCGCCACCCTGCTCTCCCACACCACCTGCGGCGGCGAGTTCCACCCCGTCCTGCACTGCTCCGCCTGCCGCCGCGAGCTGCACGGCTCCCAGATCCAGGTCGGCGGCGACCCGCCGAAATCCCGCTCCTAAGAGCCTGCCAACCGATCACTTTCGCACAACCTCCATGCGATCTCCACATGCCCTGCAACGCGCCGCCACAGGGGCTTGTTCGGCTGCCATGACAGCCGCCGGGCCGGGGGAGTCCAGGGTCCGGCGGGAAACCGGCTTGCAGGGAGGGGTTCTATTGGGCAAGCCCGTACTTCATCAACGGCGACTCATCATGACGGGAGGTGTCACGGCCCTGGGCCTGGCTACCGCGCTGGGCCTGGCTACGCCGTCTGCCGCAGGGGCGCAGACACAGGGCCATCACAACAACGTCACGGTCATCGCCGACCACCTCAACAACCCGCGCGGGCTCGCGCCCGCTCCCGGCGGCGGTCTCTACCTCGCCGAGGCGGGCCGCGGCGGCAAGGTATGCGTAGCCGGCGGCGAGCAAGGCCAGACGTGCATCGGGCTCACCGGGTCGTTTGACCTGGTGACCAGGCACGGCGTCAAGCGCCTCGTCACCGGCCTGATCTCCGGCTCCGGACCGGGAGGCGTCGCGGCCGAGGGACCGGTGTCGGTGTCACGCAGCCCGTACGGCCCGCTCTACGGGCAGTTCGGGCTGAGTTCGCACGAGGTGCCGCCGAAGGGCGCGATCCCGGCCAGGCTGCGGGCCGCGGCGCTGGCCCAGCTGGGCCATCTGGTCCAGGTGAAGCCCTACCACTCGATCAGGAACGTGTCCGACGTCGGTGACCAGGACTGGGCGTGGACGAATACCCACCGCTTCCTGGCGCCCAGGGACTTCCCTGACGCCAACCCCAACGCCGTTCTTTCCTCTCACGGGCACCGCTACGTGATTGACGCCGGCGCCAACCTGCTGCTCGACGTCGAGCACAACGGCGAGGCCGGCATCGTCGCGTTCTTCGGAGTCCCGAAGGGCTCGGAGAGCGACTCGGTGCCGACCTGTGTGGCGCGCGGCCCGGACGGCGCGCTGTACGTCGGGGAGCTGCTCGGCGGCTCGCATGGCCCGGGGCACGCGCGCATCTGGCGGGTGGTTCCCGGTCACGCCCCGAAGGTCTGGGCCAAAGGCCTGTCCACCGTGCAGGGCTGCGGCTTCGGCCGGGACGGCGCGTTCTACGCCACCGAGTTCCAGGTGGCCGGGCTCAACCCGGGCCCGGGCGGCAACCCGGCCGGCGACGTGGTGCGCATCGACCGGTGGGGCCACCGCACCCGCCTCGGTGTCGGCAAGCTGTTCTTCCCGTCCGGCTTCGCGGCCGGATCCGACGGCGCGATCTACGTCTCGAACTGCAGCATCGCCCCGGCCGGCGGCCTGGGCCCGCAGCTGTGCAAGAACGGCGGCCAGGTGGTCAGGATCAGCTGAGAACTGATGCCGCTCGCGGCCCCCGCTATCCCAGGTCGAGAACCTGGCCGGGGGCCGCGAGGGACACCGGGCCGTTGAAGGTGCCCGCCGCCGCGGCCAGGCTCTGCGCCGGGTCGATGTCCGGGGCCAGGTGGGTGACGATCAGCCGCCCGGCCCCGGCCCGGGCGGCGTGCTCACCGGCCTGCCGTCCGCACAGGTGCAGGTCCGGCGGCAGATCCGGCAGATCGGGAAACCCCGCCTCGCACAGCAGGACGTCGGCCGAGCGGGCCAGCTCGACGAGCACGGGGGACTCACCGGTGTCACCGGAGTAGGTGAGCGCGTGCCCGCCGTGCTCGAACCGGAACGCGAACGTCTCGATCGGGTGCGCGACGTGACCGGCGCTCACTGCGAACGGCCCGATCCGGTGCCGGCCCGGGGTCAGCGTGACGAAATCGAAGACGCTGGTGACGTCGGGGTCGTCGTTCGCCCGGGCGATCCGCTCCGCCGTGCCAGCCGGGCCGCGGACCGGGATCCGCGGCAGCGCGCCCTCGGGGGAGTAGGTCCGCGCCACCCAGAACGGGCACATGTCGAGGCAGTGGTCGGCGTGCAGGTGGCTCAGGACCACCGCGTCCACCCGTTCCAGCGCCGTGTACCGCTGCAGCGGGCCGAGTGCGCCACTGCCCAGGTCCACCACCAGCCGGAAGCCGTCGGCCTCCAGCAGGTAGCACGACGCGGGACTGTGCGGCCCGGGCATCGAACCCGAACATCCGACCACCGTGAGCCGCATGCCGGTCACACTACCCGGGCCCCTGTAGCGGTGGGGGCGGCAGGTCACGATGCTTCAAAACCCATGACCCCGAACGAGCCTGGTTCCCGCCCCACCGCCTGGCCCTGTCGCTCCTGCAATTGTAGTGTCGTGCCTGGTACCCCGAAGTTGCGGAGGTGGCCAGGTACGCCAGGGACCCGGTCCGTTACGAGCGCGGCATGACCAAGCTGCTCAAGGCCACGGTCATGGACACGGGGCGGTAGCCGTGACCGCGAACCGGTGGGCCGAGCTGTGCCACACCATGATCAATTTCGTCTGAACTCCCGGATAAGCTGACCTGACGCGGCCAGAAGGCGCGTTCGGGAATCCGGCGGGGAAGGGCGGGGCGGTGAGCGGCACGTCGTCACCGGGCGGAGCGGGGGTGCCGCCTCAGCTCGACACCACTGAGGCGCACTCGGCGCGGGTCTGGAACTACCTGCTCGGCGGCAAGGACAACTTCGCGGCCGACCGCGCGACCGGTGACCTGATCCTGAAGATGTTCCCCGGCATCGCCAACATCGCCCGGGTACAGCGACGGTTCCTCGCCCGCGCGGTCCGCTACCTGGCCGGCGAGGCCGGGATCACGCAGTTCCTCGACATCGGCACCGGCCTGCCTACCGCGAACAACACCCACCAGGTCGCCCAGCAGATCGCGCCGCAGGCCCGGATCGTCTACGTGGACAACGACCCCCTCGTGCTGGTGCACGCCGAGGCCCTGCTGACCAGCGCGCCCGGCGGGGTCACCAGCTACATCGAGGCCGACGTGCGGGATCCGGACGCGATCCTGCGCGACGCCGCCGGGACGCTGGACTTGAGCCAGCCGGTCGCGCTGATGATGCTGGGCATCATGGGCCAGGTCGACGACTCCGACGAGCCCGGGTCGATCGTGGCCTGGCTGCTCGACGCCTTGCCCCCGGGCAGCTACCTGGCCCTGTCCGACGGCACCGACACCAACGCCGAACTGAACCAGGCCATCGCGGTCTACAACCAGAACTCCGCCAGCTCTTACCACCTGCGCAACCCGAACCGGATCGCCGGCTTCTTCACCGGGCTCGACCTGGTACCGCCCGGCGTGGTCACCACCTCCCGGTGGCGGCCCGACGTCAGGGACGCCGACGAGGAGCCCAAGGAGATCGACGCCATCTGCGGCGTCGGGCGCAAGCCCTGACCTGCGAGTTACCCGAGCAGGCGGGCCCGGCACGCGAGCTGCAGGGCCAGCCGCTGGTCGGGGTCGTCGAGGTCGACGTCGAGCAGCTCGGTGATGCTGCGGAGCCGGTTGGTCACCGCGTTGCGGTGCAGGTGCAGCCGCTCCGCCGTCCTGACCACCGACCCCTGCTCGTCCAGGTAGGCCGCGAGCGTCCGGATCGCCGTGTCGGCGCGGGCCGCCCCCAGGTTCTCCAGCGGCGCGAGCTGGTCCCGCACCGAGGCGCGGACGGTTTCCGACGCATACCACTCCATCAGCATCCGCCGAATGCCCACCGCGTCGTGGGCGGCGACCCCGGCCGGCCGACGCGCGGCGCGGGCGGCGGCCAGCGCCCCCCGGGCCTCGGCGGCCGAGGCCCGCAGTCCCGTCGGGCCCTCGTGCGCCGCCCCTACGCCGGCCCGGAACCGCAGCGCGGGCAGCCGGGCCATGATGGCCTGCAGCGCACGCTCGGCCGACCGGGCCGCCCGCGCCCCGGCTTGCGGGCCCGGGTTGGAGGTCGTCACCCGGATCAAGATGATCGCCCGCGCGATCCGGGACAGGTACCAGGTCTCGCCGGCCGTGGACACGGCCTGGAGCGCGGCCTGGCCCGCCGATTCCAGCAGCTCGAACCGCCGCACCTCGTCGTGCTCGGCCTCGTCCAGGTCGTCGGCCTCGACCCGGACCGCCAGGTGCCAGCCGCTCACCGGGATCCCCAGCTGCCGCGCCCGGTCGAGCAGGTCCTCGCTGATCGCCGAGTCCGACATCAGCAGCTCGGCGAGCAGCTCGCTGCGGGACCGGACCGGGGTCTGGCTGGCCCGCCGGGCCAGGTCGAGGTGCCGCGCGGCGGCGGCCGCCGCGGCGTGCAGGACTAGCTGGGCGGCGATGCCGATCTCGCCGCCCGCCTCAGCGGCCGTGAAATGCCCGGATGGCCTCTCGTCGACCAGCACCGGCACGCTCACCCCCATCCCGTGGGCGTCGGGGGAGTCCGGAGCGGGCAGAGCCGCGGCCATGACGTACTCCACTTTGATGCCCAGCGTGCCCCCGGCCGCCTGGCCGAGCTCCTCCGGGCCCGCGCCCGCCCGTTCGGCTCGCCGCACCGCCTCGAGCCCCTGCTCCGCGCGGGCGAGGGCGCGCTCGGCGCCGCCCCCGATCTCCCCGTAGACCGCCTGCACCAGCGCGGCGAGCTCGGCGTCCGCGGGGATGGATACCAGCGCGATGTCGGCATGCTCGGCGATGTCCAGCGCGGTCACCGCGGGCTGCCAGGCTTCGGCCGAGAACGCCGCGACGGCGGCCACGCGGCGGATCGCCGCCCAGCGCAGGGCCATGTCCAGGCGGTAGTCGGTGACCTCGGCCGAGGCCAGCCGGGACAGCACGACGAAGCTGCCGGCCGGGGCGTCGTCCAGATCGGCGAAGCGCTCGGCCAGCCGGACCACGGCGACCCTGCGGCCACCGCCGCCGGGACTGACCCGGCGCAGGCCTGCCAGCGGCGAGCCGGCGAGGATCTCATCAACGGTAGGCATGGCACGCCCACCCTATGCTGACCGCACACATCACCGGCGATCGAGGTGCAGTCTGCCCATTACCTTCGGCGCCGCCGGCTGCGAGCATAGCTGTGCATTCCCGCTTCGGCACACGACGTGATCGTCACTCACGTCCTCAACTAGGTGCGTTTCAAGGGGCAGCGATGGAGCGCGAGACCGTATCCGAACCGGACACGGAATACCAGACGGCGATGCCGGAGTGGCGGCCTTACGCGCCCGAATTCCCGCATTGGTACGTCTGGCGCGGCGTCGCCGGGCACTACTATGCGCGCGTTCCCCGGTCTAGTCCGCCGCGGGTGGTCCGCGCGCTGAACCCGGAAGACCTGCGGGAGGAGATCGCGCGCGCCGAAAACTCGCGTCGGCTGCTACTATCCGGGTCACGTTTCAGGAATCATTGCGCTTAACCGCGAACCGGTTCCGCCTCATCCGCCTTACTACACCACTGCCCTGGTCATGAAGCGCCTGCTCGATCCCGACTCCTTGCGTGCCCTGGCACGCGGCTGCGCCGTGCTCGGCGCCGGCGGTGGCGGCGACCCGTACCTCGGGCTGCTGCAGGCCCTGCAGGCCACCGAGGACTTCGGTCCCGTCCCCCTGGTGGACCTGGACGAACTGCCCGATGATTCCCTGGTCATGCCGTGCGGCGGGATCGGCGCGCCGACGGTCAGCGTGGAGAAGATCGAGAACGGGGACGAAGGCGGTCGGCTGCGCGAGCACCTGGAGGTCCTCACCGGGCGCCGGGTCGCCGCGCTGATGGCCGCCGAGATCGGCGGCGCGAACGGCCTGCTCCCGATCACCTGGGCCGCCCGGATGGGCCTGCCGGTGGCGGACGCCGACGGCATGGGCCGGGCCTTTCCCGAGGTGCCCCAGGTCACCATGCACCTGGCCGGCATCCCCCCGAGCCCGGCCGTGATGACCGACGAACGCGGCAACCTGGTCATCTTCCAGACGATCTCCGGCCACTGGATGGAACGCCTGGAGCGGGCGGCGGCGGTGGAGTTCGGCGGGGCCGCGTCCTCGACCGAGTTCTCGATGACCGCGGCGCAGGCGCGAGGCGCGACGGTGCGGAACTCGGTCTCGCTGGCGATCAGGATCGGGGATGCCGTCAGCCGCGCGCAGGAAAGCCCGGTGGACGCCCTGATCGCCGAGCTTGGCGCCTTCCGCCTGATCACCGGGAAGATCCTGGACGTCGAACGCAGGACGACGAGCGGGTTCGCCCGCGGCTCGGTCGTGGTCGAGGGCCTGGACGCGGACGCGGGCCGGCTGATCAGGCTGGAGCTGCAGAACGAGAACCTGGTGGCGCTGGAGCGCGGCCGGGTGCTCGCCTCGGTGCCTGACCTGATCACCGTGCTGGACACCGAGACGGCCGGCGCGATCGTGACCGAGCGGATCGCCTACGGCCAGCGCGTCACCGTGATCGCCTTCGCCTGCGACCCGGTCTGGCGGACCGAGAAGGGAATCGTGGTCGCCGGGCCACGCGCGTTCGGCTACGACTTCGACTACCTGCCCGTGGAGGAGCTCGCCGGTGCCACCGCCTGACTGCCGTCTCGGCGTCGACGTCGGTGGCACCAACACCGACGCCGTGATCATGGACGCCGCCGACCGGGTGATCGCCAAGGCCAAGGTGCCCGGTACCGCCGACATCACGTCGGGGATCGTGGCCGCGATCGACGCCGTGCTCGGCACGCCAGGGGTCGAACCGCAGCGCATCAGCCATGTCATGCTCGGCACCACCCACGCGACCAACGCCGTCCTGGAGCGCAGGAACCTGCGGCGGGTGGCGGTGCTCAGGATCGGCGGGCCCGCCACCTACAGCATCAGGCCCATGTTCGGCTGGCCGCGGGACCTCGTCGACGCGGTCTCGGTCGGGGCCGCGATCGTGGACGGCGGGATCGAGTTCGACGGCCAGGACCTGTCCCCGCTGGACACCGACGCCATCGCACGGTTCCTCGGCCAGGTCGGCGGGCAGGCCGACGGCGTCGTGATCACCAGCGTGTTCGCCCCGGTCTCGGCGCGGCACGAGCTGCTGGCCGCCGAGGTGGTCAAGCGGGAACTCGGCGATGTGCATACCTCGCTGAGCCACGAGATCGGCTCGATCGGCCTGCTCGAGCGGGAGAACGCCACGATCCTCAACGGCGCCCTGGCCGGAGTGGCCCGTGACGTGGCCCGCGCGATGCGAGACGCGCTCACCGCGCACGGCCTGCGGCCGGTGACGTTCTTCGCGCAGAACGACGGCACGCTGATGAGCCTCGACCAGGCCCTGCGGTATCCGGTGCTCACCATCGGCAGCGGGCCGGCCAACAGCGTCCGCGGCGCCGCGTTCCTCACCGGGATCTCGGATTCGCTGGTGGCCGACGTGGGCGGGACCTCCACCGACCTCGGCGTGCTGACCAACGGGTTCCCGCGCGAGTCGGCGCAGGGGGTGGAGATCGGCGGTGTGCGGACCAACTTCCGGATGCCGGACCTGGTCACGATCGCGCTCGGCGGCGGCACGGTGGTATCCGGCGACCCCGGTGACGTCCGCATCGGCCCGCGCAGCGTCGGCTACCTGATCCAGCAGGAAGCGCTGGTCTTCGGCGGGACGACGCCCACTCTGACTGACAGCGCGGTCGCGGCGGGCCGGGCGGACCTCGGCACATCGGTCAACGGCGGCGGCGCGGACCGGACCGGCCGTTACCGGCGGCTGCTCCTCGAGGCGCTGGCCCGGGCCGACGTGATGCTCGCCGAGGCTATTGACCGGGTGAAGACCTCCAAGGAGGACCGTCCGCTCATCGCCGTCGGCGGCGGCAGTATCCTGGTTCCGGACCGGATACCGGGCGTCAGCGAGATCGTCCGGCCGGAGCACTTCGACGCGGCGAACGCCGTCGGTGCCGCGATCGCGTCGGTCAGCGGCCAGGTGGACCGGATCTTCCACCTCGGCCCCGACGGCAGGCAGGCCGCCCTCGGCGAGGCACGGGACGAGGCCCGCGAGCGGGCCGTCGCGGCCGGCGCCGACCCGGGGACGGTGCAGATCATCGAGGTGGAAGAGATCCCGCTCGCCTACCTCACCTCTCCCGCGGTCCGGATCCGGGTCAAGGCGGCAGGCACCCTGGGCGGCGTGCCGGCTGAGTCGCACAGCACATCGGAGGCATCATGAAGCGCCATCGCGGACGGCTGATCGCAGTCGCGGCCGCTGTCGTGCCGGTTCTCGCGCTGACCGCCTGCGCCGGCTCGACCAGCCCGGCCAGCACGCAGCAACCGGTCAACAAGGTATTCACCTACGACACCACCGCCCCGGTGATGGTGGACGGCTGGGACCCGGCCACCGAGTACTCCGACGGCATCCTCGCGATGAGCGAGATGTACGAGACCCTCACCCGCTACAACTCCGCCACCAACACCGTCGGGCCGCTGCTGGCGACCAGCTGGTCGTCTGCTGACGGCGGCAAGACCTGGACCTTCCACCTCCGGCACGGCGTGACCTTCCACACCGGCCGGCCGATGACCGCGCAGGCGGCCAAGGCCGCGATCCAGCGCACGATCAAGCTGAACGGCGGCGCCTCCTACGTCTGGGCCTCGGTCAAGACGATCGACACGCCCGACCAGTACACGCTGGTCTTCCACCTGAGCTACGCGGCCCCGCTGGCCCTGCAGGCCTCGGCCGACTACTCCGCCTACATCTACGACACGCAGGGCCCGGCCGGCCAGTCGGGCAGCGCGTTCACCAGCTGGCTGAACGCCGGGCACGACGCGGGTACCGGCCCGTACACCGCCCAGACCTGGAACAAGGGCCAGGAGTTCGAGGTCTACCTGAAGCAGTTCGGCAAGTACTGGGGCGGCTGGTCCGGCTCGCACTTCACCAAGGTGGTGTTCCGCGTGGTGCCGCAGGACACCACGGCCGCGCAGCTGCTGCGGTCCGGGCAGGTCACCTTCATCGAGCAGATCGGCTCGTCGCTCTGGTCATCGTTCAAGGGCGACTCGAGCATCACGACGGTCAGCTCGCCGTCCTGGCAGAACCTGCTCGGCCAGCTCAACGTCAAGGCTCTCAGCCTGCCGGTCCGGCAGGCGATCTTGTACGCGATCGACTACCGCGGCATCATCGCGGCACTGCGCGGCGCGGGCGTGCAGTCCAGTGGCATCGTCCCGCCCGGCCTGCTCGGCCACTTCAGTGACCTGCCGGATTACTCCCTCAACAAGGCCAAGGCGGCGGCGCTGCTCAACCAGGCCGGCTACGGGCCCGGGAAGAAGGCCCTCAACCTGAGCCTCACCTACACCCAGGGCGACAGCAACGAGCAGGTCGTCGCGACCATCATCAAGTCCGACCTGGCCGCGCTGAACGTGAACCTGAGCACCCAGGCGCTCGCCTGGCCGACCCAGTGGGCGAAGGGCAAGTCGTCCAACGCGGCCCAGCGCCAGGACATCTTCCTCGAGTACTGGTGGCCCGACTACGCCGACCCGTACTCCTGGTTCACCAACCTCCTGCAGACCGAGAGCCCGCCGTACTACAACCTGTCGTATTACTCGAACCCGGCCATGGACCGCATGATCAACCAGGTCGAGCCGCTGGTCGCGACCAGTTCCTCGGCCGCCTCGCAGCTGTACAGGAACATGCAGGTGACGATCTTCCAGCAGGCGCCGCTCGTGTCCCTCTACAACGTCAACTACCAGTACGCGATGCTCAGCGGGATCTCGGGCTTCCGGGTGGACCCGGCCTACCCGAACGTGGTCTTCGTGCACGACTTGAAGCCCTGACCCTATGGCCCGTCCCAGCCGAGCCGCCGGGTGATCCGGTACGTCATCCGCCGGGTCGCCCTGGCCGCCGTCGTCGTCGCGGGCGTCGTGGTCCTGACGTTCGTGATCGCCGACGTGGTCCCGGGCGACCCGGCGGCCTCGTGGGCGGGTCCGCACGCCTCGGCCGCCCAGATCGCGCGCGCCCGCCAGTACCTCGGCCTCGACCAGCCGCTGGCGGTGCGGATCGGCAAGTACTTCGCCGGGATCGTCACCGGGAACTGGGGGACGTCGATCCACACCCACCGGCCGGTCCTCTCCGACATCGGGACGGCGGCGCCGGCCACCCTCGAGCTGGTCATCGCCGCGCTGATCATCGCGCTGCTGGCCGGCGTCCCGCTCGGGCTGGCCGCCGCCCGGTGGCCGGGCCGCGCCCTGGATCACGCCATCCGGGCCGGCTCGGTGCTCGGCGTCTCCATGCCGGTGTTCTGGCTGGCGCTGATCCTGCAGCTGGTCTTCGCCCAGCGGCTGCGGCTGCTGCCGGTGGCCGGCCAATACGACCCGAACCTCGTCTTCAGCCACCCGCTCACCGTCCGCACCCAGCTGCCCGTGGTCGACAGCCTGATCAGCGGCAACTGGGCCATGCTGGGCAGCACGCTCACCCACCTGGTCCTGCCCGCGCTGGTGGTGGCCGCCTACCCGGCCGGGGTGATCGCGCGGATGGTGCGCGCGCAGGTGCTCGACACCGTGGGCGAGGCGCACATACAGATGGTGCGCTCGCTCGGCTTCCCCGAACGGGCCGTGTTCGGCACGTTCGCCATGCGGCTGGCCTGGAACCCGGTGGCCGCGGTGCTCGCGCTGGTCTTCGCCTACTCGCTGGTGAACACGTTCCTGGTGGAGTCGATCTTCGACTGGCCCGGGCTCGGCAGTTACGCGGCGGCGTCGGTGTCCACGCTGGATACCCCGGCGATCGTCGGCGTCACGCTGTTCGTCGCGGTCATCTACGTGGCCGCCAACCTGGTCGTGGACCTGGTGCAGGCGGCGCTCGACCCGAGGATCAGGCTCCGGTGAGCGGGACCTGGCGGCTCCTGCGGGCGAATCCGCTGATCGCGACCGGCGCGCTGATCTCGCTGCTGATCGTGCTGGTCGCCGTGTTCGCGCCGCTGATCGTGCCGTACCCGGCCGACGCCGGCTCGGCCACCCACCCCGAGATGGCGTTGCAGGCGCCGTCGATGCAGCACCTGTTCGGCACCGACCAGGTCGGCCGGGACGTCTTCTCCCGGGTGCTCGAGGGGACCAGGGTGTCGCCCGTGGTCGCCTTGTTCGTGCTGCTGATCGCGTGCCTGGTGGGCATCCCGCTCGGCGTGGTGGCCGGGTACTTCGGCGGCGTCGCGGACGAGTTCGTCATGCGGGTCACCGACATCTTCCTCGCGTTCCCGCCGCTGCTGCTCGCGCTCGCCTTCGCCACCGCGCTGCCGGCCAACCTGACCAGCCTCACCATCGCGATCGCGATCACCTGGTGGCCGTGGTACACCCGGCTGGTCCGCGGCCAGGCCGCGTCGGTGGCCGGGCGGCCGTACGTGGAAGCCTGCCGCGCGCTCGGCATCCCGAGCTGGCGGATCCTGCTCCGGCACGTCCTGCCCAACTCGGTCACGCCGGTCATCGTCCAGGTGTCGCTGGACGTCGGCGGGGTGATCCTGACCGCCTCCGCGCTGTCCTTCCTCGGGCTCGGCGCGCAGGACCCCACGCCGGACTGGGGGCTGATGGTGGCCGAAGGCCAGAACTACTTCACCACCCAGTGGTGGCTGGTGACGTTCCCCGGCCTGGCCATCCTGCTCACCGCGCTGGCGTTCAACCTGCTCGGCGACGGGCTGCGCGACGTGCTCGATCCGCATAGTAGGGGGGTGGGGAGGTGGGTGGGCATCCGGTGAACCAGGTGAAGCTGGAGATCCGTGACCTGCGGGTGAGTTTCGCCGGCCACCCGGTCGCGTCCGTGCCGGAGCTGACCGTGGACGCCGGCGAGATCGTCGGCCTGGCCGGTGAGAGCGGCTCGGGCAAGTCGATGACGATCCTGGCCGTGCTCGGCCTGGCCGGGACCGCAGGCGCAACCGTCACCGGCTCGGTCCGGCTGGACGGCCAGGAGCTGATCGGGCTGTCCGCCGCCAGGCTGCGCGCCATCCGCGGGCGGCGGATCGCGGCCATCTTCCAGAGCCCGGCGCTGGCCTTCAACCCGGTGTTCCGGGTAGGCGCGATCGTGTCCCGGGCGCTGCGCCAGCACGGCCTGTCCGCCGCCGAGGCCAGGGAGCGGGCCGACGCGGCCATGCGCAGCGTCCTGCTCCCGCCGGAGCTGCTGCACCGCTACCCGGCGCAGCTGTCCGGCGGGCAGCTGCAGCGGGTCGCGATCGCGCTCGCCCTCGCGCTGCGCGCCGAGGTGCTGCTGGCCGACGAGCCGACCAGCGCGCTGGACGTGACCGTGCAGGCCGAGGTGCTCGAGCTGCTCCGCGAGCTGCGGGATTCCCGCGGCATGGCCATCTTGTTCGTCAGCCACGATCTGGCCGTCATCGCCGAGCTGTGCGACCGGGTGGCGATCATGCGCGCCGGGCGGGTGGTCGAGCAGGGACCCACCGGGCAGGTCATCGCGGCGCCGCGGCACGACTACACCCGCGAGCTCCTCGCCGCCGTCCCCAGGCTGGAGAGTTAGCCCATGGCTGACGGCATCCTGCTGGACGTGCGGGACCTGCGGGTGAGCTTCGGGCCGGTCCGGGCGGTCGACGGGGTCAGCATGGCGATCAGCCGCGGGCCGTTCGGCATCGCGCTGGTCGGGGAGAGCGGCTCGGGCAAGACGACGGTGGGCCGGGCGATCCTGCGGCTGGTGCCCGTCTCCGGCGGGACGATCGCGTTCGACGGGCAGGACGTGCTCGGGCTGCGCGGGCCGCGGCTGCGCGCCTACCGGCGCGCGGCGCAGATCGTGTTCCAGGACGCGGACAACAGCCTGGACCCGCGGATGCGGGTCGGGGCGACCATCGGCGAGGTCCTGATCGCGCACGGGCTAGCGGGCCGCGGCGCGGTCGGCGGCCGGGTGGCGGCCCAAGTGGCGGCGCTGCTGTCCGAGGCCGCGCTGGATCCGGCGCTGGCGTCCCGGTACCCGCACCAGCTGTCCGGCGGGCAGCGCCAGCGGGTCGCGATCGCCCGCGCGCTCGCCGTCTCGCCACGCCTGCTGATCCTGGACGAGCCGACCAGCGCGCTCGACGTCACCGCGCAGGCCCGGATCCTCGCCCTGGTCCGGCGGCTGCGCGACGAGCGAGCGCTCGCCTACCTGCTGATCACCCACAACCTCGCGATCATCCCCGGGCTGTGCGAGCAGACGGTCGTGCTCTACCTGGGCCGGGTCGCCGAGTCCGGGCCCACCGGCGAGCTGCTGGCCCG